>Ga0318574_10000014_pt1 | contig 40019 bp, 38 predicted proteins | sample GRESIP089b5f22_FD_202527 | JGI IMG/M metagenome (GOLD analysis project Ga0318574, IMG submission 202527) | Tropical soil microbial communities from Luquillo Experimental Forest, Puerto Rico - GRE.SIPMG.089b5f22 | ecosystem: Environmental > Terrestrial > Soil > Tropical forest > Bulk soil...
AACACGCCGCGCGAGCCGTTGGCAGAGCCGCTGGCCATAGTGGGCTCGCCCGTGACCGGCGTAAAGCCCTTGTCGCGCCACTGCGCCGTGCTCAGCGCATCGACAAACAGGCGTGAGGGGGTGGCCTCCAGCAGGCGTGTTCCGTCATAGACCTTGTCCTTGCTGGCGCCGCGCGCCAGGCCCTCGATGGAACCCAGCTTGAGCTGGCAGGGCGCGTCATAGCAGGCGTGGCAGACCACGCAACGCCGCTCCAGCAGGGGCTGGATTTGGTGGGCGTAGGAGATGGGGGCGGGGTCGGTGGCGTGGGCCAGCGCCGCGCATCCGAGCGCCAGCAGGGCGGCGGTCCACCGCAGGCAGTGGCGCAAAGTGAGCACGCCCACGCCGGTTTTGTCAGATGACAAAGAAGGTGAAAAACTGGGCGTTGATTTGAATCGAGTTTTTCATTTTTTGTGTCAGCGATCAATGGGCAATCGCCATAGTTAGTGAAAGAACCCCGGACTATCGCCATACCAACCGAAAAATTCCGGGCTGTGCCTAATAGCGGTGAATCCAGAGACTATGCGAACTGGCGATTAACACCTGACGTTGCCATTCGGTAATTGAGCATCTGGACACTGACGCCATATAAATTGGCAGAAGTGGCGGTGTCCAATCCTTTGCGCTTTATGGCGACCAGTGCCTCGCGTGGAAGCAACAAGCACCCGGACAACCAATCTGCCTCTTCTTCCTGCAATTTGTCGTAACTTTTCAATAGCATCAGTCCGTCCGCAGTGATGTCTACCTCTTGGGCTTTGTGGCCGCGGATGATATGAGCCAACTCGTGTGTCAAATCACTCGCCTGGCGTGCCGGTGAGTGAGAGGAATTGAGTATTACAACCATTCGACTACCGCAGACCAAGGTGACTGCCGACCAACAGCTTGGTGTCCCGTCATTTCTAAGCAGGACATCCAATGTTTCTTGCTTGATATTTGGGATATCTGCTGGCTTGCGGACAATTACCTTAAGGTCAGCCGCAAGAGCCATCGAGTTCAAAGGACCTGTTGGATCTAGTCCTAGGGTCTTCCGCTTCTCTGTGGCATATTTTTCACACCAAGTTTTGAATCCTCTTTCAAACACCATCAGCTTTCAAGCTCTTCCTCAAGAAATGCTTGCTGAGCTAACAGAATCATCTCGCTCAAGGCCTTGGCGCTCTCCGGGCGAATAGTTGCGCCCTTCTTGAAATGGACGCGTGCGGTTGTATTGGTCGCACCTGCTACTGGAGGAATTCCCAAGTAGACAGCAGGGTCCTCTCCCAACCAAATGCATATTTTCCCGAACGTATCTAGGTCGGGGATCTTTCCGTTTTCCACTCGGGAAAGTGTTGCATGGCTGATGCCAACTTCTCTTGCAGCTTCCCTGATGCCTTTGCCGGCACGGCGAAGCTGGATCTGCTCAGAAAGACGCTTGATCCGGATGTCATCCATTTACTGTATTACCGATGAAACAACGTGGTTGACATATGAGACAGTTGATGTATTATCTGTCTCACGCGTAAGACAGATTGTCTTCCGTGGGCTCGGGGAAGTCAATCGTGGCAAACCCAGCAACTGAAAACAACTTGAAAGGAGTTGTAAATGAGCATCGATCACGGTGAAGCGATTGTCGATCTTGAAGAGCATTTTGTTGAGGGCCGCAAGGTTCCTAAGGCCAAAAAGTATCGCATTCGGCTCGATAACGAAAAATATGTTGTGGACGTTGAGAGCATGACCGGAGCGCAAATACTGGCATTGGCTAGCAAGACGCCGGACAAGTATTTGCTCCGTCAGAAGACCCATCACGGCGTCATTGAGGTGAAACCTACAGACGTTATCAGTTTCGTGGATGCTGGAGTTGAGCGGTTTATGACTATTCCAAATGAAGTCACAGAAGGCGAAGGCCCACAACTGCGCCGCCAGTTTACCCCTATGGCAAATGACCGTCAGTACCTTGAAAGTACACGTCTTCGCTGGGAGTCGATTGAAGGTAGCGGCTTCAATGCTCTGATTTTGTACGATTGGCCCTTACCCACAGGGTATAACGTTCCTACTGCCAATGTCCATGTGCGTATCTCGGCTGGCTATCCTGATGTGCAAATTGATATGGCGTACTTCGCACCTGCACTCAGCAGGGCAGATGGGCGAAGTATCGGTGCATTGTCTGGCCTGACTTTTGATGGCCAGCAATGGCAACAGTGGTCACGTCATCGGACAGCTGCCAGTGCCTGGCGCCCAGGAGTTGATGACTTGAGCACGCACATGGCTTTGGTCAACGATTGGTTGACGGCTGAATTGCGCAAATGAGCACCCAAAAGCCCGTAAGCCTGGCGGTATCAGGCAAACACCATGGGAAGCTTCAAGCACACCTATTCCCGGGCGATGGCAAGGAAGCCGTTGCGTTTGCTTTGTGCGGAAGGGCTAGTCGGGCGGAGTGTGAAATTCTGTTGGTGCGGGATATTGTTCCGGTGCCATATGCATCCTGCTTCCGCAACGAACACAGGGTGACATGGCCCGGCACAGCTCTTGATCCGATCCTTATCAAGGCGCTGGCGGAAGGCCTCTCTGTTGTGAAAATTCATAGTCATCCGAATGGATACCCTTGGTTTTCCGACACGGACGACGAAGCGGATGCTTCGCTTTTCCCATCCATGTTCGGTTGGCTTGGAGACAAAGGCCCAATGGCTAGTCTCATCATGCTTCCCGATGGGCGCCTCGTCGGTCGTGCGGTTTCTCAAACCGGTATTGGCGAGCCACTTGTTCGCATTCGCGTTGCAGGGGATGACTTCAAGTACTGGTCTGCGGCCAAGGAAATCGTGGTTCCAGATCACGATGTCAGAACCGTTCAAGCTTTTGGCGAGGGCACATATTCGCTCTTGCGAACATTGAAGGTCGGTGTCGTCGGGTGTTCCGGGACAGGCAGCATTGTGATTGAGCAATTAGCACGCAACAGCGTCGGTACCTTGGTTTTAGTTGACAGTGATTACCTCGAAAGTAAGAACCTGAACCGAATCCTCAATAGCACTGCAGCTGATGCCGCCAACAGGGTGGACAAACCATCTGTCCAGGCGAGGGCCATCAAAGCAATGGGTATGCAGACGGAAGTGGCAGTTCACTCCTATGACTTGCTTGATCGCCGGGCATTAGAGGACCTCTCCACCTGCGATGTCCTATTTGGCTGCATGGATTCAATTGACGGCCGCCATGTTCTTAACAAGCTTGCTACGGCATATCTGATCCCATACATTGATGTAGGCGTCCGTTTGGATGCAGACATGCAAGGCGGAATCAATAGCATTTGGCTAGCAGTTCATACGTTGCAGCCTGGGGGATCAAGTCTCAAGAGTCGTCGTGTTTACGATCAAAGCGACTTAGATGCTGCATTCCTGCGTCGTAACCCCACTGAATATGAACGCCTGAAGAAGCAGGGCTATGTCAAAAACATTGATGTTGATCGGCCAGCCGTTATCTCGGTCAACATGCAAGCGGCGGCAATGGCTGTCAATGAATTTCTTGCCCGCATTCACGGTTACAGGTATCAAGCAAATGGAGTATTTGCTGTACGCAAGGTGGCGCTACACGATGAAGATAACAACTTTGTTTCTGAAGACGGTGAGCCGTGTACAGAATTTGCGCGTGGAGTAGGGCGCGGCGATCAGAGCCCATTTTTGGGACTGCCGATACTTGGGGACTAATGTGTTTCGACTCATTAAAAAGTGGTGTGCATCCCTCTTTCGGTCCTCTTCCAAGAGCTATCACGCAATAGTTTGTGGTGACGTTCCTGACGCTGTTCTCGACGGGCGACTTTACTTGATTGGGCAAGTTGGTGACTATTGGCAGGCCGTATTGAAGTGCCCTTGCGGTTGCTCCGCCACTATCCAACTGCCAATGTCGAAAGGTACCCGTCCTTGTTGGAGATTCAGTGGATCAATGCAACAGCCTACGCTTAACCCTTCCGTGCATCGCTCCACTGGTTGTCGCAGCCATTTTTTCCTAAGAAATGGAATTGTTGTTTGGTGCTGCGAATGAAAAGCCTTGACCTCTATCCAGCTGATTTGACAATCAGGCCCAACTTTTAAGAGCCCACCCACCTGAGCATAAGACCTGCCGCATTTGGTGAACCCAGGTTCACCGCGCATAGTGTCATCCCACTAATTTCGTAGTTCCGAAAGAAACATGACCAATACGGACGACGCACCCCTTGTAAAAGAAATAAAGAATGTGCCATCAGCGATGGAAAAGCTTGTGGAGATACGGTTTCTAGTCCTGATGACCACTCTGGTCCTCTACACGGACATTTGGCTTTTGCGAAATGGAGTTGACCCACGGGCGTGGACGTTCGCCACAGTGACCGAACACGCAAAGGCTGTTCCTATCCTAACTGGCGTTGTGTTTGTTCTGATCTATTCGGCGCTCATGGTTGGACTGTTTCCATTTACTCGTCTCTTCATTGGCCGGCTGCGGCTTCTCTGCTTTAGCAATTCCCACGTATATGAGGATCGAGATGCCGATGCGAAGCGCCTTTCCGATTGGTCCTTAGCCTTCGTCGCCCTTTCAATCTACGACCTCAAGTTGGGGTATTTCTCTGGGTTTGAAACGTATAAGGGTTTGACACTTTTGATCACTTCATTTTTGCAAGCAGACCCTTTTGAAATTTCAGTTCTTCGGGTCAGTGCAATAGGGTTGGCATTCGTGATTGCTGCGATGGCCTTTGACATTGATAACTGAAATGAAGTTGGTCCAACTGCAGCGCCCGGTGGTTTGTATTTTCGTGGGTGCGAAACTGGGCCACTTACCCCGGGGAGCTTTTTGAAAGGGCGCTGGTTGAATTCCTGCAGCAGGACCGCAATGACCTGGTTCAGCGTGCCCAGGCCGAAGAAGTGCTGGTGGCGCAGTCGCGGAAGAATTCAGCCCTCCACGATCTGAACTGTCACCTCCACCTTGGGTTTGTAGCGCGGTTGATCTGGCACCAGCAGGCGTGGCATACCGCCGATGGACCCAGGGTGCAATGAGCTGGCCACCCACAATCTGTCCTCCCAATCTGAATGCCTCTGCGGGCATGTGCAACAGACGGTACGCGAGCATCAATCCCATTCCCTAGGGACTTTCCCCACAACCAAGCCTCAAAAACTGCAGGACTTCAAACGCGACTGTGTTGCGTCTACATTTCGGTTAGTGACCTGAGCCTATTCAGCTCCAGGTCCTTTTGGCGCTTTGCCATACAAGACAAGAAGAATGCGAATCATACGACGAGGCTACCTGCCCTAGTTCACGATGACAGACGATGGGCGCTCACAAGTTGTCTTTCCTGCTCACGGAGCCAGTCACTACGGCCATAACGATACCCGGGAAATTCGGCGTCCAACGTGGTTTTCCCACGAATCAAACGACGAGCCAGATTAGCGACCGAAGCCAGTTCGTCCTCATTGCGCACATCGAGTGGAGCGACCAGACTCACACCCATCGCCCAGTTCAGGCGTTTCCATTTCCACGACGCGGAGACGTCAAGATCGATCCCTTCAGATGACAGGCGGGCAGTGGTTTCATTCAGCAATTCGTAATGCTGCCTTTGCGCCGCTGATGGCTCGCGGCTCGTGTAGCTCACCAGTATTTTGCGTGACCTACCAACTCGTTTGTAATTCTTCGTGCCACCATCTGTGAGCCAATTGTCACGTGGTCCATCGCCAACTTCCGTCCAGGCCATTTCTTGAATTGCGTCGGCATAGATTTGGCGCGGGTGCTGCCACCAAACAATTACGCGGCAACCATTCAAGATGAAGCCGACATCATCCCAATAGGAGAGGCTGTCTGGAGTCATGTCCGCGTAGGAATGCGGAATAAAGAGGCCGCCTTGCGACAAGCGCCATGGGTGGCTTCGATGGTACTGGCGCTGCTGCCGTCTAAGAAGTTCGAGTCGAGCAATTTTCATACTGCGATTGCCGCCTATATGCGCAACTGTCTGTGCATTCGAGTCATTTCAGACAACCATTGCCATCAACACTCAATATTGTTTTTAGCCAGAGCCTCTTTCTCATCCTGGTCCTTTTGGCGCTGGGCCATGTAAGACGAGAAAAGTGCGAACGCAACGACCAGGCTGCCAAAAACAAGAATCGCCAAAGTCTGTTCGTCCATGATCAACTCGCTTTCTTCGCTAGTGGTCTTGCCAGTCCTCGCGGCGTCCCGGCTCTGTCTGTCACCCGCGCCAAACCGCATGACCCGGTCTCTTCATTTCCCATAGAGTCATCAACTCTTTCGTGGCAGTCTGCCACATGCTCCTGGAACGGTAAATCAACCTTTCTGAAAAAGTACTGGCGCGAGCCGTCCACAGCTGGCCCGCATACAGGCGTAGCTGCAAGACCCATCAACATCGAGCGGGGAGATCGTCCAGCCGTTCTGGCGTAGTCAGCCAAAGACACATAGGTAGTCTGAAAGTGCCTCAGGTCGCTCGCAGTAATCCGACGCCCCAGCAATGCGCGCGGCGTACTGGCCAATAGCCCCAAACGAACCAGGTCATATGCAACTTGCTGCTTGAGCCCTAGTGCCTTTGCGGCCTGATCAACGGACAGCTCCTCAGTTTCTGCCGCCCGTCTTGAAGCAAGCCATTGCAATGCCTCAGCTCGGTCCAATAGGACCTTGCCAAGCGGCACGGGGCTGTGGTCGTCCCCTTGAGTATGCAGTTGCTGACCAATGACAGCCTTCACAAGCCCAACACTTTCGGTGCTGCGAAGTCGCCAATACTTGAGGACGTCGTGGACGGTGATTCCGTCTTCGGCTAGTGGTCTGTCGGCTCGAAGAAACAACCGACATACTTCAGAAGCCGGAATCAACCATGCTCCAGCATGGCGGTTCGTGTACCGTGAGATCAATGGCGTGATAACTCCATCCGCTATCAAATTTCTCAAGCGCCGTTCCGACAACGCCAGGAGTTTCGCCGCCTGTTCAATCGAGACGGCACCGTTCGTGAGTTCCTGAATCCGTGCAATATCGCTCCGGTGAAGAGTGGATGCCGTTCGCCCGGACGGCAGTATTGATGTAGTTGCGAAGACCATTTCAGCCTGCACGAGGTGGCGGACCAATGAAGGTCTGACCCCTGCGGCTGTCGCCGTTTCTCGGATGCTATGGCGGGGATGCGCATCAATGGTTTGGCGCTGCATGAGTTTGTTGCGCTTGCAAACTAACCCCCACCAGTGTTCGCGCAAGTAGCTTTCAAATCCGTCCCGCACAAACTGAAAGCACGGGTCTGACAGTTCTTCGTACAACACCCGATATAACGGAGCGAAAGTCCGGCGGACGCTCGGACTTGTTGGGGCAGATGCCTGCATTGCCGCCATTACGATGTGTAGGCCTGATGGCCATGACTCGAATAGCTCTGCAATCCCTGTGACCAGGGCTTTGGCAGTTGACATCCGATGCGTGTAAGCGATCTGCCCTGGGTGGGCCGGTCGCACTTCTGATGGGAACAATCCCAAGAATCGCGCCAAGCGATGCAAGTTGCTTGGGGACAGGTCTTCAAGGTTATTGGTAGTTTGAGGTTCGCCATCGCCGCAGAGTTGCCTGGTGATTGCGCGCACTGCTTCGCTGGCGGGTTCAATGTTCGCTGTGGCCAGTATTGCGCCGCATTCACAGTGCCGTTGGTTGCCGCAAGACCATCGCGTTTCCCTCCTGCATTTCGGGCAAGTGTCTTGTAGCCATATGGAGTGCTGCGTGCATATGCAAACCATCTTCATAGTCCAACGCCCCTGGATGAAATGACCCTCTTTCAGGCAAACTGGGCACCACCGTAGGCAGGTGAGGTTGAAGTCGTTTATGCGCAGGCCGAGCGGGACTTCGTCTAACCCCCAGTGGCGTGGCAATGGCCCAAATAGACTGCTTCGTTCGAAATCCGAAAGGCGCAGGCGTTCGCAAAGTTCCTCGAATGCTGGTTGCTTGCGCATCCGCAATGATGTGAAGAGTTGCCGTGCTGAACGGAAGCCGTTTGCCGAGGCCACGCGTATGAGAAAGCCCGATGTCGATTCGCCTGGCGTTGGGCGAGGTCTCACCGCGAGTGTTGCCGACGCCTCATTCATCGCAGTCTGCGGTTGAACCTGCAGCTGGAAGTCTATGTATTGTGACGTCGAGCAGCGCGTAGATAAAGTTGAGTTCTTCTTCGAACAAATTGCCAACATACCCCCCAACTTCCAGCAAGGTGTCCTTGGGTTTTCGAAGTTCAGCTGGCAGATGCCATCGTCGCACCAAGATCCCCAACTTTTCGGACGGCAGTCGAAGTTGGGCCGCGCCGAAGAGAATGTTGAGAAGGGGAACGCCAGCGGCTTGGTGGTAGTCCCTCCATATATGGGTTGGGCCTGTCTTGTCAGGCTCGTATCGCAACTGATCGGCAGGTGCAACTGTTGGCACCGCTCGTGCGAATGTCGCCCACCAGTGGGCCAATTCCTGGGTGCGTTCTTGGCGTCGGGCCAAACTTAGGCGGGGATGGAAGAAAACCATGGGTATCCCCGGAATACCAGCGCTGTGTTCGCGGATTGCGTGCTCTAGCGCGCCGCAGATTACTGCGGCAAGTGGGTTGGTGTTTTCCTTCAACTCCTGCGCAAACGTTACGAGCCGTTGAAAGCACGTCAAGTTTTCTGGGCCAATGAGCACCACCGGCATAGGTTGCGGGAAACCGGAAATCTTGATGTGTGTGTGCGAGTCTGCCCGTGAGCGGAGATACCAGTTGAACATCCGCCGGCCCTTATCGATCCATGTCTTGGAATGCCCGTCAATGACACTCACTTCCCACGCTCTGGGCTCCATGCGGGCCCCTCGCCTTTTGACGACTGGCCAGGACTTTGCTAGGTTGTAAAAGCGCCGCTCAGATTCAGTCATGGCACGCCGAAGTCTTAGACACCACCACAACATTCCGTAGAGGTCCCTAGTCCGGTAGTGGGAAGCCTCTGAAATGGCGTTAGCGCTGATGGCTCGCACTTCATCAGGCACCTTGGCATCTTCAGCCCTTGCGAGCATTCGAGCCAGCTTTACCTGCCAGAGTGGCGCGCATGTTGTTGTCATTTGGCCTACTCTCGCACCGCAGATGCATTGCCAACCGTAGAACAGGGTCTTCCAACTGAGGTTCTGACCGCACGAAAGGCAGCGTTCAGTCAATTTGCAGCTATGCACAGGGCATGCTGCTACGAGTGGCAATTGCCACAGTAAATAGTGATACTCAGACGCGCGAATACACAGCGGGCAGATACGAATTGCTTTAGACCATGCATGCCATTGAACTGAACATTGAGGGTCCCATCTTTCCAGAACCTCTGCTTCCTCTGCCTCAATGCTCTGCAGCAGATCAGCCCCGAGGAGGTCGCTCAGTGAAAGGTTCGTGGCGAGCTGTCGGACAGCCTTCGCTCCTCTAAGAGAGGACCATACTTCCTGTGGTACGGTGTGGCCATTGCTTACGTATATCCTCCAACACCAGCCGTCTAGGCTTTCGCCAACCGCCTTTTGAGGACGTACTGGGAAGTCTGACAGTGCGGGGTTCTCGATCATGCTGACCTCCTCCGGGAAGTGGATGCCGGTTGGGCCATTTGGAAAGGTTCGTCTTGGCGGTCTAAGCGTCGGAACAGGAAATTTGGATTGAATGGGTTGAGCTTGCCGATGCCTTTGTCCCATATTTCGATGGTGTATGCCGTTTCCAGCAGTTTCACATCAATGACTTCCATGTCATTTTCGAGCGCGATCTCCAGCGCTGCTGACATCAGCTTTTTTATATAGCCCACCCTGCCATCACTCGCATAGAACAGCCGGCTTCCCATTTCTTGCGCGCTGAAAGGGTGTGCAGAAACAGGGATGCTGAGCAGTGTGATGAGCGATACGTACAGCTGTAGGCATTCCGTTTCTATGCTGTCGGTGTCGCTTTGTCCCAGGGACAGGCTAAGTCGTCTAGAGAAACGGCGACGGAGCTGATCATTTACGAGCAGTATTTGTTCCGCTCTTGGCAGACCAATCAAACAGCTGGGTACGCTGACTTCGTCGATGAGATGCTTGAACCAGTCACCCACCATATAGTGGGTTCGGGTGTCACCTCGGTCATATAAGTGTTGTGCCTCGTCGAAGAGCATGAACTCAACGCCACACTCTTTGCATAACTTCACAACGCGAGCCGTCTTATTGGTGATCGTGCCTTTTTGGTGCCACGGATCGCCTAACGCCGTAAGCATGGCGTCGATGATCCCCGTTACGGTAGCTGCGGGCGGAATTTTTGTGATCAGTACCGCGGTTTTGTTGCGGTCAAAGAGAAGGACAACTGGGTATTTGTGCTTCAACCATTTTCTCAGGCTGGTTTTACCCGTACCGGATTCTCCAATGATGAGTAGGTGCTTTGCTATCCCAGTTTCCCGAAAGAGTTTTAAGTTCCTTTCAATGGCATTTGTTGCCGACACAAATGTTGGAAATGGGATGTATTGCTGCTCGAAGTCCTCAATCTGCGCATACATGTCGCTCACTGGCATCGTTCTCTCTCCCTTATTGGTCCATCCGGAATGCAGGCAGGGTTTGGGGAAGTGCATCCAGAACTGGGGCGTTGACGTTTATTGCCCTTGTTGGAGAATCTGTGCGTTTGATTGGTCTTTGATCAGCTGATAGGGCAGGTTCTTCGCTACCTTGTGGTTTGCTGCTTGTGAGACCGCGAAGGGCTCCTGAGCGCTGTCGGGCCTTTTGCTTACGGCTGGTCATCAATTCGCTTACCGCTTGTGCCATGTCATTGCGGGCTCGTTGAAGGGCGATTGGGTCCTCGACGGTCGCTCCGTTTTCTCGCAAGAGTTGGCGGATCAGGGTGTTTTGCGGGAGCGTCAGTCCGCGTGCGTATCCCAAATTCAGAGCCTGGACTTGGATTGGATCTGAGTCGGAAGGACCCCATACGTGAACCAGACCCAGATCCTCGGGGTCGAACACGACACGTATATCCACTCCCTCCCCATACTGTCGAAGGATGGGGCCTAAGCCTTCCCCGTTGTATCGATTGCCATGGAGTTCAAAACCATCTCGGCGCAACTTTCTCTCTGCACTTTGTCCGATTCGCTGCTGGAGTGTGGATAGGTCCTTCGGCAATCGAGGTTCATTGCTCCTCAGTCCCTCGTTCCAACGTGCGAATGGCGTTGTTCCAAGTCCGCGATGTAGGGTTTGACCGTAGACGTCGACCACCCATTTTTCGAATAGATGCTTGAACTCGGCTAGTGTCAGAAGCGCGCATTTTTGTGGGTCATAGTCTCCACGCAAATGAAAGCGGGAAAAGCTTGTCCCAGGTAATTGGTGCGCGAAGTAGTAGTTGATCGTCTTGAGGAACCGCTCAACGGTGCCCTTAAAACGTGGCTGACGTTTTGGACAGAACACAAGCGCGAAACCTAGGTCAAATGCGATGCTGTCAAGGTCGAGCCCGTGGAATTCCAAGCCGTTGTCCGCGACCAGAACTTCGGGAATACCGTAGCTTGGCCATCTGTTTTCCACGCCGAGTCCGGGAATCGCTATTGCCGTTGGCGCTTTTGGTAGCACTGCGTGACGCAGCGCGCCAACCACTGCCGCCGCCGATGGACTCCCGTAAGTGAGGTAGTACCCTAGCGGTAGGCGACTGTAGTGGTCAATTAGAACAGTAAGCGTGGGGCGCCCCAAGGGGAGCCATGTTCGCTCGTCCACCAAAAACAGATCCAGTGGCGTATGGTCGATTTCGACCCGCTCTAGGATGCGGGCCGTCTTGGTTCCGGCCTTTCCCACGCGGAACCGACGATCTGCGCTAGCCTTGCCCTCCTTCAGGGCAACAATCTCATATTGATTAGAGTTGGCCAGCAAGCGATACACGGTGCGATTGCTGGGTGCGACAAGTGGTTCGGCCGCCAAAGACTGGCGATTCTCGGCGTCAACTTTGGCTAAGAGTCGCGAATAGATATTTTGTCCGGTTGCCAGGGGCGTTGTATTGAACGCTTCTGTAGTCGCAGCTGCCAAGAGTTCCAGTAGGCGTGGACTTTGTCGCGAATTGCTTCTCCCGCGAAGATCGTAGCGGGGGATCAGGGCTCGACTGTCTCGCGCTTGGACATATCGACGATACCAACGATATACGGACGTTACGCCAGGCGGCTTCACGTCCCCGATTTCTTCGCACACCCTTTGCAGGATGGGTCGGAGAAAGTGTGGTGTGAAAACCGGGTTCCCATCGGCTGTTATTGCTTCAAGATATCTCCGTCGGCGTTTCACCTCCTTTTGCACCTCTTGGGTCAATTGATCCAAAGGCCTGGAGTAGGTAACGAGTAGTTTCCCTTCTGGTGTCGGCGCAGCCGATGCTGAGATGTTGCCGCATGCGAACTCCTCCAAAAGCTGCAGGCGCGTGACAATTTCTACCGCCCCGTTGTGAAGCGATTCGATCAGGATCTCGCCATCGGGCTGCAACCTGTCGATGCGGAAAGTGCCGCCCTTCCAATCAAAAACCATGTTCTTGCGCAATCCAAAACCAGCCATCGTCGGCCTCCTCTGACATAGTCATTTGGGTTTGAGGTGACAGGGGGCTATCCATGTCACAACTGATAAGTCCAGCCATCAGGAGGCCGTAGGGCTCAAGACCGTGTCGCGCTAAGAGTTCCGTAGTGCGGGCCAGGCTTGCCGGCAGTGTTCCAGCGCACTGAGCGAGGACCGTTTTCACCCTGGCGTCCGTGGGACGGATACGCTCTGCACGGTGGAAAATCGTTCTGGCATTGGATTGCCGCGGCTCTCGTCTTAGAACATCGTCCGTTAGGATGACAAACCCCTGCTGGATCCTCGCCATTTGTTCGGATACACAGTTCAGCTTGTGCTGAATGTCATCTCTGCGCAGAAATTCGGAAGGTTTGACTTCGATCCAAAGTGATTTGCCACTGGTTAGAGTGGCTTCAAAGTCAGGTGTGTATCTGCGGACACGCGCGCCATCGGGGTATTGGATCTTTTTTGGCTGCTCGCTGTAGCTCGTTATGTGTGGCGAGACTTCTAGCAAATAGATCGCATCGAGTTCAAGCAGTCCCTCGTGTTCGATCATTCGCCCGTTTTTCCTGCTCGGGAATTTGCCGCGGAAGATTCCACCCGATGGGCTGATCACGTTACGTGCGCGTTGATGGTCGTCACCCAGTGGCTTTCGCCCCTTCCAGTAACCGTTCCACAAATTGGTGTTCATGGTTGTTCTCCTCCATGACTTCGGGCAAAGCTTCTCCCGCAGTCATGGCAATGACAGTTCGATATGCCTGTTTTTGGGCGTACGAATGCCCAATCCGGGTTATTTCAGCCGGTTAAAACAGGGGGCTTTTGGAGGTTTGCGGTCTTGACTGCTGGGAGAGCGTCCGCGATACTGGTGCTGCTAAACGGAGTATCGATTGATGCTTCACCCCAACGGGGCAAGCCGCAAGGTTTGTCCCGTTTTCTACATGATGGCCTCCTCTTTTGATTTGCGCTTCAAGCGGCGAATGCGTTGAGGAGCTGGGCCCATCGATGTTGGCAATTTGACTATGTCGCGAATTAGCTGGATTTGTTCTGGTGACAGGCGGTCGACGCCCTCGCGCAGGTCTTTCAACATTAAGAACATGTCGCTCGGTGCGTCTGCATTGATAACGAGCTTGCGTTGCGAGGCTTCGGCTGCCTCGAATAGTTCAGCAGTTTCTGCCTGAGTCAGGGAGAGTGCTGCAGAAAATCGTTCCAAGAACTCTTGGAGGGGAGGTCCTTTGAGACCGACCTCGACTGCAGAAATGTAGCTTTGCTCGTAGCCGATCCGCTCAGCGAGGTCTGCTTGGCGCAGACCGTGGCGAAGGCGTAATTCGTGCAATAGCTCTGAAATCGGACTCATATTGGCCCGTGATTCTGTACCTTATTTCCAATGTGAGTAATACAAAAAAGTTGTTATAAATCAATGGCTTAAGTCGCTGCAAATCAGTTGTTTACTTTGATGTTCCAAAAGTTAGATTTTGATTGGTCGAAATGTATTTTTTCGATTCGCTGATGCTATTTTGGGCATTTCATTCAGCGCTAATAGTGGCATGGATGAGTTCGTACCGCCCCAATTCCGCGAAGGCTCCTCTAGTCGTCTTCACTTTTAAACCAGTCATTTATAGGTCACTGACAAAATCGCGTTCAGCGAAGAGGCAGTAGCCAGAACTGCGACCGTAAGAAGCTATACGAACAAGGCGTCAAGGATGCCTCTCGCACTCCCCGTCTGTGAGGACATCACCGTCGACAAATCAACGCTAAATCGCACGTCGGCGATACGCGGGTCGCTTGGCTCTTGGGGCGCCGGGACATCTGCCATGACATAGACGGCAAGATTGCGCTCGGCATAAGAAAGATCAAATCTGCGGTCCAGGCGCTCCGAGAAGTCGCTCCCGAGCGCTGCTGCGATGTTCTCCCACAGCTTCTGGCGCAGGTCTAGTTCAGTTGCGACTTTAGCTTCAATTTCGTTAGCCAAGTCGACAACACCAAAGCCGCCGCTCATTGTTTGCAGCAGGACTGAAGCTACAAATCCTGCGCCATTCAATGGCACCCGCAATTGCTCAAGCGCGAAGTTATGTTGACGCACTTCTTTGACTGTCGCCTTAACTTCCAGACAGCCTGTGGCCCACGAGAAGTCGAATCGTTCAAATTGATCAGCGTGCCATGCGCGCAGAGCCTGGGGGACATTCTTACTCTTGGCGATCACGAAGAGTTCGGCCCACAGGCCGGTCACTTCCCGATTGCTTGGACGACCCAGCGCGCGGAATAGAGTGAGCATCGACTGAACGCAACGTTGCAGATCCGAGGTACCTGCTCCAATGGGCAACTGTTCAACCGCGGCCGCAAGACAGCGGATGAATATCTCATGAAGTTCAGGAACGCTGGCGTCGCAAGAAATGACTGCAAACTGGTCTTCAACTACATCACCTACTGTAGACACTCTGCACGTGTTGTGAAACTGGACGGAAACATGCTTGAGTTCGATGGCGGGTGAGTAGGCTGCCGGGCTCGAGTCTTGCAATAGGAAGACAGGGCCACCGTCACTGGCTTTGGCGAGAAAGTCCGACCGCAACCCCATTAAGGGTGCCGCAGAGAAATCGACAGACGATGCGGCAAACGGTAGACTTGCAAACGCCTGGTAGAGGTTCATCACTTACGCTTCTCTATGAGCAAGTCCTTTCGAAGCCTTTCGGGGACATGCAACGCGAACCAGGTCACGTCCTTCACATCTGCACTCTTCTCCTCACGTTGGATCGTTCCGAGGTTGAATCTACGCAGTTGTAGCGTGATGCGGTCAGACGAGCAGTAGTCACGGTCATTCAGTGTGCCTGCGCTCTGACTGAAGTATTGATTGATAGGTGCGAACCGGTTCTTAACGTCCTTGACGCCACGCCCCACCACACGAGTGCGATACCCGGTCATGAGCCTGTTCATCAAGAAAACGTCGACCTCCAAACTAGGATGCTTAGCGACGAGTTGGGCCAACGCAATCACCATTGCGTTGTGTTCTTCGGCGTCGTAGGGCTCTTTTACCTCCACTTCGACCATGAAATCCTTCAGGACATCCGCCAGGGCGATGCCCTCTATAACATCGTGCGATGAAGTCTTAGCATCCTTAATGACGACAGACGCGTCTTGCCGCTTTGAAACCTTTTCCCACTTCGCCACTACGTGGTTCAACAGCTTACGGTTATCTACGGCGGCCTTATCATCCCGCTGCATCACCATTGGAACCAGCCATCCATTTACAGGAATACGTCGCACTCCGAGGCCAACCACGTTTGCTCTGGTTGGCTTAAGAGCTGCGGTAAGGATGAAATCGCGTTTCCAATATTTGAGCGGCTTACCGCGATTGTTCGCCAACGCTTCTCGAACAAATTCCTCATGCTCTACATACTCTTTAAAGGCGCTATGTACAGAGTTTTGAACAAAGACCCGGCAGAGACCTAGGTACTTTGATTTGTAGCCAAAGAAGCGTGCGCGCTGTTGAAGAGTGTCTGCTGCAGGCGATGTCCCCAAGGGTCTTGGCATATAGGTCACACACAGACCTTCGACTGTGTAACCTCGGTCCAACTTTGCGCCTCCGACAAGAATCCAATATGGCGTTTGCTTCCAGTGAACTTTTTTCTCAGCGTCTGGCGTACCGTTGACCTCAACGACATTAAGTTCATCAAACACTTCTTCAACCATCTCTGAAATCAGATCGGGAAGTGGCTTGATGTCTGGATACGTCTTGGCGAGCGATGCGTACTCGGCTGCGAATAGGGTAGCTGCAGCCTTCGGATCGGTCTGATGTAGTTTTTCGACCATGCTACGCAACCCCTTGCGGGCCTTCTCCACCCAGGCCTTGTAGACCTTGTGGGACGAAGTCACGATAGCTGGGTGAACCATCATTGTCCGATTGCGGTCTTTGCCTTTCATACCCTTCTCACGGGTCAGCGAATGCTGTGCGGCAACCAATAGGAAGCAACGGAGTGCTTTCAGCAGACTCTTGGGGGGACTTGAGACGTTGTTTGTCGGAGTAGGCACTTCTCGTGCAGGGATGTCGACAATGAGATCCGGTTCCCCAAGAAAGAAGGCCTTACCACCGGTGTAGGCGCTGCCTGGTGTAACTAACTCTGCAAAATCTGGGTTAAGGAAGTCAGACTGAGCCAATAGCAGGTTCGCTTGAGGAGTTGCGGTGTACTGCAAGTACGAATGGTGAGGTAATGCAGCACGGAGCTTGAGAATCTTCTTGTAGGTCGTGCTCATCTCAGTGATGGCGGCCAGACCCGCTTTAATGCGCGCGTTCTTGGTATTCAAGCTGGCTTGGTCGCTTTCATCATCGATGATGAGCGCAGGCACTTCACTAAGGTCGATGTTTTTGAGTACCTCCGCTAGCTTTTCGAGGTGTCCACCGTGTTTTAAAACAGTAATGAGCAATGATTTCTTGGTTGGCTTCTTCTTCCAGGCCCCAACCTTGCTCTCAATCTGTCCCTTGGCTGCCTTTGTTGGGTTGGACAAGTGATACCAGTGGTCACCGCCATCGTCGATGCCCAGATCCTTTTTCAACCGATCTTCCGATTGATCACGCAGATTGTTCTTGGTGCCAGCCAGGACGATGACCAGACCATATCCGTTGTCCCGCGCCAGTGCGATCACTGTCTCAAACGACATCGTCTTGCCGCTCTGAACGTATCCGACCACCAGGCCCGTCTCTGGCACACCAACCTCAGAAGGAGGGAGGCATCGACCTAGAATTCGCTGCGCCTCGTACAACACGGAGTCTGGGCCCGCGGTCAAGTCCGTGTAGCTAGGACCGTTCGGGTCCTTTGACTTGCCTTCCAGGAAATCGCGTGTGAAGTCGCGTTGTTCAGGCACCCAGCGAAGTGGCGGCTTGATGGTTCTGAGAATTTTGATTGAGGCGGTCATCGTCATTCAGCGCAGCACGAATTAGGGCGCCGCGCATTAGATAGTTGAATTGATATAAAACGGCCTCGGGGGCCTCCCCTGTGACGTCTTCTGCAAGCACCAACGACAGACAAATTGCCGTAGCGATGCGGAGGAACAGTTCGACGTTCTCGTTATTGGCGCCAAGAAACTCGCAGGAAAAAGGATGGGCAAGCGCGAGTTCAACGACTAGACGACGAGTGTCGTCAAGATCGCCATGTATAGGGTCTTGCTTGGCCAGCGAAACCCAGTCTTCTCGAGCTGGATCAACCGAAGTGCGGATTGTGATGACCCAGTCCCAGTTTCCGTCATTGATACGAACAGTCCGTTCGGATGCTTGCAGCGGACTGGATGCCAGCGAGTGCGGAAGCGGCGGAGCTTCCGTTGGGTTGGCCCTAGCGTCGATAAGCAGCGGCGCCACATCTTTCTCGATGTAATCCGCAACGGAGTCAGTGGCCGCAGTTGCCCGAGCCTCAATACTCTTCTTCGACGGCAGAGCGCGGTAGTTGTCGGCTTGCGCAAGCAAGTCCAACGGATCCGACTCCAACTCTTGTTTTAAGAATTCGAGGAAGACATCCTCGTACTCTTCCCAGCGAAAACCGTCCTTAGTATGACTGACTTCGAATCCTTCAACATGCAACTCGCCAAAGAGCCGCTGATAGGGATAGCTATTTGTTTGCTTGAAGATGAAGCTTGGGCGATACGTTTCATCGTGACTACCTTCGATCAGGCGGTCTCGTCGGAACAGTGCAAAACCGGCCAGGGGCGTTGAACCTTTCTCACGCAAAGCTGCAAAGCCGGTCACGCGCTGACCTTTGCCAAAGTCCAAGGCAATGTCTTTGCGCCATTCGACGCGTTTCGCATCGGGGCCCTGAACTGGTATGCCAGGCGCAGTGTATTTCACCTCATTAAGGATTGCGACAGTTGAGTAGCTCAAATGCTCGTCGTTAAACCTCAGTGTCATCCGTCCATCTCTGAGAAACACGCGATAGATACTTGCGAGGTGGTCCTTAATCTTTCCAAGCGTACGGCCCTGTGGGACGTGATGTAGCCCCCGGAGTGAGACAACCGTGTAATGCAAGGCTGGATTGCCGACGTCACGAGCCTCGGTGTTCAAGCTTTCAATCTTGTTGTCGACGATGTGGCGGATGTCGAAGTGAATTGTTCGCTCTAGCGCCTCACCCACGGCTTTGGTCCGAACACTCCACTTCTCAGAAAACCAGCAGGCTGCGCTCTTCATGCCCATGCCGAACTCGGATAGACCAGTCCGGTCTGTGGGTACCTGGGCAGCTCGGAAGGCTCGCGGGAAATCCGCAGTGGAGATACCAGCTGCGTTGTCAGAAATCACGATTAGTCCAGGTCCGTTGGCGTCAACGCGGACGTCCACCTCAAGACGGAAGTCGGGGCCGTGAATAGCCTCTAGTGCTTCTCGGCTTGCCAGATAACTCTGAAGTGCGTTGTCTACGAACTCTGCGATGGCAAACCAGGGCTTGTAGTTCAGGTGCCGGAGCACCGAAAGCATTGTGACCTCGGGTCGAATCTCAATCGGCCCGGAAAGTTGAGTGTCCCGCGCCGATTCCATCAAACTGCAACTGCCTCGGTCTGGCGGCTGGCATCGCTAACCCTCGTCTGTGGTTGAACCACCAACAGCGCCCGTGCCACCATTTCCACGACGTTGGAGTTGACTGCGTTACCCAACGCGGCGAACGCCTGAGTTGTGCTTTTGGGAAGTTCCCTAAGCCCGTGGAGACTTTGCAGTCGCGCGCATTCGATTGGAGTCATGTACCGTTTCTGCCAACCTATGATGGGCACCTGCGTGTCCGTCATAGCAATAAGGCTCGGAGCAGTAGTACGTCGCTTGACACGCACACCCGACGCACGGAACTGGATAACGTAGTCCCAGACATTGCGTTTGCCGCCCTGGATGTTCCATTCGAACTTCTGTAGGCTCGATGGGAACTTCAGAATCTTAGGCAGCCAGGGGTCAATCCATGACTTATTGTCTTCGTAGAACTGTCGGTTCTGTCGAATGAAGTCTCTCTTCCACTTTGGGAAAATCTCGTCAGCTGTTCTCGCGTGGCTAGGCAAAGCATTCCATCGGCCTTCAAGCGATTTCAAGGTGCCAATCTTGAAGCCATGGCTGCCCTTAAAGCCTTTCAGACCATCTAAGCCGAAAAACTTCTTTAGAGAGTGCGGCGTAGTTGTCTCGTAAGGGTAAGTAGCACCCCATTCCATCGACCACAAGGGGAATGATGGCAACTTCACATCCTTCGGGCATGCTTTCAGAAACTCATCCCAGACTTCCAGACACTCGCCAACTTGCGCAGATAACCGTCTTGCGTCGGTGGGCTGGTCATCGAGTACGGTGCCAATGTTGGTTTCAACAGCGCTGGTCTCAGGCCATACGAAGCCATCAAGGGGCAACAAAGAGCCCACGATATATACCCGCTCGCGTATCTGAGGAATACCGAAATGGTGAGGGGACAACCGCTCTGCACGAATGTTGTAGCCGAGCCCCCCATCACCTGTGCCGAGGATTCGTTGAATTTCCTTCCACGTACGGCCCTCGTCGTGCTTTAGCAGGTTCGGCACGTTCTCGAGAATGAAGTACGCCGGCTTCTTCTCTTTCAGAATGGCAGCAACGTTAAAGAACAAGTTACCTTGTTCCGTGCATTCGAAGCCAAGCTGATCGCCAGCCTTAGAAAAGGGCTGGCAAGGAAAACCTGCAGTGAGAACATCGTGATCTGGAACGTCCCAAGGGGCAACTTGAGTAATATCACCGGCAGGCTTGAGCCCGTGATTAGTCTCGTAGAGTTCTCGTAAATGTTCCTTCCATTCAGCGGCGAATACGCACTGGCCACCCAAGCGCGAAAGCGCTAAATGGAAACCTCCCAAGCCGGCGAAGAGGTCAACAAATCGAAATGTTTGCATGCCCACTGCACGCCGCTATTAGTAATTTGTGAGCCGACGCTCGGCAGACGTCGCTTCGCTCGCTGCTGCTACCGAGCAGCCATTCAGAGAGTATCTTGGGCCAAACACATGGGATACTGTTTTCATATACAGCATTTTATTCTCTCCCGTTAGTTCGCAGCAACTCGATTATGAGTCGCTGCTTTAGCGAGCGATCTTGCCATGAAATGCGCTCACTAGCAAAACCAACCGTAAAGAAATATTGGTCTGCCATTGGAAGCCAGCTGATCAACGGCTAGACCACCCAAAACTACCTCAACATAACTTACTGGTCTGTACGTGACTTTTCATTAACTGAGTCAGTAAGTTTTCACTAATCTGTCCCAATTTTCACTTTCAGTGTCATCCGACAGGTTTAGACGTCGATGTTGCCGGCGCGCAGCGCGTTGGTTTCGATGAAGTCGCGCCGGGGCTCCACCTCGTCGCCCATCAGCATGGTGAACACGCGGTCGGCCTCGATGGCGTCATCGATCTGCACGCGCAGCAGGCGGCGCACGGCGGGGTCCATGGTGGTTTCCCACAGCTGCTCGGGGTTCATTTCACCCAGACCTTTGTAGCGCTGGCGGCTGGTGGTGCGCTCGGCTTCACCAATGAGCCAGGCCATGGCGGAGCGGAAGTCGGAGACTTTTTCCTCTTTCTGCCGCTCGCCTTCACCGCGCATGACGCGTGCGCCGTCGGAGAGCAGGCCGCGGAAGGTGTTGGCGGCCTCGCTGAGCGCGGCATAGTCGGCACCGTGCACAAAGTCCTGCGTCAGCACGCTGCTCTTGACGTTGCCGTGGTGGCGGCGGCTGATGCGCAGGATGGGCTTGTCGGTGCGGGCATCGAATTCGCCGGCCACTTCGGCATCAGGCAACTGGGCCTGCAGGGCGGTGGCGGAGGCCTCGGCATCCTGCACGGTGTCCAGGTTGAGGGCCACGCCATCGGCAATGGCGCGCAGGGCGGCGGCGTCCATGAAGTTGGTCAGGCGGGCGATGACGGCCTGGGCCACCATGTGCTTGCGTGCCAGCTCGGTCAGCGTCTCGCCGCTGATAGTGCTGCCGTTGGGGCCGCCGGTGAAGATGGAGGCATTCACCAGGGCGATGCGCAGCAGGTAGCTGTCGAGTTCAGCAGGGCCTTGCAGGTACAGCTCTTCCTTGCCGGACTTGACCTTGTACAGCGGCGGCTGGGCGATGTAGATGTGGCCGCGCTCCACCAGATCGGGCATCTGGCGGTAGAAGAAGGTCAGCAGCAGGGTGCGGATGTGGGCGCCGTCCACGTCCGCGTCGGTCATGATGATGATGCGGTGGTAGCGCAGCTTGGCCACGTCGAAGTCGTCCACACCGCTCTTGCCGCTCTCGATGGCGGCCTTGCCGATGCCGGTGCCCAGAGCAGTGATCAGGGTGACGATTTCGTTGCTGGTGAGCAGCTTTTCGTAGCGCGCCTTTTCCACGTTCAAGATCTTGCCGCGCAGGGGCAGGATGGCTTGGAATTTACGGTCGCGGCCCTGCTTGGCGGAGCCGCCGGCGGAGTCACCCTCGACGATGTAGATTTCGCACAGGGCGGGGTCTTTTTCCTGGCAGTCGGCCAGCTTGCCGGGCAGGCCCATGCCGTCGAGCACGCCCTTGCGGCGGGTCATTTCGCGGGCCTTGCGGGCGGCCTCGCGGGCGCGGGCGGCCTCGACGATCTTGCCGCACAGGATCTTGGCGTCGTTGGGGCGCTCTTCCAGGAACTCGGTCAGGGCTTTGGCCACGATGTCTTCCACCGGGGCACGCACTTCGCTGCTGACCAGCTTGTCCTTGGTCTGGCTGCTGAACTTGGGTTCTGGCACCTTCACGGAGAGCACGCAGCACAGGCCTTCGCGCATGTCGTCGCCACTGACTTCGACCTTGGCCTTCTTGGCCAGCTCGTTGCCTTCGATGTACTTGCCGATGACGCGGGTCATGGCTGCGCGCAGGCCCGTGAGGTGGGTGCCGCCATCGCGCTGGGGGATGTTGTTGGTGAAGCAGAGCACGGATTCGTTGTAGCCGTCGTTCCACTGCATGGCCACCTCGACGCCGATCTCGGTGCCGGGAATGCCGCCATAGCTGTCGGCCGGGCGGCTGCCGTTGGCGTGGAAGGCGTTGGGGTGCAGCACCTTCTTGTTGGCGTTGATGAAGTCAACAAAGCCCTTGACGCCGCCTGCGCCGGAAAAGTCGTCTTCCTTGTTATTGCGTTCGTCCTTCAGGCGAATGCGCACGCCGTTGTTCAGGAACGAGAGTTCGCGCAGGCGCTTGGCCAGGATCTCGTAGTGGTAATCGTTGTTTTCCTTGAAGATCTCGGTGTCGGGCAGGAAGTGCACCTCGGTGCCGCGCTTCTCGGTGGTGCCAATGACCTTCATGGGGCGTGTCTCCACGCCGTTGACCATCTCGCTCTCGCCATTCTGCGGCACGCCACGCGCGAACTCGATGAAGTGCACCTTGCCGTTCTGGCGCACGGTGAGCCGCAGCCATCTTGACAGGCCGTTCACGCACGACACACCCACGCCGTGCAAGCCGCCGGAGACCTTGTAGCTGTTTTGGTTGAATTTGCCGCCCGCGTGCAGCTCGGTCAGCGCGACCTCGGCGGCGGAGCGCTTGGGTTCATGCTTGTCGTCCATCTTCACGCCAACGGGAATGCCGCGGCCGTTGTCGGTGACGGAAATCGAGTTGTCGGTGTGGATGGTGACGACGATGTCATCGCAGTGGCCGGCCAGGGCCTCGTCGATGGAGTTGTCCACCACCTCGAACACCAGATGGTGCAGGCCGGTGCCGTCGGACGTGTCGCCGATGTACATGCCGGGGCGCTTGCGCACCGCCTCCAGACCCTCCAGGATCTGGATCGAGTCGGAGCCGTAGGAGTCGGGGGCGGGGCTGGCTTGGTTTTCTTCGGACATGGCGGACATTTCTCTTGAATGGCCAAACCCCCGGAAAGCGGGGGTTTGTGTGCGTGGGTAGCTACGTTTTTTGTAGCATTAAATGCGCATGGGCATCACGACGTATTTGAAGTTGGCGTTGTCGGGGATGGTGATCAGCGCAGAGCTGTTGCCGTCGGACAGCTCCAGCTTGACCATGTCCTGGCTCATATTGGCCAGGGCATCGATCAGGTAGGTGACGTTGAAGCCAATCTCGATGCTGTCGCCACCGTAGTCGATGTCCAGTTCGTCCACGGCCTCTTCCTGCTCGGCATTGTTGGAGGCGACACGCAGAGAGCCGGGGTCCAGGTTCAGGCGCACGCCCTTGAACTTGTCGCTGGTTAGGATGGCGGTGCGCTGCAGCGTGGCCAACAGGGCGGTGCGGCCCAGGGTGATGCTGTTCTTGTGGTTCTTGGGGATGACGCGGTTGTAGTCGGGGAACTTGCCTTCGACCAGCTTGGTGACGAACTCCATGCCGTCGAACACGAACTTGGCCTGGTTGTTGGCGAATTGCATCTCAATGGCGCCTTCGGCATCGCTCAGGAGGCGCTGCAGTTCCATCACGGTCTTGCGCGGCAGAATGACTTCCTGCTTGGGCACTTCCACGTCGAGCGTGGCGCTGGCAAAGGCCAGGCGGTGGCCGTCGGTGGCAACCAGGCTCAGGGTCTTGCCCTCGGCCACGAACAGGATGCCGTTGAGGTAGTAGCGGATGTCGTGCACCGCCATGGCGAAGGATACCTGGCTGAGCAGTCCCTTGAGCGTCTTCTGCGGCACGCTGAACACCGGGCCGAAGCTGGCGGACTCTTGCACCAGGGGGAAGTCTTCCGCGGCCATGGTCTGCAGGGTGAACTTGCTCTTGCCACCCTTGAGGATGATCTTGCTCTGGCTGGATTCCAGCGACACGGTCTGGTCCGAGGGCATGGTGCGCAGGATGTCGATGAGCTTGCGCGCGCCGATGGTGGTGGTGAAGTTGCCGGTGTCGCCGCCGAGTTCGGCGGTGGTGCGGATCTGGATTTCCAGATCACTGGTGGTGACCTGCAGCGAGGTGCCGGTCTTGCGCACCAGGACATTGGCGAGGATGGGCAGGGTGTGGCGGCGCTCCACAATGCCGGCTACGGATTGCAGTACCGAGAGGACCTTGTCCTGCGTTGCCTTCAAAACAATCATGTCAACCTCTTTGTGGTGTCGGGGTTGGCCGGCCACCCAGTGCCGACCCAATTTTTCTTAAATCCTGCCATTTTCCCAGTTTTGGGCGCTGTTTTTCCCGGTTTGGCGTTTTATTCGGGCTTACCCTTTGAGCGTCTGTTCCAGCACGTGGAGCTGCTGGTTCAGCTCGGTCAACTGCTGGCGCTCACCGCTGATCTTGCGCACCGCGTGCAGAACCGTGGTGTGGTCGCGCCCGCCAAACAATTCTCCGATCTCGGGAAGGCTTTTCTGTGTCAGTTCCTTGGCCAGGTACATGGCAATCTGGCGCGGCCGCGCAATGCTGGCTGGGCGCTTCTTGGAGTACATGTCGGCGACCTTGATCTTGTAGTAGTCAGCCACCGTCTTCTGGATGTTCTCCACCGAAATCTGCCGGTTCTGGATGGACAGCAGGTCGCGCAGGGCCTCGCGCGCCAGTTGGATGGAGATTTCCTTCTGATTGAAGCGGGAATAGGCCAGGATCTTGCGCAAGGCGCCTTCCAGCTCACGCACGTTGGAGCGCACGTTCTTGGCCACAAAAAATGCCACCTCTTCGGGCATTTCCGAGCCCTCCAGGCGCGCCTTGTTGATTAGAATCGCCACCCGCATTTCGAGTTCGGGGGGTTCAATGGCCACCGTCAGGCCCGAGTCGAAACGCGAAACCAGGCGTTCATGAATGTCCGTCAACCCCTTGGGGTAGGTGTCGCTGGTCATCACGATGTGGGACTTCTTGGCCAGCAAGGCCTCGAAGGCATTGAAGAACTCTTCCTGGGTGCGGTCCTTGTTGGCGAAGAACTGCACATCGTCGATCAAGAGCAGGTCCAGCGAGTGGTAACGCTCCTTGAACTCGTCAAAGGTCTTGCGCTGGTAGGCCTTAACCACATCCGAGACAAATTGTTCCGCATGGATGTAGAGAACTTTGGCACCAGGCTTGTCCGCCAGTAAGCGGTTACCCACGGCGTGCATCAGGTGGGTCTTGCCCAGACCGACGCCGCCGTAGATGAACAAGGGGTTGTACAGGTGACCGGGCGAGGTGGCCACGTGCATGGCCGCCGCGCGCGCCATGCGGTTGGCCGTGCCCTCCACCAGGTTCTCAAAGGTCAAGGTGCTGTTGAGACGGTTTTTGGGCAGGTTGGTGGCCACTGGCTCACCGGCCACGGCGGTTTCCTCGGCCGAAACCAGCTCAACGGGCTGTGCGACAGGAGCGCTTCGCACAATGGTTTCACGAGGAGTAATCACCAACTCAACCAATACCGGCTGGCCGTACATTTTTTCCAGCAAAGCAGCGATGCGCGCACTGTATTGCGCGCGCACCCAGTCCAATTTGAAACGGTTGGCGACAAAGATCGTGACCTTGGAAAAGTCCTCCGCGACTTGCGCGGTAAGCGGCTTGATCCAAGTGTTGAATTGCTGTTCAGGCAGCTCCTGGGCGAGCTGGTCGACACAGCTCTGCCACAGGCTCTGGCCGATGTCGAGCCCGGACGGCAGGGTGTGCTGGTGTGGGAGTCCCTCTGGCATTGTTCTTTTCAGCTTCTGTGGATAGTTATGGTTTGCTGCGCGCCGAATTGTAATTTATCAAAACCTTATCCACATTTTTTCTAGGACACTGCAACTTCCAGCGTTACCCGCCGTATGCGGCGTAAGGTATTGCCGCAATTTAGAAAGTTTGCGATAATTCGCGGTTCCCCTGATTGTGTTCGGGGCGATTTGACCTGGCCCGGCCCTTTTGTGGGGTTGAGCCGGAACTGAGCCTGTTAGGAAAACTCCAAATGAAACGCACTTACCAACCTTCCAAAATCCGTCGCGCCCGTACCCACGGTTTTCTGGTTCGCATGAAGACCCGTGGTGGCCGTGCCGTGATCAACGCACGCCGCGCCAAGGGCCGCAAGCGCCTGGCCGTCTAATTACCGGCTGCGGGCCTACTCCAGACACGCATGCTGGCTTTGGGCTGGTGGATGCGCGGACTTGGGTGCACCCTCCTGTGCAGCGATTGAAAACGCGGCCCCAATTTCAGGCAGTGCTGGCGGGCGCCACGCTCGCTCGGACGGCGCACTTTGCCCTGCATTGTTGCGCGCTTGACACGCCGGCCGCCGTTGCGCCGCCGGCTGCGCCTCTGTTTCCCGTGCATGGGGTCTGGCTTGGAGCCATGGTGCCCAAACGCTGGGCCCGGCGGGCCGTGACGCGCAACGCCATCAAGCGCCAAATCTACGCCGTGAGTGCCGATTTCGAGTCCCGACTGAACGCACAAGCCCACGTGGTGCGGCTGCGCGCGGGGTTTGACCGTGCCCGCTTCGTCAGCGCCACCTCCGATGCGCTCAAGGCCGCCGTGCGCGCAGAGCTGCAACAACTGTTTTCCCGTGCCAGTGCGCCGGCCGCCTCCGCACCATCGCCATGATGCAGGCCGCGCTCATCGCCCTGGTCAAGGCCTACCGGCTTCTGCTCAGCCCTTGGCTGGGCTCGGCCTGCCGGTTTGAACCCACCTGTTCGGTGTATGCGCTGCAGGCGCTGCAGACCCATGGCGCGGCTGCCGGCAGCTACCTGACGGTGGCGCGCCTGGCGCGCTGCCACCCCTGGTGCGCCGGCGGGTCGGATCCGGTTCCGGCAGAATCTCCCCGGCTGTTCACCCGGCTGCTTTCTTCCCCCTCTGAAAAGAAACCCTCATGAACGATATTCGCCGCTCCATTTTGTGGGTGATCTTTGGCATCTCCATGGTGTTGCTCTGGGACCAATGGCAGCTGTACAACGGCAAGAAGGCGACGTTCTTCCCCGGCGCAACCCACCAGAGCGCTCCGGCTGCCGCCACGCCCGCTTCGGCCGCCAGCGCCGCAACGGCCGGCGTGCCCAGCGCACCGGGCTCTGCAGCGACTGCCTCCAGTGTCCCGGGCACCGCTGCCGTGGCACCGGCCCCGGTCACCCCGGCCGTGCCCCATGAACGCATCGAAGTCGCAACCGACGTGATGAAGCTGACCTTTGACACCGAAGGCGGCTCCCTGGTACGCACCGAATTCCTGCAGCACACCGACATGGCCGACAAGAGCCGCAACTTCGTGCTGCTGGACGACAGCAAGGACCGCGTCTACGAGGCTCAAACCGGCGTGATCGGCGGCGCAGCCGCGGGTGCGTTCCCCACGCACAAGACCCCCATGACCTTCAGCGGCGCCCGCACCCTGAAAGATGGCGAAAACGAGCTGGTGCTGACCTTCACCTCGCCCGAGGTCGGTGGCCTCAAGCTGGTCAAGACGTATACCCTGCGGCGTGGCGCCTACGACATGGCGGTCAAGCACGAGCTGACCAACGTATCCTCCGCACCCCTGGCACCGCAGCTCTACCTGCAGCTGGTGCGCGACGGCAACAAGCCGCACGGTGAGTCCTCGTTCTACTCCACCTTCACCGGCCCGGCGGTCTACACCGATGCCAAGAAGTACCAGAAGGTCGAGTTCACGGACATCAAGTCCAAGAAGGCCGACTACGAGAAGTCCGCCAACAACGGCTACGTGGCCATGGTGCAGCACTACTTTGCCAGCGCCTGGGTCCTGCCCGAAGGCGTGCCGCGCACCATCTCCGTGGATGGCGTGGATATCGGCTCCAACGTGGCAGACTGCTGCTACCGTGCCACCCTGATCACGGCCGCCGAGACCCTGGCCCCCGGCGCCACCAAGGCCGTGAGCGCAACCCTGTTCGCCGGCCCGCAGCAGGAAACCATGCTGGAAAAGCTGGCCCCTGGCCTGGAACTGGTCAAGGACTATGGCTGGCTGACCATCATCGCCAAGCCGCTGTACTGGCTGCTGGACAAGCTGCACGGCTTCATCCAGAACTGGGGCTGGTCCATCGTGGCCCTGGTGCTGCTGCTGAAGATTGCCTTCTACTGGCTCAACGCCAAGGCCTACGCCAGCATGGCCAAGATGAAGGCCATCAACCCCAAGATCACCGAGATGCGTGAGCGCCTGAAGGACAACCCGCAGCAGATGCAGCAGGAGATGATGCGCATCTACCGCGAGGAAAAAGTCAACCCCATGGGCGGCTGCTTCCCCATCATGATCCAGATCCCCGTGTTCATCGCCCTGTACTGGGTGCTGCTGTCCAGCGTGGAAATGCGCAACGTGCCCTGGATTCTGTGGATCAAGGACCTGTCTTCGCCCGACCCGCTCTACATTCTGCCGCTGGTGATGACGGCGACCACCCTGTTGCAGACCTCGCTGAATCCCGCACCGCCGGACCCGATGCAGGCCAAGATGATGTGGATCATGCCGCTGGTGTTCAGCGTGATGTTCTTCTTCTTCCCGTCCGGCCTGGTGTTGTACTGGATCACCAACAACATCCTGTCCATCTTGCAGCAGTGGATCATCAACACGCGCATGGGTGTGCCGCCGAAGTTCAATTTGCCCAAATTCGGGTAACCCCCCGAGGCGCTACGCGCCTCCCCCTTGGGAAGGGGGGCGACACCGGTGGCCTGGCAAAGCCAGTTCCACGGTGTCCCTGGCATAAACTTCCCCCTCCATGCTCGCACGCCATCAGGAACCCATTGCCGCTATCGCGACCGCGCCGGGACGTGGGGCCGTGGGCATTGTGCGGGTCAGCGGCAAGCACCTGGCGCCGTGGGTGGCGCACCTGCTGGGGCGTGACCTACGCGCGCGCGAGGCGACCTACCTGCCGTTCAACGACGCCCAGGGCGCCCCCATCGACCAGGGTCTGGCACTGTTCTTCCCGGCGCCGCATTCCTTCACCGGCGAGGACGTGCTGGAGCTGCAGGCCCACGGCGGCCCGGTGGTGTTGCAGTTGCTGCTGGCGCGCTGCCTGGAGGCGGCCCAGACCATCAATCCGGTCAGCGGCCGGCCCTACCTGGCGGACCTGCGCATTGCCCAGCCCGGCGAGTTTTCTGAGCGCGCCTTCCTCAACGACAAGATCGACTTGGCCCAGGCCGAGGCGATTGCCGACCTGATCGACGCCAGCACCGAGGCGGCGGCGCGCAGCGCCACGCAGTCGCTCTCGGGCGCGTTCTCGCGCGAGATCCATGCGCTGCGCGACGCGCTGATCCACCTGCGCATGCTGGTGGAGGCCACGTTGGATTTCCCCGAGGAAGAGATCGACTTCCTGCAGAAGGCCGACGCCAAGGGTCAGTTAGCGCGCCTGCAGCAGTCGCTGCAGGCCGTGCTGCAGAGGGCGGCCCAGGGCGCGCTGCTGCGCGAGGGCATCACCGTGGTCATCGCCGGCCAGCCCAATGCCGGCAAGTCCTCCCTGCTCAATGCGCTGGCCGGTGCGGAGTTGGCCATCGTCACGCCGATTGCCGGCACCACGCGCGACAAGGTGCAGCAGACGATCCAGATCGAGGGCGTGCCCATCCACGTGGTGGACACGGCCGGCCTGCGCCCCAGCGACGACGCGGTGGAGCAGATCGGCATCGCACGTGCCTGGGAGGCCATTGAAAACGCCGATGCCGTACTGTTCCTGCACGACCTCACGCGCAGCAATGCTACAAATTACATAGCTGCCGACGCTGATATCACGAGGGCTATCGCCGAAAAACTCCCACACTCCGTGCCGGTGATCGACGTCTGGAACAAGGCCGATGCGGCACACCCCGCAACCGCTCCCGCCGGCATCGTGCTGTCGGCCAAGACCGGCGCCGGCCTGGACGCTCTGCGCCAGACTTTGCTGCAAACGGCGGGCTGGCAGGCTCCCAGCGGCGGGTTGTTCATCGCCCGCGAACGCCACCTGCAGGCGCTGCGTGCCGTGCGTGCCCACCTGGAATTCGCCGCCGAACACCTGGCCGCGCAGGACCAGGCATTGGACCTGCTGGCCGAGGAGCTGCGCCTGGGTCAGAACGCGCTGAGCGACATCACGGGTGAATTCACCTCGGACGACCTGCTGGGCGTCATCTTCTCGAAGTTTTGTATCGGTAAATAGCTGGACTACACTATTTCGGTCGTCGAAACCGAAAGCGAGAAGAATGTCCCTGCTCAACTGGTTCTCCAAGAAGCCATCCGCTCCGCCGCCCCCCGCTCTCGTCGAGAGTTCCGGGCTCAGCCATGTGGATGCCACCGAACCTTTCCGCGGCTCCGACAAGGGACATGCACGCGGCATGCCCACCACCACGCAGCCGGGCAGCGCGGCCAATCGCAAGAACGAACGCCTGGAGCGCCGCGAGCTGCTGTACGCGGTGGTGCGCGAGGCCATGATCCGCATGGGCGTGTTGTCGTCCAGCTACAAGTTCAAGGTGCTGTCGCTGGATTCGCGCGGCCGCCAGTACCTCATCATGATGGACCTGGCACGCCAGTACATGGGCGACCCCGTCCGCCTGGCCGAGGTGGAGACCGCCATCGCCCAGAACGCCAAGTCGCGCCACGACATTCTGGTGACGGCTGTGTACTGGCGCGTCAATGAGCACGTCACCGCGGGTGTGACCGCGCGCATGGCGACGGCCGCACCCATGCCGGCACCCGCCCACGCCGCAACCACCCCAACCGCCAAGCCCGTGCCGGTGGCGCCGGCCCTGACCGGCTACGAACCCCTGCGACCCGAGGAAGTGGCAGCGTTCAAACAGGCTCTGGCGACGGCGGCACCCAAGCAGTTGGTGGCACCGGGCGAGATCATCCATTCGGGCCGGCGCAACCCGGCCCCCGTTCCCAGCTTTGAGGACACGGAGATGGACGACCGCCCGTCTCCTTTGAGCGGCACGCAGTACGGCGACCTGTGAGCCGACGCCGGGCTCAGTGCCCGGCAAAGTCCACCAGGGTGAACAGGGGCAGGCCGGATTCGCGCAGCTTCTGTGAGCCGCCCAGCTCGGGCAGGTCCACGATGGCTGCGCCCTCCATCACGGTAGCACCCAGACGCTCCAGCAGCCTGCGCCCAGCCATCATGGTGCCGCCGGTGGCGATCAGGTCGTCAATCAGCAACACGCGGTGGCCCGCCTTGACGGCATCAGTGTGCAGTTCCACCGTGGCGCTACCGTATTCCAGTTCGTAGGTTTCCTCCACCGTGGTGAAGGGCAGCTTGCCCTTCTTGCGAATAGGCACGAAACCCACGTTCAATTCATAGGCCACCACGGCACCCAGGATGAAACCGCGCGCGTCCAAGCCGGCCACGATGTCCGGGCGCATGCTGGGGTCCATGTAGCGGTGCACAAAGGCGTCGATCAGGACCCGGAACACCTTGGCGTCCTGCAGCAGGGGCGTGATGTCGCGGAACTGGACGCCCGGCGTGGGCCAGTCCGGCACGGTGCGGATGTGGTCACGCAGATAGTGGTCGACACGGGTGTGTTGGTACATGGTGGGATGCTGGCAGATTCAGGCAGAGGGGGCCGCGTGCGGCAACAGGCGCTATTGTGCCCGCAGCAGTTTTTCCTCGGCCATGGCCAGGGCCTCGACCTTGCCGGAGAGCACCAGGGTGTCGCCCGAGGCCAGCACCGCGTCGCCCTGGACCGGCACCGCCTTGCCATTGGCGCGGCGCAGGCTGACCACCCGCACCTCCAAGGCCTCCAGGGCAATGGCTTCCAGCGTGCGGCCCTCGGCGCGCGCCGCCAGCGGTAAGGTGAGCGTGGTCAGGCGCTCGTACTGCAGTTCGTCCACCGTGTCGTCGTCGGCGCCGCGGAAATAGCCCTTGAGCAGCTTGTAGCGGGCATCGCGCTGGTCCTGCACGATACGGATCACCCGGCGCATGGGCACGCCCACCAGGGCTAGCGCGTGGCTAGCCAGCATCAGCGAGCCTTCAATGGTCTCAGGCACCACCTCGGTGGCGCCGGCACCCTGCAGCACCTGCAGGCTGAGATCGTCCTGGGTGCGCACGATGACCGGCACCTGAGGGGCATGCGTGCGCACATGGTGTAGCACCTTGAGCGCGCCGGGCACGTCCAGGTAGGTGATGACGACAGCGCTGGCCCGCGCAATGCCGGAGGCGATCAGGGCCTGCAGGCGGGCGGCATCGCCAAACACCACCGAATCGCCGGCGGCGGCGGCCTGGCGCACGCGGTCGGGGTCCAGGTCCAGCGCCATGTAGGGAATGCCTTCGCCTTCGAGCATCTTGGCCAGGTTCTGGCCACAGCGGCCGTAACCGCAGATGATGACGTGGCGGTTGATATTGATGGACTTGCGCGCGATGGTGGTCATCTGCAGGGACTGTTGCATCCACTCGCTGGCCACCAGCTTCATCACGATGCGATTGCTGTACAGGATGATGAAGGGCGTGACCAGCATGGACAACACCATGCTGGCCATGATGGGGTTCATCAGGGCTTGCGGCACCAGGGCGTTTTCCTGCGCCAGGGTCAGGAGCACGAAGCCGAATTCGCCGGCCTGCGCCAGGTACAGGCCGGTGCGCATGGCCACGCCGGTGCTGGCGCCCAGGCCGCGCGCCAGCGCCGTGACCAGCACCGCCTTGAACAGGGTCGGTACCACCAGCAGGAGCAGCACCAGGAGCCAGTTCTCCAACACCTGGCGCCAGTCCAGCAGCATGCCGATGCTGATGAAGAACAGACCCATCAGCACGTCGTGGAAGGGGCGGATATCGGTCTCCACCTGGTGCTTGAATTCGGTCTCCGAGATCAGCATGCCAGCGATGAAGGCGCCCAACGCCAGGCTCAGGCCCGCCAGTTCGGTCAGCCAGGCCAGGCCCAGGGTGATGAACAGCAGGTTCAGGACGAACAACTCCTCGCTCTTGCGCCGCGCCACCAGGGTGAGCCAGCGGCGCATCACGTGCTGGCCACCGGCCAACAGCACGGTGATCAGGGCCGCAGCCTTGAGGGCGGCAATCGCCAGGGCACCGGCCAGTTGCTCGCCCGAGGCGCCCAGGGCCGGAATCAGCACCAAGAGCGGGACCACGGCCAGGTCCTGGAACAGCAGCACGCCCATGACGCGCTTGCCATGCTCGGACTCACGTTCCAGGCGTTCGACCATGAGTTTGACCACGATGGCCGTGCTGCTCATGGCCAGTGCGCTGGACAAAGCCAGCGCGGCCTGCCACGGCATGCCCCACCAGCGCGGCAACACGGCCGCCAGGCCCAGGGTGGCCACCGTGGCCAGCAGCATGGTCACCACCACCTGCAACAGGCCCAGGCCGAACACGTGCTGGCGCATGGCACGCAGCTTGGGCAGGTTGAATTCCAGGCCAATGACGAACATCAGAAACACCACGCCGAACTCGCCCAGGTGGCGCACCCCTTCCGCGTCCTGCGACAGCGCCAAGGCGTTGGGTCCCACCGCCACGCCCACCGCCAGGTAGCCCAGCATGGGCGGCAGCTGGAAATAGCGGCACGCCACCACGCCCAGCACGGCGGCCAGCAGGTAGAGCAGGGTGATTTCCAGTCCGGTCATGGTCCGATACTAGCAAGAGACGTTCCGCTCTATAAAATGCCGCCATGACCGATCACGCCACGCGGTACCCCGCACCCACGGCCGAGCGCGCGATTGCGCTGGCCCACGAGACCTTTGACATCGAGGCGGCGGCGGTCCTCGGACTCAAGAGCCGCATCGGCGCCACGTTTGCCCGCGCGGTCGACATGGTGCTGGCCACCCAGGGCCGGGTGGTGGTGATGGGCATGGGCAAGAGCGGCCACATCGGGCGCAAGATCGCCGCCACGCTGGCCTCCACCGGAACACCGGCCATGTTCGTCCACCCGGCCGAGGCCAGCCACGGCGACTTGGGCATGATCACCGCCACCGATCTGGTGCTGGCCATTTCCAACAGTGGCGAATCCCAGGAGTTGACGGCAATCTTCCCCATGCTCAAACGCCTGGGCGCACCGGTGATTGCGATGACCGGCAACGCCCAGTCCTCGCTGGCCCTGCATGCCGACCTCTGGCTGGACAGCGCCGTGGACAAGGAGGCCTGCCCACTGAACCTGGCGCCCACCGCCAGCACCACGGCCCAATTGGCCCTGGGCGACGCCCTGGCGGTGGCCCTGCTGGATGCGCGCGGTTTTCGCGCCGAGGATTTTGCCCGTTCCCACCCCGGCGGCGCCCTGGGGCGCAAGCTGCTGACCCATGTGAGCGACGTGATGCGCACCGGCGACGCGGTGCCCAGCGTGGCGCCCGACGCCGGCTTCACCGACATGATGCGCGAGATGAGCGCCAAGGGCCTGGGCGCCACCGCCATCGTGGATAGCGAGCGGCGCGTGCTGGGCATCTTTACCGATGGCGACCTGCGCCGTCTGGTCGAGCAGGGCAGCGATCTGCGCTCGCGCACGGCCGCCGACGTGATGCACCGCGCGCCCTTCACGGTGGACACCAACGCCCTGGCGGTGGACGCCGCCGAACTGATGGAGCGCAACCGCATCACCAGCGTGCTGGCGGTGGACGCCGACGGGCGTTTGCGCGGCGCACTCAATAGCAACGACCTGATGCGCGCCAAGGTCATCTGAACGTGAACACGGCACCCGCGCTGAACTTCGAGCCCGCCCTGTTGCTCAAGGCACAGGGTGTGCGCGTGGCCTTCTTCGACGTGGACGGCGTGCTGACCGACGGCGGCCTGTTGTTCTCCGAAGCAGGCGAATCCCTCAAACGCTTCAACACCCTGGACGGCCATGGCCTCAAGCTGCTGCAACAGGGCGGCATCACGCCGGTGGTCATCACCGGGCGTGACTCCAAGCCCCTGCGCCTGCGCCTGCAGGCCCTGGGCATTGTCCACGCCCACTTTGGCACCGAGGACAAGCTTCCGGCGGCCGAGCAGACCCTGGCCACGCTGGGCCTGGACTGGAGTCAGGCCGCCGCCATGGGCGACGACTGGCCCGACCTGCCGGTGATGCGCCGCTCTGCCTTCGCCTGCGCACCGGCCAACGCCCATGCCGAGGTGCGCGCCCTGGCCCACCACGTGACGCCGCAGCCAGGCGGCGAGGGCGCGGCCCGCGCCTTCTGCGACATCCTGCTGGTGGCCAGCGGCCGCTACGTGGACCTGCTGGAACCCTACCTGCGATGATGCTGCGGCTGCGCGAGGGCTGGGACCGCTTCCTGCTCTACTTTCCGCTGGTGTCGATGGGACTGCTGGCCTCGGGGACCTACTGGCTGGTGCGCAGCACGCCGCCCGCCGACGGGCCGGCGCCGCAGAAGGTGGCACGCCACGAACCCGACTACTTCATGCACGACTTCTCCGTGCGCACCTTCGACGCCCAGGGTCGCCTGCGCACCGAGGTGTTGGGCACCCAGGCCCGCCACTACCCGGACACACTGTGGCTGGAGATCGACGCCATCCGCGTGCGCTCCTTCAACGAGCAGGGCCGCATGACCACCGCCACCGCCGACCGCGGCCTGACCAACGAGGACTCATCGGAACTGCAACTGATGGGCAACGCCGTGGTGGTGCGCGATGCCGACCCCAGCCAGAGCGGACCGACGGCGCAGCGCGTGGAGTACCGCGGCGAATTCCTGCACGCCTTCCTCAACACCGAGCGGGTGCGCTCGCACAAGCCGGTGGAGCTACAGCGCGGGAAGGACCACTTTACGGCCGAACGCATGGACTTCGACAACGTCGAGCAATCGCTGGAACTCAAAGGCCGGGTGCGCGGCACCTTGATGCCACCACCCAGCACCAAACCCTAGCTAGGAGGCTGCCCATGGCGTCGTCCCCACTGGTCTTCATCACCGGCGCGTCCAGCGGCATCGGGCAGGCGCTGGCCTGGCGTTACTACCAAGCCGGCTACGCACTGGCCCTGGTGGCGCGGCGCACCGATGAGATCCAGGCCTGGGCCCAGGCGCGGGGGTTGGACGCGGCACGCTGGCACGTCTACGGCGCCGACGTGGCCGAGGTGGACGGCATCGTGGCCGCCACCCAGCAGTGCCTGCAACGGCAAGGTGTGCCGGATGTGGTGATTGCCAATGCCGGCATCAGCATCGGCATGGACACGGCCATCCGCGGCGACCTGGGCGTGATGGCGCGCACCTTCGCCGTCAATAACGTGGGGCTGGCTGCGACCTTCCATGCCTTTGTCGAGCCCATGGTGCGCCGCGGCAGTGGGGCCCTGGTCGGTATTGGCAGCGTGGCCGGCATCCGGGGTTTGCCCGGGCATGGCGCCTATTGCGCCAGCAAGGCGGCAGTGATCAGTTACTGCGAGAGCCTGCGCGGCGAACTGCGCCATGCCGGGGTGCGGGTCAGCACCATCTGCCCAGGCTACATCGACACGCCGCTGACGCAGAAGAACCGCTACCGCATGCCGTTTTTGATGCGGGCCGAGGACTTTGCCGACCGCGCGTACCAGGCCATCGCCGCCGGCGACAGCTACCGTGTGATTCCCTGGCAGATGGGCTGGGTCGCCAAGGGTTTGCGTCTGCTGCCCAACTGGCTGTTCGACAAGGTGCTGGCCGGGCGGCCACGCAAGCGCCGGGTTGACGGTTCCTGACAAAGGCCGACCGGCATAAAAAAAGGGCCCGAAGGCCCTTTGTTGTGTGCAGACGGTTGACGCCAGCTGCTTAGTAGCCGCCGCGGCCACCGCCGTAGCCGCCGCCACCGCCGCCGTAACCACCGCCGCCGCTGCGGCCGCCACCGGCGCCGCCGTAGCCGCCGCCACCGCTGCGACCAGCGCCGCCGCCGAAGCCACCGCTACGGGGGGGACGGGCTTCCATGGGACGGGCTTCGTTGACAACCAGACCGCGGCCACCCACGGATTGGCCATTCATGCCACCGATGGCTGCCTGGGCTTCTGCATCGCTACCCATTTCCACAAAGCCGAAGCCCTTGGAGCGGCCAGTGTCGCGCTCCATCATGACCTTGGCGCTGGCCACGGTACCGTAGTTGGAGAACGCCTGTTGCAGGTCTTCGTCACGGAAGGAATAGGGCAGGTTGCCCACGTAAAGTTTGTTGCCCATGTAAGGACTCCTCAAATTAACTCAAAACGCGATGGTGTCCAAACCCGCAATCAACAAACAATTGAAGACGTACAGCGGACGCGAAACTGGTCTATCACCGCAAACCAGTAATACCGATTTTTTTCGGCAATACTGCACCATTATGCGGGCAATTCGCAATTTCGCTCAAATTTATTTTGGAGTGTGGTAGCGGTTCAACTATTCGCCGCCGGTGTAGTTGCGCCATTGCCGCAGACCGTTGCGCAGCATCAGCATCTGGCGCTCGAACTTGGGGCAGGCGTCGCACGCGGCCAGATGCAGGCGCAGCGCCAGGCGGTCGGCCAGGCCCAGGGCGCGGTCCTCCCGGGCCACCAGGATGGCGGCGACTTCTTTGCAGGTGCGTCGCAAGGGCATCATCGGGTGCTAGCTTTCATGAACCAATTCAGCTCCAGGCACTCGCGCAAGCGCAGGCGGGCCCGGTGCAGTTGCACGTAGAGGTTGGTCGGCGTCAGCTGCAATTCCTTACAAATTTCCTCGCTGGAGAGCTCCAGCCACTCGCGCATCAGGAACAGGCGGCCCTGGACCGCGGGCAACTGCTCGGTGCAGGCCTCCAGGACGGCGAAGAACTGCTGGCTGCTCGTCTGCTGCTCGGGATTGCCCCAATCGGCCGGTGCCTCCACGAAATGCCCGTCGGCCTGGAAGGCAATGGCCTCCAGGGGATCGGCACGCTCGTCCTCGGAGCCTTCCAGACCGCTCACCTCGCGCTGGTGGTGGCGCAGGGCGTCGATCACCTTGTGCTTGAGAATGCCCACCAGCCAGGTCTTGAGCTGGGAACGGTTGCCAAAGGACTGCGGCTTGGCCAGCGCGGCCAATACCGTTTCGGATACCGCGTCCTCCGCCCAGGCATCGTTGCGCAGCTGCAGGCGCGCGAACTTGAGCAGGTAGTCCTGCAGGGCAACGATCTGCTGTTCAAAAGCGGTCATGGGCGAAGTGTACGGGTGGCGCGAATAAATTTTGCCAACCCTGTAAGAATGGCCTGCGCCGCCGGACTAAACCCTAACCAGTCGCAACGGTGCCCGCCCAGCGGGGTTGCACTGGTTGTTTCTTCAACCTGTTCCATGAGGAGTTAGCAAATGAACCAACGCGCCATGATTGCCGCAACCGCCGTCGCCGTGATGTCCCTGTCCATGGTGGCCACGCCCGCCGCCGCCCAGGAAAAGGAAAAATGCTTCGGTATCGCCAAGGCCGGCCAGAACGACTGCGCCAGCGTTGTCGGCGCCCATTCCTGTGCCGGCCAGTCCAAGGTGGACATGGACAAGATGGAATGGAAGTACGTCGCCAAGGGCACCTGCAAGGATATGAAGGGCCTTTCTCTGGAAGAGGCCAAGATGTCCAAGAAGGGCTGATGACTCCCATCGGCATCGGCTGGCGGCACCCCCACTACGGGGAGCTGCTGCAGCGTCGCCCGGAGCTGGACTTCCTGGAGGTCCACTCCGAAAACTTCTTCGCCGACGGTGGCGCCGCCCTGGCCGTGCTGGAGCAGGGCCGCGCGCAATACCCCATCAGCCTGCACGGCGTGGGCCTGTCCCTGGGCTCGGCCGTCGGCCTGGATGACTGGCACCTGGACCAGCTGGAGCGCCTGGTGCGCCGCGTGGACCCGGTGCGCGTGAGCGACCACGCCGCCTTTGCCCGCGGCCGCCTTGCCGGCGGCACCGTGCATGCCGCCGACCTGCTGCCCCTGCCGTTCAGCGACGAGGCCCTGGACGTGCTGTGCGCCAACGTCGGCCGGGTGCAGGACCGCCTGCAGCGCGTGCTGCTGGTGGAAAACCTCTCGGCCTACCTGCGCTGGAACCCGACCGCCCCCGACGGGGACTGGAGCGAGCCCGCCTTCCTGGCCGAACTGGCCCGGCGTACCGGCTGCCAGTTGCTGGTGGACGTGAACAACATCTACGTCAATGCCCAGAACGCCCAAATCCGCGAGGGCGCAACCGGCGACCCCATTCAACACTGCCGCGACTGGCTGGACGCCCTGCCCAGCGGCGTGGTGGGCGAATTCCATCTAGCCGGGCACTGCCATGTGAACGATGCCCACGGCGAGATCGTCATCGACGACCACGGCAGCCGGGTCTGCGCGCCGGTGTGGGCGCTGTACCGCCACGCCGTTGCCCGCTTTGGCGCCGTGCCCACCCTGATCGAGTGGGACACCGACGTGCCCGCCCTGGACGTGCTGCTGGACGAGGCCGCGCGTGCCCGCACCCATGCCCATGCGGTGCGGGCCGGTGAACCCGCCGAGGTGGTCACATGAGCGTCGCGCTGGCCCGCCAACAGCAGATGCTGCTCGACGCCCTGCTCACCTGGCCGGCCGACAACGCTATGAAAATAGTAGCTGCTCACGCAATGGATGCGAGGGCTAGAGGCCTAAAAGCCTACCAAACGAACGGCCACGCGCTGGCCGAACGGGCGCTGCAAGGCGCCTACCCGGTACTGGCGCAGTTACTGGGCGCCGAGAGCTTTGCCGACCTGGCGCGCGCCCTGTGGCATGCCCAGCCGCCCACCCGCGGCGACGTGGCCCACTGGGGCGAAGGCCTGGCCACCTTCCTGGCACAGGACCCGCAACTGCAGAACGAACCCTACCTGGGCGATGTGGCGCGCGCCGAGTGGGCGCTACACCGCTGCGCCAGCGCAGCCGATGCCGCGCCCGACCTGGCCAGCCTGGCACGGCTCAGTTCCGAAGACCCCGATGGCTTGATCCTGGCACTGGCCCCCGGGTGCGCCGTGCT
>Ga0318574_10000021_pt1 | contig 32851 bp, 31 predicted proteins | sample GRESIP089b5f22_FD_202527 | JGI IMG/M metagenome (GOLD analysis project Ga0318574, IMG submission 202527) | Tropical soil microbial communities from Luquillo Experimental Forest, Puerto Rico - GRE.SIPMG.089b5f22 | ecosystem: Environmental > Terrestrial > Soil > Tropical forest > Bulk soil...
TCGAGGGCCCGATAGATCCCGCCGACGTTCACGGCGTGGGGTCCGGCACCGCGGCCGTTTGGATAGGTCGGCTGCTCGAAGCCGCCGCCGAAGAGCGGCGCGAGACCCGCCGCTTTCAGGCCGGCCACGATGTGCGCCCGGGCGAGCGCGTTGCCGTCGGTCGCGCGCAGCCGGCCTCGCAGCTCGGGCGACGCCAGGTAGCGGACGTCGGGCTCGATCGTGGAGACATCGACGGCGGCGGCAACGGCGTTCGCGCTCTCGGACACGGGCGACGGCCGAGGCGTCGTCGCGGCGCTATCGACGAACTCGTGGGGTAGAGGTCTGAACAGCCCCAGCGCGCACCCCGCGAGCGACACCGCGACGAGCGCGACGAGGACCGCGCGGCCGTGGGCCACGCAGCCGGCCCCCGTCGTCAACTAGACCGTCTGCAGAATCTCCGCCGAGGCCATCTCGGGCGTCAGGATCCCGCGCCAGTCGGCGTCGCGCGGCACCACGCCCTCGGAGGCGCGCAGCGGGTAGTACGCCGGGTTGATCCCGCGCGGCGCGCCGCCGTCGCGCACCGTCTTCACGGCCGCGAGCAGCAGGCGGCGGGCCTGGATGATCGCCTTGTCGGCCGGACCGAGGTGCTCCTTGCTGCGATCGACGACGCGGCCCATGCTCTCCTGGATGCCGCGGTCCTGCGTGTTGATGCCGTCGATCCCGGTGAAGGTCTCCGTCTTCTGCACCTGTCGATCGAGGAGATAGTTGTTCTGTCGATTCGCCTTCGAGCGGAAAGTGGTCTGATCGACGTGATCGGGGCCGTTGCCCGAGCGGCGCTCGAGCCGGTCCTCCTCGTTGAGCGGCTCTTCGGTCGTGCTGTAATGCCAGTTGTAGACCATCGTGGTGTGGTCGTCCATCGGCACCCAGATGTGACCGGCCACCGCGGGGAATCCCTTGTCCGTCAGATACGGGCGAATCTGATGGAACGGCATCACGAAGTGATAGGTGCGGATGTGGATCTCGCTCTCGCCGAGCGGCCGGATGCCCGAGTACTGGTAGCCCCAGTCCGTCAGGTCGACGATCAGCTTCGGCGCCTTGCCGCGCACGAACGCCGTCGTGGGATTGAGCCCGCCGCGCTTCGAGGTGGGCACCAGCAGCCGGTGCAGGATCGGCGCGTGCGAGGTGTCGATGCCGCCCTCGAGAGCCTGGAGCCAGTTGCACTCCTCGATCACCTTCGACACGTGGCGGTGCGACGCCGGCGCCTGCGTCCAGGCGAACTTCGGCAGAGGCGGTTGAAGATCGGGTGGCCCCATGTAGGCCCAGATGACCCCGCCGATCTCGACGGTCGGATACGACGGCTGGCGGATCTTGTGCTTGAAGGAGAGCTCTTCCGGCTCGTTCATCATGTCCACGCAGCGGCCGGTGACGTCGAACTTCCAGCCGTGGTAGACGCAGCGCAGCCCGCACTCCTCGTTGCGGCCGAAGAACAGCGAGGCCCGGCGGTGCGGGCACAGCTCTTCGAGCAGCCCGATGCGGCCTTCGGTGTCGCGGAACGCGACCAGGTCCTCGCCGAGGAGCTTCACCCGGACCGGCGGGCAGTCGGGCTCGGGCACCTCCCGAGCCAGTAGCGCCGGGATCCAGTAACGCCGGATGGTGTCGCCCATCGGCGTGCCCGGGCTGATGCGAGTGATGAGCTCGTTCTCTTCGTGGGTCAGCATGGCGTCTTCCTCCCCGCTGAACGCTCCACGGCCGAGCGCCCGCTCCGAATCTGGCCGATTATACTGCGGACGCCACGGTCCCCGCGCGGCGCGCCGTTTGCCCTTGACCGGCCTCTGGAACCGGGCCAATGTCCGGTGATGCCGAGATCGGTGGGCGTGCCCGTGTCGCTCGTGCGCATCGCGACTCGCGACGGTGTCTGGCTCGACGGCGCCGTCGCCGAGCCCCGAGGACGCCGCCGCGCCGCGCTCGTCTGGGTGCACGGTCTCGGCTCGGTGTTCTCCTCCGGCCAGCCGCTCACACGCGCGCTCTCCACGCGGCTCAACGCGGACGGCGTCGCCTTCTTCAAGCTCAACAATCGCGGCCACGACGTCGTCGCCGGCCGCGGTCGTCTCCTCGCCGGCGCGGCGTTCGAGCGCTTCGGGCAGAGCGTCGAGGACATCCGCACGATGATCGCCTTCGCGCGCCGGTGCGGGTACCGCCGCGTCGTCCTGGCCGGCCACTCGACCGGCGCCAACAAGGTCCTGCACTACGCCGCGCGGGCCCGCGACCGGCGCGTCGCCGGGATCATCCTGCTCGGTCCGGTCTCCGACGTGGCCGCCGAGGCCAAGCGCGTCGGCGCCCGCGAGCTAGGTCGCCGGGTGACGATCGCCCAGCGGATCGCCCGGCGCGACCCCGACGGCCTCGTGCCGAGGGCCTGGGGCTTCTGGAGCGCGCGGCGCTACATCAGCCTCTATCGTCCGGGCGAGGTCGAGGACGTGTTTCCCTACTACCGGCCGAATGCCCGGTGGACGGCCCTCAGAGCCGTGCGCCTGCCGGTCGCCGCGATCCTCGGCAGCCGCGACGAGTTCCTCGACCGCCCGGCCCGGGAGGCGATCGAGGCATTCCGCCGCAATGCGATCCGCGCCCGCTCGTTCACCGGACTGGTCGTCCCGCGCGCGCGCCACGGCTTTCAAGGGCACGAGCGCGAGCTGGCCGACCTCGTGGGCCGATGGATCGGTACGCTCCACGGCACGTAACGATTACCCGGTAACTTTGTCGGGCGGCGTCGACCGACGCGCGCCCGTGTGCTCCCTCCCGCCGCATCGAGGCTCAGGAAAAGCCGCGCCGATCCCGGGCCGCGAGCCGGCGGCGGGCGCGACGGCATGGCCCTTGCCTGCACCAGGCGGGTCGGCTCAGACGAACTCGACCCAGGAGGGTGTAGTGAAGAACGAACAGATCGCGGAGCTCTTGTATCAGGCGCTCGAAGCGGAGCAAGGCGGCGTCGAGGTGTACACGGTGGCACTCGAGTGCGCCATCAACGCCGATCTCAGGAAGGAGTGGGAGGATTACCTCGAGCAGACCCGCAACCACGAGCGCATCGTCCTCGAGCTGATGGACCAGATCGGGCTCGATCCGGATCTGGAAACGCCGGGCCGGTTGATCGTCCGCCACATCGGCGAGGCGCTGGTCGAGGCGATGGAGATAGCGCTCGAGGACGGGCCGCCGGAGGCCGCGCAGCTGGTCGCGTGCGAGTGCGTGGTCCAGGCCGAGACGAAAGATCACCTGACCTGGGAGCTCATCCACGAGGTCGCCGACAAGTCGAATGGCGAGTTGCGCCTGGCGCTCATGGCGGCCTACGACCAGGTCGAAGACGAGGAGGACGAGCACCTCTATCACACGACCGGCTGGTGCCGCGAGCTGTGGATCGAGTCGCTCGGCATCCCGGCGGTCCTGCCACCTCCCGAGGAAGAGCAGGAAGTGAAGACCGCGATCGGGGTCGCGCGGGCCAGGAAGGCGCGCCGGCAGATGCGGTAGCCCGCTCGCCGGGGCCTCGGCGCGAGGCCCCGGCCCGACACCCGCGGCGCGAACGCCTACGCCAGCTGCTCGAGATCGAAGCGGCGCCGGCGGTCGAGCAGCGGGGCCCAGAGGTCGCCACGCGCGGTCACGCGCGCGGGCACGTTGTCGATGCGGAAGTCCTCGATCGCGAGGCCGCGCTCGACTTCCGCCCACTCGACCGGCGTCGACACGGCCGCGGCGGGATGCGGGCGCACCGAGTAGACCGACGCCAGCGTGCGGCCCCACGCGTTCTGGTTGTAGTCGACGAGCACGCGCTCGCTCGGACGGCGGGCCACCCGGTACTCGGCGGTGAGCAGGCGGGGATGGGCGCCGGCCAGCGACTGCGAGATGGTCTTGGCGACCGACCACACGTCCTTCTGCGTGGGGCCGCGCACGATCGGCACGTACACGTGAATGCCCCGCGAGCCCGTGGTCTTCGGATAGCTCGGCATCTTGAGGGCGTCGAGCGTCTCCCTGAGAATCAGCGCCGCCTCGCGGACCTGGGCGAACGTGGCGCCCTTCACCGGATCGAGATCGAAGTGCAGATAGTCGGGCCGGTCGGTGTCGTCGCACCGCGCGTACCACTGATTGAGGTCGATGCAGCCGAGGTTCACGACCCAGAGCAGCCCGGGGAGATCCTGCACGATCGGAAAGTCGATCACACCGGCCGACCCGTGCTCGATCGCACACGTCTCGATCCAGCCGGGCCGCGGCGACGGCGCACGTTTCATGAAGAAGAAGTCGCCGCCGGCGCCGTTGGGATATCGCTTCATCACCATGGCGCGGTCGTGCAGGTGCGGCAGGAGCGCCCCCGACACGTCGACGTAATACTGCAGGAGGTCGCCCTTGGTCAGGCCGCGCTCGGGCCAGAACGGCTTCCGGAGATTGGTCAGGTGGACGGCGCGGCTTCCGGCGCGCAGCTCGACCGTATCGACGTCGGTCGGGATCACGCGACCGGTCGTCGGGCCGCGAGCCGCCCACGCCGCCCGAGGGCGCTTGGCGCCGGCCCGACTCATCGGGTCGGCGGCGGCAGGCGCGGCGGTCGGGGGCCGCGGCGCACGGCGTCGCGCACGCCCACGTAGGTGAGCTCGGTGCCGGCGCGCGCGCAACGGAGCAGCAGGCCGCCGCGGCTCATGTCGCCGCGGCCGACGAAATCGGCCGGAAACCGCAGGCGCTCGCCCAGCACGGCCAGCAGCGGCTCGACGTACTTGGCGGTCGCGATGCTGCCGAGCAGCACCACCTCGCCCGCCACCCCGATGCGGCGGGCGAGCAGCCGTGCATCATGGTCGAGCGGCCCGCGATAGCGCGGGTCGTCGCCGGCGATGTCGACGGACGCGAAGCGCCGGAGCCCCGCCAGATCGACGGGCTCGTCGGCCGCCCACAGCCCGTCGGTTGGCGTGATGACGAACACGCCGGCGCGGCCGTCCGACGGACTGGCGAACGCGCGGGCGTAGGCCAGCTTGCCGCGAAAATAGAGGCCGCTCAGGAAGGAGAACACTTCGCCCAGCGGCGCCCCGGTGCCGACCCGCACACGCAGGGCGAGGGCGAACGACGCGCGCTCGCTCAGGACCATCTGCGCGCGCAGCCCCCCGCAGTGCGCGGGAGACAAGAGGAAGATCCGGCTCACCTCCGGCCCGCCGGCGCCACGGCCTGGACGAACTCCGCCGCGCTCCGCGTGTTCAGCACCTCGTCGCGCCGCACCCAGCCGCGCCGCGCCATCGGCACGCCGTACCGGACGTTGCCGAGCTCGCCGACCGAGTGGGCGTCGGTCGACACGACGAAGCGGATGCCGCGCTCGCGCGCGGCCTTCAGCCAGTGCGGGGCGAGGTCGAGCCGCTTGGGATCGCCGTTGATCTCCACGGCCGCGCGGCCGGCCGCGACCGCGTCGAGCACCTCCTCGACACGGCACTCCACCGGCGGGCGCGAGAGGATCAGCCGGCCGAGCGCGTGGCCCCAGATCTTGAAGCACGGCAGCCGCATCGTGCGGATCAGACGCTCCGTCATCTGGCCCGCGTCCATGCGGTGGCGGCGGTGAATGCTCGCGATGACGACGTCGAGCTGCTCGAGGATCGCGTCGGGATAGTCGAGGCTGCCGTCGGCCAGGATGTCGGACTCCGTGCCGCGCAGGAGCCGTACCGACACGCGCTCCTGGACGCGCGCGATCTCCTCCCACTGCGCCTTCAGCCGATCGACCGAGAGGCCGCCGGCGTAGGCGGCGGCCGGCGAGTGGTCGGTGATGGTCATGTACTCCATGCCGAGGGCATCGGCCGCCCGCGCCATCTGCTCGACGGTGTGCTGGCCGTCGCTGTACACGGTGTGGCAGTGCACGAACCCCTTGAGATCCTCCGCGGTGACGAGATCTCCCGGCAATGCGCCGGCGCGCGCCGCGTCGATCTCGCCCTCGGCCTCGCGAAGCTCGGGCGGGATGAACGGCAGCCCGAGCGTCCGGTAGATGTCGGCCTCGCTGTCCCCCTCGAGGCGAACGCCGCGCTCTCGGGCCAGGCGCTCGAGGTGCTGCACGTGGGCCGCCGAGCCCGTCGCTCTCAGCAGCGCGGGCGCGTACGCCGCGGGCGAGACCACGTGCACGCGGACCGGGAGCCCGCTGGCCAGCCGGCCCTGGAGGCTGTCCTTGTCGTGTGAGGTGACTTCGGCCAAGAGCGGCGCCCGGAGCGCGTGCTTCAGCGCGTCCGCGGGCCGCTCCGAGCCGATGATCAGCGAGAGCTCGCCGATCGACTCCGTCCAGCGGCGGAGCTCGCCCGCGACCTCGGCGCTGGCACCCGTGGGCGCCTTGTCGAGATGCGCGCGCATCGCGTCGGCGATGGCGAGCGCCTCCGGCAGGAGCACGCGCTGGGCCTCGGGCTCGCGCAGCCGGCGAATCGCCTCGAGAATCCGGCGCTCGGTCTTCTCGCCTATGCCCTTGACCGAGCGCACGCGTCCGGCCACGCACGCCGCCTCGAGGTCGTCGATCGTCTTGACGCCGAGCGCGGCGTGGAGCGCCGCGATCTTGTCCAGACCCAGACGCGGGATTCGGGAGAGCTCGACCGCGACCGCCGGAACGCGCCGGCGCTGCTCCTCGAGCGCCTCCGAGCGGCCGGTCTCGTGGAGATCGGTGATCATGGCCGCCAGCGCGGGGCCGATGCCCGGCAGGCTCGTGAGCCGCCGCCGCGCGACGAGATCGCCCAGGTCGACGTCGAGCCGTTCGAGCACCTCGGCGCCGCGCGCGTAGGCACGGGCCTTGAACGTCTCCTGACCGGACGCGTCGAGGAGCCCGGCCATCTCGCGCAGCGCGCGCACGATGGTCAGGCGATCAGCGTGCGGTGCGCCTCGCTCGTCTTTCATCTCTGCCGATCAGTATGCCAAGCGCACCGCTCCACGACACGCCGCCGGTCACACCGTGGCGGGCTGGAACTCCAGCGTGTTGCCGTCGGGATCGTTGCACAGCATCTGAACGCGTCCGCCCGGCTGCGTGTTCTCGACGTACTTGATGCCCTCGCGCTCGAGCGTGCCCTTCATCGCCTCGTAGTCGACCACCTCGAAGCACGTGTGGCGGCCGAGCGGGCTGATCGGCGCCGCGGCCCCGGGCGGCTGCATCTGCGACTGGATGATGTGGATTTGCGGAAAGATCCCCGGCGTGCCGAGCCAGTAGCCGCCGGACGTGAACGCCGGCCGCGGCAGCACCTGGAACCCGAACACCCGGCAGTAGAAATCCTTCGATCGCTCGGCGTCGGACGTCGCGATCCCCTCGTGCTGAATCCGGAACACGTGTGTGCCCGTTACCGGTCGAATCGGCTCGCGTGAGGTCTCCACCGCCATCGTCGGCCTCCTCTGTACGCGTCGTTGATGCGCGCCACTCGGTGCGCTGCGCCGATTATACGTGCCCACCCCTCGATCTGGCGAGCGCGCGGGCGACCGCCGGGATTTGCGGTCGGCGCGCCCCTGGCGCATCATGGGCGCGCGCGCGTGCCGGCCGTTGCCAGGGCGCGCGACGCGGGGAGAGGACCCATGACGGCACGCTCGAAGAACCACGACTGGCTCGCGCAGACCGTCGAGACCGCGCTCGAGCCCGATCTGCCGATCTGCGACCCGCATCACCACCTGTGGGATCAGAACACCGCGCGCACGGCGTCGCGCTACCTGATCGACGAGATCGTCGCCGACGTGACGGCCGGCCACAACATCGTCTCGACGGTCTTCATCGAGTGCGGGGCCATGTTCAAGCAAGACGGGCCCGAGGCCTTGCGCGCCGTGGGCGAGACCGAGTTCGTGAACGGGATCGCGGCGATGAGCGCCTCCGGGCTCTACGGCAAGACGCGCATCGCCGCCGGGATCGTCGGCACGGCCAACCTGCGCCTGGGCGACGCCGTCGGCGCCGTGCTCGACGCGCAGATCGCTGCCGGCGGTGGCCGGTTTCGCGGCATCCGCCTCGGCGCGGCGTGGGATCCGAGCCCGTCCGTGCCGAGCCATCGCACCAATCCCGGCCAGGGGCTCCTGCTGCGCGACGACTTCCGCGTGGGCTTCAAGCAGCTGGCGCCGCGCAAGCTCACGTTCGAGGCGTGGCTCTACCATCATCAGATTCCCGACGTCAGCTCGCTGGCGCGCGCGTTTCCCGGCACTACGATCATCTTGAATCACTTCGGCGGCCCGCTCGGCATCGGGCCGTACGCCGGCCGCGCCAAGGACATCTACACGGAGTGGAAGAAGTCGATCACCGAGGTCGCCACCTGCCCCAACGTCGTCGCCAAGCTCGGCGGGATCAACATGGAGATCAATGGCTTCGGCTGGCACGAGCGCTCGCGCCCGCCGGGCAGCCAGGAGCTCTGCGACGCCACACGACCTTACTACGAGTACACGATCGAGAAGTTCGGCGTCGATCGCTGCATGTTCGAGTCGAACTTCCCGGTCGACATGGCGAGCTGCAGCTACACGGTCCTTTGGAACTCGTTCAAGCGCCTCACCGCCGGCTTCTCGGCAGCGGAGCGCGCCAAGCTCTTCCACGACACGGCGGCGCGCGTCTATCGGCTCTGAGCGCCCTGTATCCGGCAGGCTGTATTGACGGCAGACTCGCCGCGGCCTCGGGTTGAGACGTGGGTCACATTCTTCAGCGCGTGAGGCCCTCGGCCGAAAAGGCGGCGACGGTCAGCATCGGCTTCACGAGCGCGTCGTGAAGCGCGTAGAGCGTGAGGAACGGCGTGATCACGCCCGGCGTCTCCGCGGGATCGAACCAGGTCGGCGCGAGCGTCACCGTCGCGGCGAACGTGACCTGGCCCGCGGGCGCTTCCGCGCGCCCCACGGGCACGTCCGCGCGCCCCACAGGCGCTTCCGAGCGCCCCACGGGCGTTTCCGAACGCCCCGCGGGCGCCGGAGCTTGACCCGACGCCGGGAGCACGAAGGTCAGCACGAGCGCGACGGCCGACACCGGCGACGACCAGCGGGCCATATCGTCCTCCTCATCGATCGTGAGGGCGATGCCACGTCCGCCCTCACGCGCGTGTACGGGGAGTCGCGACGTTATTGCGCCCGATTGTACGCCGTCCGCGCGACCGCCGGCCGGGCTGAGTCGCGCCGCCGCAGCTCGCCGCGCGTTTGGGGCTCAGCCGCGCGACGATCCATCACTACGTGACCACGCTCTATCGTCGGTTCGGCGTCACCAGCCGTGGCCAGCTCCTGGCCCTGATGATCAGGCGAATCCAGCGCGACGGATGGAGCCGCCTGTCGCCGGGGGCGTGAGGCGGCGTGCTCGTTCGTGCGGCCGCGTCCTAGGGGTGGATCACCGTCTCCGCGCGGCTGATGACGAACGCCTCGCGGCGCTCCAGAAAATCGCTCACGACCTCGCTGAACGCCTCCGGGCGATCGGTGCTGATCGCGTGGGCCGCGTCGTACACGAAGACGAGGTGGCAGTTGGGCATCAGGTCCTTGTAGATCCGGCCCATCGCCGGCACGATCACGCCGTCGAGCGTGCCGAACAGCACCAGGGTGGGCGTCGAGAGATCCTGTAGCCGACCTTCGAGGTCGGCGTCGCGGTGCGGCCCGAGAAGCCGCTGGACCAGCGGCTGCGCCTTCGCACGCAGCGCCGGATCGATCGGAGGCGCCGACACGCGCTCCGGGTGCGCGTACAGTCGCCGCGCGATCTCGTCGGGCGTCCCCGACGGCGCCGCCGCCCCTTCCTGACGGATCGCCGCCGGCGCTTCGAGCACGAGCGCCAGCACCCGCCCGGTCTGCTGGAGCGCGAGCCACAGCGCGGTCTTCCCGCCGAACGAGGTGCCCATCAGGTTGAAGGTATCCAGACCGAGCTTGTCGATGGCGCGCGCCATGGTCGACGCGAGCTCGGGCATGCTCTCCGTACGCGTGTTCACCGGCGAGGTCCCGAACCCCGGCATCTCGAAGGCCACCACCCGGAAGCGGCGCGCCAGCAGCTCGTGCGCCGGGGTCAGGCGCAGCCCGCCGGCGCCGTGCAGGTGCACGAGCGGCGCGCCGTCGCCGGCTTCGAGGTAGCGGATCGTGAAGCCGTCGGCGTCGACGTGATGCTCTCGGAACTTGGTCTCGGCCATCCTCGTGAGCCCCTAGATGTCGCGGATACGCGGGAGCACTTTCTTGCCGAACAGCTCGAGCGAGCGCATGAGCGGCTCGAGATCGCTCGACCCGGGCGGGTGGAGCGAGATGTCGATGACGCCCGCCCCGACCACGTCGCGACAGCGGCGAACCTGGTCGACGACCGTGTCCGGGCTGCCGATGAACGTCGTGGGCAAGGCACCGCTCACGATCGGCGACCGCGCCTCGCCCGCGATGTTGCGCGAATCGATCGTCATCATCGCGTCGCGAACACCCGGCCGCATGGAGAACGGCGCCGTCCCCGGCAGCTTGCGCAAGGTCTCGTGCGCGTTCTCGTCGGTGTCGGCCAGGAGCATGTTGGCCCGATAGATGATCTGCTCGGGCGAGGGCTGCCAGCCGTGCTGTGCACACTGCTCGCGGTAGTACTTCGTGGCCCGGCCCACCCCTTCGAACGATCCGTAGGAGACGCCGCACCCCAGATGGTGGCGCGCGGCGAACTCGCAGGCCTCGCGGCTGGTCCCCAGCGAATACGTCGGCGGGTGCGGCTGCTGGAGCGGACGCGGCCAGATCGACACGGTGCGATACCGGTAGTGACGGCCCTGCCAGCCGAACGGCTGCGGCTCCGTCCACGCCTTGAGGATGAGCTCCATCCCCTCGTCGGTCCGCTCACGAGACTCGGCCGGGTTCAGATCGTACGTCAGCGACTCGTTCGAGGTCCCGCGCAAGAGGCCGACGACCAGGCGTCCCTCCGCCATCGTGTCGAGCATCGCGATCTCTTCGGCCACGCGGACGGGATTGCTCTGCGGCACGATCGGGCCGAGCAGCGCGATCTTGATCTTCTTGAGATGCGCGGCGAGGAACGCCGCCGAGACGATCGGCGACGGCGTCAGGATCCGCGGCGAGTAGTGATGCTCCGAGACGCTGACCCAGTCGAAGCCGAGATCCTCGACGAACTCGAGCCGCTCGATCATGTCGCGATAGGCGCGCGAGCCCGCCTCGGGATCGTAGACACCGGACGGCACCGGCCATTCCGACGGCAGGGGCTTCGACGCCCGGTACCGCACGGTTTCGAAGAATGAGACCTTCATGGCGTCGCTCCTCGCGCTGGACGTTAGCACGAGCGGCGCGCGAAGGCTACGGCGCGCCGGGAATCTCGTGGTTGGCCGGGATGCGCGATACACTCGCGGGCATGCGGCGCGGAGACCGCCGGACCGCGGTGATTCACTACCCGACGCTGAGGGCGCTCGCCGCAGCGATCGTGGTCGCGGGTGTGGCGTCCACCTCCGGCGCGCAGCCCGATCCGAAGATCAATCCTCGGGCCATTGTCATCGTGCCCTTCGATGCGTCCGGCCTCGCGTCCGCTGATCGCTGGATGGGCGAAGCGGCAGCACAGACGATCTCGCTCGGGCTCACACAAGAGCCGGGCCTCGCCCAGATCGAGCGCGACCGGTTCAGCCGAGTGGTCAATCCCACCATATGGAGCGAGGCTGATCTGAGCCAGGCAGGCCAGGCCGTACGCGCCGATGCCGCCCTGTATGGGAGCATTGGCCGCAAGGACTCGGACCTTATTCTTCAGCCTCGCCTGTTGGATATCAAACGAGGACAGACGACGTCGCTGCCGACAACGACATTTGGCGAGACAGAGCTCGTGACACAGCTCGCAGTGTTGCCGGTCGTCTACGCGGGCGCCCTCCAGCCGGCACTCGCCGGCGCGGCGAGCGCCCGTATCGAGGCGGCCGCACGGCCCACCGCCTCCGCCCAGGCGCTGGAGCTTTTTTCGCGCGGACAGACCGCGATTTACGACGGTGAGAACGAGCGCGCCCTCGACCTGCTGACCAGGGCGATCGAGGCCGATCCCAGGTTCGTCATGGCGAGTGTTTCTCTCGGCCTCGTCCATGCGGCGCTCGGCAATCGATGGAAGGCGGCCGCGACGTTCCGCGCGGCGCTCCTGATCGACCGCAACATGCCCGAACCGTTCAAGGCGCTCGGAGACATGTTCCTGTCCGCCCCGCGCAACCTGTTCGATCAGGCCATCGAGGCGTACTCAAAGGCGATCGAGCTACGGCCGTTCTACGCCGACGCGTATGCCGGTCTCGGCAATGCCTATGCCGCGAAGGGCGACGTCGATCGGGCGCTCACCGCCTACCGAGCCGCAATCGCGCTCGATCCCTTCAATCCGCTCACGCACGTCTGGCTGGGCCACGGCTACGCGAAGAAGAGATTGTGCGCCGACGCCGAGAAGTCGTACCGGCAAGCGCGCGAGCTCGACCGGTTCTCGATGGTCGTCCAGGAGCCATGCGTCGTGGCACAATGACGCCATGCCGGCAACGGAGCCCGCGCGCGTCCCCGATTTCCTTTATGGCACCGCCTGGAAGGAGGACCGGACGCCGGCGCTGACGGAGCTCGCGCTCCGGTCGGGCTTCCGCGGCATCGACACCGCGAACCAGCGGCGGCACTACTTCGAAGAGGGTGTGGGCCAGGCGCTGGCCACCGCCTACCGCGCCGGCGTCGTCACGCGCGCCGATCTGTTCGTCCAGACCAAGTTCACGTACGAAGGCGGCCAGGACCATCGGCTCCCCTACGATCCGGCGGCTCCGCTCTCGACGCAGGTGGCGCAGTCGATGGCGAGCTCCCTCGAGCATCTGGGGACCGATTACGTCGACAGCTACGTGCTCCACGGGCCGGCGTCCGGGTACGGCTGGACCGAGCACGACGCCGAGGTGTGGGCCGCGATGATCAAGGAGCGCGACGGCGGACGCACGCGCCTGCTCGGCGTCAGCAACGTCTCGATCCGTCACCTGCATCAGATGGTCGCGAGCGGCGCCGAGCCTCCCGCATTCGTGCAGAACCGCTGCTTCGCACGCCTCGGCTGGGACCGCGACGTCCGCGCGTTCTGCCGCGAGCGGAAGATCGTCTACCAGGGCTTCTCGCTGCTCACCGCCAACCTCGAGGTGCTGCACAGTCGCCGCGTCGGCGAGATCGCCGCGCGCCTGCGCGCGACGACGCCCCAGGTGGTGTTCCGGTTCGCGCTCGCGGTCGGCATGCTCCCGCTGACCGGGACGTCCGATGCGGAGCACATGAAGCAGGACCTCGCGAGCCGTCACCTGTCGCTCTCGGCCGATGACGTGTCGGCCATCGAGCGGCTGGCCGGCTGAGGCGCGCATCCGGCCCTGATCGCCGCCGCGTTCCGCGTCCGCAGCTTCCGCTTCCAGTGGCCCGCCGACCTGCTGACCTCGCTGGCGTTCGAGATGGAGACGGTCATCCTCGGCTGGTACGTGATGGTGCAGACCGGCTCCGTGCTCTTGCTGACCGCCTTCGGCTCGCTGCTGCTCCTCGGCACCCTCGCCTCGCCGATGTTCGGCGTGCTCGGCGACCGGCTCGGCGGACGGGTCGTGCTCTCGGCGATGCGCGCGGTCTACGCCGCGCTTGCGGCCTTCGTGCTGATCCTGACGCTCACCGGACACCTGACGCCGGGCTGGGTGTTCGTGATCGCCACGCTCGCCGGCCTCGTCCGGCCCAACGACCAGGTGCTCCGCAACGCGCTCATCGGCGAGACGATTCCGCCGCCGCATCTGATGGGCGCGGTCGGCCTCTCGCGCGCCACGATGGATTCGGCGCGCGTGGTCGGCGCGCTCGCCGGCGCCGAGCTCTCCACCCTGCTGGGCATCGAGCGCACCTACGTCCTGGTGACCACGCTCTATGCGGCGAGCCTCGTGCTCACCCTGCAGCTGGCGCGACGGCGGCCGGTGCCGGACCCGGGTGGCTCGATCGGCGAGAGCTCCGTCGGCGCCGCCGACGCGGTGCTCGCGCCGTCGCGGCGCCGCGAGCTCAAGGACGGGCTCCTCTACGTGCTGCGGACACCGGAGCTGCTCGCGATGATGTGGCTCGCGTTCCTCATCAACCTGACGGCGTACCCGATCTCGAGCGGCCTCCTGCCCTACGTCGCCAAGCGCATCTTCCTCGTCGACGCGACGGGGCTCGGGTGGCTCGCGGCGAGCTTCGCGCTCGGCAGCCTCATGGGCTCGATCGCCACCGTCGCGACGGGCGGCCCCCGACGGCTCGCGCGATCGATGCTGGTGCACACGGCCGTCTGGTACGCGATCCTGTTCGCCTTCGGCCATCTGCGGAGCATGGGCCCCGGGCTCCTGGCGCTCCTGATCGCGGGCTTCGTCCAGTCGATCGCGATGATCGCGATGACCGCCAACATCCTCAACGCGTCGGACGAGCGCTTCCGGGCGCGCGTGATGGGCGTCCGGACGCTCGCGATCTACGGCATGCCGCTCGGTCTGATGGCCTCGGGCGTGCTGATCGAGCGCATCGGCTATCCGCTGACCATCAGCGCCTTCGCCATGATCGGGCTCGTGTTCACCCTGCTCATCGGGGTCAGATGGCGGGCGAGCCTGTGGCAGCGCCGGAGACAGCCGACCGCAACGACCCTGCCGCAGCGGGGCTGACGCCGGGTTGATCTAGAATCAGGTCAACCATGTCGCACCCGGCGCCGAGCCTCCTCGATCCCAGGACCCTGCGCGTGTTGTGGACGGTCCTCGTCGTCGGGGGCGCGCTGGCCGTCCTCTACCTCCTCAGAACGGTTCTGCTGGTGCTGATCTTCGCCGTGGTGTTCGCGTATCTCATCTTTCCGCTGGTGAAGCTCGCCGAGCGCGGGCTGCCGCGCTCCGGGCGGCGCTCGCTGGCGATCGGCGCCGTCTATCTCGTCCTCATCGCCGCGCTGAGCACGATCGCCGCGCTGGTCGGCCCGCCGCTCGGCCGCGAGCTGGCCGCCCTCGGCCAGAAGTTCCCGGACATCTCGGCCCAGATCCAGAGCGGGCGGGTCATCAGCAACGTCTTCCCGCGGTGGGGCGGCGCCGAGGTCCTGGACGACCTTCTCCGCGCGCACCTGCCCCAGGTCGTGGAATACGCCCAGCGCGGTCTCACCGGCGCGCTGCGCTGGCTGTCGGGCGCGTGGGTGATCATCATGGTGCCGATCTTCGCGTTCTTCTTCCTGCGCGACGCCGAGCGGATCGCGGACGCGGTGACCGACGCGATCGATGACCACGGCGACGGCGCCTGGCGCGGGCTCGCGCGGACGATCGCGCGCGACCTGCACAGCGTCTTCGGCGAGTACGTCCGCGCCCTGGTCCTGCTCTGCGTGCTGACCTTCGTCGTGTGGACGCTGCTCTTCCTGATCGCGGGCGTGCCCTACGCGCTGGTCCTCGCGGCGATCGGCGGGACGCTCGAGTTCCTGCCGGTGGTGGGTCCGATCGCGGCGGGCGTCACGATCGTTTCGGTCGCGCTATTCAGCGGCTTCGCGCACCCCTGGTTCCTGGCGCTCTTCATTGTCATCTGGCGCCTCGTGCAGGACTACGTCTCGAGCCCGCTCATCATGGGGCGCGGCGTCGAGCTCCATCCCGGGCTCGTGATCTTCGGCGTGCTGGCCGGGGGCGAGCTCGCGGGTGTGGCGGGGATATTCCTCTCGGTGCCGATGATCGCCAGCCTGCGAGCTGTCTGGCGTCGCCTCCGCACTTATCGCCCACGCGGCTGAAAAGGGCGCATCTGCTTCGTTGGCGCCTCTAAGGGCGCCGCCTCGCATCGGCGCCCTTTTCAGCCGCCTGGATCGCTGCCCAGATGGTTTCGGGTGTCGCCGGCATGTCGATGTGGGTGACGCCGAGGGGGGCGAGGGCGTCGAGGATCGCGTGGATCACGGCGCCCGGGGCGCCGACCGTACCGCCCTCGCCTGCGCCCTTGACGCCGAGCGAGTTCGTCGGGCTCGGAACGTCGCGGCCGGTGACCGAGATCGAGGGCAGATCGTCCGCGCGCGGGATCGCGTAGTCGAGGAACGAGCCCGACAGGAGCTGACCGCTGGCCCGATCGTAGACGCACCGCTCCGTGAGCGCCTGGCCGATCCCCTGGGCCACCGCACCGTGCATCTGGCCGTGCACGATCATCGGGTTCACCGAGCGCCCGGAGTCGTCGACCATGCTCAGCGCGACGATCTCGACGGCGCCGGTGTCGGGGTCGACCTCGAGCTCGCACACGACGCAGCCGTTGGCGAACGCAAACGCCGGGTTCTCGTGCATGGTCGCGGCGCCGAGCGTGCTGCCGAGCGCCAGCGGCAGCTTGCCGGCGGCGGCCGCGCGCGCAAGGTCGAAGAGGCCGACCGACCGGTCGGTGCCCACGACCCTGAACGCGCCGTCCCGGTACTCGATGTCGCCGGCGGCGGCTTCGAGCACGTGCGCCGCCATCGCGCGGCCGGCCGCGACGACGCCGTCCGAGGCTTCGACCGCCGCGTTCCCCGCCCGCACCATCGAGCGCGACGCGAACGTGCCGACGCCGCGAGCCACGCGATCGGTGTCGCCCATCACCACGCGCACGACGTCGAAGGGCACGCCGAGCCGCTCGGCGACGACCTGGGCGAACACGGTCTCGTGGCCCTGGCCCTGCGACATGGCGCCGATCGGCACCTCGATCACGCCCTCGGGCAGCACGCGCACCTCGGCGAACTCTTGCGGGACGCCGCCGGTGCCCTCGATGTAGGGTCCGACGCCCAGGCCGCGCAGCCGGCCGCGCTCCGCGGCCTCGGCGCGCCGCGCCGCGAAGCCGCCGAGGTCGCCGAGCTCGAGCGCCTCGTCGAGGCGCGCCACGTAGTCGCCGGAGTCGTAGAGCGCGCCGGTCGCCGTCCGGTACGGGAAGGCGCGAACCATGTTGGCCCGCCGGAGCGCCACCCGATCGCGTCCGGTCTCGCGCGCGGCGCGCTCGATCAGCCGCTCGACGGTGTAGACGCACTCGATGCGGCCGACGCCCCGATAGACGTTGATCGGCACCGTGTTCGTGAGCGCGCCGTCGACGCGCAGATGGATCGCCGGAATCGCATAGAGCGCGGAGATCATCCGCTCCATGTTGGAGAGCGTCGAGATCGGGATGCTGGGCGCGACGTACGCGCCGAGGTTCGGCGTCGAGTGCACGCGGAGCGCGGTGACCCGTCCCGCGGCGTCGAGCGCGAGCTCGCCCCGGAGCAGGTGGTCACGCGACTGGACGTCGCTGACGAATCCCTCGGACCGGGTCGATGCCCACTTCACGGGACGGCCGAGCCGCCGCGCCGCCCACGCGAGCGCGACGTATTCCGGGTAGACCTGGATCTTCGAGCCGAAGCCGCCGCCGACGTCGGCCGAGACGCAGCGGACGCGCTCGACGGCCACTCCCAGGACGCGCGCCAGGTTCGCCGCCAGTTGGTGGACGCTCTGAAGGCCGGCGTACAAGGTGAAGCACCCGGCGCCGGCGTCGTACACCGCGAGCGCGGCACGCGGCTCCATGAAGCAGGTGACGAGCCGGTTGTCGACCAGGGTCAGGCGCGTCACGTGCGCCGCGGCCGCGATCGCGCGCGCGGTGGCTTCCGCGTCGCCGCACTCCCAGTCGAAGGCGCGATTCTGCGCGACCGCCGCGTGCAGGCGCGGCGCGCCCTCGGCGAGCGCCGCGACGGCGTCGATCACCGACGGGCGCTCGACGTAGCGCACGCGCACCGCCTCGGCGGCGTCGCGCGCGGCCGCGGCCGTGGCCGCGACGACGATCGCGACGGGCTCGCCGACGTGACGGACGGTATCCGTGGCGAGCGGATACCACGGCGGCTCGGCGAACGCGGAGCCGTCGCGGCTCCGGATGCCGCCGCCGCGCTCGGCGATCAGGGTCGGGATGGGCCCGACGGCGTCGGCGACCAGATCGCGTCCGGTGAACACGCCGAGCACGCCGTCCAGGGCCCGCGCGGTCTTCGCGTCGACGGACGCGACCTCCGCGTGGGCGTGCGGCGAGCGAACGAACACCGCGTACACCTGCCCCGGCGCGCTGCAGTCCTCGGCGTAGCGCCCTCGCCCCGTGAGCAGGCGATGATCCTCGCGGCGCTTGACCGGCGCGCCGATCCCGTCGATCCGCCTTGGCTTGGCCATACCGGCACGATATTCTACCGGGCATCGGACCCTGCTTGAGGGACCCGGCCCTTGGGACGATCAAACTGAGGAGACCAGCATGAGCTACGACGTGAAGGTCGAGGACATCGAGTATCTCCGCCACGGGAATACGCCCTATCTACTCACCCTCTACCGGCCGCAGGGCACGGGCCCCTTCCCCATCATGGTCGAGCTCCACGGCGGCGCCTGGTGTCGCTCGGATCGCCACGGCGACAAGGTGATCCACGAGGCGCTGGCCAAGAGCGGCGTGATCGTGGCCACGCTCGACTGGCGGCAGCCGCCGACGGCGTCCTATCCGGCGTCGTTCCAGGACATCCACTACGGGATTCGCTGGATCAAGTCGCGCGCGGCCGATTTCGGCGGGCGGCCCGACATGGTGGGCTCGATGGGCAACTCGAGCGGCGGCCATCAGGCGATGCTGCTGGCGATGCGGCCGTTCGATCCCCGCTACAGCGCGCTGCCGCTGGCGAGCGCGCCGGCGCTCGATGCGACCGTGCGATGCGTGATCATGACCTCGCCGGTCATCGATCCGCTCGGCCGGTATCGCTACGCCAAGGACCTCAAGGCCAAGGGGGGCCCGGCTCCGGTCAATCCCGACGAGCTCATCCCGTGCCACGACGCGTACTGGAAGACCGAAGAGGCGATGGCGGAGGGTGCGCCAGCCGGGGCGCTGGAGCGGGGCGAGAAGGTGCAGCTGCCGCCCGTGCTCTACCTGCAGGGCACCGACGATGGCGCGCATCCGCGGCCGCATCTCGATCGCTTCGTGGCCGCCTATCGCAAGGCGGGCGGCGTCGTCGACCTCGAGCTGTTCGAAGGCGAGGGCCAGGGCTTCATCATGCGCAAGGTCGGCTCGCCGGCCTCCAAGCGCGCCCTCGAGATGATCGTCGAGTTCACGCACAAGCAGATCCGCTAGCTCGCGCACTGCCACGGGCACCCGGATGGTTCCGGGTGCCCGTGCCGTTCTTCGGTCGGTATACTCGACGGAGGAGTATCGACCGCATGCGTCTGCGAGCTCTTCCCCTCGCCGTCTTGGTCCTGGCGCTCGCCGCCGCCGGGTGCGCGTCGACGCGCGTGGTCCACGAGTGGCGCAATCCAGATCTGACCTCGCCGCCGCGCTTCAAGAAGTTCATGGTCATCGGGATCAGCCAGCAGCCGGGTATCCGGCGTTCCTTCGAGGACGCGTTCGTTCTCCGGCTCCAGGCCGCGGGGGCCGACGCCGTTCCGAGCTACCGCTTCATCGCCGAGGACGGTCCGGTCGCGGAGACGCGGCTCCGCGAGGCGGTGGCCCAGGCCGGCGCGGATGCGACGCTCGTCACACGCCTGCTCCGGGTGGAACAGAAATACCAGGTGAGCCCGTCCTACTATCCGCCGGGGCTGGGCTTCGGGTTCTACCGCGGCTACATGGGCGCGTGGTCCGGCTACTACGAGCCGCAGGTCTATCCGTACGAGGTCTACGTCTCGGAGACCAGCCTCTACGACACGGCGAAGAACGAGCTGGTCTGGAGCGGAACCGTCGAGACGACGCCCACCGGGGTCAGCAAAGACATCGCGCGCTACGTCGACGCGGTGATCGAGGCGCTGCAGAAGCAGAACCTCCTGGCGGCGGTGCGATAGCGCGGCGCTGACACGCGGGCGCCATCGTCCGGTAGCGGCTTCTTAATGGCCGTCGGACCCACCGGCCGAGCCACACTGTGCGCGGATGAGCGACGTGCGGTGTCGGACGGTCTGGATCAGCGACGTGCACCTCGGAACGCCCGAGTGCGCGGCGGACTCGCTGCTCGCCTTCCTCGACCGCCACCGGTGCGACTACCTCTACCTGGTCGGCGACATCGTCGACTTCTGGCAGCTGCGCCGCACGCCCTACTGGCCGCAGATCCAGACCGACGTCGTCCGCATGGTGTTCTCGAAGGCGCGCGCCGGCACCATCGTCACCTTGATTCCTGGCAACCACGACGAGTACCTGCGCCGCTTCTGCGACCTGCAGCTCGGCAACATCATGATCACGAGGGAGGCGATTCACCGCACCGCCGACGGCCGCCTCCTTCTCGTCCTGCACGGGGACGAGTTCGACGGCCTGAGCGGATATCGCGTGCTCGTCTGGCTCGCCGACGCGGGCTACGTCCTGATGGTGCGGCTCAATCGGTGGATCAACCGGATCCGGCGCCTGCTGGGATGCCGCTACTGGAGCCTGTCGGCCTCGCTCGCGGCCATGCTGCAGTCGGCGCCGTGGTTCGTCGCGGCGTTCGAGGCGGCCGTCGTGCACGAGGCTGCGCGGCGCCGGGTGGCCGGCGTCGTGTGCGGACACATCCACCAGCCGGCGCTGCGCCCGGTTGGCTCCATCCTCTACTGCAACTGCGGCGACTGGGTCGAGAGCTGCACCGCGCTGATCGAGCATTTCGACGGCCGACTCGAGCTCGTCTCGTCGACTTCCGCGGCCACCGTCACGCGCGCCGCGACGGCGGCCGCCGCGGAGGCCGCGGCGTCGTGATCGCGCGCGAGCCCGACCGGATCCGGCGATGAGTGCCGTCGCCCTGGCGTGCGCAGCGGTCTTGCTGGCGATCGAGCGCGGCACCTACGTCGTGATCGGCCGGCGCCCCGACCTGATCCTGGCCCTGTGCGCGCGATGGGGCCCGGCGCGCCGGCGCGGCCCGACCGCGATCGTCGAGCGGCTCTTCTATGCCTTCAAGGTGCTCCAGTTCGGCGTCTTCATCGCCTGGTGCTACGTCCACGGCGGCGGCTTCCCCCTGCCGGCGCGCAACGACCCGTTCGTGGTGACGCTCGCCCTCGCGCTGGCCGTCGCCGGGCAGATCCTCGTCGTGGCGACGTTCTGGCGCCTGGGACGCACGGGCGTCTTCTTCGGAGATCAGCTCGGGTTCGCCGTGCCGCGGTGCCGTGAGTTTCCGTTCTCGCTGCTCTCGCACCCGCAGTACGTCGGGACCCTGCTCACGATCTGGGGAGGGTTCATGCTCGTGCGGTTTCCGCACGACGACTGGTACGCGCTGCCGATCCTCGAGACGCTCTACTACCTCGCGGGCATGTGGCTCGAAGTGCCGCGGGGGCCCTACGGCGCGCGATACGCCTCGATCACCTTCAGGATCCGGTCGCGCGCGGCGCGCCTCACCGAGGGGTCTGAGAGGTCGCGGCCGACGTAGTCCTCCTCGACCTCGTACATCTTCACGAAGCGCGGCGGCTGCCCGGCCGGCGCCGTCTCGACGAAGGGCCCGGTGCCGGCCAGCACACCGTCCCAGACCTCGCGTACCACGTCCCAGAACGCCTGGCGCGGGCCGGCAAAGGCGCGGGCCGCCTCGCACTCCGAGTCCGGAAGCCGGATCGACCAGTTCTTGCCGACCTCGCGCGCCAGCGGCGTCCGCACACCGTCGCGGTGGATGGTCTTGACGTTGTCCTGGCGCTCGAGCCAGCTCTGCCCGTACAGGATGATGCGCGTGGCCCGTTCGAGGGTGTCGTAATCGGCGCGCCGCATGTCGCGCGTCTCGCGCCCGGGGATCGGCGCATAGCTCGAGCAGGACCATTCCGGATAGGCCGTATCGTCGCTCCAGCGGGCGGCGCACTGGTAGCGGGGCCCGTCATCGAGATTGGTGACGCGACGGGTCCACAACCCTGGCGTCGTTCTCAGATCGCGAACCTGCCAGCTCCGGGGCCCGACGAAGTCGTACAGGTAGGGCGCGTCGAACTCCCAGTCTTCGGACTGATGCTTGATCACGCTGCCGTCGCGGAGCGCGCCGGCGAGATCGGTGAGAAAGAGGATGCGCTGCAGGCGGATCCGGCGCGGCGACACGGTCTCGGCGGTGATCCACTCCTTCGCGGACTTGTCCCGATTCACGTCGTACACGCGCGCGTCGCGCGTGTAGCCGGGCTTGAGGCCCTCGACCTCGGTATAACTGTAGTCGACGAGGTAGCAGCCGGCCATGCCGCGCACGGCGCGCAGCCCGCGATCGAGCGCGTCGCCGGTGGCGTCGGCCGCGAGGCCGCTCGCGCCCACGGCCAGCGCGAGCCCGGGAACGATTGCGAGGAGTCGATGCATCCCGAGCTCAGCTTACCGCTTCACGTAGACGGTGTCGCCCTCGACACGAACCGGGTAGGTCGGGACGTCGCCGGAAACGGGGCCGCTCAAGAGCTTGCCGGTCCGCACGTCGAAGCACGCGTAGTGCAGTGGACACTCGATCACGTGGCCCACCAGCTCGCCGGTGGAGAGCGGCGCGCCCGCGTGGCCGCAGACGTCGCGGAGGGCGTAGAAGGCGCCGCCGACGTTCGCGACCAGCATCCGCTCACGATCGATGACGACCCACTTCATCGAGCCCGGCGGCAGCTCGGAGGCTACGGTAACCGGCACGAAGCCTTCGAGCATGCCGCTCCCGCGCTCGCGTGAGCCTAGTTCAGCTCGAAGCCGAACAGGCTGGCGGCGTTCTCCGAGGTGATCTTCTTCAGATCGGGCTCGGGCACGCCGCGAAAGATCCGCGTCAGGAAATCGCGCGACTTCGGCCAGGTCGACTCGGCGTGCGGGAAGTCGCTGCCCCAGAGCATGTTGTCGACGCCGATCGTGTCGCGCATCTGGATGCCGAGGTCGTCCTCCATGAACTCCACGAACATGTTGCGGCGCCAGTAGTCGCTCGGCAGGAGACCTTCCTTCGACCGCCAGCCCTTCGTGAACACCGGGCGCTCGCGATACGTGAAGTCCATTTGCTTCAGCCAGTGAGGGATCCACGCGGCCTCGTGCTCGACCGAGCCCACCTTGAGCTTCGGGTAGCGGTCGAACACGCCTGCGAAGATCATCGCCCCGAGCGAATAGCGCACCCAGTAATCGGTGGTCGAGCGGCCCGCGCCGGTGAGCTCGCCGAGGTTCATGGTGAACTCGCAGCCGGGCACGCCGCCGCGGGGCGTGCCGATGTGCAGGAGCAGCGGCACTCCGAGATCCTGTGCCGTCCACCAGAGCCGATCGTAGATCGGGTGACGGTATGGTCGGTCGGCCAGCGGCGAGACGGGAATGAACGCGCCGACCAGCCCGAGCCGGGCGCAGCGCTCGAGCTCCTGCGAGGCTTCCTCGACGTCGTCGACGTTGAGCATCGCGATGCCCTTGAGACGCTCGGGGAACGGCTTGCAGAACTCGGCGATCCAGTCGTTGTAGGCATGGCAGATCGCGGTCAGCAGCTCGCTGTCGGGAATGCGGTACCAGAAGAGGCCCTGGCTCGGCTGCAGACAGGAGCCCCACACGCCATCCATCTCGTTTTCCTTGATCATCATCTGGGGATCGTAGGCACCGAGCCGGACGTCCTCCCATGTGCCGAGGAAGTCGATCTGCGAGGGATCCTCGAAGCGCTGCCCGGCTTGCATCACGGCGCCGAGCGTCCCGACCTGCTGCCCACCGATCACCCACGCGTCGAACTTGCGCCCCTTCGGGGTCTCCAGCCGCTCCAGGCGCGGCGCGCGATCGCGGAATCTCGATTCGATCCGCGTGGTGTAGAGATCTGGCGGCTCGACGATGTGCGAATCGGCCGAGATGAGCTTGTACGAGGTCATCGGGCCCTCCTGCTCTTTTGTTACCGTAGGCCGTAGTACGCCGCGCAGTTGTCCCAGAGGATCTTGCGCTTGCTCTCGTCGGAGATCGGCAGCCTCAAGAACGACTCCACCGCCCGCGGGAACTTCGAGTCGCCGTGCGGGAAGTCCGTCGAGAAGACGATGCGGTCGTCGCCGATCGCGTCGATGACGTGCTTGACCGGCTCCTCGTCGCACTCGACCGAGACGAAGCACTGCCGCTTGAAGTAGGCGCTCGGGGCCATCGTCAGCTCACGCGCGTAGATGTCGCCGAGCCACTCCCAGTGCTCGTCCATCCGCCAGAGGAGGAACGGCACCCAGCTGCAGTTGCCCTCGAGGAACGCCACGCGCAGCCGCGGATGGCGCTCGAGGATCCCGCCCGCGCAGAAGGCGCCGGCGGTGAGCATCTGCTCGACCGGATGCGAGTAGATGTGCTTGAGCATCGTGTTGGCGCCGAACTGCTCGCCGACCTGTCGCAGCTGTGAGCCCGAGCCCTCGTGGAAGCCGAGCGGCACTTCGAGCTCCTCGAGCGCGGTCCAGAGCGGCTCGTAGTACGGATCGTGCCAGTTACGCCCGTTGACTTCGTTCGGCCTGAGGAACATCGCGCGGAAGCCGTACTCGCGCACGCAACGGCGCGCCTCGGCTACGGCGTCGTTGACGTCGAACGGCGAGATCATCCCGGCGCCGAGCAGGCGCTCCGGATTCTCCTGGCAGAAGTCGTGGAGCCAGTCGTTGTAGGCGCGCGCCATGGCCGCAGCGAGCCGCGGCTCCATGTCCGGGATCGTCAGGGCGAAGAGCCCGCGGGACGGATAGACCACCGCGACGTCGATGCCCTCGATGTCCATCGCCTCGAGCTGCACCTTGGCCGTCCAGCCGCGCTCGGCGTACGGCTTCCAGCGCGCCTGGTTCAGCGCGTAGTTCTTCCCCTGCCGGCGCCGGTTGCGGTCGGCGTCGACGCCGGCGACGCGCCCCCAGCCCTGGCCGTTGTGAGCCAGTCGCAAGTCGCCCTCGTCCTCCGTGAGCCCGATCGGCGCTTGATCGCGAAAGGCGGGGTCGATGTAGCGCGGCCACAGATCGGGAGGCTCGATGATGTGGATGTCACTGTCGAGGACCTTGAACGTGCCCTGGACCATGGCGCACCTCCGTTGCGGGCGACCGTAGCGCCCTCCCGGCTCGTTGTCAAAGCCGGCGGACGGTGCTATCTCATCCTCATGATCCCGGTGATCGATCTGGGTCCGTACCTGGCCGGACGGCCCGGAGCGCTCGCCGCGGCGGCCGGCGAGCTCGGCCGTGCACTCGAGCAGGTCGGCTTCTTCGTCGTGGTCAACCACGGCATCCCGCAGCCCCTGATCGACGAGACGTTCGCCCAGGCCCGGCGCTTCCATGCCCAGCCCATGGACGCGAAGCTCGCGCTGCGCATGAACGAGCACAACAACGGCTACATGATGCTCGGGCGCTACGCGGTGTGGACCTCGGACGTCAACGCCAACGACAAGCCCGACCTGAACGAAGCGTTCTTCGTCAAGCGCGAGCGCGGCCCGGACGATCCGCTCGTGCGCGCGGGGCGCCGCTTCGCCGGCCCCAACCGCTGGCCGCCGGACCTGCCGGGCTTTCGCGACGCGGTGCTCGCCTACACCGACGCGGTCGACGCGCTCGGCCGCAAGCTCCTGCCGCTGTGCGCGACGGCCCTCGACCTGCCGGCCGAGGCCTTCGACGGCGCGTTCGCGGAGAGCCAGTTCAGCTTCCGGCTGACGCACTACCCGCCGGTGGCCGCGGAGGCCAACCAGTACGGCATCGCCCCGCACACCGACGCGAACTTCATGACGTTCCTCGCCCAGAGCGAGGTGCCCGGGCTCCAGGTCAGGATGCCCGACGGCGCGTGGGTCGACGTGCCGTACGTGCCCGGCTCGTTCGCCGTCAACTCGGGCGACATGATGCAGCGGTGGACGAATCATCGATTCAAGTCGACGCCGCATCGCGCGCTGCCGCCGGTCGGCCGGCCACGGTACGCGATCCCCTACTTCATGGGACCGCACCTCGACACCGAGATCGCATGCCTGTCCACCTGCCAGGGCCCGGGCAACCCGTCCCGCCATCCGCCCATCACCTACGCGGCGTACCTCGACTGGTGGTACGACGCCAACTACAACGCCGCGCGGCAGCGCGACGTTGCCTGAGGTTGTGCGCGCCGCAGGCCGCCGCGGGGCTGGGGCCCCGCCGGCCGAGGCGCGCTTACAATTGATCGGGAGGACACCATGGACGCTCGTGACCTGTTCCTGGACCAGCACACCGCGATGCACTCGGCCGCCGTGGGCGGCAACAAGATGTCGGCGTCGGAGCGCGCCTTCGCCGGCCTGAGCGACGAGCAGATGCGCGTCCGGCCGCGTGAGGATCTCAACTCGCTGGCGTGGCTCATGTGGCACATCGCCCGCGCCGAGGACATCTTCGTCAATACGATCCTGGGCGGGCGCACGCAGCTGTTCGACGACGAGGCGTGGGGCAAGCGGCTGGGCGTCGCGCGGCGCGACTTCGGCATCGGCATGAGCAGCGCCGAGGTCACGGAGCTCACGCGGCAGGTCGAGCTCGGTGCGCTTCGCGAGTATCGCGACGCGGTGGGCCGCCGCACGCGGGAGCTGGTCGGCGCCTTCAAGCCCCAGGACTGGGAAGGCGCGGTCACGGCCGACGCCGTGCAGCGCGCGGCGGGCCAGGGCGCGTTCGGCGTGCGCACCGAGCAGATCGTGAAGGGCTTCCCGGGACGGCCGCGCGCGGCGATGCTGAGCGGCATCGCCCTCTTCCACTCGGCCGGTCACCTCGGTGAGGCGGCTACCGTCCGCACCGCGGGAGGCTTCGGCACCGGCGTCTAACCGCGCCGGCGTCGCGCGGCCGGCTACTCCAGCCGGTACAAGGTCACGTCGAGCTCGCGCACGTCGCGCGCGGCGCGCTGCCACTGGATCAGGATCGGGCTCTGGTAGACGCCCTCGACCGGACCTGGGCGTCCGCCCTCGTCCGCGACCAGGAGGCTGATCGAGCGGCGGACGCGGTAGAGACGCGCCGCCGGGACGGCGAGCGTACGGGCGAGCACGCGCTCGAGCAGCGAGCCATGCAGACCGAGCGTCTTGAGGCCCGTGTTGAGCACGCGAACCAGGTCGTACTGGGCGTAGCCGAGCGCCTTGCCCGGCACCGCGCGCGGGTTGGCCCGCGCCTGCCGGTACTCCTCGGCCATGAACCGGCACGGGTTCTTCAGCACTGCGGCCACGTCGTACTTCATGAGCAAGGTCTCGAACTCGTTGATCGTCAGCGCGGCGTCGCGCTCGCCGCGCCCGAGCGCGATGTGCAGGCGCCCCTTGCCGACGTCGGCGCGCGCCACGAACTCGGCGAGCTCCTCGTAGAGCCCGAGCGACCGGGCCTTGAGGTTGATCGAGTCGATCGGGTGCCCCGCGACCGGCACCTTGAGCCGGATCTGCCCGGCGACCGCCTCGCGGTGGTAGCCGATCACGCGGGTCTGGCGGCGGCGTGGCCGCCCGTCGTTGACCCCGTCGAGGTCGACGAAGCACACGATCTCGCCGGCGCGGTTGGGATGCGTCACGCAGGGCTGCAGGCCGCCGGCGATGAAGGCCAGGTGCGAGTCGCCGTTGCGCGGCTCGACCGCTCGCTGCGCGGCGTCGAGGTCCTTGCGGCGCTCGAGGCGATCGTGCGCGTAGCCGGCGCCCTCCGGAAAGATGTGGCGGAGCGTCTCGATGTACGACGCGACGCGGCCCGGGCCGAGGCGCGCGATCAGGCTCCGGTCCAGGAAGCCGGCCGTCGTATGGGCCGACCAGTAGAGGCAGCGGGGATACGAGGCGAGCGATTCGTCGTGCTCGGTCGAGAAGCGCGACCGCAATTCGACCATCTCGAACCGCTCGCGCGCCGACAGCTCCAGGACCAGCTCGAGTGGCGGGGGCGCCATCGAGGTCCTAGCGCGTCGGCCGCGCCTTGAGCGGCGCGCCGACGATGGCCGCCAGACGCAGGGCCGCCAGCAGGCGGATCGCGATCCACGAGGGATCGAGCTCCGAGCGCCGCAGGCTGAACTTCGGCGAGCGCGGGAACGCGTGGTGGTTGTTGTGCAGGCTCTCGCCGCCCGTCAGCCATGCGAGCACCCGCGAGTTGTAGGCGGTGTTCTCGAAGTTCTGACCGCCCCACCAGTGACCGAGGCCGTTGATCAGCGGCGCCAGCACGAACATGTAGATGACGCCGTGGCCGATCATCGCCAGGATCCCCTGCCACCAGCCGATCGCCAGCGAGACGAGCGCGGTACCGAAGAAGAGCCCCGTCCAGCCCAGGGCGAAGACGCGACGCTCCCACCAGTCCGGGCCGAGGTCGGGGGCGAAGGTCTCCACGGTCTTGGGCTGCCGGGCCTCGCGAACGTAGTAGTACACGTTCCACAGCTGCACCTTCCAGAAGCCCAGCAGCAGCGGACTGTGCGGATCGCCGTCGCGGTCGGCGAAGGTGTGGTGTTTTCTGTGCACCGCCACCCATTGCTGCCGGCTCTGCCCGGTCAGGAGCCAGAGCGCCGCGCGGAACAGGACGGCCGCGAACGGGTGCAGGGCCAGCGATCGGTGCGCGAGCGCGCGATGCAGGTAGATCGACGTCGCGAAGGTGGCGATCTGCGCCAGGACGAACGAAGCGATCGCGATGATCAGGATCTGACGAGTCAACGGTTGTCCCTTTCAGGTCGGCGTGTCACAGAAATGCCTTGCCGTACAGGTGCTCGCGCGTGTGCGGCGCGCGGCTCGCGACGGGATCGTGCTGCTTGCGCGTGAGGACCTGGTAGAGCCCGATCGAGCTCTCGGCGAATGCGACCGCCGAGCACGTCAGGTAGAGGAGCCAGGTCCGGTACGTGCGCTCGCCGGCCAGGGCGCGGGCCTCGTCGGCCCGCTCGCGCAGACGCTCGACCCAGTGGCGGCAGGTCCGCGCATAGTGCAGGCGCAGTCCCTCGACGTCCATGATCTCGAAACCCGCGCGCTCGATCTCGGTCAAGGTCTCACTGAGCCCGGCGAGGTCGCCGTTCGGGAAGACGTGGCGATAGAGGAACTCGGTCTGGCTGGTCGGCTTCCAGTGGAACTCGTGGACGATGCCGTGGTTCAGGTAGAGCCCGCCGTCCCGCAGCATCTTGCGCACTCCGCCGAAGAACGCCGGATAGTTCGGGATCCCGACGTGCTCGATGACGCCGACGGCCGCGATCTTGTCGAACCGGGCGTCGGGCGGCAGATCGCGGTAGTCGCGGTACTCGACCTTGCAGCGGTCCTCGAGCCCTTCGCGCTTGATGCGCTCGGTCGCGTAATCGGCCTGCGCCTTCGAGAGGGTAACGCCGTGGGCGCGGACCCCGTAATGCTGGGCGGCCCAGATCGAGAGGCTGCCCCAGCCGCAGCCGATGTCGAGCAAGGTCTCGCCCGCCTCGAGCTCGAGCTTGCGGCAGACGAGATCGAGCTTGTCGCGCTGGGCCTGCTCGAGCTTGCCGTCGGGGTCGCGATAGTACGCGCAGGTGTAGACCATCAGCGGATCGAGGAAGAGCGCGTAGAACTCGTTGGACACGTCGTAGTGATGGGCGATCGCCTTCGCGTCCGCCTCTTTGCTGCGTGGCCTCACGACGCCACCTCCCGCATCCCGAAGATGCGCCCGAAGACGACGTGCCGCCGCGTCGCGTCCGTGTTCAGGATCGTCCGCACGACCGCGCGCGCCCACGAATCGGGGATCCGCGCGAGCTGCCGGCCGAGCCAGCCGGTCTCGCCCGAGCCGTACCGGCGCACGATCGCGGCCGCGTAAGCCTCGAGGGGGGCGCCGCGCCGCACGCGCGCCTCGACCGCTTCGGCGGCGAGGATCCCGCTCTTGATGGCGGGCCCGATCCCTTCGCCGCTGAGGTCGCGCGCGAGCCCCGCTGCGTCGCCGATCAGGCAGAACCGGTCGCCGGCCAGCTCGATGGGCAGATCGGCCGGCAGACGGCCCGCAGCCCGCAGCGCGCTCACGAGCGCGTCGCGCCGGCCCGGCAGATCGGCGCCCGGGCCCGAGACGCAGCCGACGCCGACGTTGAGCACGTCACCCTTGGGAAAGTACCACCCATAGCCCTTCAGGTCCGGCTCGACGTAGAGCTCCGGAGCGTCCCACCACCTGGCCAGCGCCTCGATCCACTGGGGCGACAGGCGGGTCTCGCTCTCCTGTGCGACCACGACTTCCTCGTGCTCGGATACCTCTCCGAGCGCGTGCGCCACCGGGCATCGATGGCCGCCGGCGCCGATCGCGACGGAGGCCGTGAACGTCCCGTGCGGGCTGACGACCCGGACCCCGTCCGCTTCCTCGGTAACGGCGGTCACTCGCGCGCCCTCGCGGACGTCCACGCCGGCAGCACGGGCGCGGTCGAGCAGATAGTGGTCGAACTCCCGGCGGAGAATGCCGTAGCTGGCCGGGCGCCGCCAGCACGTCTCGGTGCGCGCGCCGTCGAACTCGAAGCGACAGGCCGAGAAGGCCTGGATCGTGAGCGGATACTTCTGCGGGTCGACCTGCGCGTCGGCCAGCGCCTCGGGCGTCACCCAGCCGGCGCAGACCTTCACCCGCGGAAAGACCGCGGTGTCCAGCAACAGCGGCCGCAGCCCTGCACGCGCGAGCCGCCACGCCGCGGTGCTGCCACCCGGACCGCCGCCGACCACGATGACGTCGTGCTGGGCCACGCTCAGCCTCGCCAGAGCGTCAGGAGCATTCGCACGCGCTTGACCAACGGCACGTGGAGCTCCTCGATCGAGTTCGCGATGCTCATGGCCTCGAAAAGATCGCCCTCGAGGTCGATGGAGCCGTCGACGTAGGCCTCGGCAAAGTTGAGCGGAGTCGGGTCCCGCATGAGGCGGATGAACGTCTGCGGCTGGTGCACGACGGCCGTGCAGACCGGCGCGCCGGCGCCGAGTCTTACGACCGATCCGTCCCAGAGGCGGAAGGCGAAGCCGCCGGGGATACGGTCGAAGACGCGCTGGAGAACTTCCGCGGCGCGCCGCGGGCTGGGGTTCTGGGGAAAGATCATGTGTGTACGGTGAAGGGCATCGTGCGCAGCGCCCTACGGGTATCGGGATGCGCGCAATAGAAAAACACTAGCAAAGCGCTTCGATAGCCGTCAACTGTGAACGCACCCCAGCTCTGGCCTAGCAATAGGGCAGGACGCGCTCGCCGAAGAGCCGGATCGCCTCCATGATCCTCTCGTGGGGCGGCCCGCCCGAGTGGGCATGCCGGAGGCGGAGCAGGAACGTGCCGGCGCCGGTCGCCTTCTGCCAGCGCTGGAATTCCCGTACGCACGACTCGGGGTCACCGAGGATCAGGCGGTCGGGCGCCAGGTTCTCCAGGGTGAACTTCATGTCGGCCGGCATGTTCTGGAACTCGGCCAGCCGGGCCTCCCAGTAATAGCGATAGGCGGCCAAGACATGGGGACCGTAGACCGCGTCGGCCTCGGCACGCGTGCGGGCCACCCAGGCATCGCGCATCTGGACGACCTCGGCCGGGCGCCCCGCCTCGCGCGCCGCGTCCTTGTAGATGTCGGCCAGCTCGGTCGCGTTGGCCAGACCCGTACTAGGCGTGCCTACGAAGCCGTCGGCGAGCCGCCCGGCCCGGCGTGCCGCCGCCGGCACGCTGGCGCCGAACCACAAGGGCGGTCCCGGCGTCTGGTAGGGCCGCGGGCGGATCTGCACATCCTCGAGCGTATAGTGCTTTCCCCGATACGAGAACCGCTCGCCGGCCCAGCACAACCGCATGATCTCCACGCTCTCCTCGAAGAGCGCCAGGCGGTGCTCCATCGGCACGGAGAACGCGCGAAAGTCAGCGGGCTGGTAGCCGATACCGACCCCGACGATCAGGCGCCCCTTGGACACCAGGTCGAGCGTGATCGCGTCCTCGGCCACGTGCACCGGATGGTGCAGCGGCAGCAGGATCACGGAGGTCCCCACGCGGAGGCGCCGCGTACGTGCGGCCACCGCAGTGGCGACGATGAGAGGCGAGGGTAAGAATCCGTCGTGGTCTTGGTGGTGCTCGCCGAAGAAGCACGAATCGAAGCCGTTCGCTTCGGCGAGCTGGGCCTCGGCGATGGTTTCGTCGATGCAGCGATCGAGATGCTCACCGCGCGGCGGGTTCGCGATCGAGCTATAGAGTCCGAATTTCATGGCTCACCTCGGGTTGCCGGCGCCACACTGTAGCACCACCGTGCACCGGCCCGCGGAATCTCGGGTTTCCGTCGTCCTCGCATGTTCCGCGACCTGATTCCGCGCCTGGCGGACCGGTTCCATCTGATCGCGCCGGACTAATGGACGCGGGACACTTCGCCCTCGACGAGGCGGCGCCCCAGATCGCCGAGCTGATCCGTCGCTTCTTCGCCGTCAGAGCGACGGACGCGCCGGGACGCCGTAAGGACTCACCGGAGTAAGCGGCCGTCGTCGTCCACCAGCTTCCTGACGAGAGTCGGCAGCCCGTTACCCCGCCGGCCCAAGATCAGGGGGCCTCGCCCGTCCAGACGAACGTGGGTCAAGGTGCCGACCGGACGCAGCCGCACGCAGGCCGACCGCTGGCCCTTGGGGTCGTCGCTGCGAACGTAGGAGTAGACCGTCCGTGCGCCCATCGCCTGGAGCTTCGCGAAGAGATGGCCGAGCACGAAGCCGAAGGCGCCGTGGCCTCGTCGCGCCGGCGCTGTGAAGGCGTCGTACAGGTATGCCTCGTGGCGTCTGAGGACGACGTCGCGCTCGAGCTCCGGGACGTGGGCCCCCAGGGTCGTCGCCCAGCCGGAGTGAACGGCAATCCCGGCCGCATCGAGGGCCAGGAAGCAGAGATCGCCGCGACTGAGCCTCTCGCGCACGATCTCCTCGGTCCGGCGCGGATCGGAAGCGCCGAGCACCATCGCGACGTCGTCGAGCGAGGCCTGATACACCGAGAGCCCGGGACGGGGTCGAGGAACCTCTGGCCCTACGTCCAGGCGGCGCCGGAAGAACGTCACACTGCCGAACTCGAACCACGGCGAGGCCACGTGGTTGAGGCTCCGCCTGAGGAGCTGGGGTACTCCGCCCTGCTCGAGCGCGGGGCGCAGGCGCTCAGCAACCGGACGCATCTCTACGCCGGGCATCACACCTGGCATCTCGACGCCGCCGGAAAGCTCGTATCCGTCGTCGCCCGGCAGGCCCGGCTGAATTTTGGCCGCGTCGTCCACAGGCGCGTGATCCGATGAACCCGGGTCATCGTTCCGCGCGGAAGCTAGCATCAACAAAATGCTTCCGGGGTACTGTGCG
>Ga0318574_10000067_pt1 | contig 23238 bp, 19 predicted proteins | sample GRESIP089b5f22_FD_202527 | JGI IMG/M metagenome (GOLD analysis project Ga0318574, IMG submission 202527) | Tropical soil microbial communities from Luquillo Experimental Forest, Puerto Rico - GRE.SIPMG.089b5f22 | ecosystem: Environmental > Terrestrial > Soil > Tropical forest > Bulk soil...
GGCAAGGCGATCGCGCGCTTCGGCACGAAGTCGCAGGGCCAGGGGCACGAGACCACGTACGCGCAGATCGTGGCCGAGGAGCTCGGCATCCCGGCCGCGCACGTCCAGGTCGAGGAGGGCGACACCGACACGGCGCCGTACGGCCTCGGCACGTACGCCAGCCGCTCCACCCCGACCGCGGGGGCCGCCGGCGCGATCGCCGCGCGGAAGATCCGGGAGAAGGCGCGCAAGATCGCCGCCCACCTCCTCGAGGTGAGCGAAGAGGACCTGGTGTGGGAGCCGGGGAAGTTCTCGGTGAAGGGGGTGCCCCAGCGCGCGAAGACCATCCAGGAGATCGCGCTCGCGGCGTACACGAACCTCCCGCCCGGCCTCGAGGCCGGGCTCGAGGCGGTCTCGTACTACGACCCGCCGAACCTGACCTTCCCGTTCGGCAGCTACATCTGCGTGGTCGACCTCGACCGCGGCACGGGCGAGGTGAAGATCCGCCGGTTCGTCGCGGTGGACGACTGCGGGAACATCATCAACCCCATGATCGTGGACGGGCAGATCCACGGCGGGCTGACGATGGGGATGGCGCCGGCGCTCCTCGAGGAGATCAGCTACGACGAGGACGGGAACATCCAGGGCGGGAGCTTCATGGACTACCTCCTCCCCACCGCGATGGAGACGCCGAGCTGGGAGACCGACAAGACCATCACGCCCTCCCCGCACCATCCGCTGGGCGCGAAGGGCGTGGGCGAGTCAGCGACCGTCGGAGCGCCGCCGGCGATCGCGAACGCGGTGGTGGACGCGCTCTGGCACCTCGGCGTCCGCAACATCGACATCCCGATCACGCCGGAGAAGGTCTGGCGGATCCTGCACGAGAAGGGGGTCGCCGAGTAGCGGCCGGGATCGCGCGTGGGCGGCGCGCTCGCCTTCCAGCTGTGGACCGTGAAGCTGAGGTCGACGACCGGACAGCCTCGTCTCGTCGCTTCGCCAGCGTCAGAAGAAGTACGAGATGGCGTAGAGGATCGAGAGCGACTGCAGGCTCACGCCGTTCCCCCCCTGGAGCACCTGACCGTCGATGCCAATCGGGGTGGAAGGCGCGCTCCCCCACTCGTACCCGGCGCCGATGGACGCCCCGAAGTGCTCGAACTGGAAGTCGACGCCGCTGGTGACGCCGTAGAGGTCCGCATGGCGGAGCGGGGACGTGTCGAGGTTCGCGACCGGCGACATCGAGGTGTAGAAGCCGCCGTGCAAGGTGGCGAGCTTGCCGAGCTTGTAGTTCCCCCCCCACCGATACGTTGAAGACCCGGCGCGCGGAATACTGGAACGGCGGTAGAGGCTGCGTCGTGACGCTCGTCGTTCCGCCGGCGAAAGTCGTGAACTGCAGAGGCACGTTGGTCCGGCCGGCGGGATTGTAGAAGTTCGCCGAAGCGTCCCCGGTACGCGCGACGTAGGCGCCACCCTCGAGCGCCTGGTCCTTGCCCAGGTGCACGTTGTCGTAATTTGGGAAGACCAGCGCCTTCGGGAACTGGATGGGGACGGGAATCGGCGGGCTCTGGGCGGCTGCAAGGCCAGGAAGGAGCAGCGCGAAGGCGACCATCGAAGCGAGGCGCGCAAGGGCAATCGCTTTGTTCATGAGGGACGATAAGCGGAGATCCACCACTGCTTTGGCAATCACCCGCGGTCGTTCGAAGCGTGACAGAGACGCCCCCTACAACCAGAAGTAGCGAAGACCCGCCGTCATGATGAACGTGCTCCAGCTCACGTCGACCTGCGGTGTCACCGCGAACCGGCGCGAGATGAGCTGGAATCCCGCCGAGAGCTCCTTCCGGGCGGTGTAGAAGACGCCGCCGCCGAGATCGGTGACGTGCTGGACCCCGGTCCCGCCGAACGGGACGGCCCAGCTGAACTGCAGCTGAAGCCCGATGGGCACCGACGACATGGCGCCGAAGTCATAGTCGGCGGCGACCGCGAGGTCGATGACGTTGCCGCTGACGTTGTTGGCGCCGGTGGAGCTGAGGTGCTGGTATGCGATGTTGGCCGTGAGCCCGAGGGTGCGGAACGGGGCCCAGCTCGCCGCGACGGCGGGCTGCACGGTCAAGACGTTCGTCGAGCCGAAGATCTTGGAGAAGTCGACCTGGCACCCCGACGGCTGCGAGCACGTGCCGGCGATGAAGCTCAGTCCGGAGGCGATGGTGCGGGCGAGGCCCGGGTTGGAGATGAAGTCGAAGAGGAACCCGACCCGCGCCGTGTCGCCGACGGGTAGGCTCGCCGTGAACCCAGCGCCGAATCCCAACCGCACCTCCGAGCCCACCGCCGGCGCGGACACCCCGTTGAACCCGGAGTAGACGATGTTGTTGATGAGCGCCCGGGCCGAGAAGTGGTCGAGGAACGCGTACTTGGCGAACGACTCGTCCTCATCGATCGTGTACGCAGCCGAGACGATGGCGCCGCTGCTCACGTGCTCCTCGCCGGATGGGTTTCCTCGACCGGGGTGCGGGTCCCAAGGGATCGAATGCCGCGGAGGTGCGCGCGGGCTTACTTCGCAGGCGCTGGGGCGGCCTTTGCGTCACCGGGCTTCTCCACCGACACGGCAACCGTTTCCGTGTAGACGCCGGAGTACGTCTGGCCGACCGTGATCTTACTGAGGTCGATCTTTGGTCCAGCCTTCAACTGGAAAGTCCTGCCCTTCTCGGTCTGAAGTGTGACGATCCGGCTCTTCTCGTCGACCTTGGCGACTTTGACCGTGGCCGCGACCTGGGTGGTCTTGCTACCGGACGGCACCGCCTCGTGGCTTGTCGTCGACGTCGACGATACCGAGGACTTCTCGGCTGGAGCAGCGCCCTCAGGCCGGTACTCCAGCAAGAGGCCCTGCTCGTACTTCACGGTGATCGTGTCGCCGGGGGAGACCGCATTCAAGCGCTTCACGGAAGGCCCGACCTTCATTGTTAGCTCGTCGCCTTTGGGGGTCTCGATGGTGATCAGACGATTGTCGACGTCGACGTCCGTCACCTTTCCGCTGACGGTGGTGGTGCGCTTTGCAGTGCCCTGACCGGGGGCGGAACGAGTTACCTCGGCGGGCGGGGACTTCTCCTTGGGAGGATTATTGGGAGCCTTCTCCTGAGCGAGGACGGCCGTGGCGCACGCTAGCGCGGCGAGCGAGACGAGGAAGAACTTGGTCACGACGGCAATCTCCTGGCGCAACTTCGCCGACAGTTAAAAGCACCGAACGAGCCTGTGCACGGTTGGTGCGGATAGCAATTTACACATCACGCGAGTGCACCGAGGCGGACCTTTTTGAGGCAAGGGGACCATTACACTCAAATGCGCGCCCTACTCCAGCCGCATCAATCACCTGGCCCTTGAGCCCTCGCCGCTTTGACTGCTCCTTGAGGGCTCGGTGGAACGCTTCGCTCAACGTCAGAGGCGGCCGGCGGGACCGCGGGCGCCAGTCAGGGGTAGCGCGTGGGGAGTCGAAGCGTGGAGTCCTACGGCGTCGGCGGGCGGGCCGCGCGGGTCTGAAGCATCACCGTCCCTGCAAGCCGGTCGTGCAGTGCCTGCCGCCGAGGTGAGACGAGGACCAGGAGATAGCCGACGCCGAACGTGAGGGCAGTCACGATGGCGGCCAACATCCGGAGCAGCGCCGTCGGAAGCCCCACCCGGCGGCCGTTGGAGCGGATCAGACGGAGACCCATGAGCCTCATGCCCGGCGTCCAGCCGGTCAACGTCCAAAAGCCCACCCGGTACACCACCGGATAGACGATGACCGCCAGCGGCCCCGTCCACGGCAGCAGGCGGCAGAGGTGCGCCCGGACACGCCACCACTGATCGGCCGGAGGACAATGCGCCACATCGATGGCGAGGACGAGCCGCGCCCACTGATCGAGGAACCACCCGGTCCCGGCGACGAGGACCGCCAGGATCAGCACGTCGACGGCGTCCGCCACAAGCCGGCTCGCCAGCCCGCCGTAGCGGGTGTTCATGCCCGACCCAGCAGCACGCGATGGGCCCACGATTCGAGCACGTCATCGAGTGCCATCACGTGCTCCCTGATGGACTCCTGCAGATCGCGCGCCACCCCCCGACTCTGACCCTGGACCACCCTCTGCACCTTCTCGGAATGCTCGGCCAGGAACTCGAGGTAGTCGCCAGCTTGGTCTCGGATGACTTTACGGAGGGCGTCGCTCTCGCAGAGCGCAGCTAGTACCCGATCCATCTGTCGGTCGACCAGCGCGTCCAGCGCGGGGCTGGTCTCGAGGCCCGTGACCACCTTCGCCACGAGCCGCTCGAGCGCGGCGCTCCGCATGAGGGATTCCACGACCCGCTCGACGACGCTGTCGGCGAGCCGCGTCTCCAGGAGCCGGCCGATGAGTGAGTCGGCCAACTGCGTCGCCTGCCCCCCGGGTTCGACACGGAAAGGCCTCATCACAATCTCCTCTCTTCAGTCGAAACCGGAAGCCGAACGGGCATATGTCACGCTGAGCGAATATGGCATCGGCTCGACGCAGAGGCGGCCGACTTCCGCACCGCGTCCGCCTACCTGTCAGCGCCTGGCGTCAAGTCCTCGGCGGCCCGACGCTCCGCTGTTCGTGTTTCCTCCATCAGCTTGTACGCGACGTAATACTTGTAGATGTTCCGCACGTAAGTCGTGGTCTCGATACCGATCCGCCGAGCGGTCACGACCTCGACGTTGTTGAACCACTGGTCGGGGTCGAGTCCGCTCCTCTCCGCCCCTTCGCGCACCTTGGCGATGTTGCCAGCGCCCGCGTTGTAGCTCGCGAAGGCGAAGAGCGTGCGGTTCACGTCGTCGAACCGGGTATCTGGAAAGTACTTCGTCATGAGCTGATCCATGAACTTGGCGCCAGCGTGGATGTTGGGCTCCAGGAGACGGATGTCGCCGACACCGAGTGCCTGGCCTGTAGCCGGCATGATCTGCATGACGCCGATCGCGCCGACCTGGCTTCGTGCTTCCTGGTTCAGCTTCGACTCCTGGTAGCCTTGAGCGGCGAGCATGAGCGGGTCGAACCTGTACCGGTCGCCGTACTTCTCGAAGAGCCCGATGAGCTTCTCGAACCGCTTCCTCTCGGTGACAGCGGTGGGGTCCTTCATTCGCTTGATGCGGCGCATGTACTGATTCAGTCGCCCGGCGATGATTCCTTTCGTGCCTTCGGCCTTCAGGTAGGCGGTGATCTCGGCGCTCAGGCCTGGGCTGCCCTTGCGGATCCCCCATCCGATCTGCCCGCCTGACCGCAGGACCGCCTGCTCATTCACCCTGATTCGCGGCAGGACCTGCGCCCACATCCTGCCCTTCCAGTCGTCGACGACGACCGCCTCCAGGAGTCCCAGGTCGAGCATCTCCAGCATGTCCTCGTCCTCCAGCGCATCCGGGACGAGCACGAGTTTCACTGCGGGCTTGCCCTCGCTGGTGAGCCGAGCATTCAGCTCGCCGAGGCTCTCGAAGTAGCTCGAAGCGCGACGCACGTGGACGATCTTTCCGGCCAGTTCGTCGGCGTTGGCGACGGCCGGTGATTTCGGCCCCGTGACGACGACCTCATTCACGCCCGGCAACTTCGGGTCGGAGACGACGTCGACGACTCTCAGCCGCGCCTCGGTGATGGTGAGGTTTCCGACCGCGATGTCACCAAGCCCGTCGGCGACGTCCTGCAGGAGTCGATCGCGGGTCCTGGGTATGACCATGACGGTGAGCGGCCGGTTTCCGAGCGGCTTGGCGTATTTCTCGTTGAGCCAACGCTCGAAGCCGCGCACGGTGTCCGCGGCAATGCCGCGCTCGCGGCCTCTGTCGTTGAAGTAGAGCGAGCGGCTGTACGGGACCAGCACGCGGATCGCCCGGCGCTCCAGCATCCCGTCGAAGTCGCCGGTCCACGGCTTGATTTCGGTTGGGAGCCCACGAGCAGCCGCGTCAGCAGGCCGCGTTGGCGAGGACGTCGTAGGCGGTCCTGCCCGGACGCCGGCCGGCGTGTGGGCAAGAACGGCCGCGAGAACTGCGGTCGAGAGCATCCGGTTCATCGGAACTTCGCCTCCGCCGGGCCTCGACGACTTCGTACATAGTCCGGGTTACTCGCAGCGACGCCCTCCATGAAGACAGGCCCCGGTGAGCGGCAGGGAAGCTACCGAGCGCATGGCCCGCGAGGTCGTTGCACTCGTGGTCCCGGCAGGCGGAAGGCGATGACCCGGGCGCCATCGCCTTCTGCCGCGGCTCCACGCTCTGGTGCCGGGGCAACTGGCAGCACAGACGTTGGCAGATGACACAGGCTTTTCAGTCCCAGCCCGAATCTGGCCAACCCGTCGAACTTCTGCGGTTTGGTACGCTGATTCCCTTCGCCAGCGGCACGCGACTCGCCTACTGCCTGCGGCCGCTCGCGCCTGCGCTGAGGGCTGCGTGTCCCGCGCGGCCTTGGGCACGCGGTGCCACCGGAAGCGCGAGCAGGGAAAGCAGCGCGGGAATCGCCCACGCCCACGGCCCGAGGTGGGCGGCGCCCGCTGCACCCACCGCGCAGCCCAGGAAGAAGCCGCCGATGAGCGGCAAGGTTCGCCAAAGCCCGTGCGCGGCGTCGGCAGGCGAAGAGACGCCGGGCCAGAACAGTGATAGCGCGGCGATGATCGAGCTCGCCACGTTCCCCGTCATCACCGTGGTCGTCGCGCTTTCGTGGGCGACCACGCGGAGGTACGCGTTCTGGAACGCCATGGCCGCGACGGCCACCATCGCCGCGGGCACACCTCCATGGGCCAGGAGGTCGCGGCGCGGCGCCCGCAGCGCGATCGCGAGGACCACGAACAGTAGAAGCGACTGGATGACGAGCAGCGCCCGCCCGCCGTCCGCCGTCTGCCCGCGTCTCGCGAGGAAGTACGCCAGCACCACCGCGGCGGCGAACACCGGGATGGCGAGCAACTGGGCGACGTGGGGAGGCCCGCCATTCACCACCTGGTCAGCCATCACGACGAGGTTTCCCGTGATGTGGGCGGTGAAGACGTGATCGAGCCTCAGGAAACCGGTCACGTCGACGATCCCAGCGACCATGCTGAGGAGGAGCAACAGCGCGAGGTCGTGTCGCGACACCGGAACCGGTGTGCTGGAACGCCGTTCAACGGCCATGCGCCAGACCTCCGCCATTCGTCGCTGGTTCGGACGCGCGGCCGAGGCGCTCGCTCAGCAGCTTCGGAGCGAGCAGGCCCAAACCCATCGCCATCAAGATGATGGTGGCGGACGCCCCATCCCCGAGGATGATGGAGACGAGGGCGGAAGGGGCCTTCTCGCCGAGTCCGGCAATCTGGACCAGGGCAGCGGCCATCCTGAACAGGAACACTCCCGGGATGAGCGCGACGACGGCGGCGAAGCTGAGCGACGCGAACGGGAGCCGCAACCGGTTGCCGAGGGGAGTCGTCACGAGCCCCACGAACAGACAGGCGAAGAACGCGGCCCCGTACGCGCTCGCTCCGAGCGCAAGCGCCGACCAGCGCAGCGCGTGAGCCGCCATCCCCGTGAGGATCGGGAGCGGAAGTTGGCGCCAGGGCATCGAGTAGAAGCTCGAATACGCAAAGATCGCAAAGCCTGCCGCCGCCACGTCGAGCGGCAACGCCACCGTGCGAGAGGCGGGCGAGATAGGCAGCGTCGCCCCCACGCCCCACAGCCCGATGAGCAGTCCCGTGGAGATGGCGGCGACGACGAGGAGCGCGAAGGTGAGCCTCGAAGCGCCCAGCGCCACCCTGGCGTGAATCAAGTCGCCGAGCCCGTTCAGGAAGTGCGGGCCGGGGACGAGCACCATGCAGGGACACAACGTGACGAGCGCCTGCGGCGAGCTGAGCTCGTGCCGCTGCGCGAGGCCCCCGATCACCCCCGCCAGCAACGCGGCGGCGAACGGCTGCACGAACACGTTTCGGCTGACCCGCGCGAGACGACGCCGGATGAGCGCACCCACCCCGGCGCTGATGGCGACGAGGGCGACGCTCGCGGGGTGCTCGGCGCCGAAGACGACGCTCAGCGCAGCGGCGCCGACCGCGGCGGCGAGCGCGAATCTGGCGAGCGAGACCGGCGGGAGAGCGGCGGTTCGCGCGAACCTCGACCGCGTCTCCTCCGGCGTCACCGCACGCGCGCAGATCGCGTCGATGGCGCGCTCGGCCCCCATCACCTTGTTCATGTCGATCCCGGTGGGCGTCACCGGGACGATGTCGTGGCGCGCACCCGCCTCGCCCTCGAGTCGGACGGTGAGCCCGTCCCAGCGCGCGACGACCGTGGATCGATAGCCATGTGATCCTGCGATCCGCTCCCCGGCGGCGATCGTCCGCTCCGTCGTCTCGCCGTTGGCGAAGAGAACGCTCGTGCCCTGGAGAACCAGGGCCAGCGTCTCCGGGATCGACGGAGTCGTCAGCGGCCCGGCCCGCACCGTGGCCGGAGTCGCGTGCGGGTCGGCCTCGATGGCCATCGCGCCCTCACCGCTCGCCGCTCAGTGGACCGCGGGCTCCTCGGCGACGTAGGGATGCACCATCTTCGCGGGGTCGACGACCCGGTCGAACTCGGCCTCGGTCACGTACCCGAGCTTCAGTGCCGCCTCCTTGAGCGAGAGATCGTTGTCGAGGGCGTAGTGCGCGATCTTCGAGGCCTTGTCGTATCCGATGACCGGGGAGAGCGCCGTCACGAGCATGAGCGAGCGCTCGACGTACTCCTCGATCTTCTTGCGATTGGGTTTCGTTCCCTCGACGAGGAACCTGCGGAAGTTGGTGCAGCCGTCGGCGAGGAGCGTGATCGAGTCGGTGATGTTGTAGATGATGAGCGGCTTGTACACGTTCATCTCGAGGTAGCCGCTCGCCCCTCCGAAGCCGACCGCCACGTCGTTGGCCATCACCTGCGTGGAGATCATCGTGAGCGCCTCGGCCTGCGTCGGGTTGACCTTGCCCGGCATGATCGACGAGCCCGGCTCGTTCGCCGGGATGAGCAGCTCCGCGAACCCGGCGCGCGGTCCGCAGGACAGCAGCCGGATGTCGTTCGCGATCTTGAACAGCGAGACCGCCAGCGTCCGGAACGTTCCGGAGAGCTGGACGAGCGCGTCGTGGGCGCCCTGCACCGTGAACTTGTTCGGTGCGCTGACGAACGGCAGCCCGGTCAGCTTGGCAATCTCGGCCGCGGCCGCCGCCGCGAAATCGGGCGAGCTGTTGAGGCCCGTCCCGACCGCCGTCCCGCCGAGCGCGAGGCGATAGACCCCCTGGAGCGCGTCCTCGATGCGATCGACGTCGTCGTCGAGCATCCCGACGTACCCCGACCACTCCTGCCCGAGCGTGAGCGGGGTCGCGTCCTGCATGTGCGTCCGACCGATCTTGACGATGTCCTTCCATTCGTCGGCATGCACCGCGATCGCGTGACGCAGGTCTTTCACCGCTGGGATGAGGCGCTGCTTCGTGTTGATCGCGGCGGCCATGTACATCGCCGAAGGAAACGAGTCGTTCGACGACTGCGACATGTTGACGTCGTCGTTCGGGTGGACGGGCTTCTTGCTGCCCAGCGGCGTCCCCGCGAGCTGCGAACACCGGTTCGAGATGACCTCGTTCACGTTCATGTTGAACTGCGTGCCGCTGCCGGTCATCCAGACGTGGAGCGGGAACATGTCGTGATGCTGGCCCGCGATGATCTCGTCGCAGGTCCGCACGATGAGGGCGTGCGCCTCCTGCTTCAGGCGACCGGCCGCGAGGTTCGCGTTCGCCGCCGCCTTCTTGAGGATCGCGTAGGCGGTGATCATCTCGCGCGGGATGAGCTCCCTGCCGATGCTGAAGTACTCGAGGGAGCGCTGCGTCTGCGCGCCCCAGAGCTTGTCCGCGGGGACCTCGACGGTCCCGAGGCTGTCCGTTTCCTTGCGAACGTCCTTCATGTTCCGACCTCCGGGTCGCCCGAGATGTTGGGCCTGTCCTCGCGCGGCGCACGGCGCGTTCGCGATCCCGAGAAGGGCGGCGCGATCATGGGAGCCCGGCGGGGCTCGAGCCGAGGTTCCGTGCGATGTGCCGCCCGCTCATGGCGAAGCCGCTCGCCCTTCCCCTCATCGAAGATCGCTCGCCGGCGGAGACGCCGCAGCCCATCGGCGGCCTCGGCGGGCCGCTCGAGCGGTGACGGCCGCCAGCGATCAGGCCGCCGGCACCGCCGGCGCCAGGTACGGCAGGTCGAGCCGCCGCGCGCGGTCGAGGAGCGAGAAGCCGAACAGGTAGGCGTCGAGCGCGTAGTGGATGAGCAGCGCGCTCAGCACCATCATGAAATAGTACTGGTTCGGCTGGAGGTGCAGCGGGTCGAGCTGCTTCACGACGCCGATGAGCATGATCAGCGCCACCGTCACCACCGCGCAGGCGGCGTAGAGTCGCCAGCCGCGGCGCGGCGCGACCAGCCATGCCATCGTCGGCGACCGGAGCTGCCCGCGCTCGCGCCGGAGCTTCTGCACGAGCCACACGATCCCCAGGTACTGGAACGAGTGCCAGGCGTTCACCGCCTGGAAGCTCAGCTCGAGCCGGCGTCCCTCCACGACCGGCGTGAAGAACGCGATGAGGGTGGTCACGGCGATGAGCAACGTCTTCGGCCCGTTGAGCCGCCCCTCGCGCCACTCGCGCCAGGTCTTCCAGATCCACATGACCGTGAAGGCGGAGAACACGCTCCACACCACCGCGTACGTCGCCGGGCCGAGCAGCGGCTCCGGCACGAGCACCGGGACGTTCGCGACCTTGAAGTCGTGGTGCACGAGCCGGTAGGCGGCGGTCGGGTAGAAGCTCAGCATGAGCATCCCGTAATCCACCCAGCGTGACCACCACGGCTCGGCGCGCCCGCCGCGCTTGCGGTACACGTCGGCGAGGTACGCGTTCTGCTGCAGGACGTGGAGCGAGGCCCAGAAGATGAAGACGCTCACCAGCACCTGGAAGTGCGCGATGGCGCCGTAGATGACGAGCCCGGGGATGAGGAGCGTCACCGCGACGAGGCCGCCCAGGTGCGCCCGCCGGAACTGCGGGTCGAAGTAAGTCACGGTGTAGGTCGAGAAGAGGTGCGGCCCGCCGACGAGGGCCGTGATCCCGATGTCGAGCAGGCCCGACGGCGCGCCGGCCAGCACCAGCGTCACCACCCCGGGGACGATGACCGCGCTCCCCACGATCCAGGTGAGGTCCCACCGGCGGCCGTTCATCCACACCGTCGAGCCCCCCGCGACGGCGGCCTCGGGGCGTGCCTGGGCGAGCGCTTGCGAGATCTCCATGGGGCTCCTCCCTCGGTAGGTGCCGCGAAGGATGCGCACAGAAGGTGGCGACTGCGGGGGCGTCGCGCCCGCACGCCTGCCCGCCCCCCACGCGTCGCGCGGGGGTGTCCTGTGCGCCGCGCGTGGCGGCCCGTTACGCCTCCACGCTCCGTGTCAGAGAGCCGTCCACGGGTGGCTAGATCGCGCTATGCGTCAACGGCCCCCGTGATCGTGATCCCGAGCCAGCCGGCGCTGGCCCGTCGGACCGCCCGCAGGCGCAGATCGGCCAGCTCCTCGCGCGGCGTCTCGAAGAACGCCAGCTCGGCGGTCGCCTCGTGCCAGGACCCGCCCACCCGCTCGGACACCACTGGACGCAGGAACCGCAGCCGCGGCCCGTCCGCGGGACGGGTGAGATCGGCCCAGCCCACGGTCCCGTAGGTTGGGCGGGCGGCGAAGCCGAGTGGCTCGCCGGGCCGACCGGTGAGCGTCAGGCGCGCCTCGACGAGGCGCCGATCCTTCACCGAGAGCGTCGCGCCGAGCCGGGTACCCTGCCGCAGCGGTGCCGCGGCCGGGTGCTCGAGCGGCAGCGACCGGGTGAGCCAGGTGCTGCCCATCTTCTTCGGCCACCCCTGAAGCTGGCCGCGCAGCATGGAGACGTCCTGATCCACGTAGATGAGCGGGCAGAAGTTCGCCGGGCCCCCAGGCCGCTCGAGCTCGAGCAGGACGATGGTCTCGCGATACTGCGAGAGGATGGGATCGAGCAGCTCGCTGCCGTCGGTGGTGCTCTGCCACTCGGCGAAGTGGATGGTGCCGCGGCCCGTCGCGCCGCCGAGCTCGGTCGGCACGAAGGCGGCGGCGCGGTCGCGGTCGCAGTCGAACTCGACGTTGACGAGCCACCCGGCGTAGTGCCAGGGCGGCGGGGTCACGAGCGACGCGAGTCCGCGGGGCGTGAACGGCGGCGTGAAGCCAGCGAGCATGAGGACCTCCCCGGGAACGCTAGGATTGCACTGTAGCGCGCGGGGTGTCGTCAACCACGCGCACGGACGCAGCCCGTCCCCCAAGGCGTCCGACGTCGTTGCCGGACTGCCGGGGGCTCCGAGGTCCGCCGTCACGCTTGGGCTCCCCGCGAGCGACCGAGCCGCGCAGTGGCCCAGCCGTGGCATGTTGCTCCGGGTGAACCGGACACGAGGTCCGAAGACGCGATGGGAGTTGGCCGCGCAGCTCCTGCTCTTCGTCGTGCCGTACGGTTACGCCCTCGCGATGGTCATTTGGGACCTCGCGCGCGGGGGGCCCGCGATGATCGTCGCCGCCCTCCCCGCGTTCCTCGTGCTCCTCGCCGGGTGCATTGGCTACTCGGCCTGGGCCATCCGCGAGTACGTGCGGTGGTCGCGGGGGATCCGGCCCCCGCCGGCGCACGATCTCGGCGGAGCATTCGCAGGGCGCGAGGTCGAGCTCCCGCCGGAGCTGCTCCGCTCACCACGCGCGCTCCCGGCGTGGGCTCGGGTGCGGCGCTGGGCCGGCGGCGCGTTCGCAGCGGCCGCGCTGCTCGTGAACGCGTTCTTCGCGCTAGCGAACGACGGCGGGTTCATGCTGCGGTCCGCGCTCGCCTGCACCGGAGCGGTCGTCGCATTCATTCTCCCGATCGTCGTGCTCCGGCAGGCGCGGCGCCGCCTTCTCGTGCGCGGGGCACCCGCGGTCGGGACGGTGAGCGACGTCACCTCGCACAAGCGCTCGCTCGCGATCTCCTACGACTTCGACACGCCCGCCGGCAATCGCACCGGGACGACGACGGTCGACGCGGCGGCGGTCGTGAGCCGATATGGTGGCTGGCCGGAGATCGGCGACCCCGCCCTCGTCGTCTACGACCTCGACGCACTCGTGAAGAGCACCCTCTGGTCCCTTCCCGCCCGGCGGCCAAGGCCCGAGCCCGGCGCGGCGAGGCTCGTCCAGGCCGCGCTCTGGGTCTTCCTCATCGTCGCCTTCGTCGTCCTGTACCAGGTGTTTTCCCGGCGCTGACACGCGGACGGGATCGCAATGAGCCGCAGCTCGGAGGCGCCAGGAAAACTTCCGGCCCGATTCACGCATGGCAAGGACCGACCATATACGGCACGTCCACCGAGGCGACGCCGTGCAAGCAACAACACCGCGCGAAGGCCATCGCGCAGCCCACCGGCTGCCGGGGGCGACTACTTCCCGAGCACCTGCTCGACGCCGCTCACGTGGAGCACGACCGCCGCGCGCGACCACGGGAAGCGCTGCTGGAGCCGCGCGTGCAGCGGCGTCCCCGCCTCGAGCTCGGCCCGGCCCGTGAGGCGGAACCCCACGCCATCGGGGACGCGGCCGCCGATGATCATCTGCACCCCGCTCCCGCTCCGCAGGTTCTCCTCGGTCGTTCGATAGCCGCCGGCCGGGAACACGAGCGTGCTGCCGTCGACCACCTCGATGTAGCTGTTCCAGGTCGCCACGAGATGCGGACCCGCAGGCCCCTGGGTCACGAATGCGGCCGAGCCCTCCTGCCTCAGCGCTGCCCTCAGGCTATCTGGAATCATGCCTCCTCCTTAACTCGTTTCGACGATGTCTAGGGTAGTGCTGGGGTCACGGTCTCCGGCAACCGGACCGCGCTCAGGCATCGGGTAAGCGACCCCGCCCAGGCGACACCCGGCCAAACAGCGAAGCCCCGCGAACTTTGCAGTCCGCAGGGCCTCTGATGTTCGAGCGAGTTGGAGTGCCTGGGGCCGGAATCGAACCAGCGACACGGGGATTTTCAGGCCGCGTGCGGGAGTGGCCAAGGCCGCGAAATCCCAGGACTCGGAAGCCGGAAGACGGCGATGTGTAGCACATTTGTGACAGCGCCATCGGTTCTTGGAACCCGCGACTGAGCGCCGAACCCGGCCCGTTGCGGCGGACCGCGAGTCCGTCTAACGACTGCGCACGGAGACGCGCGTGCTCGTGACCGAGGCGCCGGAGCGCTCTGATGAAGTCCGCGCCAATCGGCGCCCGAGCGTTCGGCCTACCTACGCCTCGGCGCCTTGTTCTGACCACTCAGCCGCCCGCGATGGCGCCCAGGATGACCAGGGGCTCGGCTTCGTTCGCCACCGCGTCGGGCAGCGGGACGTCGGGCGACTGCTGAGAAAGGTCTTCCCCGCAGGCGAAGAACCGCAGGAGCGGGCGGCGCTCGAGCGTGGCGCGATCGCGGATCGTCCCGCGGAGCGCCGGATGACGCTCCTCGAGCGCCTCGAGGACCGCGCGCACCGTGATTTCCCCCTGGATGTCGAGCCTCACCTCGCCGTCCACGCGGGCGAGCGTGCGCAGGTGCGCCGGGAGCACGACGCGTATCATGGCAGCGTCTGCACCTCGACCGAAAGGACGGCCGGCAGGTCCCGTACGATGGGCGCCCAGCTCTGGCCGGCATCGGCCGAGGCATACACCTGGCCGCCGGTGGTGCCGAAGTAGACACCGCACGGATCGAGCGAGTCGACGGCCATGGCGTCGCGCAGCACGTTCACGTAGCAGTCCCTCTGCGGGAGGCCTTCCGTGAGCGGCTCCCACTCGTTTCCGCCCGAGCGGCTGCGGTAGACGCGGAGCCGTCCCTCGGGCGGGAAGTGCTCGGAGTCGCTCTTGATCGGCACCACGTAGATCGTCTCCGGCTCGTGCGCGTGGACGTCGATCACGAACCCGAAGTCGCTCGGCAGGTTTCCGCTGACCTCGCGCCAGGACTCGCCGGCGTCGTCGCTACGCATCACGTCCCAGTGCTTCTGCATGAACAACACGTCCGGGCGTGAGCGGTGCATCGCGATGCGGTGGACGCAGTGTCCCACCTCCGCAGTGGGCTCCGGGATGTACTGCGAGCGCAGACCGCGGTTGATCGGCTTCCAGGCCCGACCTCCGTCGTCGGAACGGAACGCGCCCGCGGCCGAGATGGCAACGTACATTCGTGCGCGGTCGCTGGGATCGAGCAGGATCGTGTGCAGGCACATCCCGCCGGCTCCGGGCTGCCAGCGCGGCCCGGTGCCGTGGCCACGGAGACCAGCCATCTCGTGCCAGGTCTGGCCGCCGTCGGTCGAACGAAACAGGGCCGCGTCCTCCACGCCGGCGTAGACGGTGTCCGGAACGGTCAGGGAGGGCTCGAGGTGCCACACCCGCTTGAATTCCCACGGTCGCTGCGAACCGTCGTACCACTGGTGTGTGGTGAGCGGCCTCCCGGTCTCGGGAGAGGTGTCGTAGACGAACTTGTTGCTCTCGCCCTTGGGCTTGCCGTCCGGCGTGGTGGTCGGCTCCCCGGCGGGTGTACCGGGCTGGTGCCACGTTCTCCCCGCGTCATCCGAGCGTTGGATAATCTGCCCGAACCATCCGCTGGTCTGCGACGCGTACAGCCGGTCTGGGTCCGCCGGTGACCCCTTCACGTGGTAGACCTCCCAGCCCGCGAAGAGCGGACCGGAGATGTCCCACCGGCGGCGCTTGCCGTCGGAGGTGAGCAGGAACGCGCCCTTGCGCGTGCCGACGAGAACGCGCACTTCACTCATTCGCGTCTGCCTTTCCGAGCGGGGTTGCGGGCGCGCAGCCCCTCTCTTCGACCAACCGGGTGATCGCCCGCGCCCTGCGGCGAGCGGCCAGGCAACGGCAGTCCCGGTGCGCGAAGAGGATCATGGGCACGTGGGTGTCTATTCGCGCCTGCGGTCCCCGTCCAGAACAGGTGGCGGGGGTCACCCACCAGGCGCTCGGGAAGGCCCATTCACACAAAGGAAATGTCGACGGCAAGAGTCAGCCGCGTTGAGCGTGCTCGAGGTTGCAGCGAGGCCCCACCGAGCCAGTCGATGCTCCCGCGCGCAGCGCGATTCGAGCGGCCGCTGCCTCTGTCAGGACGCGGATTACGTCGCACAGTGCGGCCGCAAGTACGGCGTGTCGCGGTCAAGCTTTCGTCGTAATCGTCATGTCGCGTCCATAACGGTCATTTCGGAGCGCGCCCCTGGCGAGGCGCGGGGCCGGCCTGTTCCAGCGCCGCTGTGCAACCGGGTTGAGAGGTGACGTTTTGGACCGGGCTGATAGGTGACACTCGCCTCGGGTCTTTCCTCGTGGAGGTCGAGGTCACGCAGCTTCGGTCGCGGTCACCTCCTGCGGTTCAGCTCCGACAGCGGTGAAACGTTTGGTGGTGCAGTCGTAGTGGCCAAGGTCGAGCAGGAAGCAGCACGCGAGGCGTTCACCGCGCACCGTGAGCGCCGGCTGGCGTCACAAGTCCCGCATCGTGGGAGGGTCCGGGCTCGTGCGCTGACGCGAGCGCCGCCCCACCCCACCTGATCCACTTCAGGTCCAGGACGAACACGGCGTAGAGCATCGGCACCAGGAGAAGCGTGATTGCCGTTGCCAGGAGGAGTCCACCGATCTGCGCGTAACACAGCGCTTCCCACAGCGGGCCGCCATGGAGCGCGAGCGGAACGAGCCCCAGGACCGTCGCCCCCACGGTGATGAGGACCGGCCGCAGACGGAGGACGCCGGCGTCCAGGAGCGAATCCTGGAGCGACTCGCCCCGCTCGTGCGCCTCTTCGATATAGTCGAACAGTACGATGATGTGGCTCACGATGACGCCGAGGAGACTGATCGTCCCGAGGATCGCCGTGAACCCGAACGGCGCGTCCATGACGACGATCGCGATCACCGCGCCCGCCGCGCCGTAGGGGAGCGCCGCCAGCACGATGAGAGGCTTGACCGCACTGCGGAATTGCACGACGAGGGCGATGAAGATCGCCAGCATCGAGGTGATGGCGACGACGGCTGCATCGGCTGCAACCTTGCGGACCTCCTCCTCCGAACCGCCAATCTCCATGAAATACCCGGGAGGCAAGTTCTGGCGGATCGGCTCCAGCTTCGGGTGCACCTGCTTCATCACCTCGGACGGCAGCCTGTCGGAAACCGGAAACGCCACCACGGAGATCGTGCGGAGCTGATTGCGCCGTTGAATCTTCTCCGGAACCGCGGTGAACCTCCGGGTGGCCACCTGTGCAAGGGGCACCTTCTGGGCAGAGCGACTGGAGTTCACGTACAGGCTGTCCAGGTCACCCAGGTTCCCGCGCTCCTCCATGCGCAGGCGCGCGACGATGGGAATCCGCTTGTCGTGTTCCCGCAGCGTGCTGAGTGGAGCACCGCTCAGCGCCGCGAGATCGGCTTGCGCGACCTCCGCGTTGCTGACGCCGGCGAGCGCGGCGCGCACAGGATCGACGTCGAAGTGAACGCGCAGGCTGGCGACCCCAAAGTCGTCGCGGACCCGATCGGCGATCGGAACGCTGCGAATCGCGCGCTCCGTCTTGGCCGCGATCGTGCGGAGGGTCTCCAGATCGTCGCCCGTGATGCGGATCTCGATGGGATATGGAACCGGCTTGCCGTTCTCGAGCTGGCGCACGTCGATGTACGCTCCCGGGATCCGAGAAGACAGCTCGTACTGAATCTCGGGGAGGATCTCGGTCGTCTCGTGCGAGTCGTAGACTTCGACGACGATCTGAGCGTAGTTGGCTGCACCCTGCTGCGGCGACAGCGAATACCAGAAGCGTGGAGCGCCTCCGCCCACGAACGTGGTGAGGCTTCGCAGGATCTTCCGCGGACCCGCCTTGCGCGCGTGCCCCTCGCCGATCTTCTCCGCGGTCTCCACGATCACCTTGCCCGCGTCCGCTGCGACCGCCCGTGTCCCTTCGATGGTCGAGTCTTCCGGCAGGAAGATGTCGACGTAGGACAGGTAAGAGAGATCCATCGGGAAGAAGCTCGTGCGTAGATGGAGGGCTGCCAGGAACCCGACGGCCAGGGTGATGGTCGACAGGCCCAGGACGAGATAGCGCCGTCCGATCGCCCAGCGAATGACGTCGCGATAGCGCTCCATGAAGGCGCTCGGCCGGGTCGCTCTCCGCTCGGGTCGCAAGATCGCGTATCCCAGCAGCGGCACGAACGTCATCGAGACGAGCCGTGAAGCGACGAGCGAGCAGGTGATCACCACGGGAAGGGCGAAGATGAAGCGGCCGACGTCCCCACGCATGAGCAGAAACGGCAGATAAGCGACGATGCTCGTGAGGGTGGCGTACAGGATCGCGCGGGCGAGCTTCGTCGGGCCGAGCCACGCCGCCGTCAACCGGTCCTTGCCGGAGCTCATCTCCCGCTTGATGGCGTCTCCCGCGACCACGGGGTCGTCGATGAGGAGCCCCAGCGCGAGGATCAATGCCGCGATCGACATCTGCTGGATGTCGAGACCGAGCATCCACATGAAGACGAAGGTCATCGCGAGGGTGAGCGGGATGGAGAGCGCCATGACCAGCGCGGAGCGCCACTCCCGAAAGCCGACCAGCGCGACGAGGACGATCAGGACGATCGCCTCGAACAGGCTGTTCATGAACAGTCCGATCTTGTCCTCGACCTGCACGGCCTGATCGCTCGTTCGGGCGAAGATCAGGTCCTCGGGCAACGTCGTGCGAACGCTGTCGAGCGCAGCGTCGACGTCACGCGAGAACGCCGCGACCTGCTCGGTGGTACGCATCTGAACGCTGAGCGTGATCGCACGTGACGTCTGGAAGTTCCCGGTCGAGTCGCGCCAGGTGTGCGTGTTCAGGTATCGCGGCGGCTCTTCGTAGTCGCGCGTCGCCTCGCCGAGATCGCGAAGGAACAACGGCGTCCCGGTCGACGACGTGGTCAGGAGCGTGTCACCGATCTCGGATTCGCTCTCGTATTCGCCCGTGGCATCGACGGCGACGTTCCGCCCGCGCGCTGCCAGGACCCCGCTCGGGCTCTCCACGTTGCGCGCCGCGAGCGCCTCTCGCACCGTGCTGACGCCGACCCCGAATTGCGCGAATCGCTGCTGTGAATAGTCGAGATAGATCCGCTCGCCGAGGACCCCCGACCGCGTGACCTTGGACACCTGGACGACGCCGCGAAGGCGGCGTGCCACCGCGTCGGTGAAATCGTCGAGCTGCCGATAGCTGTAGCGATCCCCGCGCACGCTCCGCAACCGCTCCAGCGACGAAGCCGGATCGCCGATGACGAAGGGAGCCCAGACGTCCGGATGAAAGGAGGAGGTGTGCTGGTATGCGTCGAGATACTGGCGCATCAGCTCTTGCCAGCGCGCCTCGCCGCCGTTCACCTCGCCGTCCACCGCGACGAAACCGGCTCCGGTGATCACCGTCGCATGGCGTACCCCTTCGCCGGTCGCGAACACCGAGAACCGCTCGACCAGGCGATGCAGCGGAAGCGGATTGAGCGCCGTCGGGAAGCACAGGATCAGCGCGGAGCGGTCCGTCCCGGTCCCGCCACGCGAATCGACGAGCGCCTTCGCGAGGTCTCGTGCCCGCAATTCGAGTTCGACGTCGTTCACCTTCGGGCTCGCCACCGTGAGCATGAGCGTGGCGGTGTCCCCGAAGTCCTTGTTGAAATCGATCGGCTGGGCACCCTGAGGAAGATCTCCGATCGACCGCAGCTTGAGGTCGATGTCATCGAACGCCTTCGAGATGTCTCGGATCGGCAGCTCGTCTCGAAGGGTCACGGTGACGACGGAGACTCCCGTCCGCGAGGTCGACTCGATCTTGTCGATCTCGGCGTTCTGCGCGATCTTCTCCTCGATCTTCCGAGTCACTTGCTCTTCGACTTTCTCTGCCGAGGCGCCTGGCCAAGGCGTGACCGCCACCGCGGATCGAATCTTGATGAAAGGGTCCTTTCGCTTCGGCATCGCGCGGTAGCCCAGGGCGCCGAGCACGACGATCGCGAACAGGGTGATCCACGCGACCGAGCGGACCTCCACCCAGTAGCGCGCGGTGTTGTGCTTCGAGGAGAGCAGCTCCGACTCGCTCTTGTGACTCACGGCTTCGCCTCAAGGAATCACGGCGACCCGGTCGCCATCCCGGACGATGGTGGCGCCTCGAACGATGACGGTCTCGCCCTCGGCGAGTCCGTCCGTGACGGTGACGTCGTTTTGCACGAGCTCTCCGAGGACGACGGGGCGCAGGCTCGCCACCTTCGCCTCCCCGTCCCCCGTGACCACGAAGACCGCGAAACCGTCCTTCTGGCCTGAAACGTGGACGACCGCGGACAATGGGACGACTGCACGCGCCTCGGTCGTCGCGCGCTGGAACTCGGCCGTCGCGATCATGCCGACCTTGAGCGTTTGATCCTGATTATCGACCGTCGCCTCGACGTCGAACGCTCTCGACTTCTCGTCCGCCTTAGCGGCGATCTTGGTGATGATCCCGTGAAACTCACGACCCGGTAGCGCCTCCGTGTGCATGCCGACCGGCAGACCGGTCCGGATGGCCTTCTGGACGGAATCCGGAACGCCAAAGATGATCTTCACCGTCTTCGTGTCTGCGACGATGAACCCCGTTGCGCCTGGAGCCACCAGATCGCCCACCTCGATCGCGCGATGCAGCACGATGCCGTCGAGCGGGCTACGAAGCTCGGTGTCGGAGAGCGAGATGGACGCTTGAGCCACGCGAGCGTCCGCGGCGCGCGCCTCGCCGACGGCCGAATCGTAGCGGGTCCTGGCCGCGTCGAATTCGGACTGCGGAATCGACTGCTGTCGCAGGAGCTCGGTGGCGCGGCCGAGGTCCACCTTTGCGTTCGCCGCGGTGGCCTTCGCATGGTCCCGAGCACCTCGGAGCTCATCCAGCTTGGTGGAGTAGTCCGCCTTCCGAATCGTGGCGAGGACCTCGCCGCTCTTCACGACGTCGCCGGCTTGAACCAGCCGCCGACCACGCCCGGCTGCGGGGGGCACGGACGTGATCGTGCCGACGTACCCGCCCACCTTGAAGGCGAGCGTCACCTGCGTCTGAGCCTCCACGCGGCTGCTGTACCGCACGGCCCCTATCCGTCCTGCCGGCCCGACGGTCTGCACACGCACCGGAGGAGGTGGCCGATTGTCGGAGGTCGCGCGGTGACACCCCGCGAGGGCGAGCCAGGCCACGGAGAGATGGCCCAGGTAACGCGCGGGTCGCGCGATGGTCATGGAATACTCACCGTGCCTGAGTGAACGGCGCGCGTGCGAAGTGGCGGCGCCCGACCTCGAGGGAGCAGGAAGGTCGGCATGGGAAGTAGGCGCTATCCTGAATCATAGGGGCGTGAACGGGAGACGGGTAGAGACGCGCCGCCAGGCGCATCTTGAACGAACTGGCTGTCCCGGAGGGGCTTCCACCGGAGCCTGCGGGCCGCTGTGTGGCGTCACGATCATCATCCAACCGCGTCACGCGTGGTCACTACGACGGGCGCGGTGTTTACGGTCGGGCGCTTGAAGAGGAGGCGCGCGAGCATGGACGACGTGAGAGGCAAGCGGGCGCTCGTGACCGGGAATGGATCTCTCGGCGGGGTGGGCGGTCGTCGAGCTGAAGGCTCGCCTCGACCGCCGCGGCATCGCGCTTCGCGTGTGTGGGCCTCGAGATCCCCAGCCGTCACGCGTGCGTGATCACGACCTTCCCGATCGGCCGCGCCTCTTCGAAATAGCGAAATGCCGCGGGCACCTCGTTGAAGTGGAACACGCGGTCGATCTCGGGACGCATGCCGGCGACGGCGATCGCACGGTTCATCGCCTCGAACTGCGCGCGGCTCCCAGCGAAGACGAGGCGGACGGTGGTGATCGACGTGTACAGCCGGTGGCCCGATCCTCCCGGCGACCTCGATCACCTGGTCGACCCCGCGCCCGCCGGTGAGCTGGCGCACCGCTGTGGGCCAGTCGGGGGTCGTGCGGTAGTTGATCACCGCGCTCGCACCGTAACCGCCCGAGAACCGACGTGCTGACGACGTGACGGCAGGGTGCGCCGCGGGCATGCTGCGCGGATGACGAGTTTGGGTTCTAGCAGGAAGGCGTTCGACGGCACGTGGGAGATCACGTGGACGAAGGTCTGGCGCAACGACGCCCTCGACCTCGACGGCCCTGCGTTCATCCGATTCGAGAAGCAGCTCGGCGCCGACCAGGGCGAGTTCAAGATGATCGCGGTGCAGGGCTGGCTCGACTGCCGATACGGTGAGCGCGACGGGCACCCCTCGGTGGAGTTCTCCTGGCAGGGCACGGATGATGGCAAGGACTGTTGCGGCCGCGGTTGGGCAGTCCTCGAGTCCGAGACCGACCTGCGGGGCTGGCTCTTCTTCCATTGCGGCGACGATTCGGAGTTCACCGCCCGGCGGTCCGCCGGCGCGACCGAGTCACGGCGGCGCCGGAAGGGTCGGGGTCCAAAGGTGCGGCAGTAGCTCGTCGATCCGCGAAGCTGGGTGCGTTTGCACGCGGATGAGCACGTCGTCAGGTGAAGGAGCGCGGGCCCGGCTTCGACCGCCCCTCGCTGGAGCAACCGGTGGACCGCAATAGGCGGTGACCATGGGTTCAACACCGCCGAACGCCGGTTCTCGCTCGTCACAGTCTTCGTGTCGGCGCAGGAGGTGCGGCGGGCTCTCGGATGCTCGCGATCGCTCGCCTACGAGCACCTGCGACGCGCCGCTGGCCGCGAGCCGGGCGCCCGCGGTCTGCTTAGAGTCCCACTCGACGTATGGGAGCGGTACGCGAAGGAGGTCCTCTCATGCAGCGGCTCTTCAGGCGCGGGCGCGTCTGGTACGGCTGGTTCTATGAGAACGGCCAGCGCGTCACCAAGACCACGCACTACCGCGACCGCTCGGCCGCCGAGCGCGTTGCACGCCAGTGGGAACGCGATGCCGCCGATCCCGATCACGCAGCCGCGCGGACAGCGACGCTGACGGACGCGCTGCAGCTTCTCCTCCGACTCGACGAGGAGGAGGTCAAGGCCGGTCGCCGCAGCGCCGACACGGTCGGGTTCCACCGCACGAAGGCCGGCCACCTGGTCCGGGTGTTCGAGACGGACGAGCACGAGCAGCACGTGCCGTTCCCGCTCACGCGGCTCCGCGCATTCGACGTTGACGGGTATATCTCGCGCCGCCGCGCCGAGGGCGCCGCGGACACGACGGTCTCGAAGGAGCTGGTGGTCCTGCGGAAGTCGCTCCGGCTCGCTATCCGTGCCGGCCTCTGGCGTGGGCGCGTCGAGGAGGTCATCCTCGTCGCGTTCTCGCCGGGGTACGA
>Ga0318574_10000077_pt1 | contig 22025 bp, 23 predicted proteins | sample GRESIP089b5f22_FD_202527 | JGI IMG/M metagenome (GOLD analysis project Ga0318574, IMG submission 202527) | Tropical soil microbial communities from Luquillo Experimental Forest, Puerto Rico - GRE.SIPMG.089b5f22 | ecosystem: Environmental > Terrestrial > Soil > Tropical forest > Bulk soil...
AGGAATCATCGATAATTCTATTTCTACTGAGCTTGGCGGAGTCAGGCGAGAAGTCACTGTCCTATTTACCGATGTCACAAACTTTACCGGCATTGCCGAAGCGGCTGACCCCGACAGTTTGATGCGGCAAGCATCGCGCCATTTTACGGCGCTAACGAGGGTATTTCTCGCTGAGGGCGGGACTGTAGACAAGTTTATCGGGGACTCCGTGATGGTGTTTTGGAACGCTCCCCATTTGCAGTTCGACCATGTCGAGCGGGCCTGTCGCGCGGCCCTTTCGGCCAAGGCGGCAAGCGACGCTCTCAATACTCAATTTGAGGCGGAGGGCCTGCCGGCGTTTGCCGTCCGCTTCGGCATTCATTCTGGCGAAGCCGTCGTAGGAAATGTCGGCTCCGAGGAGCGCATGAACTATACAGTGCTGGGCAACAGCGTGAACTTGGCGGCGCGTCTGGAGGGGTTAAATAAAGAGTACGGTACTACGATCCTGGTCAGCGACGCTGTCCACGAGCGAGTTGAGCATCGCTTTCGGTTCCAGCCAATCGCTTCGGTAATCGCCAAGGGCCTGACGACAGAAACGCGCGTCTACGAGTTAATTGAAGCAGTCGCGTAGGTGGATAGGAGAAATCTCCCGCTACTCAACTTGGCACGCGCCGGTACTTGGCGGATCGGGCTGCCAGCATAGCGCGCCGGTTTCGTTCATCAAGCGTTGGAGGGTTTCTGCCTCACGGTCGAGCACCGGTCGCGGCTTATCGCCACGCAATACAACACGTTGGAAGGTATTCATGAAAACTTCATCGAACTCGCGGCCGCGGCGGCCAAGGCCGATCGGTGGCAGCGCGGGCAAGGCGTCCTTCGCCGACTGCGTCTGTGCGATAGCAGCGGCGCCCATTTTCAGGCCAGCGCCGAGATCTGCCGGCAGTTCTGTTTTCACCACCGGAAAAAACCCAACAGTGCGAGCCGTGGCGATTTGCGTTTTCGGCTGGGTCAAGTAATCGATCAGTGCCATCGCCCCGCTGATGTCGGGCGCGCCTTTCATCACCGCGAGGCCTGCAAGCACGGCCATGTAGCCCCGGCCCTTCGGTCCGGCAGGAGCGGGGAAGGCGATGAATTCTTCCGGTTTCTGACGCAGTGCGTCGAGCGCGCGGGCAATGTGGTCAAAGCCGATCCATACCTCGCCAGAGAGTAAGGGTTGCTGCATGAAATTGTAGCTGGTCGAGTTCGGATTGACGCTCTTCCACAACGACGCGAACTGCGCCCACATCGCTTCGGCTGCCTCCGATCGGAATGGAACGACGATGCCACCAGTATAGGATGGGTAAAGGAAGCCCTCAAAAAAACGGTGCATGAGTCCTTGCGGTCCTGCCGGAAAGCCGAGCAAACGCTTGCCGGTCTTCTGCTGGAGCGCGCTAGCCCAGATTGCTAACTCGTCATAGCTAAGCGCATTGATATCTGTCCCGGCGGGCAAATAGGCCAGCGCCTTCCTGTTAGCGACCATGACATAGCTCGCTTGCATCCATGGGATATAGAGCTGGTGCGCAGTACCAAGTTTGCCGAGCGTGAGCAGCCCACTAGGGATGCCGCGACCTGCCAGCCCGGTGGCGAGATCGTCAAGTTGAGCCAGGGCCTCTAGTGGCGCAAGCGGTTTGAGTTCGCCGTGGAGCGCGCCTACAACATCCATGGTGTGAGTACCGCTTTTTTGCTCTGTTTCAATGCGCACAGGGAATTGCTGCGGCTGCTCTGTGATGTAATCGACTTCCCGTGGAAAATCTTTAAGGATTAAGTTGCGCATCTTCTGCGTCTCTTCGATTGGACGCAGTTGCGTTGACAAAAAAATCAAGTGCTCGGCATGAGCAGTGACCACGGTCGCGGTGAGCAATCCGGCCGCGTGAAACCAAAAGCGGAGCCACGCCCACACTCCCCGCATGTTCTCCTCTTATACGAATATCAGACAGCGGAGATAAATTTACGACTTTTCGATAACTTGACGCGGCTCGAAGAACAGGCGGAGCAGAGTACGCTCTCCAACAACTTCGCCAAGCGAGCGAAAGGCAAAGAATGGAATCAATATCAGCAGTACGATAATGCTTCCGGCAATCAGCTGGTGAATCGTGCCGCCGCCGACTGCGGCTATCGAATCCATGACCCCGCGATAATGAAAATATCCGATGATCACCTCCTCCAGTACATTCAAAACCAGGAGCAGGGCCAGAAAAGCGAACGACCTCCGGAGCGTGGGCCAAATGAGGGCTTCCTTCTGATGCCGTTCACCGAGGTGAATTGCGTGTCCCACGCTCATGAACTTGGCGCAGATCAAAGCCTTGACAGCAGCGATACCGAATGGCGCGAAGGATACCCCGTGCGCTTGCAAGATTGCGGCCTTGAAATATGCGAGGGCGGTAAAGCAGACATAGAGATAGGCGGCAATAATCAGAAATTCCCTTAGCTCATCGGCTGCTCTCTTGCGGAGTGAATCTTTCGCCTCAGCGCCAGTGTTCATGTGCATCCCCCAAGCCATCGCCACGCGGAGTTCCGGAGTCACTCGTCAGCCGCGACAACACTACCTGATCGACCATCATTTAATGAAGTCACGAATGTCCGCTTTTGGCACAAAGCAGACATGGCGATCGTGCTCAGCGATGTCCGCTTTTGAGCCAAAGCGGACATTGGGAGACTGCTTCCCGGCCACTTTCAGCGCACTAAGCTGACCCGCTACAATGCCTTGTCCTAAGCCTTGGGGAAGGCAATGCGACGACGCGATTTCATCAAATTAATTGCTGGATCAGCCGCCGCTTGGCCACGTGCCGCACGCGCGCAGCAGCCCGAGCGGGTGCGGCGCATTGGCGTGCTGATGCAGATCGGGGCGGACGATCCAGAAGCGCCGGCATTGGTCGGAGCATTCTCTCAGGGATTGGCAGAATCGGGCTGGATCATCGGCCGCAATGCGCGGATCGATTATCGATGGCATCAAGGCAACCCCGAGGCCGCTCGCGCCTACGCCGCGGAATTACTCGCGCTGAGGCCGGATATCATTTTCGTCTCTGGCATCTACGGAGCGATTGCAATCAAGCAACTCACGCGCACGGTGCCGATCGTATTCGTGAATATTGCCGATCCGGTCGGTTCTGGCATCGTTGACAGCTTGGCCCGACCGGGGGGCAACATAACTGGCTTCATGGTCTTCGATTTCAGTTTCGGCGGAAAATGGCTGGATCTCCTCAAGGAGATCGCGCCGCACGTGAGCCGGGTGGCTCTTTTTCGCGACGATACCAGCCCTGTCGGAATCGCCCAGTTCGCTGCTGTTCAGGCCATGGCGACCTCAGCTGGGCTGCAAGTAACGCCGGTCAACGTTCGCAACAGTGACGAAATCGCCAGCGCCGTAGAGGCTTTTGCCCATAGCCCCAATGGCGGTGCGATTGTGACAGGCACCGCCTTGTATACGGTTCATCGTGATCTGATCTTAAAACTCATCGCCCGCTATAAGCTGCCGGCCATCTACAACGACCGCATCATCGTCGCGAGTGGTGGCCTGATCTCCTACGGACCGGATCGCGTTGACATGTACCGGCGCGCGGCCGGCTACGTCGATCGCATTCTCAAGGGCGAGAAGCCGGGCGATCTCCCTGTGCAGGCGCCGACCCAGTATGAACTGGTCATCAACCTCAAAACCGCGAAGGCACTCGGGCTCACCGTGCCGCAGTCGCTGCTTGCCCGCGCCGACGAGGTGATCGAATGAGGCGTCGCGAGTTCGTGGCGCTTCTCGGCGGGGCGGCTGCCGCTTGGCCGCTAACGGCGAGCGCGCAACAGCCGGGGAAGCTGCGGACCATCGGATTTTCGGGCCAGAGCACGCTTTTGGCCGAAAGCGAGTTGGTCGCCGCTTTTACGCAGCGACTGCGTGAACTCGGCTGGATAGAGGGTCGCACCATCACGATCGAGTATCGCTGGTCTGAAGGACGCGCTGAGCGCTTGGACCAGATCGCAGCCGAATTCGTCCGGCTCAAGGTCGACGTCATTGTCACCTCTGGAACGCCACAAGTCGTCGCGACAAAGCAGAAGACATCAGTCATCCCTATTGTGTTTGCGAGGGTGGGAGACCCCGTGGCCAGCGGCCTTGTCGCCAGTCTGGCCCGACCGGGCGGCAACGTGACCGGCCTGTCCACTCAAGGGGACGATCTTGCTGGCAAGCGGATCGAACTCTTACGCGAGGTTGTTCCAGGTCTCCGCCGAGTGGCGATCATGGCTAATGTCGGTAATCCCTTCTCTGTAATGGAGTTGGACGAAGCTCACGCGGCGGCCCGCACGCTCGGTCTCGAATTCGATGCACTCGAAATTCGGCGAGCAGAAGATATCGCGCCCGCCTTCGACGCGATCAAGGGCCGTGCGGAAGCACTTTACGTTTGTCCCGACGGACTCGTGGACACCAATAAGATTAGAATCAATACCTCCGCGCTGGGCGCGCGACTGCCAACGATGTATGCGTATCGGGAGTACGTCGAAGCGGGAGGTCTGATGTCCTATGGAGCAAACCTCCCGGACCTGTACCGGCGCTCCGCCGACTATGTCGACAAGATTCTGCGCGGTGCCAAGCCGGGCGACATCCCGGTTGAGCAGCCGACCAAGTTTGATTTCATCATAAATCTCACGACCGCCAAGGCACTCGGCCTCGAACTTCCGCCTGCGCTCATGGCACACGCCCACGAGGTGATCGAATAAGGATGCTGTTTTGCTGCACTGCATGAGTCCGCTTTTGGCACAAAGCGGACATCACCGGCGTAAGCGGCATGTCCAGGCTTTAGTGAATTAGCGGCGTGTTTAAAGAAGCAGAGCAGATGCTCTCTGGGCGACCGTTTCGTCCCCCATATCGTTCCCCATGACGACTTCTCGTGTGAGGAAAGCTGGTCGGAGTGGCAGGATTTGCGATTGTCTCTTTGAGACATTGAAATCTTTGAGGTTTTCGTACGCAGCTTTCGATTTTGTGTACTCGCCTTGTGTACTCGTATCAAGGCGTTTGCAGCCTCACGCATCGCAACCCATTAGCCCGCGTCCCCCTCGATTGCCTCATGCCGCCAGCGTGTCGAGCAGCGCATTCGCCTCCTTCAGATCGCGCGTGTCGAACCCCTCAGTGAACCAGCCGTAGACTAGAGTGAGCAGTTCGCGAGCCTGCTGCGACTTGCCCTGGTCGCGCCAGAGACGCGCAAGGCTCGTAGCAACGCGGAGTTCCCAGGATTTTGCTTGCTGCTGACGCGCGACGGCCAGTGCGCGCTCGAAATACGCCTCTGCCTTCGTCACATCCCGCTCCGGGGATAGCAGAGCGATTTCGCCGGCGATGCGGTGGACCTCGGCCTCGCACAATGTTTCCTTGGTCGCTTGCACGGCGGTTAGCACTTCGTCGATGCTGCGCCAAGCGTCATCGAATTGGCGGAGTTCCGCATACGCTTTCGCCAGATATGACATGAATAGTGGCGTCCAGAACGTTGATCCCGTTGCGCGGTACCCGGCGAGACCGGCGGTGATCGTTTGCGCTGCATCCGAACTTTTGCCGGTCAGCGCCAATACGCAACCTTGAGACAACATACCAAACGCCTTCCACAGCGCGGCACCTTTTTCGTTCGCCAACGCGCGATTTTCGTCCAATCGCGCATTCGCTGCCGAATAGCTCCCGCACAAGCTATAAGTCAAACTCGTGAAGCATAGCGCGAGCATCAACGTGGCAGCTTGACCAAGCTCGCGGGCATGCTTGAGCGCGCGTTCAGCGTCCGCGAGCGCGGCTTCAGGATACCCGAGCATCCACAGCGCCCAGGAGCGGTAAATCGAGGCCGCAACTCTGTTGTCGTGGCCAAACCGTGTCGCTATCGTTCGATGTGCGGTTGGATCATAAAGTGTGATCGAGCGATCAAGGTGAGGTCGGCTTTGCGCGATCCCTCCGGTGGACAGCAAGGAAAGACCCACCATGCGATGTCCGATCATGAGCGGGACTGTCGCCCCTTGCTTTTCGGCAAGCGTCATGAAACGCGCTGCAAGTTCGCGCATCGTATCGCCGTTGAAAGCGACGTAGCTCGTAGCCCACGGCCCGTAGAGGACAGAGAACACCGCCAGGGGGTCCTCGGGAGTTTCACCGAGCGCTTCAGCGTGCTCGACCAGCACACGCGCTTGCTCATCCGCCGCCTTCGTCTCCGGCGCGGCATAGCCCTTGACGTGCATCAGAGCGTTTGCAAGCGCGACCTGAAGCTTGATCTGCTCACGGCGCAGCGCGGGCGTGGCAGACAGAGTGGCGATTTGATCGAGGGCGCGCGTGAGTTGCTCTACTGCTTCGACCAGTGCCGACTGCGCCAGCGACCGCTGCCCCGCTTTGCCCCAAAGGTCTGCGGCTTTCTCGATCACGCCGGCCTCGGTCCAATGTCGCGCCAACAACTCCGGTCGGCTCTCGGCGCTTTCCGCGAATTCGCTCTCGATGGTTTCGGCGATGCGGGCATGTAGTGTGCGTCGCGGCTCGCGCAGCAGCGTCCCATACGCCGCGTCCTGCACGAGGGCATGCTTGAACACGTAGGTCGCATGCGGGGGCACGCCCCGTCGGAACAGCAGACCGGCCGCGATGAGACGGTCCAACGCCGATGTCAGCCCCGCCTCCGGCTGGGGCACTACCGAGGCGAGCAGGGCATGGGAAAACTCGCGGCCGATTACCGCCGCGATCTGGGCCAGCTCCTTGGCCGGACCGCCGAGCCGGTCGAGCCGCGCCATGAGCGAGGCATACAGGCTCGCAGGGACCGCCAGTGTTGGAGAAGGAACAGCAGCAATCGCGCGCGCGGCGGCAGTCTCGCTCCCTGCTTCCAGCACCGCCTTGGTCATCTCCTCTACGAACAAGGGAATACCGTCGGTACGCTCGATGATGTCCTGCCGATTGCTCGCTGATAGCTGGCTGTCACCGACGACGCGGTCGATCATGGCGCCAGCTTCGTGATCTGCCAGTCGATTGATAATGAGGGCGGTGACGTAAGGCCGTCCAACCCACGGGGCGTCGAATTCCGGCCGGAACGTCACTAGCAACAGCACCCTGAGCGTCCGAATTCGGTCTACGACTCGACCGAACGCTTCCAAGCTGGTGGGGTCGGCCCATTGCGCATCCTCGAAGATCATCAGCACAGGCTTTTGCCGCGACAGCGTCTCCATTTGCGCGGTAAGCGCCTCGAGCGTTTTTTGCCGGCGCTGCTCCGGCGTCAGCTCGAGTGCGGGATACCGACCATCGTTCGGCAGCGAGAGCATTTCGGCGATGAGTGCGGCGTCGGTGATCGAGGTCGAAGTCTGCGCGAACAGAGCGTCGAGCTTGTCGAGTTTCTCCTGGGGCGTATCGTCGTGTAGCAATCCCGCCGCACGTTCCATCTGACCGATGATCGGAGAAAACGCGCTATCGGTGTGCTGGGGCGAGCAGAAATAGCGCAAACGTGTATGCGGTTCAGGCGCAAGGCTTTCTAGCAGAGCAGCTGTGAGCCGCGATTTGCCGATGCCTGGTTCGCCGGAAATCAGCACCACCTGGCCATTGCCGCTCTTCGCCCGCGACCAGCGCCGGCGCAGCAATTCGATTTCTTCCTGCCGGCCGACCAGCGCGGTCAGACCAGCCGCGTGCAGAGCCTCGAAGCGGCTTTCGACCGTGCTCGCCCGCAGCGCCACCCAAGCGCGCAGGGGCTCGGCGACGCCCTTAAGGTCTCTGGCACCAAGGTCCCTTAGCTCGAAGAGATTGCCGAGAAGCCTGCGCGTCGCTTCGGCAATGACCACCGTGTTTGGCTCGGCAATCCCCTGCAGCCGCGCTGCAAGGTTCGGTGTCTCACCAACGATGCCGCGTTCGTGCACTTGGCCCGATCCAGTCATCAGATCGCCCACAACCACGAACCCAGTGGCGATGCCAACACGGGTTTGCAACGAAGCCGGCGTCTTGAGTGCGATCACCGCTGCGATCAACTCCAGCCCGGCACGCACTGCCCGCTCGGCGTCATCCTCATGGGCCTCGGGGTAGCCAAAGTAGACAAGCACGCCGTCCCCCAGATACTGCGCCACGAAGCCGCCGAAGCGACGCACGGTTTCTGCGACGCACTTCTGGTAGGCCGAAATGACTTCGCGCAGGTCTTCAGGGTCCATGCGCGCCGAGAGTGCCATTGAGCCGACCAAGTCGGAGAACAGCACCGTGACCTGACGGCGCTCGGCGCGGTCTTCGGGGGAGACGATCGGCGCGCTAGAAGTGGTCGCTACATCAGAGGATTGAGCCTTGGCGCCCGCATCTGTTCGTAAAGTAGCGATAGCGTCGAGAAGTTTGCGGCGGTGGCCGACGACAGAGACACCGAGGTCCTTTAAGTCTTCCGCTGTGAGGTTCGGAAGAACGGTCTCGTCTATCTCGTTGTCGCGGAAAGCCGCCTCATACCGTCCGAGGCCAAGGCTCCGCAACCAGACCACGATGTCCATGACCGCGACCCAAACTCCGAATGCCGCACATCATCGTTCCGCCAGGCGAGGGTGTCCAGGACTGGCCTCTGACCGTTAGCTCTCCAGCCATGAAAGGCTACCTGAGTACAGTAGCCCGTTGCGGTCCGGTTATGAAATTTGTGCCTGCAACAGCGCGAAGTAAGTAGTGGCATGGTGCTCGAAAAAGGCATCTTTGCATTGAGCGCCGGCACAAGGCGTCCCAATGAGGGAGATTTCGGTACCGGCATTAACGAAATTAAGGGAAGGAAGAACGGTGACGTCGAAGCTGGACGCCACGAGCTCAGCTTGTGGGCCAGGCGCCACCGCCACCCGTTGTGCAAGCGCAACCGCTTTCGGCTGCAGCCGGTGACGCGCATGATCAACGATATTATTGCGAGCATTATCAACAAGCGGCTTAAGCACAGTGAAAATCGTTGTCAGACGCGGGTCAGCTAAAGCGCTCAGCGGATTTGGTGTGTTGATGTCGCCGGGAAACTCGAGTGTGAATGGTACCTGCGGCACCCAATCGAGGGAATTGGTCACTCGAAAGGCGAAGCCAGAATTGCAAAACCTGCTCTCAAAATCGCAGGCATAATGATCGTTGCCTGGCTTAGGCTGCGCGTAGACATAGGTCTTGTAGGAATAATTCTTTTCATTGGGCGCATCGGAGGCGTAGGCAAAGTAAGACCGCAACAATGTGGCCATCGCGGCTCCTTGACTGTGCCCGGTGATGTAAATTGGGCTTCCCGTGGGCACCTTGCTTGCCAGTTGAACAAGAATGCCGTCATTAGGATCTTTAAGAAGCAAGAGCGTTCCCAGAGCAAAACCGAAATGTACGCTCGCGTCAGGACTCGCCGCAAAACTGTAGTCAATTTCGATGTGGCCGACCGTCAACCGGCCACTCGCCGGTACAAGAAATGAAAGGAGGTCCTCAAGGATACTGCCAGCATCCAACACTGTGCCGCGTAGAACGATGGCGTAAGAGCCAGAAGCGTTTTGCCAAAGCTGCCATTTCTCGGTGAATTGACCGATGACCGGTGAGTCAAAGATCATATTCCAGCCTGTGGGCTGAGGAGGCGCCTCACCGCCCTCAACAATTGCACTGAGGGCCACAAGGTCGAGCGCCTCAGCAACATTAAACCCCGAACTGAGTGCCATGGTTATCCTCCCGCTTTTGCAATGTGATTTCGGGTGGCCGCGCTTGATCAGTTGTAAAATGACCTTGCTCGTGTAGAGCTTGTTCACTGCCTACGCCGAAATAGTCACTTTCCAGGCTCGCCCACGTTCTCTACGGCGCCGCCGCTGTCGGCCCAGTCCTTGAAGCCGCCGAGGTTGTAGACGCGGTCATAGCCCATGTCCTTGAGAATCTTACCGCTGAGCGCCGCGCGGCCGCCGGAGCCGCAATAGACGATTACATTCTTGTCCTTGGTGAAATTCTTGTCGTGCGAGGGAGAATCGGGATCGGCGCGAAATTCCAAGAAGCTGCGCGAGACGTTGACGGCACCGGCGACTTTGCCGCTCTTTTCCACTTCCGGCGCTTCGCGCACGTCGACAACGAGCGTGTTGCCTTGCGCGATCATCTCCCGGGCCTGCGCCGGCGTGATCCGCGGCACCGCCGCATTGGCGGCATTCATCAGCTCTTTCAAATTGGTCGTCACGTCCTCCTCCCATGTGTCAGTTTGATGCGCCAGCTTGATATGTCAGTTTGACCCACATCAACAGACGAATCTGATCGAAGTCGATGGGTCAATACGAAATTCAATGCCCGCGTTAGGCCCCTCGATAGCAATGCCAAAGGAACGACACGCCCCCTACGCGCGCCAGAAAATTAGCGTAGCGTGGTCACGAGCCATGCCATCATACGAAGTGATCGTTGTCGGTCTGGGCGCTGTAGGCAGCGCCGCAACCTGGCATTTGGCGCGGCTGGGAACAAAGGTTCTTGGGATCGACCGCTATAGGCCGCCGCATGAATTCGGATCATCTAGTGGCGAGACCAGGTTGACACGGGTCGCGGTCGGCGAAGGTGTGGAGTACTCCCCGTTGGCGCTGCGCTCGAACGAGATTTGGCGGGAGATCGAAACCACGACAGGCCAAACTCTCTTCGTCCAGTGCGGCTGCCTCACCATCACCGGGCACCCAAACAAGTCGATGGTCCACGGTGTCAACAAGTTCTTCGATAACATAGTGGCTTCCGCCGAACGATATGACATCCCGCACGAAATCTTTCGCTCGGCTGACGCCCTTCGTAGCCGGTTCCCGCAATTTGCCGTGAACGGAACAGAAGTCGGCTTTTTGGACAACGGCGGCGGCTATCTCTTCGTGGAAGCTTGCATCCGCACGCAACTCCGGTCCGCGGTGGATTGCGGGGCTGAACTGAAGTTCGGCGAAAAAGTAGTCACATTTAACGCTTCAGCGTCTGGAGTGACCGTCAATACCGACGGCGGAGAGCGCTACGATGCCGAAAAACTTCTCTTGGCGGTTGGGGCGTGGATGCCGGGTTTTCTACCGGCGAGGCTTAGACAATATTTCAGCGTCACGCGGCAGTTTTTGCACTGGTTTGAGATCCAAACGAACCCCGAGCGCTTTTTCAAAAGACTGTCCGGTCTTCATTTGGGAGGTCGATCGCAAATCGATTTTATACGGCTTCCCGCTTGTTGGTGAGCTGGGCGCGGGGCTTAAGGTTGCAAACGAAGAAAGCGAGGGGATAGTCGATCCGGACAGCGTCGATCGCGTCGTCTCTGATGCCGATAAAGTAAAGATGAACGAAACCTACGTCCGGCCATTCCTACCGGACCTTGGGCCGCGCAGCATCAAGACCGCCGTTTGCCTTTATACGAATGCCCCTGGTGCGCGCTTTGTGATCGATAGGCATCCGGAGCACGGGCGGGTGATCTTTGCCTCGCCCTGCTCGGGCCATGGGTTCAAGCACTCCGCCGCAATCGGCGAGGCACTGGCGGACCAGCTGCGAAACCGTCCGCCAAAAGTCGATCTCTCACCGTTTGATCTCCGCCATCTCGGTTAGTTCATCTAGGTGCCTCAAGTTGCGCACCTGGCTCGCCGTAAGCGCCGTCCGCCATCAGTTCGGTGTAGCCGGTGCGAATTTGGGAAATGATTTTGGGAGTTCGTCCGGTTCGTAGTCGCCCCTCGCTCGTCGCTGCAACAGCAGCAGTGCCTGAATGTAGTTGTCCAACGCAAAATCCAGAAGCAGGGCGTGCGCGTTGTTCGTCAGGGCAATACCCCGGCTCGCAAGGAATTGTGTCGTGTGCCCCATGTCGGCGAGCACCGGACGTATCCCCTTGCGAACCTCGGGGTCGCGTTCCCAATCGGGGTACATCCGGGGATGTTCACGCACCTCATCGGGCGCGAAGTCACGCATGGCATCAACGATGTCCCATAGGGCTTCCTCGTAAGCTACAGGATCGCTGGCATCGCCCTCGTAACGCGCGACGAACCAGAGGTACCACTCGCCCGCCAGCGCAGCGGCTTGCTCACGGCTAAGGTCGAGGCCCTCCCCCCGCTGCGCTTTCCGAATGGCTTCAATCCGCTGCTCGACCTCGGTCGCCCACTGGTGAAACTTCTGTTGGGCGACCTGCTTTCCGAGGCCCGCACGGGCGGAGAACTTCGCCTCGAACCGTGCGCCGTAGAGGCGTCCGTACTCTTCACGGACGTCATCGGGAAGCCGCTTGCGCGCAATGAAGTTGCCGTTGCTGTCTCGACGTAAACTGACCATCCGCAAAGCTCGCGTGTGTACCGGCTTGTGTACCGGGCGTCGTTCTAATTGATGAGCGTTTGCGGATAGCTGCGACCGATCAGCGCCTTGTTGGTGGAGCTGGTCGGAGTGGCAGGATTTGAACCTGCGACCCCCTCGTCCCGAACGGGGTGGCGGTCCTGCGGAGTTTGCTAGCGCATTTGCTAGCGAACTACTCAGTACGGGGCAGGACGGAGCCGTATGGCGCGACTAGTTCTTGCCCGAAAGTCCTTGATTTTCCACACTAGAAAGTACAAGGCCGCACGAGAACAAACGGCCGAATTCGATCATTTGAACCGGTAGGTGATCCGGCCCTTGGTCAAATCGTAAGGCGTCATTTCGACGAGCACCTTGTCGCCGGCAAGCACGCGAATGCGATTCTTGCGCATGCGTCCCGCCGTGTGGGCAATGATCTCATGCTCGTTCTCGAGCTTGACCCGAAAGGTGGCATTCGGAAGCAATTCCGTGACCACACCGGGAAATTCCAGGAGTTCTTCCTTCGCCATTCGCTTTCCGAACTTTGCCCAACCCGCCGAAATCGCTGCGGAACCTAGCGGAAGGCGCGGCTCGCCACAACCGTGCTGACAAATTTTGGTGTATTGAGGCCGCCAAGCCGCAGCAATGTTTCATTCATTACCGGGACCGCGGGTGATAAAGCGCTGGCGAATGCGCGCCAAAAGCTGATCGCGGACTTCCCGATAGGCGTCGAGGCGCTGCTCGCGGCTGCCTTCCACCGCCTTCGGATCGGCGGTAGGCCAGTATTCGACGTCGACGGCGCTGGTACGGGTCAGTTCCAGCGCCCGGTGATGCGCTTCGGGTGCGAGCGTGACGATGAGATCGAAATTGAGCCCCTCCCATTCGTCCAGTTCTTCGAAGGTCAGCGGCTTGTGCCGGGAAATGTCGATGCCGATTTCGGTCATTGCCGCGACCGCGAACGGGTCGAGTTCGCCCTTGCGCACGCCGGCGGAGCCGACATAGACCGCGCGCCCGAAAATCTGTCCAAATAGCGCGGCGGCCATCGGTGAGCGGACCGAATTGAGGCCGCAAGCAAACAAAACCGCCAGCGGTGGGCGCGCGTCAGGCGGCATCGGGCGCTGACCCTAACCCTTCCAGTGCAATACCGAGATCAAGGTGAACAGCCGGCGCGCGGTGTCGAAGTCGATGTCGACCTTTCGCTTCAATCGTTCCATCACCAGCTGGGAACCTTCGTCGTGCAGGGCGCGGCGGGCCATGTCGAGCGCCTCGATCCGATCGGGTGTAGCCGTGCGGATCGCCGCGTAATAACTGTCGCAAACGACAAAATAGTCCTTCACGACGCGACGGAACGGCGCCAGCGACAGCAAATGCGCGATCACCGGCGTTTTGTCGGTGAGCCGGATGTCGAAGACGAGCCGGTTGCCACTGATGCCGAGTTGCAGCGTGTATGGGCCGCCGCCGTGGCCGACCGGCCTAAATTTGTTGTTTTCAAGTAGATCGTAGATGGCGACCCGCCGCTCGTGTTCGGCGTCGTCGCTGCTGCGGCCAAGCGAAGCCTCGTCCAGCGTCACCGCCGCGAGGCAGCCGGTATTGTCCTTGCTCGCGCCCCGCCGCGGCATCAGTGTTTGAGCCGGATGGCCACCGACCGCGCATGGCCATCGAGCCCTTCGGCGGTGGCAAGCGTGATTGCCGCCTCGGCGAGCGAGTGCAATTGCTCCGGCCCGCATTTGAGAATTGAGGTGCGTTTCATGAAATCGAGCACGCCGAGTCCCGAGGAGAAGCGCGCTGCGCGCGCGGTCGGCAGCACGTGGTTGGCGCCGGCGACGTAATCGCCGATCACCTCGGGCGTGTAGGCTCCAAGAAAAATCGCGCCGGCATTGCGGATGCGGTCGGCCAGCCATGCACTATCGGCGAGCGCGATCTCGACATGTTCGGGCGCAATCGCGTCGATCAGCGGCGGCGCTTCTTCCAACGCGCGTACCACGATGATCGCGCCGTAATCGCGCCACGAAGCGGCCGCCACCTCGGCGCGCTGCAAGCCGGTCAATTGTGCCGCAATCGCGCGCTCGACCGCGCCGGCGAGCTCGGCGCTATCCGTGATCAGAATAGGCTGGGCGCTGGCATCATGCTCGGCCTGGGCCAACAGATCGGCGGCGATCCAGTCCGGATTGCCGTTGCGATCGGCGACAATGAGCACTTCGGAAGGCCCGGCGATCATATCGATGCCGACCTTACCGAATACGATGCGCTTGGCGGCAGCGACATAGGCATTGCCTGGGCCGACGATCTTGGCGACGGCGGCGATGCTCTGGGTGCCGTAAGCAAGCGCGGCGATCGCCTGGGCGCCACCGATGCGGAAGATTTCGTCGACGCCGGCAAGCTTGGCCGCGGCAAGCACCAGCGGATTGAGTTCACCCTGCGGCGCCGGCACGGCCATGACCAGCCTCGGCACGCCGGCGACCTTGGCGGGCACCGCGTTCATGAGGACGGACGAGGGATAGGCGGCAGTGCCGCCCGGCACGTAAAGCCCGACTGCCTCGATCGCGGTCCATCGCGCGCCAAGTTCCACGCCAAGCGGATCGACGAAGCGATCGTCGGCCGGGAACTGGCGGCGGTGATAGGCCTCGATACGCGAATGCGCCAGTTGCAATGCCTCGATCGCGGCAAGGCTGCAACGTTGAACGGCCGCTGCGATCTCCTGCCTTGTGACCTGCAAGCCGGCGCGGTCGAGATCGCAATGATCGAATTTGCGCGTGTACTCTTTGACGGCGGCGTCGCCACGCGCCGCGACGTCGTCGACGATGACGCGCACGGTCGCCTCGACATCAGCCGAAGCTTCGCGCTTGGTTTCCAAGAGCGCGCGAAAGTTTGTTGCAAAGTCGCTGGCTGTTATTTCGAGGCGGACGGCCATCGGATCGGCGTTTCAGGGTTAGGCGGCGCCATGTTGAGCGCCACTCAGGTTAAGGCGGCACCAGGCTAAGGCGGCTGCGTAGCAGTCCACGGAAGTTATAACAATTCTAAAATTGGCTTTTTGGATTGACAAAGAGTCCGCTGTTGCCCAACTCCTAGGCAAGCTCTTTTAGCAACCGTTGGGACCAGCAGTTCACGGCAGAGAGGCGGCCTTACCGCATATGATAAGTCGCGTTCCTGCATTTAATCGGCGGAATTTTCTGTCGTTGATGGTGATCCCTTGGGTCGTGCCGCTGTTATCGCATTCCGTTCGCTCCGAGGAAGCCGTGTCGCTGTCGCTGACGATAAAGGATCGCAAATTTGAGCCCGCGGAGCTGCATGCGCCGCCGGGCCGCGCGATCGAAATCCATGTTAAGAATCTCAATCCGATCGTTTCGGAATTCGAGAGCAGCGATTTGCACTTCGAGAAAATTATTCCGGCTGGCAAAGAGGCCGTAGTCTACGTACGGGCGCAACAGCCCGGCCGTTACAGCTTCTTTGACGATTTTCATCGCGAAACGCAGGGCGTCCTGATTGTGCCATGACGTCTCATGAGCGGGCGTGCGATGAGCTGTTTCCAAGGCCAATCTCTGTGGCCATGTGAGGCGTCCGTGCTTGCAGCTCTCGTCATCGTCTTTCGCGAAGTCTTCGAAGCCGGCCTGATCGTCGGTATCGTCATGGCGGTGACGGCGGGGGTGGCCGGTCGCGCGGCATGGATTTCCGGCGGCGTTGCCGTGGGCGTGCTCGGCGCCTGTATCGTCGCGCTGTTTACCACTGGTCTGTCGCAATTGTTCAATGGTAACGGCCAAGAAATTTTTAACGCGGGCATTCTCGTCTTCGCTGTCGTAATGCTGACCTGGCACAATGTCTGGATGTCGCGGCACGGGCGCGAGCTTGTAGCCGAGCTAAAAGCGGCGGGCGAGGCCGTGGTCGCCGGATCGAAGTCGCTGTTGGCGCTTTCGATCGTCGTCGCGGTGGCGGTGCTGCGCGAAGGCTCGGAGGTGGTGCTGTTTCTCTATGGCGTTGCCGCGGCGCAAGGCGGCGGTAGCTGGGCATTGGTCGCCGGCGGCTTCGTCGGCCTCCTGCTTGGCGCGTCGGTTTGCCTGTTGACCTATCTCGGCCTGATAAGCATTCCTTCGCGCTATCTGTTCGGCGTCACCAGCGCGCTGATCGCGCTGCTCGCCGCCGGCATGGCGGCGCAGGCGATCGCCTTCCTCGAACAGGCGAATATCGTGACTGCACTCGACCAGACGCTGTGGGATACGTCGTGGCTGTTGCGCGATTCCAGCTTCGTCGGCCGGGCGCTGCATACGCTGATCGGTTATGTGGACCAGCCGACGGCCATGCAGGTGGTCGTCTATACGCTGACGCTGTCGGTGATTGCCGTGCTGACGAAGGTGTTTGCGGCGCCGCAAGCGCAGCATCCGCGCACCGCCTGAAGTGCGCCTTTAAGTGCGCGCGCTATCCCCGGCGAAATGATCGGGACAAATCGTCGCCACCGACACCTCGCCGAGATCGGCTAGTTCGGCCTCAAGGCATTCGACCTCGAGGCGAATGACACCGCCGCCCGAGAAAATTAGCGACACCACGCCGGCCGGCGCGTCGGTTTCGGCGAATTCGACCGCGAGCAGATTGAGCTTCGCGTCTTTGGCTCTCTGATCGAGATTTCGGCATTTGCAGCCCAGCACGCGTTCGAAGCGCAGCGCGGTGCGGCAACGCCGATAGTCCCGCTTGGCCTCAGTGGTTCCGGTCCTCCCCAGATCCGGGGCGTTCATCCAATCGAAGCGGTTGAGCGCCATCACAAAGCGATGGTCGCCCGGCCGCCAGAATATGTCGCTGATCTGGACGAGCGAATCCTGGACATGCGCGGAGACGACGTCGATGTCGTCTTTATCGAGCGCGACGAGCTTGAGTTCGTCCGTGCACGGACCCATCCGCTGCATTCCCTGATCCATCCCCTGCTCGCGAAATTAGTGACGACTCCGGCGCCCCGCAAGTAGCGCTCGCATGTGTCATTGGCGCTTTATTTGCATCTGTTCGGCGTTGCCGTTTTGATCTCACTCTGACATCGCGTGCAGCCGGAGGCGGCGGGGACGGTGGGGGTATGGCGGCGGTGATGGCAGCGGGGCGCTTTTATGGCTTCGCAGGCGTAGCAAAGGCAACCGCCAGGTACTGATCGTTCCCGATCACCGGAGCGAAGCACGCCTCCTGAACCAAGGCGCCGCGTAGTCCGGCCAACAAAGCGGCGAGCGCAGCAAAGAATACACCAATTCACGCGCGAACTTGGCCATTTTCGAATCCCAGGCGAATCTTGTGGTTACAGATTGGCGATTATATTGGGCCCGGGTAACGTCGAGCCTGATGTTCGATCGTTTGCTTGTGCTCACTTGTCAATTGACACTTTTTGAACAAAGGCGCTCCGAACGTTGGGGCGGCACGACCGCTAATCACCTAAAAAAACTTTTTGTTTCAAAGTCGCGATCATCGTTTGTAGGCTGGCGGACTGTTTTCGTCTGAGAATAGGTGATAGTACTAAAAACAACTGCCGAACATGTCGGTGAACTGAAATTATCATCTCTCTTGTCTTTTCTTTTGCTCCCGTTAGGGATACAAGCAGCCTTTCTTGAAAGGGAGGTTTTATGGCGAAGAGGAAGAGAAAGCGGCGGGCATGGACTTCAAGCGAACTCCGTGAGCTGAAAACGATGGCCCGCAAGAAGACCAGGGCATCGCAGATTGCGAAGAGGCTGAGGAGAACCGAAGGCGCCACTCGGCAGAAGGCTTTCAGCATCGGGCTCTCGCTCGACTCTCGTTCCTGACTTCAGAGCACATCGAAGCATCGTCGTTACGCACGACCGGCGCGGTCAGCATTGCGGCCCGCCGGCCGTGCGTTGTTTGTTTGCAAGGCGTCGTTTGTTTCTGGAAAAGCCGGAACGTGGCAGGCGTCCCTCGCCCCGCGGCACGCTGGCGGCGCGCCGTGTGCTATTTTAAGAAAAATTCTTTATTTGCAGCGGTTTGAGCTGAGGTCGTTCGCTAACCGGGCGCGCGCGTCGGCGTCATCAACCGCGCCGAACCGCTGGGCGCAACGGCACAGACAATTTTAGCTGAATTTGATTCGCCTTTTCGGTGGCGGTCAGCTCCGACCGCCGCCGGCGAGCACGGCGCGAGTCGCGCGGTCCGGGCCGAAATCGTCGACGCTGTCGATGGCGAGGAGATCGGCCAAACGGGTGCGGGCGCGGTTCACGCGGCTTTTGATGGTGCCCACTGCGCAGCCGCAGATCGCCGCTGCGTCGTCATAGGAAAAGCCGGAAGCGCCGACCAGGATAAGCGCCTCGCGCTGATCGGCGGGCAGTTTGGCGAGCGCGGCGCGGAATTCTTCGAATTCCACCCGCCCGGTCTGTTCCGGATGCGACTTCAACGTCTCGGCATAGCGTCCTTCAGCGTCCTCAACCTCGCGACGCCGCTTGCGATACTCCGAACGGAATAAATTGCGAAGGATCGTGAACAGCCATGCCGGCATATTTGTGCCCGGTTCAAAGGAATCGATATGGGCGAGTGCGCGCAACAAGGTTTCCTGCACCAGATCGTCGGCGCGATCGATATTGCCGCACAACGATATGGCGAAGGCGCGCAGGCTAGGCACCGTCGCAAGGACTTGGTCGCGAATCGCAGGATCGAGCTTCATGCTCTGTCCACCTTCAGTCCTGGTCGTGATCGTTTTCACTCAGGCGGCGAACGAGATCGGCCAGATGCGGAGGCACCCCTTGGTTGACAACGTCGTTGTACATGGCGCGCAGTTGCTGCCCGATGCGGGCCTGAACCTCCCGGCCCAGACGCGCTTCCTTGTGGGGAGTAGTGGTGGCTGGCCTTGCCATCTGGTCCTGGCTCTCCGGCTTCTCCGCGACCGGTTCGAGGTTGGTCTTACGGTGCTTCATCGCGTCATCTTTCCCCCGTTCGCCCATTGCCGTCACTCTCAATAACCCCCAACTCAACGTGCGCTAACGCCCTGACACGCCCCGAAGTTCCGCCTGTCCGGGTTGCCGTGGAACTTTTTTTGCGCTGCGGGGTTTTTGCCAATAACGTCAGCGCACTATGGAAGGGGAGGGTGTCCAGTGTCCACCTCGCAAGCCGTACTCCAGCATCTGCCGTCGTTGCGCCGTTACGCGCGCGCTTTGACCGGCAGCCAGGCTTCTGGCGATGCCTATGTGGTCGCAACCGTGGAATCCTTAATTGCCAGTCCACAGGTGCTGGAGGCGAGCTCCAATCCACGGGTGGGACTCTACCGGCTATTCACGAAGATTTGGAATTCGGTCGCGGTGAACGACAAAGCCGAGGCTAGCGATATTGTCCTGCCACCCGAGCAGCACTTGACCCAGATAACGCCGCGGCCGCGCCAGGCCTTCCTTCTCGTGGCGCTAGAGGGCTTCTCGGAAGACGATGCTGCCGAAGTTCTTGATTGCGATCTGCCGACGCTGCGTGCGCTCGTCGAGGAGTCCGGCCGCGAGCTTGCCGCCGAAATCGCCACCGACGTGCTCATTATCGAGGACGAGACTTTCATCGCCATGGATATCGAGGCTCTGGTCGAAAGTCTCGGTCACAACGTGATCGGAATCGCGCGCACCCATAGCGAGGCGCTGGCTTTGGCAAAGCAGAAGCGACCCGGGCTTATTCTCGCCGACATTCAGCTCGCCGACGGCAGTTCCGGTCTTGATGCCGTGAACGAGCTGCTCGGCTCGTTCGAAGTGCCGGTGATCTTCATTACCGCTTATCCGGAAAGGTTCTTGACCGGACAGCGCCCCGAGCCCGCTTTCCTCATCGCCAAACCTTTCCAGGTAGCCGTAGTCTCGGCGGTTGTCAGCCAAGCGCTTTTCTTTGGCCGCAAGGCGCGGCAGCGCGAACGCAAACCGAGCGAACGCCAAGCCACGCTTTAAATTTCGATGCTGATTTTCACGCTTTAGTCCGACGCTTTAATTTCGAATCGTCGCCGCGGTCGCACGGAGCGATCCCGCGGCGGCTCGACGCGTGTCGCGGCGGTTGCCGCGCTGCAGGACGCTCAAGAAGCTTGCGGCGAGACGGCGCAGGCAGGGCAGATGCGGGACAAAAGATTAGGGCGCAGCCGATCGGCATATCGGCTGCGCCCAACATCGAACGGCCAAGCACGGGGGGAGGGGGAAAGGATGGCCGTCCGCCCATGACAAGCGCCCAGCCAGATGTTTGTTCCTCATGCTTTCCTTTTGTCGCAGCTTGAGAATTTCCGGCGCGCCAGTGGCGGCATAACTATCTGAGCTATCACGTGCGAGTGACTGGAGTCGGCTATGGAACCGAATTCAAGGACGCGCGTTAACTTGCTGGTGTCGTGGTCCGTTCGGGGGGTTTTCGTGTGTCTGATCGATCGCAGGGGTGGTCGCGTCAGCGCTACGGAGCGATCCGATGGCCCATCTATTCGTTCGCATCGCAGGCGCGTTGGGAATAACGGCGCTTGCACTGTTCTTCGTCGGCCTCATTCCATTCTTTGCCGATCCAACGGTCGGCGCCGGGATTGCCGCTAAGGCGCCCAGCTTCTCCGTAAACCGTCAATTGAAGGGCGACCGGCTGTCGTCCAGCTTCGCCCCGGCTGCTTCGCGAAACGCACCCTACAATGGGGTGCAAACCGATCGTGGGGCGCAGGAGCAATCGGCGAAGCCGCGGAAAATTCCGATCGGGTGCGAAGGATCATTCTCGCCGATCTCATCGCCGCGATTGGCTCACATTCTCGGGCGCTGCATGACCTAAGCGAAAGGCGTTGATTGATTGACCGCTGGGGGCAGCGCAATCGCGGCGGTGGTAGCGTGTGGGTGATATTCGGTAAATAAGATCGCAAGCAATTTGCTGCGGCCAATTGCGGCGCGTTATTTGTTTGTTTGTTCTATTTTTATTTCGCGCTGTCCTAATGATTGCGATTGTTTGATATCCGAAAATGGAACTTTTAGTTCCCGTTCGTGGTTGATGCAAACAGAACGGCGTTTCAGCACGGGAGGTTTGTCGTGTCAGCGATCAACCATGCACCTCTTTGCGGTGTGTTTGCATCGCTCGCCATGCTTGCAATGGCTACGGCTCCCGCCGGCGCGCAGGCGCTTTCGTTCGCGCCCGTTTTCCGATTTGAAACACCGATGCAGCGCTATGCACCGCAGGAGCAGTCGATGCCGCGGTACGCTCCGACGGAGCCGTCCGAGGACGCCACCTCCGATCAGCTACCGGCGCAACTGCGCCGGCAAGTCGTGTCCTACGAAACCAATGAAGCGCCGGGCACGATCATCATCGATACGGCGCACACATTCCTTTATTTGACGCTGGGCCATGGCCAGGCGCTGCGCTATGGCATCGGCGTCGGGCGGCAAGGCTTTACCTGGTCTGGCGTGCAAAATATCGCTCGCAAGGCCGAGTGGCCCGATTGGATCCCTCCGGCGCAAATGGTGGCCCGGCAGCCCTATTTGCCGCGGTGGGTCGGCGGCGGTCCAGGCAATCCACTGGGCGCGCGGGCGCTCTATCTCGGCAACACCGAATACCGTATCCACGGCACCAACGATCCCAGCAGCATCGGCAAACACGTTTCGAGCGGCTGCATCAGGCTGCAAAATGCCGACATCATCGACTTGTATAGCCGCGTCGGCATCGGGACGAAGGTGGTGGTCCTGGGCAATGATCCAAGGCGCGCATCGTCCGGCGAGAGAGACAATGTCGTGCTGCAACAACCGGCGGGCGGCCGAATGACCACGCAAATCGCGGTACAGCCCACTGCGCTGCAAATCTCGCGCGCCGTTTCAGCAAACAGGACGGGACTTCCCGGGCTTTATTGAGCCCGATCCCGTTCCGTAGTTCCAAATGCGAAGAGCTGGTGCGCGCTCGATGCAAAGCGCGTCGCTAGCCC
>Ga0318574_10000090_pt1 | contig 21158 bp, 28 predicted proteins | sample GRESIP089b5f22_FD_202527 | JGI IMG/M metagenome (GOLD analysis project Ga0318574, IMG submission 202527) | Tropical soil microbial communities from Luquillo Experimental Forest, Puerto Rico - GRE.SIPMG.089b5f22 | ecosystem: Environmental > Terrestrial > Soil > Tropical forest > Bulk soil...
GGGTTGGTGGGGCGGTAGTGCGCCGCCGCGTTCAGGCGGATAGCTGCTGGAGCTCACCCTTGGCAATACCTGACAGGGTTCGCAGGAGCAGCGCCCCGATGATGGCAGTCGCGAACGCCAGCAATACCGCTGCAACCATGTCTGCCCAGGGCGCCTGTGCCAGCGTGGCGTAGCGAACGCCGGCACCTGCGAGGGCGGCCAAGGGAAAGCTCACCGACCACCACGACACGCGGAACGGACAACAGGATCGCAGTTGCTTCAGGCGCGTGAGCAGCACCAGGAACAAAAACACTGCGATGCCAAGCATGCCTTCCGCCAAGGCATCCGTATGCCCGGTGGTAGTGACGTAGGACGAGAAGCCCACGGCAAACGGTGCCAGCATGATCAGCAGTGAAGGGCTCATGGCGGGAGACAAGGGTTCTTCGAACATGAGGCGCGAGAAGATGATCGTGAAGAGCGGAATGGCAAAGAAGAGGCCAACGGACAGCCCGAGCATCATCACCGCATGGGGTGGCTCGGCAAAGCCCAGCGACGGTACGGCCAAGGGAATGTCCAGCATGCCGACCAGCGGAACAATCCAGGCCGGCGTCGTATGCGGTCGCTTCTGGCTGATGCCTAGCCAGCGCCCCGCCATGTGCCAGGCAAACACCGTCATTCCTGCTGCGCCAAGCACCCACAGGGCGCGTGCGAGTGGAAGGCTCATGTCGGCCAGCACTGCCGGAATCAACAAGGCACTGATCAGCGGTGTGCCGAACAATGCGCCCGCAACCGGATGACTGAACTCTGCCCGGACATGCGCAAAACCGGTCACGACCTTGATGGCGTAGCCCGCCGTCATGGCTACGAAGGCGGCGAGGGCGAGCAGGCCCAGACCCTGCGCGATCCAGGCCGGTGTGCCGAAATACGCATGCGCCGCGCGCCATGCCAGACTCAGCCCCGTCAAACCCATCACCGAGCCAAACAGGGCCACGGGCAGCCAACGCATCCGCGCGGTGTCCGGTACGGTGTTCAGTGTTGCCATTTTTGTCCCCCAGTAAAGGAAAGTATCAGCCGCTGGTCAACGCCGTCGCAGCGTCCAGAACCCGCGCGGAGTACACCATGGCCGCGCCCGCGTTCATTGCCACGGCAACGCCCAGAGCCTCGGCAATCTCTTCGCGTGTGGCGCCGTGTTTGATCGCGTCTGCGGTATGCACGGTGATGCAACCGTCGCAGCGCGTGGTTACCGCCACTGCCAGGGAAATCAGTTCGCGCGTCTTGGCGTCAAGCTTTGCGGTCTTTTTGCTGGCACCCGACAGGGCTTGGTATCCGGCGAGTGTGTCGGGCGATAGCTTTCCAAGCTCGCCGATGCGGGGCATGAGTTTCTTGCGGTATTCGGCCCAGTTCAGCATATGAAGGTTCTCCTCTATCAAGGGTTGTAACAAGGTAGGGGTATTCTGTTGTCTACTATTGAGACATACAATTGGCAAATATCTCAATATTTAGCGAATTAGTCTCATGGATGCCTTGAGCCAATTAATGGCGCTGGGCCGGGTGCAGGTGGCCATGGATGTGCAATGCCGGCTGTCGGGCGCCTACCTCATTCCGCACGCGACGGCCGCCCAGGGCGAGGCGCCGTTTCATTTCGTCATGTCGGGGCACTGCCAGTTGCGCACGCAGCAGGGTGTCTTTGAGCTGAAGCCGGGTGACTTCTTTCTCCTTCCACATGGCGATGCCCACGATGTGCTCTCGCACGCCACGGCCGGCGCACTACGCGGTGCACCGAAGGTACGCGCAGTCGGCCGTGCATCCGCCCTCCCACTGAAGGCCAATGTGGCGTCCACCCGCACGGCCGAGCTGGACCTCCTGTGTGGCCGCTTCCTCAGCGACCCGAGTGTCGGTGCCCTCTTTCTGGGTGCCTTGCCGCAAATGCTGCAGGTGAACCTGCTGGGCACCACCACCATGGCAACCCTCCAGCCCATGATGGAACTGCTTCGCCATGAAGCCAGCCATGCCCTGCCCGGCGCAACAGAAATCGTGAGCGCCTTGGGGCAAGCCATTCTGACGCTGGCCCTGCGCGAGTTTGGGGTGGCGGAGTCTGGACAGAGCCACTGGTTGACACTCCTGTCCGACGCGCGGTTGGGCCCGTCCATCCAGGCGGTCCTGGAGCACCCGGGCGGGAACTGGACTGTGGATACCCTGGGTAAGCGGGTTGCCATGTCGCGGGCGACGTATGCCCGGCAGTTTCAGCGCAAGGCAGGAATGTCGGTCGGCGAGTTCCTGCTGTGCATACGCATGATGAAAGCCTGCGATCTCATCAAGCACAGTCGACGCGGCCTGTCGGACATCGGCCAGAGCGTCGGTTACCAGTCCGAGGCGGCGTTCGGCAAGGCGTTTCAGAAAGTGCTTGGTGAGACTCCGGGGCGATGGCGGCGGAGCCAGCAGGCATCCTAGGTGTCGGTGCCCGCAGTGGTTGGAGTGGCGGAGACTGTTACTTTCGAACAACGACGCGGCCCGGTTCATCCGGGCCGCGTTCACTTCAAAGACGAATGTCCGGGCTTGTAGACGCGGTACACCGCACGCTTAATCGTGCTGGGATGGCATTCGAAGATGAAGGCCAATTGGTCAAGGGTGTACCACCCTTGACCGTACATCTTCACTACGTCCGTTTCCTGGGCCTGGGTAAGGTTGCGGGGTCTGCCAAAACGGACACCACGCGCCATGGCGGCGCGTTGTCCGGCCATGCATCGTTCGCGGATGATGCCGCGTTCAAATTCAGCGAATGCGCCAAGCATGTGCATCATCATTCGACCCGCGCCGGTACTGGTGTCGATTGGTTCGGTGATGCTTTGAAACGTAGCTTGTGCGGCCTCTATGCGCTGCAAAATTGATAGCAAGTCGATAAGTGATCTTGCGAAGCGATCGATTTTGTAGACGTAGATTTTGTCGCCGGGTTTGAGCTTCATCAGGAGCGAATTTAAAACGGGCCGCGTTGCAACACCGGAGCGCTTTTCCTGATAAATATGCTTGACGCCAACACGATTTAGAGCGTCGATTTGCAATGCAGTTTCTTGTTCTGTAGTTGAAACACGCGCGTAACCGAATTTCAATTTTCCCCCGCTTTTCTTGGCCGTTTGCTATTGTTTTTGTAGCAATGATTTTGCCTGATTTTTCAGGAATTGCAAATGTATAGACAAGTGATTTTTACGAAGGTTCTACCTGGTTGTTTTTGCTATTGTTTTGATAGCGATTAATTGTCGCCGCGAGCTCTGTTTTGCCGACAGTTGGGGGAGGGCGTTTCCCTTCGGGCCGGGCTCTATGGCTAAAGCCACCATGCCCAAGGTCATGGCCCATTCGGGTAACGATCCCTAACGCGATCACTCGACTGCCTTCGCTGTTCTGTCACGTTTCCTGATTTCGACGCCTTCCCGGCAGTCTGCCCCTGGTTCAGTCTGGCTGCATGGGGTGTTCATAAAGCTTCGCTTTACAAAGCTTCCCCATACATCCAGCCTGCCCCTGGTGCCGACAGCCTCCAGGCGACGAACTCAGGAAAGACGGTGACAGAGAGGCAGCGATAGCAGCCGATCAACCCTCTAAAGGGAAGGCTCTGAATCTTGGAATCCGGTAAGCGTTGAAAGGCAAAAAACCATGATCGCACGCAACTACATCAAGTACCCCGAGGCCCTGCGGTTTCAGGTGGAGATGTTTTCGAACGGGTATCACAACAGCCCGCGAATCATGAGACTGATGGAAGTCATTTTCGACTTCAAGCCGAGCATGCCGCAGTGGGTAAAGGACATGGCCAATCGTGCAAGGGCACTGGTGAAGCGGTGGAAGGCCGCTCAGATCGCGCTGAACTTCAAGGCGAAGCCCATCAAGGATTGGACGCCTGATATGCAGGTGCCTATCGAGTTTTTCTCACTGTTCTAGACCCATGAAAACATTGTTACACCCGCCGGCAGCAAGAACCGTATCCGTTTTGTTTGCACGCTCAGACTCTTGTTACAAAGACCTGGTAACCGATGTGTGGGACATCGACCGGGATGCACGGAACTACCAGAGCGATAACGCGGTGATCTGCCATCCACCTTGCCGCGCATGGGGACGCTTGCGCCACTGGGCCAAGCCACGACCAGACGAGAAAGCCCTAGCACTGTTCGCAGTCGACCAAATCAGGCGATGTGGGGGTGTTCTGGAACACCCCTATGGAAGCACCTTATGGAGAGCAGCTCAGCTACCTTTGCCTGGATACACAGACGCGTGGGGAGGGTTCACGATCCTCGTGGAACAGGGGTGGTGGGGCCACCCAGCACCAAAGCCCACTTATCTATACATCGCAGGATGCCTCAAATCGCAACTGCCTGAATTACCTATCAAGTTACATCGAGCTGCGGGCCGAACATTGGAACTTTCACCGGCAGATCGGGAACGCACACCACCTGAATTTGCGAAATTCCTGTTACACGTGGCCAGGCTTTGTACCAGGCCAGTGTTACAGCCATCGACCGCAGCGCTGGATGTAACAGTGAGCCGGCAGCAGCTCAGTGTTACAGCGGACCAGGACACACAAGGCGCGTGTAACAGCGGACCGCTACTTACGGCCGCGCAAAAGCGAGCCGCCTTTAGGAAATGGGCGGTGGATTGCTAGGCGATACTGCGGCCCATGAAATGGACCGCAGCCCTTCTAATCATCCTGGCCAACACCGCACACGCTGGAATATTCCAGTGTTCGCCTGGTGTGTTCACCGATAAGCCTTGCGAGGGTGGCAAGGCCGTCGCTGTCATGCAGACAGGCAACCCGGCAGCGGCAGGCGCAAAGATCAATTACGACTTCCGACAGACTACCTATCCAGTCCATGGAGGAGACTACCGGAGCGCTTTCAATGCGATGAAGGCAATGGGCAAATTCAACGCCTGGGCCAAATGGAATGCCTCTTACACCTACAACCGATCACAGACGGACAAGGCATGCACAATGGCCGATCTGGTTATCAACGTGAGCGGCGAAATTCAAATGCCCGAATGGGTGGAAAAGGGAAGGGCACCACGCCAGGACCAATCATGGTGGAACGAAGGGCAACGGCAGCTTCAAATTCACGAAGATGGCCACATCCAGCACGGTAAAGACTTCGCCATCTTGTTGCGTGAGCAACTGCTAGGCCTATCAAGCCCGGATTGCAAAATCCTGGACCAGATCGCAAGCGCCGCGCTGTACCGGCTAGAAGCCAACTTGCGCAAGCTCGATGAAGACTATGACCGCCTGACGATGCACGGTCCGCGCCAGTTCAACCACGATTGAACTACTGCACCAGCCGCTTGCCGATACGCATCGACTGCAAGACTTCACCATCGTGACCCTGCGCCTGAGCGATCTGATCGCCTTTGGTCACTATGCCAACCTGTACAGCGGAAGAGCTACCCGGATTGCCCTCCCATGGCTTGCCCCGCTCCGTATCAGGCGCGTTTTGCACCTGGGTAGGCGGATTGGTGCCCCAATCCTGAAAGAACCCGTTACGCACGATCTGACCGCATAGCCCAGCATCCGTTGGAAGCTTAGTCCCTTGCTGGGTGAAGCAATCACACCGATTCCCCATCTGGACACAAGCGGCGGGGAAAGGCGCGGTAGTGGGCTTTGTCACCTCGTCATACCTGGGTGCTGTGTGGGGAAGGCCAGGAATGCGCGGGGTGTAGGCAGACAGGTATTCAACCGGCGTCATTTCCGACTTGCCATCAGTGCGCGCGGCCTGGGTGGCGGGTTTCACTGGCGCAAAAGGCGTAGACGCCACCGCCTGCGGCGTTGCGTTGCCCTTGAGCTTCTGGAGCCCAAACCAGAATAGGGCAGGGACCAAGAGGGCGCACAGAGCCAGGATATAGACCTGCTTAGGGATGCGAACCTTGGCGGTATGCAAGCTGGCGGAGTCGTACCACTCGTACACCTCTTTGGGCTGCGTGCGCGTACTGATCTGCGCCGACTTGCCGGAACCGTCCTTTTCGCAATTGGTGTTGACCGCATCCCACTGGAGAACGCGGGTCACGTTGGTACCACCCATGGCCCGCTTGAGGTGTTGATGCCATCCAGGCGCACCAATCAACTTACGCACGAAGCCATCGATGTTCATCGGATGCTGGGTCAGCAGATAGAAATCAAAGCCCCGAGAACGATGCTCCGCGAGCATCCGTATAGGGTCAGGCACGGCCTGGGACGATGGACGCACCGGCAAATCATTGTGGCACTCGTCGATCAAAAAGATCGTGCCATCCGGCTCCGCTTGCCAGTCCTTGAAGTCGATCACGTTCCAGCCAAATTCAAGGCGCTTTGCCTCGTTCATCTTGAAGCGCTGATTGATGCAGACAGGGCGACCAGTTTCAAGCTGGAGCTTGCGAACGTCAGCCAGGGTAAACAAGGTCTTGCATGAACCGTTAGAACCCGTGCGCAGGTAGATCATTTCTTCACCCACTTCTTCACTGTGTCAGAGGTCATGCCCTGGAGGGTCATACGCATGACCATGGCCGACATAACCATAGACACGCAGGAGCCAACCTGCATCAGTGAGAGGATGCCAACAATGTTGGCAGGAAGACTACCCGCAGAAGTTACAAAATTGTTCTTGAAGAATGTCAGCGTGGTATTCACGCCGACATAGGACACCACACCGATACCCAAAGCCGTCAAAGCCCGACCGATCAAAGACCCGGCAATATTCAGCAGTACGCCACCGATAGCACCGCCGATTAACTGTGCAACCCATCCCCACATATCACCCCCTGATAACAACGCGTGCGCAAAGTAGGAAGGTCACAGCCTGGAGCACGTATCCAAGGCGCTGTAGCCAGATATTCACTTGAGAAATCGGGAGGGTCACGGTCTTATGCCAAACAGTGACAGTCAAATCAGACAGACCAAAAGCGGCACCCAAAAGATTTGTCTGATCGAATTGAGAGGGACCGATATTCACGGTCGTTGCGCCCGATCCAGTCTGATCGCCTTGCGGCTTGGCAGACTCGCTCTTGTACAGAGCAACCTCTGGCGAATCGGACGATGGCGCCTGCGTCATTGCGCAATTGGTAGCGAAGGTGGCCGCAGCTACTGCGCACATCACAGCATCACCAGAGCAAACCGGAGGCGTCCCACACGCCCCGGCAAAGGAGCTATCAGGCGTGGTCTTGCACATGGACGCTTGCGGATTGCTCTTGCAGAAGTCACCAACCGGATCATTGCTTGTTGCAGGAGTGGGCCCACTAGTTGCAGAACTGGGAGGCCCATTGGGGTTAAAACCATTAGGGCCAGCGTTTCGCGCAGCGTTATCACCAGACGCCGCAGCAGCCGCGTCATTTGCAGCTTGAGTAGGAGAGTTGCCAACCAGCTGAGAAGCCGTAGATGTTTTGCCAGCTATGTCCGCCGCATTCGTCGCCTGCTGAGTGTTGCCGCCATTATTCAGAACGTTCGTTGCGGCCGTGGTGGCGGCAGACTTGGCCGCATTAGCAACGGCCTGAGCGGCAGTATCTGAGAGGCCGGCAGCCTTCGCTATTGCGAATGATCGGTCATAGGCCAACTGCCCAGCACCGGCCGCAGAGCCAGCGGTCATTGTGCTGGACGGCGTGGAGCCCGACTGCGAGGCATTGGAAGCAGCAGCATCACCAGCAGCTTTCGCATCAGCTTGCGCCTGCGACGGGGTAGAACCATTCTGGATAGCACGAGCAGCCGCATCACCAGCAGACTGCGCAGCCTTGCTCGCAACATCAGGCGAGAAACCGTTATTGATAGCCCGCTGATACGCATCCGACGCCGCTTGCCGCGCTATGTCCTTGGCCCGTTGGTCTTTGCTGGCCTGAGACTCTTGCGGGAGGCATATCTGGGTACCGTTGAACGTGCCCAACTGGCCCTGACACTGTGGCTCAGGACCACCATTAGTCGTCGGAGTAGGCGTAGGGCACGTCGCGCCGGTAGTCGTACCAACCATGTAGAACGTGTAGTAGCTGTGCCCTAAAGAACCAGAGTTCTCCCGAGGCGGAGAGCCATTGCCGGACCAACTCACTTGGCAGGTGGCATTGTGATTTGGCCCCTGCCCGGACATGCACCCCGGCTGACTGGTGAAGGTGTTGTAGCTGGTGAATGCCCCAGCCATATCGCCGGGGCTACTCCAAGGCGTGTCAAAGGTTGTAGGACCGGTGTTGCCGACACCACATGGACCGGCTGAACAACTCGCGTTATCAGCGTTTTGCGCGTAGCCCTGCGAACAGGTGCACGTTTGACCAATGAGAGAAGCGCCCGTTGGGCAACCATAGGTAGCAGCGACCGGGTTAACCGACACCTTTGTTAATCCCTGAGTAGAAGTACCCCACTGCGGGTAAGTAGGGCTGTTCCATGTGAAGTTCGTGTCGTTAACCGTCTGAATCACCGCGTTATAGCTTGAGTGTCCTGCAACCCAACTTTGCGCTGCAGCCGCAGGCGTCGAAAAGTAGCCATATCCCGCCGACCAGTTGTAGCAAGGTGCAACCGTGCACGCCGTGGGGTTAGTCTGCGCGGCGTTGAAAGATGCATGCGCATCCTGGGCACACCAGAACAGAACAAACAGCGCAGAAAGCGCCCAAACAGTCACGCGGTGAAGATTAGCCACGCGGCCCCCAAAACGCCCACAATGAGCCAGATTCCCATGCCTGCTGTCGTCACGATTTTTGCCTTTGCGAAGGGCCACCATTGACCCTTGGAAAAGGCTCCCGGCCTAGACCGGGAAGCCTGGAGCATCCGATTAGGACAGGGCAGCACGCACCCACTTGAAGGCCTTCACACCGACCACGATAGCCAGCACAGCGCCACCAATCAAGCCGATGGGCGTTGCCTGATCGCCAATCGTGGTAACGACGGCGGACACATCGATAGCAGCAGCTTGGGCTTGACCAGCAGTCAACAGAACGGTTGCGCCCGAAGCAGTGGCGACCAAAAAGCGAGAACCGATTTTCTTGATGAATTGCATGTGAGTACCTTTGAAAGTTAGTTTGAAAAGGTGCGAAATTGCACCGGGAGGCCCTGGGCGCTTCACAGCGTTGCAGGGCAACCCGCTACAACCTCTAAACCTACAAAAGGGAACACCGCAGAGCGAACCCAGCGGAACGAATGGATAAGGACATGCACGGCAAGGACCGCCATACCCAGGGCGATAGCACCCAATAGGACCGTACCGGGAACGGCCATTGCTTTGTCAATTTGCATACTCACTCCCCCCCTTCATTTATCGTTACTGCGGTGTCACCAACGGCCCGAATTGCCATACGCAAGCCATAAGCAAAGGCCCACAACAGCAAAATGGCACCTACGATGGGACCAGCCTCGTCCGGCGACAACTTCCAGGGCGACACCGCATACTGGTCAAACTCCACTTGGGTCAACAGCACATATGTGCCAGTAGGGCAGGCGGATACCGCCGTGCCATCAACCGTAGGGACGCCAGAAGAAGAAACAGACACACACAGCACTTCATCACCCCACGTAATCGTTCGCAGTGCCGAGGCGATCAAGATCGACAAGCTGAATCTGATCGCCCGTGTCTACGTTGTCTTCGACCAACTGAATGGCCTGTTCGGGGTCCGTGAAGACGCCACCACCTGCCTTCTTTAAGTCGCTGGTCCACTCGGGCTCGCCACCGTCCAGCGATGGGACGAGGAACCGCCCTGTTGACACCGACTGGACGATGAGGCGCATGGTTAGGCTGCCTTCGCCTGGGCAACAGTGGCGGGTTTGATGCCGAGCAGGGTCAGCGTGGACTTGTTGTCCGCCGCTGCAACCACTTCGAAGTCACACACCACACGGATGCCGCCAGGGGGCCAGGACTTGGACAGGTGCGCCCACTTGTCAAACTCGGACGCATCGCCGAACTTGAAAGGGCGGGTGACGGTACCGATGGAGCGGCCTGCGCCGTTCTCAGCGAGGTCCACATTGAGGTGGAATGTGGTGGAGCTGAAGGCCTTGCCTTCGATCTCGCCTTTGCTTTCCTTGATGGCCGTGCAGATGGCCTCATTCGTGAATTTCATGGTTGTTTCCTTTGCCCAGGGTTAAGCCGCCATGAACACCGGGCCAGTGTTCGCAGCTATTGATTTGGTACGGGCGCCGTCAAATGCCCTTTGCAGCTCAGTCACGTTGAACTTGCGAAGACGGGCGGGGAGGCGATTGATGTTCCAGTCGCACAGTTCGCTCAGCTGGTCTTCGGTCATGAAGCGCAGGGCGGTGCTGAACGATTGCGCAGCTGTCTGGAGCATCCAGCGCACGTTACGAGTGACCTCGGCTGCAACGGTCTGGACAGCGAGGCGTGGGGCGGTCTTGATAACGCGCGGGCTTGCGTCGATTTCACTGCCAGCTTTGGACAGCATCAGAGCGTGCCAGGACGATCCACCGGCGAAGAAATCAGAGGGACGACGCAGGATGTCTGACGGCAAGACCCGCAACTTGTTGCCGTAGCGCAGTTCGATACGGAGCCACTTGGAGCCGTGTTCACGGCCATAGAGTTGGTCGCCTTTTTCGTAGACGTTGGTTTGCTTTCCGGCTTCCTTGCTACCGAAGTAGAACGAGCGTTCCGCACCGTTGACCCAATCGCCCACTTGGTTGCACTTGGGCTTGTTGCCGCGAACGTTCATCAAACCCGCCTGGTAGTCCTCTACCACTTTGGGCATGCCGCCTGTGATGCCGTCGAAGAAGTCCAAAGCCAGATCAGCGCGGGTGATCTTCGCTTGGTGGTCATCCACTATGTCGGCTAGACGCTCGTTCCAGCCGAGATCAGCGAAGGTACAGGCCGCGCCATACAGATTGCAATGAATGGTGCTGGCTTGGGCTTGTTGGCGTGGGCTGTCGCCCGACGCCAGGAAGCCTACCCAACCGCATTCATGATCATTGCGGACGATGGACCAGCGGTACCGATAGAAGTCATGGCCCTTGCGTATCTCGGGGTGGACAGTGAAGCCACCGCCCAACGCTTCGCAGACTTCCAGGGCCAGAGAGCGGGCCTGTTCCATGGCGTTGCGCATGGCGGGGTCAACGTGTTCGCGTTCGAACACTTGCACCGTATGACGGATTTGTTCTTCGACGATCTTGGACGGTAGGTCGTGGAACGCACGAGTGCCAGGACGGGCATAGTGCTTCAAGTCGCTATCGGTCAGGAAGGACGGGATCACGTTGCGCAGAAAGCAGGTGAAGCGCAGCCAATCGACGTGAACGAATGATTCAGTTGCGGCCCGCTCGGCTTGCAGCCGAAGCTTGACCTCACCACCTTCAAGGACCAATGCGGAGTGGCTAACCTGGGTCATGCCTTTGCAACCTCCAATGTCTCCCCGTGATTACCATCGGGGAGGGGTTGGACTTCCGCGCCGGTGGCGCTGGTGTCGGCGGCTACGCCGCCCGCCCCCAGCGCCACCGCGCTACTTGTGTCAGAGATTTGAGCTACTTGAACCGGAAACGCCCAAGCGCGTTTGACCGGATGGCTTTGGACCACGATAGCCAAAGACCGAACCGCCAAGGAGTGCACGGTATGGAAGGTCATGCAACCACCTGCAAGTGTTCGCATACCAACCATTCAGATTTGCCGGTGAACCGTTCGAAGGCATCCAAATAGCCAACGACGCAGCGGCCACGATTGACGCGGGTCACGAGCCCACGCAGACCGCCATAGCTGACTTTTCGGCCGCGCTTTACGAGCTTGCCGTGGAGGTCAAGGTTTGAGAGACGCTCAGCGTTAAGCGATGCCGGACGTGTCATGATTGCGCCCCAAAGGAGGGAGAAGAATGGATGACGTGCTGAAAATTGCCACGGGCGTTTTTCTTGGAGGGCTTGCCGCGATATTTGCGTGGGAGGGAATCCACGTAATCGCGCTGGAAGTCGCCGCCAGGGAAGCAGCGAAGCAAATGCAGGCGGCAACCCAACAGGCCGCCGAACAGAGCAGGCTTCAAGCCGAAGCCACCGCGAAAGCCAGAGCCGCCGCCGACCAAGCCGCTAGAACCCAACAAGCCCAAATGCAACGGCAGCAGGCCGACGCTTCGGCCCAGGCGCAAGCTTGGAAAGAGGCCCGCGAAACTGCATGGAAACAGTTCTACCAACCGAGCGAGGCTTGCCGTGTCAACTGGACCGGCGAATGTGCAAACGCGTTTGCCAAGGCAAAACTTGACTTCCAGGCCATCCACGGCCCCGACAAATAAGCGAATGGTGGAACCCGACTGCGCAACGCCGACCGGAACGGCCAAGCTCTGAGCGGCGCTGTTCGCCGCAGCCGGGTTCCCTAATTCGTTGATCTGGTGCATGGCCGTTCCTGTAATTGGTGAAACATATTCACCGACACCGGAATGGTGAAACCCTATCACCCATGCGTCAATCTAAAAATGGTTAAATCCCTTCACCGTTGAAAGGTATTCACCATGCAAAGAACAATCGAATTGCTGAATAAAGCACTTGAAACCCAACACGCGGCAGCATGGGCAAAACGCTTCAATATTGACCGTAGCACGCTAGCGCAAGCAAAAAGACAACAGCGCCTAAGCCCCGCCCTTGCTGGAAACTTTGCTATCGAATTAGGAGAAAACGCCGAACATTGGATTGCCGTTGCGGCAATCGAGGCAGAGAAAAATTCGCCATTACTTGACCGTTTGAAAAATAGTCAAGAGCTATGGCGGAGACTGTGAGATTCGAACTCACGGACGGTTGCCCGTCGGCAGTTTTCAAGACTGCTGGTTTAAACCACTCACCCAAGTCTCCGAGGGGTCGTATTCTATCCGGCCTTGAGCAATCCCTTGGTTTCGATGAAGGCAATCACCTCTTGCAGGCCGGCCTGGGTCTTCAGATTGGCCATGACGAAGGGCTTGAGGCCCTTGGGGGTGGTGCGCATGCGGATGGTGTCGGCTTCCATCACGACCAGGTCGGCGCCGACGTGGGGGGCGAGGTCGGTCTTGTTGATGACGAACAGGTCGCTCTTGGTGATGCCGGGGCCGCCCTTGCGCGGGATCTTCTCGCCGGCGGCCACATCAATCACGTAGATCGTCAGGTCGCTCAGCTCGGGGCTGAAGGTGGCGGCCAGGTTGTCGCCGCCGCTTTCCACGAACACGATGTCGGCGTTGGGGAAGTCGACCAGCATGCGGTCGATGGCTTCCAGGTTGATGGAAGCGTCCTCGCGGATGGCGGTGTGCGGGCAGCCGCCGGTCTCCACACCCACGATGCGCTCTGCCGGCAGCGCACCGCTGATGGTCAGCAGGCGTTGGTCTTCCTTGGTGTAGATGTCGTTGGTGATGGCCACCAGGTCGTAGCTGTCGCGCATGGCCTTGCACAGCATTTCCAGCAAGGTGGTCTTGCCGGAGCCGACGGGGCCGCCGATGCCCACGCGCAGCGGTGGCAGGTTCTTGGTGCGGTTGGCAATGTGGTGCAGGGTGGGCATGGTGGTTACTATAAAAATAATAGCTGGTTACGCAATGGCGACGAGGGCTAGGAGCGGAAAAGCCGTGAATACTGCACCTCGTGCTGGGCACTCAGGATGGCCAGCATCGGGGTAAAGGCCTGGCGGCCGTCATCGTCCAGCGCCAGGGCTTGGTCCACGGCCGAGGGGATGTGGGTGGTCAGCGCGGACAGGATGCGCTGGCCAGCGCTCTGGCCCAGCGGCACGGACTTGATCGCCGCCTGCACCATGTTCTCGGCCCAGCCAAAGGCGTAGGCCAGCAGGCATTCGCGCAGCGGCGCCTGGGTCGCGCTGGCGGCGAGCGCGTAGGCGACCGGGTAGGTGGGGTTGAGCGCGGCCAGCACGGCGATCTGCGCTGGCGTGGCGGTGGTGTGGTTGCGCAGCCAGTCCAGCAGGCTCTTGCCCATTTGCTCGGTCTGGGCACGCAGCTCGCTGCTCTCGCGGGTCTGCAGCACCCAGGCGTTCAGCGCGGCGATGCGCGCTTCATCATGCGAGCGCCAGGCCGGAATGGCCTGCGCCACGGCGGGCAGGTCCGAGCGCGCCAGGCTCAGGTGCAGTTGGTCCACCAACCAAGAGGTGGCTTCACTTTCTGTAGCGGCCTGCGCAGTTTCCACGGCGGCTTCCAGGCATTCCGAGTAGGAGAAGCCGCCAATCGGCAGGGCCGGCGAGGCCAGCCACATCAGTTGCATCAGGCTGGAGTCGAGCATGGGTGTTGGCTTTAGTGGTCGTGATTGCAGCCCGGTCCATGCACATGGGGCTTGGCAACGGAGGCAATCGGGATGGTGGTGAGTTTGGTGGCACCCGACGGACCCGCATGGCCATGGTCGTGGTGTTCGTGTCCATGGTTGTGCCCGCCATGCGCGTGACCGCCGCTGGCGTAGGCACCGCTTTCCGGCTCGAACGCTTCATCCACGGCGCTGACGATCAGGTGCATGGCGCGCAGCATGTCGGCCAGCACATGGTCGGGCTCGATCTTCAGGTGGTCGGGCTTGAGTTCGATCGGCACATGGCGGTTGCCCAGGTGGTAGGCGGCGCGGATCAGGTCGAACGGTGTGCCGTGGTCGCTGCAATGCGTGATCTTCAGCACCGCCTGCGGCGCGGCAACCACCTTGACCAGCGAGCCGTCTTCGGCCACCAGCACGTCACCACCGCGCACCACGGTGCCGCGCGGCAGGAACACGCCCAGGTGGCGGCCACTGGAGTCGGTGGCGTCAAAGCGGCTTTTCTGGCGCACATCCCAGTCGAGCTCAATGGTGGGGGCGCGCTTGAGCAGGACGGAGGCGAGGCCCTGGCCTTGGGGGAGGATTTTGGAGACTTGAAGCATGACTATTCCTTACCAGTTGCCGTAGGCCGCAACGATGCCGCGCCACAGCGCGCCGCGCTCGGCGCCCATGTGGGTGCCGCTGGCGTCGCCCGACGCGTCCTTGCCAACGGCCATGTGCACGATGACCAGTTTGAGGTCCGGGTCCACCATGATGGCCTGGCCGTAAATGCCCAGCAGGGCGAAGCGGCGGTGGCTGCCCGGCCACAGCCAGGTCTGCAGCCCGTAGCCCACGTAGGTGCTGCCCTTGTTCTGCATGCGGCCGGGGCGGAACATCTCGGGTTGTCGGCTGGCCTCGGTCATCTGCAGCAGGTAATCGCGCGACACGATGGATTGGCCGTCGCGCTGGCCATCGTTGGCCATGAGCCAGCCCAGGCGGGCATAGTCGCGCACGGTGGCATTGAAATTCCCGGCGGCCATCTCAATCGAATCGTTGGCATAGGTCAGCCAGGTCGCGCGAGATTCCGCACCCATCGGCTTCCACAGGTTGTCGCTGACATATTGGCACAGCGACTGACCGGTGGCACCGCGCAACACCAGGCCCAGCATCTGGGTCTCAGCGCTGGCGTAGTTGAACAGCGTGCCCTGCGGGGCAACCCGCTCGGTGATCACCTTGGCCGCCGCCGTGACACCGTTTCTGCGCGCGGCCTGACCGAAGCGCGCCAGATCGTCCTTGCCGGAATAGTCTTCGACAAACTTGGCGCCAGAGGCCATGCGCATCAGGTTGATGATCTGGGTTTGGCCGTAGAGCGTGCCCTTCAGCCGCGGCTCGTACTGCTCGGCGGTATCTTCCAACGAACGGATCTGGCCCTTTTCCAGCGCAACGCCAATGGCCAGGGCGACGATGGTCTTGGCCATGGAGTTCGACAGCAGGCGGTCTTCGGGCTTGCGGTCGTAGCCGCTGCGCTGGGCAACGATTTGGCCGTCCTTGAGGACCAGCAGGGCGGTGGCGCGCTGACGCTGCATGTAGTCGTCCAGCGTCAACGTCTTGCCATCGAACTGGTAGCGGAAGGCCGGTTCCTTGTCGGCCTTGGGCAGCGGCTGCGGATGGGCCGAGGGTTCGACCACGCAATGGGGCGACAGCGAGTCCATGGCGCTGAAGGAACCGACCCGGTAGGGCTCCTGAAAGGCCTGGCCCAATGTGCGGGCCACCGGGTAACCGTTGGCCTTGCCCAACAGGTCTTCGTCGGGGGCGGCATGGCACAGAGTGCTCGCTGCGGCCCCGACCAGCGCCGCGAGGAGCGCATGGCGTTTCAGTATCCGTGGTGTGTTGCCGCTGTGCATGCTCGGTGGAGTTGAAGATTGGCTGGATGCACGATAATATTACAAATGTTATAACTTCATGGGTTCATCATGTCCGCACTCAAACTCACCCAAATTGGCAATTCGGTCGGCGTGATATTGCCCAAGGAAGTGCTGGCGCGTCTCAAGCTGGAGAAGGGGGATACGCTGTTCATGAGCGAAGCAGCCAACGGCCTCATGCTGTCCACATACGATCCCGATTTTGAAGCGCAAATGGCTGCGGCACGACTGGTCATGAAAAAGCGCCGTGCGGTTCTGCATGAGTTGGCCAAATGAGTGTGTCCAAAGCCCGTTGGACATGGATTGCCACCGGGGTTCTCTACGCGGTGCATGAGGAGCAATTGGCGGAACATGGCGGGTTGGCAGGCTTGCGCGATGCCAATGCGTTGGAGTCCGCGGTTGCGCGCCCCGAGCAACTCGCCCACTATGGCACGCCTGATGCGGCCGACCTTGCTGCCGCCTATGGGTTTGGCATTGCGCGCAACCATCCGTTTGCGGATGGCAACAAACGCACCGCCTTTGTCGCGGTAGAACTGTTTCTGGCGCTCAATGGTGTTGGGCTCACAGCGTCGGACGCCGACTGCGTGATCACCATGTTGGGGGTCGCCGGTGGCGATGTGAAAGAGGCCGAGTTCGCTCACTGGATTCGTACGCACACTCAGCCTCTTTGACATTCACGCCAACGCGGCCTCAAAACAAAAAGTACCGCTGCGCCATCGGCAAACTCAGCGCCGGCTCGCAGGTCAGCAACTGGCCGTCGGCGCGCACGCTGTAGGTTTGGGCGTCGATCTCCATGGTGGGCAGGTAGCTGTTGTGCACCATGTGCTGTTTGCGCACACCGCGGATGGCTTTCACGGCGCTGAGTGTCTTGCTCAGACCAAACCGCTGCTGGATGCCGGCGTCCAGCCCTGCCTGGGAGACAAAGGTCAGTGACCCCTTGGCCAGCGCGCCACCAAAGGCGCCAAACATGGGGCGGTAGTGCACTGGCTGTGGTGTCGGGATTGACGCATTCGGGTCGCCCATGGCGGCCAGGGCGATAAAGCCGCCCTTCAAGACCAGCGCTGGCTTGACGCCAAAGAACGCCGGCTTCCACACCACCAGGTCGGCCCACTTGCCGACTTCGATGCTACCCACCTCGTGGCTGATGCCGTGGGCGATGGCCGGGTTGATGGTGTACTTGGCCACATAGCGCTTGGCGCGGAAGTTGTCGTTGCGTTGAAGGGCTTCGACGGGCTCAGCCCGAACGGCTTGCGTCGGTGCCGAACTCGACTCCGTTCGCCCTGAGCTTGTCGAAGGGCTTAACCAGCCGCGCTGCGCCTTCATCTTGTGCGCCGTTTGCCAGGTGCGAATGATGACCTCGCCGACGCGACCCATGGCCTGGCTGTCGCTGCTCATCATGCTGATCGCGCCCAGGTCGTGCAGGATGTCCTCGGCGGCAATGGTCTCCTTGCGGATGCGGCTTTCGGCAAAGGCCAGGTCCTCGGCGATGCCGGCGTCCAGGTGGTGGCAGACCATGAGCATGTCCACATGCTCGTCTAGCGTGTTCTGCGTGTACGGCATCGTGGGGTTGGTGGAGCTGGGCAGGAAGTTGGCCTGACCGACCACCTTCAAAATGTCGGGCGCGTGGCCACCACCGGCACCCTCGGTGTGGAAGGCGCAGAGTCCCCGCCCCTTGGTGGCGGCAATGGTGTTCTCCACAAAGCCCGATTCGTTTAAGGTGTCGGAGTGGATGGCGACTTGCACATCCGTCTCGTCGGCCACGTCCAGGCAATTGCTGATGGCGGACGGTGTGGTGCCCCAGTCCTCGTGCAATTTCAGGCCGATGACGCCAGCGTTGACTTGTTCGTGCAAGGCAGCCGGGAGCGACGCATTGCCCTTGCCCAGAAAACCCAGGTTCATCGGGAAGGCGTCGGCCGCCTGCAGCATGCGTTCGATGTTCCAGGGGCCGGGCGTGCAGGTGGTGGCAAACGTCCCCGTGGCCGGGCCGGTGCCGCCGCCCAGCATGGTGGTCACGCCGCTGGCCAGGGACTCGTCGATCTGCTGCGGGCAGATGAAGTGGATGTGGCTGTCAATGCCGCCGGCGGTGACGATATTGCCCTCGCAACTGATGACTTCGGTGCCGGGGCCGATGATGATGTCCACGCCCGGCTGCGTGTCCGGGTTGCCGGCCTTGCCGATGGCCACGATGCGTCCGCCCTTCAAACCAATGTCGGCCTTGACGATGCCCCAGTGATCCAGGATTAGCGCGTTGGTCATCACGCAGTCAACCGCGCCCTCTGCTCTCGTGCGCTGCGATTGCGCCATGCCGTCGCGGATGGTCTTGCCGCCGCCGAATTTCACCTCCTCGCCGTAGCTGCCGGCAAGCAGGGTGTAGTCCTTCTCCACCTCGATCAGCAGGCCGGTGTCGGCCAGGCGTACCCGGTCGCCGACGGTGGGGCCAAAGATTTCCGCGTAGGCGCGGCGTCCAATCGTTGCCATACAACTCACTTTCCGTTCGCCCTGAGCCTGTCGAAGGGCTGGCGATACGCTGCGCAAAGGGCTTCGACAGGCTCAGCCCGAACGGGTTTAAAGCGCTCCCTGCACCAAACCGCGAAAGCCGTAAATCACACGGTCACCGGCAAAGTCCACCAACTCCACCGTGCGTTGCTGGCCGGGCTCGAAGCGCACGGCCGAGCCGGAGGCGATGTTCAGCCGCATGCCCTGGGCGGCCGCACGGTCAAAGCCCAGCGCGCCATTGGTTTCGGCAAAGTGGTAGTGCGAGCCGACCTGGATCGGCCGGTCGGCCGTGTTCTGCACGACCAGCGTCAGCGTGCGCCGTCCGGTGTTGAGGGCGTGTTCGCCGTCATCGGTAAGGATTTCGCCAGGGATCATGTGCTGTCCCTCCATCAGGCCAGTTGCAGCAGCAAGGCGCCGCCGAATACAGCAACGGTGCCACCGGCGATACGCGGCAGCCACGCGTTGGCCGAGCGCAAGGCCCAGCCCAAGCCTAGGCCAGTTGCATGCAGCGTGGCGGTGGCTGCCAGCATGCCGGCCAGCGTGTGCCACGCCTGGCCAGCGCCGGCCAACTCGGTACCGTGCGCCACGCCGTGGAAGACGGCAAAGGCGCCGACCAGCGCCGCCGCAGCCACGCCCGGCAGGCGCTGGCGGGTCACCACCAGCAGACCCAGCACCAGAAGCGAAGCGGCAATCATGGGTTCCACCGCCGGCAGTGCCACGCCTTCTAGACCCAGCACGGCACCCGCCAGCAGCAGGCCGGCAAAGCCGAGTGGCCCCCATAGCAGCTCGGGCCCGGCGCGGCGTGCGCTCAGCGCGCTCCACAGCCCCACGCTGACCATCGCAGCCAAGTGGTCCAGCCCGGTCAGCGGGTGGGCGAAGCCGGTCCAGAACCCGGTTTGAACCAGGTCATGAGAGCCAATATGGGCGCTAGCCCTCGTGGATACTGCGTAGGCAGCTAGCAAAACGATAGCGTTGAAAAGCCGGTTGCGCATGGGGACTCCTGTGGGTAGGGCTCAGACGATGGGTTGGTGCACGGTGACCAGTTTGGTGCCGTCGGGGAAGGTGGCTTCCACCTGGATGTCGGGCAGCATCTCGGCGATGCCGTCCATTACATCGGCGCGGGTCAGCACCGTGCGGCCCTCGCTCATCAACTGGGCCACGGTCTTGCCGTCGCGGGCGCCTTCCATCACGGCGGCGCTGATCAGGGCCACGGCTTCGGGGTAGTTCAGCTTCAGGCCGCGGGCCTTGCGCCGCTCGGCCAGCAGGGCGGCGGTGAAGATCAGCAGCTTGTCTTTCTCTCGGGGCGTGAGTTCCATGGTGGGTTGGCTCGGGTCAGTAGAGGGCCGATTTTGGCCTTCATTCAGCAATAAGTGTGCCCCGTTTCGGGGCCATACGCCAAAGGCCGCAGGCATGGCATGGAACCTGCACCGCCACGGTGTGCAGACACCCATTCCGAATCCCGCCATGACGCCATCCGAGCCCGATGCGCCGCTGCAGCGCGTGGTGAAGATTCGCCGCGACTACAACAACTGGGTGGTCAGCGAGACCATGGAAGACTACGCCCTGCGCTACACGCCCCAGCGTTTTCGCAAGTGGTCCGAATGGCGGGTGGCCAACACCGCGTTTGGCGCGGCCTCCTTCCTGGTGCTGGAAGCCGTGGGCGCCACCTTGCTGGTGCAGTACGGCTTCGTCAACGCCTTCTGGGCCATCCTGGTGACCGGGCTGGTGATCTTTCTGGCCGGCTGGCCGATCAGCGTCTACGCCTCGCGCTACGGGCTGGACATGGACCTGCTCACGCGTGGAGCGGGCTTTGGCTACATCGGCTCCACCATCACCTCGCTGATCTATGCGTCGTTCACCTTCATCTTCTTTGCGCTGGAGGCGGCCATCATGGCCTATGCGCTGGAGCTGGCGCTGGACATTCCACCGAGCTGGGGCTACCTGCTGTGCGCCCTGGTGGTGATCCCGCTGGTCACGCACGGGGTGTCGGCCATCAGCCGCCTGCAGGTATGGACACAGCCGCTGTGGCTCCTGATGCTGGTGTTGCCCTTTGGCTTCGTGCTGGTGCGCAACCCCACGGCCTTCGACGGCATCGCGCACTATGGTGGTGAGTTCGGCATCGGTGGCGTGTTTGATGTGCACTTGTTTGGTGCTGCGTTGACCGTGGGCATTGCGCTCATCACCCAGATGGGCGAGCAGGCCGACTACCTGCGTTTCATGCCGGCGCAGACCGCGCAGAACCGCCGGCGCTGGTGGCTGTGCGTGCTGCTAGGCGGGCCGGGCTGGGTGGTGCTGGGTGTGGCCAAGATGCTGGGTGGCGCGCTGCTGGCGTACCTGGCCATCAGCCACAGCGTGCCGGCCGAGCGCGCGGTAGACCCGAACCAGATGTACCTGGCGGCCTATGAGTACGTGTTCCCCGCGCTGCGCTGGGCGGTGGCGGCAACGGCCGTCTTCGTGGTGGTGTCGCAGCTCAAGATCAACGTCACCAACGCCTACGCCGGTTCCCTGGCCTGGAGCAATTTCTTCTCGCGTCTCACGCACAGCCACCCCGGGCGGGTGGTGTGGGTGCTGTTCAACACGCTGATCGCCTTCATGCTGATGGAGATGAACGTGTTCCGTGCCCTGGGCGACGTGCTAGG
>Ga0318574_10000093_pt1 | contig 20897 bp, 18 predicted proteins | sample GRESIP089b5f22_FD_202527 | JGI IMG/M metagenome (GOLD analysis project Ga0318574, IMG submission 202527) | Tropical soil microbial communities from Luquillo Experimental Forest, Puerto Rico - GRE.SIPMG.089b5f22 | ecosystem: Environmental > Terrestrial > Soil > Tropical forest > Bulk soil...
GCCGCCGGCCAAAATACGGCCAAAACTCGGCTCCCCTCGGCAGGACGCCGTTGGACTCGGTTGGACTCGAACTCGCCTCGGAACTCCTCGCGGACACGGCCGAGTCTCGGGAAAGCAGCGTGTCGTTGCGTGGTTAGCTAAACGACCCTGAACGAATTCAAATCCTGTCTCCCCGACCATCGAAAAAAGCGCTCCTCGAAGGGGAGCCGTGATGGCGTGCGTACATCTCACAGCGAATACGTCGTCAAGCCGCGTGTCGCTGTTGTGGGCAGCGAAGACGTCACGGCACGTCGCCCTTGTGGCGGTGCGCTCGCCAAATCCGAGTTCGTTGACGACGTAAAAGCGCTTCGCTTGCTAGCGGTTGGTGCACACCACCCGGCAGCCGGCATGGCTTCGTGAGCTGGCCCAACCTTGGGAGCGTGCGATCCGCGTTGGACGAGCCGAAGGAGGTTGTTCATTTCCTTGAGGTCCCGCTGTCCACGGACGACTCGGGCGAGGATGCCGAAGGGCGTGCTCCTCGTCGGCCCTCCCGACGCTCTGAGGGTTGCCGCGGACGCGATCTGGCTTGGGGAGGGTGACGTACCTAGCGAGTCTTCGGGGGAGGGGAATCCTGCTCCACGACTGCTCCACGGCGGGGGAGGAATCGAGGGGAATGCGCGGGAGAGCAGGGGAGATATTTGAAGCTCAGAAGCAGGCGCACAGGCTAGGGAATCTGGAGAAAGTGGAACGTCTTCGCCTAGTTACGCTGCGCTCCTGTTATGAGTTCAAATCCCTTTTCCCGCTCCATCTAAGGCCCCGATTCGTCGGGGCCTTTTTATTTACCCAGCGCTCGTCTCCCCCAGGTCTCCTCCGATTTCGTCGAGGAGCCGCACTGCCGAGCGCCGCACGTCGGGCGTGCGGTGCGAGTACCGGAGCGTCATCTCGATGCTCTCGTGGCCGAGCAGTTCCTGCACGGCCTTGAGCGACGCCCCGCGCATCACGAGGTGGCTCGCGAACGAGTGTCGCAGGCCGTGCCAGGTGAGGCGCTTCGCGAGGCCGGCGCGGCGGCAGGCCTCGGGCACCACATCCTTCACGATCGAGTGCGTGAGGCGAGCGCCGGCATCGTCGCAGAAGACGTACGGCCCCCGGAGGTGCCGGTGCTCCTTCAGCGTGGCCGCTGCCTCGGCCGAAGCATGGAGCCGTTTCTCGCGATCGACTTCGCGCACGGGCACGCCTTTGCCGCAGTCCACTGCTGGGCCGGTACGACGAACTGCGTGATCCCGGTTGAGACAACGATGGTCGGTGGCTCCGCCACGTTCGCGGACGCAGTCACCACGGCTTCCGCGAACTGGACTGCATGGGTGACCGACGGGAGCCTTCTGGCCGTTGATGTCGAGGCGGAGCGCGCACTCGGTCTGACGCCTGCGCCGATGTAGACGAGTGGAAATGCACTGCAGTGCGAGGAGCCGGCATCGGGAACGATGCTGGCTCCTCGCGCTCTCGGCGCGAGGGGGTTGTGGTAGCGCGAGCCGAGGTGGCAGCGCGGCCGGCAACGTACCCTATCTAACAGTAGGGGTGGCCCTCCATCGGAGCTGCCGCATGCGTTGGCGCCGTACGAACGAGGACCCGCATCGCGTGTTCCGGCTCCGCACCCGGCAAGGCGTCCACCCCTGCTTCAGGAGCACCCGACCTGCTGGGCGGTGACCGTCTCCGCGAAGCTGGCCAGCGCCTACGCGGCCCGCCTGGCGCTCGCGACCGTACAGCCCAGCGCGCTCGCGACCTGCGCCCACGAGGCGCCGTCAGCCCGCATCGCCTGGACCTTCGCCGCGTCCGGCTTCGCGCCCTTGCGCGGCCTGCCGACAGGGATGGCGGACCGCGTCCCTTCGCCTGCGTGCGCGGGAGCCCGAGCGTCACGCGCTCGCGGATGAGTTCCCTCGGCGCGAGGATCGGGCACGGCCGCAGCGTAGCGCCCCGCGGGGCCGGACGCGACCGGCGTCGCGGGACGCGTCACGCCGCAGGCGACCCCGGGGCTCTAGCCCGGGCCCTTCTCGCGGAGCGCGTGCAGCGCCTCCGACGTCGCCATGACCTTCACCGCCTTCGCGTTCGCGCGCTCGCTCTCGGGGAGCTGCTTGATCGCGGCCTCGGGGCTGCTCGCGCTCGTCATGAGGTAGGCGGTGTGGTCGCCCGACATGCAGCCCCACTGCACCTTCTTGGCCAGGTTCTTGTCCTTCGCGACCGCCTCCATGGACTTCATGCATGCCCCGGGATCGTGCGTGGACATCACGAGGTAAGTCCCCTTGTCCGCGCTGGCTTGGCTCGCCATGGCGACGAGCGGCGCGACGAGGGCCGCGACCGCGACCCCCAGCATCATCCTGCGTACCATTTGGGCCTCCCTTTCCTCGCCGCAGGCCTTACACCGCAACGGCGCGCGCGCCGATCTCCGTAGGGGCACCAGGCAGCCGGCCTCCCGCCGAGCCACCGCCCGCGCCCTCGGGGTACGAGGTGCTTCACCTTCTTGTGCGGAACCTGGCGGAGCGTCCCTCCGCGCTCGTCGATCTCAAGCACAACAAGTGCTCGGGGTCGCGCTGCCCGCTGAGTCGTACGCGGACGAGTGGAGCAGGCTCGTCGCTCGGGTTACTGCGAACCTCGGTGTCGTACGCGAGTTCATCCGCGCGCAGATACGCGACGAGGAGCGCAGTGCTGAAGCTGCTGCGTCCGGCACGTCGGCCCGCGCCTCGTGACACTGCCGACTTCTGCACGCTGACGGTCTGCGCAGGTGTCGCGCTCCTACGTAGGCGTGACCAGCTCTTCGCCCAAGACCCAAGAGCAAGCTGGCGGGCAAGAGGCTGATTCTCGGAGTTGCGGGCCCGAGATTTGGACCTGAGACCAGGGACGATGCGACCACTCGACGACGGTTCTCGTCTCCCCCACGTCTCCCCGGACTTGGTCGAGAAGGGGCGACTGCTGTTGAGTCGTGTGGAGACGCGGAGCGTCAGGAAACACCTGCGGCCCAGCTACTCCCGGCGAATTGGTGTGCGCCGTCGGCCACTTAGGTTTACGGCTTGTTCTGGTTCAAATCCCTTTTCCCGCTCCTTTAACCCCCTGCTTCGGCAGGGGGTTTTTTATTTCTGCACCTCCCTGCTCCACGCCTGCTCCACGCCGGTGGCGGACTTCGCGCTTTGAGGGCCATGATGACCTCGTTCCCCAGAGGTACCTCACGGACCTTCCCGCCCTTCGGCATGACCTCCTGGGTGTGCCACAGGGTCCGCCGGACCATGAGGCGCCCTGCAGCGAGATCGAGGTCCTCCCACTTCAGTGCCAGTAGTTCACCGACGCGCAGCCCGGTCTTGAGCGCTACGAACGCGAAGGTCTTCCACTCCGTAGGCACCGCAGCCAAGAACCTGAGTCTCTTCGAACGTCAGGAACTCGAAGTCTGCCGGCTCTAAATAGCCTGCACTCTTCCTTCCATGAGAAGGTCGCTCCCCGTCAATGCCCCAGTCGGTCATCATTTCCCGAAGCTGCTGCCATGCTTCCATCCGCACTCGGTAGCTCTGACCTACCCTTGCCGGTGCACATTGGGGTCCTGCCGTCAGGCGCTGCCAATCTGAGACGCGAGTTTCGCCGCGGAACTCTGCGATGTCCTCGAGGAAGAGTTCGCAGTCACCTGGACGAGGCAGTTCGGGAAATCCCTGGGTTCATCTCCTTGCACAGCCGGTTTACAAGGTCATCATCAGTTCACGCGGCGAGTTCTCTGTGTGAGTACCCGATGGGTTGGTAACGCTCGCCGCTGAGCCACAGCCGATGCATGAGCACCGCGAGTTTTCTCGCGACAGCGACGACGGCACGCTTGCGGCCGTTGGGTCCTCCAGACTCAGCGTGCTTCAACCCCCATCGCCTCAGGTCGCTGTCTGCGCTGGTAACTGGCGAGAGGATCCGGTGCGCGCACTCGACAAGCAACTTGCGGACGAAGCCATCCCCGGCTTTCGTGATGTGCTTCTGGGGGTTGGACTCTCCGGACTGATCGGCCGCGGGGATTAGCCCGAAGAATGCACCAGCGAAGCGGCTCTTCTTGAATCGAGTGGGGTCTTCCATCGTGAGCATGTACGCGAGAGCCGTGATCGGACCGACGCCGCAGATTTGCGAGCAGCGCGCGGACTCGGGGTACACGACGGTTGCCAGGTGGTCGACCTGCTTGTCGTGTGCCGCGATGTGCACATTGAGTAGGCGGATCACGTCGAGCGCCGCTGCAAGCGCCGGCACGAGCTCGGCAGGGAGCACCTGGTGCGCCTTCTCCGGGAAGGAGTTCGCATGCTGGCCGTCGACCCGCAGTCCGAAGGCCTTGAGCGTGCCTCGCACGTGCGTGATGAGCTTCGAACGCACCGCGACCAGCTTGTCCCGGGCCCTCAGGCAGGCGAGGTCGACGTGAGCACTGTGGCTGCGGTGACGAACGGGCGCCAGCAGCGCTATATCGATCCGGCCGAGCTTCGCGAGCATGAGTGCGTCCGACTTGTCGGTCTTTCTCGGTCGCCTCCAGATGAGGCGCAGCTGGCGGGGATTCGCGACGATGACCTCATGGCCAGCCGCGGTCAGTACCGCAGCGACCCAACGTGAATGCGTACTCGCCTCGAGCACGACACGCGTCCGACCGAACCGCGCGAGGCGCGTCTCGAGGCTGTGCTTCGTCGTACGAATGCGTCCGCTCTCGATGACCGTTCCGCTGGGATCGAGGATGCACAGCTCCGTGAACTTGTCTCCGAGATCGCAACCGACAACCACGTTACGCTCTGCCATGGGCCGCTCCCCTTGCACTTCGAGTGCGTTCACGGCGACAGCCTAGCTGCCGCTCGGGGGAGCGGCCTTCTCATCCCATCTGAGACAGCGTCACGCCGCTCGCGCGAGCACCGAGACCTGGGTTCCTGGAAACGGCTGGGCTACCTCGATGAATTCATCGACGGCCTCCATGAGCGGCTCGATGGCGCGGTGCGTGTGGTTGCGGGTGACGTGGTCGTGCAGCTGCTTCCAGAGCCGCTCGATCAGGTTCGACTCCGGCGAGTAAGGCGGCAGGAAGTGGAGCACCACGCGACCGTCGAGCCCCGCCAGGTGGCGGAGCGTCCTTCTGGACTTGTGGATGATGAAGTTGTCGAGGACGAGGTGGATGCGCTTGGCGCGCCGGTAGGCGCGGCGAAGGGCATCGACCAGGGCGAGGAAGAGCTCGGAGTTCTTCCGCTCTGCAACGACGTGGACGACCTTGCCGCTCCGAGCGTTCAGCGCGCCGGCCACGTACCGCTTCACGTTCTTGCCGGGCGTGAGGACGACCTTCAGCGTACTCCTGCGCGTGATGGACGCGGTGGACGACGGGCGGCGCCTGGCGGCCCTTGAGGAGGAAGTGGCGCGCATGCAGGCGGCGCAGCGCGTGGCAAGCCGCTAATAGGCAGGCGAGCGCCCATTAGGTTTCGAGCGCCCCAATCGTATTGCCCCGCCTCGTCGCGTCTGGCGCCAGCTGTCGGACCTTAGCGCACACGACGCGTTCGCCTTGCGCAAGCGCCTGCGGGCGGCCTGCAGCGCGCCCGCGCGATCTGCCGCGCCCTGGGGCGCGCCCCTCGGGAAGCGGCAGCTGGTCTCTGGCAACGTCTGGCGAGGCGGACCCCGCCGAGCGAGCGCGGTTGCCTGAGGTGAGGGGGCAGCGCGTTCCGATAGGCCGAGATGAGGGGGACGCGCTGTCAACGCGATGGCGGGCACGGGAAGCCGGCGAGCCTACTCCGGGGATCTCAACGATCGCGCCACCGAGACCCTGGCGTTCAGCCCCGTCTGCGGCTTTGCGATGCTGACCACGGCGAGCGGGGCCACCAGCGCCTGTTACAGCGCGGCGGTGAACCGCCGCCGGCCTGCCGGAAGGGCACCCGGAACAGTGGACGGCCGGCTGGCTTTCGCCAGCCTGGCGTCGTGTTCCTCGACGTGGTGGATCCGACCGGGATCGAGCCGGTGACGCCTCGAACGCCATTCGCCCCAAGAGGTTCAACTAAACTACACTGACTCAACAGGGCGGGTTCTAACGTGCCCGGTGGAAGCCGAGCATACGGCTGTGGGTCGCTCCAGAGCTGGCGCAATGCACGACGGAAGGGTTCGACGACGCACATGTCCCCAAAGAACAAGAAGAAGACGACCCGGGACACGGCCGTGAGCCAAACACCGCCCGACCCGAAAGTCCTGGATGCCGAGGAGGCAGCCCGCAAGGGGGCGGCCGGGAGCCGACGCGCGCGCTCCCCCAAGAAGGAAGCGCCCGGCGCGGAGCCGCCGCGCCCCGAAGGCGCGGCGACAACCGCCCATCTCGACCGAAACGGAGACGGTCTCGCCATCGTCGGCATCGGCGCTTCCGCTGGTGGGCTCGAAGCCATCGAGCAGTTCCTGCGACCTCTATCGGACAAGAGCGGCATGGCATTCGTCGTCGTCCAGCACCTGGACCCGACGCACAAAGGGATGATGGCGGAGCTGCTCCAGCGAGCGACGCCGATGAAGGTCGTCCAGGCCAAGGACCGCTTGAAGGTCGAGCGGGATTGCGTCTACGTGATCCCGCTGAACAAGGACATGTCCATTCTGAAGGGCGTGCTGCACCTGCTGCCGCCAGCGGCGCCGCGCGGGCTGCGCCTGCCCATCGACTTCTTCTTCCGTTCGCTGGCCGACGACCAGAAGGAGCGAAGCATCGGCGTCATCCTCTCGGGCATGGGCTCGGACGGGACTCATGGCGTTCGGTCCATCAAGGAGCAGGCCGGGGCAGTCTTCGTACAGGCGCCAGCCTCGGCCAAGTTCGACGGCATGCCTCGCAGTGTCGTCGATGCAGGCCTCGCCGACGTCGTGGCCCCCGCCGAGGAGCTGGCCGGGAGACTGTTGTCCTATGTCGCGCACGCGCCGGCCGCCGTCCGGCCGGTGCTGCCGCTTGCCGACAAGACCCAGAGTGCGATCGAGAAGATCTGCATCATCTTGCGCAACCACACGGGCCACGACTTCTCCGAGTACAAGAGAAGCACCGTGTACCGCCGCATCGAGCGGCGCATGGCGCTGCACCAGCTCGGCAGCATCGCCAGCTACGTCAAGTATCTGAGCGAGAACAAGCAGGAGACGCAGCTGCTCTTCAAGGAGCTCCTGATCGGCGTGACCAGCTTCTTCCGCGACCCGGCGACATGGGAGTACCTGCGGGAAAAAGTCATTCCAGTGCTTCTCGACGATCGTCCGTCTGGCCACATGCTGCGAGCCTGGGTGCCCGGATGCTCGACCGGCGAAGAGGCCTACTCCCTGGCCATCATCTTCAAGGAGGCGCTCGAGCAGGTGAAGCCGGTCAAGCGCTACTCGCTACAGATCTTCGCGACCGACCTCGACAAAGACGCCATCGACAAGGCACGCGTCGGCGCCTTCCCCGACAACATCGCCGGCGACGTCTCGGCCGAACGCCTGAGCCGGTTCTTCATCCCACAGGAGCACGGGTACTTGGTGGCCAAGGAGATCCGCGAGACGGTGGTCTTCGCCCCGCAGAATCTCATCATGGACCCGCCCTTCACCAAGCTCGACATCCTCAGCTGCAGGAACCTGCTCATCTATCTCTCAGCCGATCTGCAGAAGAAGCTCCTGCCGCTCTTCCACTACAGCCTCAATCCGGGCGGCATCCTGTTTCTGGGCAGCGCCTCGACCGTCGGCTCCTCGACCGACATGTTCGCTCCCCTCCACGGCAAGATGAGGATCTATCGCCGCCTCGAGGCCGGCGTGCGAACCGAGCCGCTTGCCTTCCCGGCGGCATTCGCGCACGACCGGGCTCACGCGGCAGTGGCGCCGTCCACTCGGGCGAGAGCCCTTCCCGCCCCCAACATCCAAGCCCTGGCGGAGCAACTGCTGCTGACGCGCTACTCACCGGCCGCCGTGCTGACGAACGACAAGGGCGACATCCTCTACATCAGTGGGCGCACCGGACAGTACCTGGAGCCGGCGGCGGGAAAGGCCAACTGGAACATCTACGCCATGGCCCGCGAGGGGTTGCGGTATGAGCTCAGCGGCACGTTCCAAGATGCGGTGCGGCACGGGCGCACCGTGACGCGTGCCGACGTGAGGGTTGGAACCAACGGTGGAGAGCAGATTCTGGACCTGACGGTTACACCGATCCAAGAGCCGCCGTCGTTGCGGGGAATGGTGATGGTCCTGTTCGCGGACAAGACCGCGCACATCAGAACCAAGCCTCCGGCCAAGGTCCACCGCACGTCTTCGGGCGCCGCCGCCTTGCTGGCTCGGAGCGAACAGGAGCATCAACGGACGCGCCAGGAGTTGCAGTCGACGCGCGAGGAGATGCAGACCTCGCAGGAGGAGCTGAAGTCCGCGAACGAGGAGCTGCAGAGCACGAACGAGGAGCTGCAAAGCAGCAACGAGGAGCTGACGACCTCGAAGGAGGAGATGCAGTCCCTCAACGAGGAGCTACAGACGCTCAACCACGAGCTGCAATCCAAGCTCGACGAGCTGACGCGCGCCAACAACGACATGCGGAACCTGCTCGAGAGCACGAACATCGCAACGCTGTTCCTGGACGACGCTCTGAACGTGCGGCGCTTCACCACTCAGATGTCGAAGATCATCAAGCTCATCCAGAGCGATGCGGGCCGCCCCCTGTCTGATCTCTCCTCGGACCTGGTCTACCCAGACCTCACCAGTGACGCGAGAGAAGTGCTGCGGAACCTGAGCCCGAGGGAGAAGGCCATCGCCACCCGTGATGGCCGGTGGTTCACGGTGCGCATCATGCCCTATCGAACGGTCGACAACCGTATCGACGGGGTCGTGATCACCTTCATCGACATCACTGCTGCCAGGGCGCTGGAGACGACCCTCCGCAAAGAGAAGGGCCAGGAAGTGGCGCCATGAAGAAGGGCAAGCGCGCGTCGACGAGCGCCGCCGCGCTGCGCCGCAGGGCAGAGGAGCGGCTCGCGGAGCGGGCTGGGAAGGCGGAGGTGAGGCAGGCCCCGCCGGACGCGGAGCAGCGGCTCCTCCACGAGTTGCAGGTGCATCAGATCGAGCTGGAGATGCAGAACGAAGAGCTCGAGCACGCTCGTGCAGAGCTCGAGGCGGGGCTGCAACGCTACTCAGAGCTCTACGACTTCGCCCCGCTTGGCTATCTCACCCTCGACCAAGATGGGGCGATCCGAAACACGAACCTCGCCGGCGCCAGCCTCCTGGGGACGGAGCGCTCCCGGCTGATCGGAAAGCGCTTCGATGTCTTCGTCGCAAGCGGGTCACGCACGACCTTCAGCGACTTCGTGAAGCGGGTCTTCACGAGCCACGCAAGGGAAGCGTGTGATGTCACGCTCCAAGCTCAGAACCAGCACCGACCAATCTCGCTCCACCTCGAGGCCGCAGCCTCCGCCGATCAGCAGGAATGCCGCGCAGTACTGGCCGACGTCACCGAGCGCATGGAGGCAGAAGACAAGAAGGCGCGGATCTCTCGAGAGGTCGATGAACAACGAGCTCGCCTGCAAGCGGTGATGGATAGCTTGCCCATCGGGCTTTGGATCTCCGATGCCAAGGGGAATGTGGTGGTCGTCAACGACAGGGCGCGTGCGATGTGGGGTGGCAAGGCTCCCGCGTCGCGCGGCGTCCAGGAGTACGCCGTCTTCCGGGCCTGGTGGGCCGAGACGGACGAGGTGATCGCCGACGACGACATGCCGATGGCACGCGCGCTCCGCGGCGATACATGCCGGGAGATGGAGATCGACTTCGAGCGTTTCGAGGGAGCGCGAGGCACGCAGCTCGTCTCGTCTGCCCCGGTGAAGCTGTCGGATGGCACGATTGCCGGGTCCGTCGCCGTCGTCCAGGATGTCACCGAGGCCCGGAAGTTACGGGAGGCTCTGCGGTTGGCCAACGAGGGGCTCCTTGACGCCGACCGGCGCAAGAACCAGTTCCTGGCCATGGTCTCGCACGAGCTGCGCAACCCGCTCGCGCCCATCACGAACAGTCTCTACATCCTCGGCCGCGCCGTGCCAGGAGGTGACCAGGCCCGGAGGGCCCAAGCGGTCATCGAGCGACAGATCGGGCAGCTCGCACGACTGGTGGACGATCTGCTGGATGTCACGCGCATGACGCGCAACAAGATCGAGTTGCGACGAGAGCGGCTGGAGCTGAACGAGCTCGTGCGCAGGACGGTCGACGATCACCGAGCTCAATTCGAGAAAGGCGAGATATCTCTTGAGCTGACGTTCGCCCCCTCGCCCGTGTACGTAAGCGCCGACTGGAATCGGCTCGTGCAGGTCATCGGCAATCTCCTCCACAATGCGGCGAAGTTCTCGGGACGGAAGGGTTCGACGCGAGTGGTCGTGACGACGGATGACGCCCATCAGCGTGCCGTCGTGCGGGTCGTGGACACCGGCAAAGGGATGGCGTCCCAGATGCTTTCGAGACTCTTCGAGCCATTCTCGCAGTCGGACGACACGCTCGATCGGAGCAAGGGCGGCCTGGGGCTCGGGCTCGCGCTCGCCAAGGGGCTCGTCGAGCTCCATGGAGGTGAGATCTCGGCGCATAGCGACGGGGTCGGCAAAGGCGCCGAGTTTGTCGTCCGGCTGCCAGCCGAGGTCGCGGAGGTGGCCCTTCCACCATCTCGACGCGCGGAGGCTGAGCACGCGCCCCGGCGCGTCCTCATCATCGACGACAATGCGGATGCCGCCGACAGCCTGCTCGAGGTCCTCGAGCTCGGCCGTCACGAGGTTGCGGCGGCCTACGACGTTCCCGAGGGGCTCGCCAAGGCACGGGCCTTTCGCCCCGACGTCGTTCTTTGCGACATCGGCCTACCGGGGATGGATGGCTACGACTTTGCCCGGGCTTGCCGAGCCGACGACGCGCTCAAGGAGATTGTCCTGGTAGCCCTGAGCGGCTACGCGCTTCCTGAGGATCTGGAGCGCGCTCGGAAGGCTGGCTTCGACTGCCATCTCTCCAAGCCGCCGAGCCTCGAGAAGCTGGAGCAGATCTTGGGAGAAGCACCACAGCGTGGGGACACCAGGATCCCTGGCGCGGCGCGGCGGGATCAGATCTGATGCACTGAGATGCACTGAGGTTTCGCGAGCTTCGATGGCCGAGCATGCGCTGCCAGGCTTGTAGCCCGATCGTGAGATCCGACCGCCTGGTTTCGCCCGAGAACCTGCGCAAGCTAGCTGCCGACCGCGTGCGCGCCATCGAGTTGACTGAGGGTCTAACGAGCCCGCGCATGCCTGCGGCGCAGCGAGAACTGCGCGAGGCCATCATCCTCTGCTCACGTCTAAATTTTAGACATGGAAGAAATCTCTAACCTGGACCCCTTGCGATCTCAGGGGGTCCCAGAATCATTCAACCAGCGGCAACGACGGACGTTTAGCGCGGCCTACGGCACTTCTTGCGAAGCAGGTCGTGCCAGGCTTCGAGTGAAGGGATGAAGTGCGCCGGGATATGCGACCTGCTCGCGTTTGCGCCGACCCTCACTTTCGCCGAGCGCCGCGAAACGCACGTCGGCGAACGAGGCACGGGGCGACGTAGAGACGGTCGTCTTGCAGTCGGCGCGTAGTCGCCTGCGAACACCGCCTACTTCTTCCGAGGAGCTGCCGCTCGGCATCGAAGAAACCGGGAGTGGCGCGAGGAACGGCCTCCCTGGCACGCTGGATCGTTCGATCTGAATGTCAACGGCCTATCCATGCGTCCTCAGAGGTACCGAAAGGGTTACTGCGTCCGCCAGAGTGGCGGGCGTAACCTCCCCAGTCATGGCAGCCCAACCTGCCACGTCCAGCCCGGTCCTCACCGACCTCTTGCGCCGCCATGAGCTGGTGGTGCAGCAGAGCCGGGACATCATCCTCTTCATGCGTCATGAGGATGGATGCATCCTCGAAGCCAACCCTGCGGCGACGTTGGCCTACGGCTACACTCGCGAAGAGCTTCTCAACCTGACGATCCACAACCTACGGGCGCCTGAGACGCGCACGCTGATCGCGTCGCAGATGGCCGAGGCCGACGTACGGGGTGTGCTCTTCGAGTCAGTTCACCAGCGGCGGGACGGCTCGACGTTCCCCGTAGAGGTCAGCTGCCGAGGCGTCACCGTGGACGGTACGCACACGCTGATCAGCGTGGTGCGCGACATCACGAAACGCAAGCGCGCCGAGGAGGCGTTGCGCGAAAGCGACGAGCGGCTCCAGGCAGCCTTCGCGGCTTCCCCGGACCCGATCAACATCAATCGGCTACGGGACGGCGCGTACGTCACCGTGAACAGGCGCTTCGAGCAGCTTTCCCTCTGGCCCCGCGAGGAGGTGCTGGGGAAGAGCGCCGTCGACCTGAATATCTGGGTCGACTGGGAAGAGCGGGAACGCGTGATGGCGCTCCTGCGGAGCACGGGGAGAGTCGAGAATGCCGAGGTTGCGTTCCGCCGGAGAGATGGGACCGTAATCACCGCGTCCATGTCGGCGCAAATGTTCGAGGCCAACGGTGAACGCTTCCTTCTCGCAATCACTCGCGACATCTCGGACCTGAAGCGCGCGGAACTGGCGCTCCGCGAGGCCGACCGCCGCAAGGACGAGTTCCTCGGGATGCTCTCGCACGAGCTGCGGAACCCGCTCGCGCCTATCCGCAACTCGACGTACATCCTGCGGCACGCGGAGCCCGGGAGCGAGCAGGCGCGGCACGCCCAGAGCGTGATCGAGCGTCAGACGCAACACCTGACGCGGCTCGTGGATGATCTCCTCGACGTGACGCGCATTGCACGCGGGAAGATCGAGCTACGGCGTGAGCGGGTCGATCTGCGAGATGTCGTCCGACGTGCGTCAGAGGACTTCCGCTCGACGATGGAGGACCGAGGGGTCACGTTCCGTACGGTGCTGTCTGACGCGAAGCTCTGGGCCGACGCCGACGCGACCCGGATCACGCAGCTGGTCGGGAACCTGCTACATAACGCGGCGAAGTTCACGCGGCGCGAGGACGAGGTGATCCTTTCGCTCTTCGTGGACGGGCAAGACGCTGTCGTCCGCGTCTGCGACACTGGCGCCGGGATCGACCCCAAGCTACTGCCGCGCATCTTCGAGGCCTTCGTGCAGGGCGAGCGTACGCTCGCGCGGACCGAGGGTGGGCTCGGTCTGGGGCTCGCGCTCGTGAAGGGGATCGCCGAACTGCACGACGGGACGGCTCATGCGGACAGCGCCGGGAAGGGCAAGGGCTCGGAGTTCACGGTGCGCCTACCGCTTCTGACGGTGCTCGACTCCCGGGCGCGCTTTGAACCGCGCGCTGACCGGAGGAACGGCGACCGCCGCGTTCTCGTGGTGGACGACAACGCCGACGCAGCCGAGTCACTTGCCGACGTGCTGCGGATGCTCGGCCACGCGGTGGAGGTCGCCTACGACGGGCCGACCGCCATCGAAAGGGTACGAGCGAACCCGCCGGACGTGGTGCTCTGCGACATCGGGCTGCCCGGGATGAGCGGTTACGAGATCGCGAAGGCGTTGCGCCGCATCGGGAGCAGGGACATCCAGCTCTTCGCCGTGAGCGGCTACGCCCAACCCGAGGACGTGCAGCGCGCCATCGAGGCGGGGTTCGACGGGCACATCGCGAAGCCGTGTGACCCGGAGACGATCGAGCGGCTCCTCGGGTAGGCATCCGCTGCTCGATGGCGGTACTTCACCGCGAGAAGCGCGCCTCGCAGCCTCGGCAGGAACAACCATAGCGGCTCGCGAGCGGAGATCTACGAGGGCAGTTGCGGACCCCCGCCCCGCTTCCGTTGCCTGGGTCCCATCGGACGGTGGACCTTCGAACTCGTCGCCGGGTGCGAAGGCGAAGGTGCCGCCGGTCCGCCGGTTCGATTAAAGCGGTCCTGTGCGGCCCGCTGCTCGTCGCCCCGTCTCATCGAGCGCCGGAAGGCGGGCCTGGAGCGCCGTAAGGCGCGAGTGGAAGCGGGCTACTCCGCGTTGTCGCTCATGGCGCCCGGCGAGGCGGTGCTCACCACCGAGTTCAAGGTGAACCTGCTCGCGCCTGGGAGCGGCGAGGCCGTCGTCGCGCGCGCCCATGTCGTGAAGGCCGGCCGGACGCTCACCGTTTCGCTGGCCGAGGTCTTCGTGCTGCAGGGCGGCCGTTCGTGCTGCTCATGACCGCGACCAACATGGCAGTGCGCGACCGGCCCGGGCTGGCCGACTGACTCTCAGGCCGTCGCGGAGTCCGTGACAGGGCGCTCGCGGCCGACCTCGCTCGGCTGGCTCAAAACGCCGCCGCGGTTTTGCCAGCTGACCGGCTACAGCCGCGCCGAGTTGCTGGGCATGACGTCGGTAGACCTCGTGCACCAGGAGGATCGGCAACGGGAGCACGTGCACCTGTCGGCGTACCTCCGAGGCGAGTCGCCGAACTACGAGGACGAGAAGCGGTACGTCCGCAAGGATGGCGCGGAGATCTGGGTGCAGGTGTCCGCCGCCATGCAACGCGATCCGTCTGGGAGGCCAGTGCGGCCGGCGGGCATCGTCCAGGACATCACCGAGCGTAAGCGCGCGGAGGAGGCGCTCCGCCTCAGCGAAGAGCGGCTGCGATCCCTCGGAGACAACCTGCCGAACGGCGCCATCTACCGATACGAGCATGATGAGGACGGTCTCCTAGGGCTGATTCATCATCGCCGCCTGGGTGCCGCGCGCGGACGAGTTCTACGCCGTCGAGCGCCAGGATGAGAACGGCGCCCCGATCACGGCTCGCTCCCTTGAGCGCCTCGCGGCGAAGGGGATCACGACGTACGCGACGCGCCAGGAAGCCGAGGAGGCCGTGCTGACGTTCTAACGGCCCCACAGGCACGCTCTTGGAGTGCGACAACCTGCCGCACGCGCTGGCGTGCGAGGTTGGCGCGCCACGCATCGAATGGCTGAGCGTCACAAACGGCGCCGCCGCTTATCTCCACTATGCGTTTACCGACGGTGGCCCTTGACCGCAACCACGCTGCAGACACCCCGACGAAGTCAGCGGGACACTTTCGACCACGACCATGTGCGCCCATGCGCGCTTCCGTTTTGCGAGGTCGAGGGGGCTCCTGATGATCAGCCGTCGTGTCGTCGCAGGCGCCACGCTGGCGCTCCTCTCGTTGGCCTGCAACACGCATCCACGTGGTGCGTCGCGCGGAGTGCCGCTGCTCATTTCCTGGGACGCACCTGCGGAAGCGGCGGCGCTCGATCTGACGGTGAGCGCACCCGATCTTCCCGGCCCGCTCCTCGTTCGCATCGAGGCGAACCGCTCGCCGGTCACAATCCACGTGCCCCCGGGCCCGGATCGCACCTTCGCCGCCCACATCGTCAACGCGCTTCGTTTCACGACGCACGCGGGAGCGCTGACGGTTGCAGTCTCCGCGGAGAACATGCCGGCGCTGCACATTCCGTTGCGTGCGGCTCACGGCCGGCGCGAACTCGCTGTGCGCGTCGAACCACTCGACCGGTTGCCCTCAGCGAACCCGGATCTCGCATCGCACTGAGTCACTCGGCTACTCGGCTATGACCTGCTGGTCGTGTAGCGTCTGGCGCGGCTGACACCGTGAGCCGGCCCCCCCCCGGCTTCGATCGGCAGGGGCCCACCTCGATGGATTACCTTTCAGCCGTCGCCAGGATCTGGCGGGGCGCGAACTGGTGACGCTGGCCCGGTGGTCGCCTGCGCGGACGAGGACGAGCAGGCGCTGAAGCAGAACGTCGCGCGGCGCGAGCGGATGGGCGCAGGGCTGGTAGTCGTGGTGCGGAGCCTCGCGCCGCCAGCGGGGAAGCTGGCGCCGTGGGCGTGACGCCGAGCCAACTGCGACCCTCCCCCTTACGCGCCATCAACGGTGCACGGAACTCCCGCCCTCGGCGTCATGATGACCTGTGGTTCCATCTATTGGACCTATAGCAAATAGGCGGCCCCTGGAGTGAAATTGACGGATCGTCACAGCGCGCATGTACTTGCCCGACGCGCGCGGATTCGTCGCACCTCTGGCCATGAGGCGCGCGCCCGGGGGGTCACCATGTCGCATCGGCTCAAAGTTTTCCTCGCCGTCTCCTCGCTGCTCTTTGCCTGCGGCGGTCCCGAGCCACAGACGCCCAAAGCCGCCTCACCGCCGTCCCTCCAGGACGGCACCGCGCTGCGTGCGAACTGCCAAAACGTCACCGTCGCGGGCAACCTTATCCGCGTCATGCCGACGGGCGCGGACGACACCGTGAACGTCCAGTGCGCGCTCGACCTGGCGCAGGGGCGGCGCGGCGTCGTCATTCAGCTCGCCCGCGGCACCTTCTACGTCCGCCCCGTGTTCGCCGACGGCCTGCAGGGCGAGATCGCCGGCGCCGGGATGGACGCGACGGTGGTGCGGAACCCGAAAGAACCCTTCACGGTGCCGGCGGACTTCATCTTCACCCAAGACCCGAGCCGAAACTTTCCGTGGCCCTACCTCCTCACTGTCACCGGCGGGAGCGTGAAGGTCCACGACCTGACGCTCGCCGCCGTGGGCTGGCCCATCACGTCCGACTGGGGGACGCCCGCCGGCGTCCAGTCGCTCGCCGGAGGCGCCGTGGTGCAGGGCCAGGCCGACGCAGAATTCGTGCGGGTCAAGGTGGTGGGCCAGCGAGCGCACAAAGACCCGTTCGCCGGCTACAACCTCTACAACGGGATCTACTTCGAAGGCCCGACCACGACCAGAGCCAGCGGCTCGTTCCGGGTTCGGGAGTGCGTGTTCCGCGACATGGCGTCCTGGGCGGAGGTCGCGTTCGTCGAGGACGCTCGGATCGAACTCGCCGACAACGATGCGCGCGGCATGTTGGTGGGGGGCGACTGGGCCGACCTGACTCGTTCGACCATGCTCGTCACGCGCAACGTGATCCGCGCGGCGACGGGGGTGAGCGTGTACGACTACTACCCGGACACCACCTTTGACGCCTCGACGTTCTCGTTCGTGGCGAACGATGTGGTGCTCGGGGGTCCGCTCGACATCTCGGCAACCTTCACCGGCGGCACAAGCTGCCAGGTGCTCTTCAACCACATTTCCGCCCCGGCGCCCGCAATTCGCCTCGGCCCCGACACGAGCCACTGCGTCGTCGCCGGCTCCTTCGGCGCGACGGTGCAGGACGACGGCCACGGCAACGTCGTCATGCCGTAACTGCTCCTGCACGAGGCGTCGACGTCGCCGGGTCAGAACCGTGCGCCCGCAGCCTCGGCAAGAAACAGCGAGGCGGCTCGACGCTCGGTGCGCGGCTCGTGCCCCTCCTGCTCGCCCGGGGGCACCACGTCGTTGGGACAACCCGCTCGGCGAGAAAGGCCGCTGTGCTGCGCGCCGCGGGGGCTGAGCCGATCGTCGTCGACGTCTTCGATGCCGCCGCCCTGTCGAAGAAACTGGCGGCAGCTCGCCCGGATCTGGTCGCCCACCTGCTGAGCGATCTCCCGCTCGGCCTTCCTCCCGACCGGATGGACGAGGGCACACGCCGGAACGCCCGGGCACGCAGAACCCCGTCGCCGCGGCGCTCGGGGCGGGCGTGCGGCGCATAGTTGCACACAGCATCGCCTGGATGTACGCGGTGGGCCCGGAGCCGCATTCGGAGGGCGACCCGCTCGACGTGCGCGCCGCGGGGACGCGCGCGATCACGGCCCGGGGAGTGGCCGACTTGGAGCGATGGATCCTCTCGTCGCCGCCGATCCGGGGGACGGTCCTCCGCCTCGGCCACCTCTACGGCCCGAGCACCGGGGTCGAGGTGGCAGAGCCGCCCTCCCTGCATGTGGACGCGGCTGCCGCGGCGCTCCTGCTCGCCATCGAAGGAAAGCAGCCGGGAATCTTTAACGTCGCGGAACCCAGCGGCCACCTCTCGACGGAGAGGGCACAGCGCGAGCTCGGCTTCGATCCGGGACTCCGGTTTGGCACCGCCGGAGCGATTCCCAGCCCTTCCGCGCCGCCGATCGGTTCCACGTGAGGACCTGACTGCTCCCGGACTGCCGCCCAACGCAGATACGTGTGGCTCGTGGCGGTGCCGCCGCGAGCGCGAGCGCAGGTGGCTTCGTGAACTGCGCAGCATGGCGCGGCAGGTGCGGCAAAGAGTCACACCGAGAAGCGGGCAATAGCAGTTCGCGCACCCTTTCGTGCTGTTGATCGGCCCAGGGCGAACGGACTAGAGAGTCGCCCCTCCACATGTCCAAGTCCAGTTCCAAGCTCCCGGAGCGACACACCCGCTGCCACCAGATCGTCGCCCTCCTTGATTCGGCAGAGCGCATCATGCTCGCCGCACGACGGAGAGGCGCTGCGGCGCTCGGCCCGCAGGGCATCGCTATCCTCGACGAGTGGTTCAAGGAGAAGGAGAGCTACGCGGCGTGCGAAAGCCTCTGCGAGTCCTGCCCGCTCCGGCCGCGCCATGCCAAGGAGCAGCGCGTCTAGAGGCTCCGGGTCAGCCCAGCCGTTCTCGGCGAGGTAGCTGTCGCCGTGCCTCGCGTGCACCCCGACGACGACCGTGGGCGAGCTGGTTGGCCGCGGGCGGTGACGTCGTTTAGGGGAGCCCCCAGTGGTCCGCAAGGCCGCGGCGAGGTAGGATTTTGCTCATGCTAGGACTGCGGCTTCCTGAACTTCTCGTCATCCTCGTTGTGGTCGTCCTCATGTTCGGGTCGAAGAAGATCCCTGAACTAGGTGACGCGCTCGGCAAGGGTATTCGGGCGTTCAAGGATGCGTCGGAGAAGGGCTTCGACGAAGACAACTCCGGGACACAGGCGCAGCAGGGGCAACTGCCGCAGGGCTCCGCCACGACAAAGACCTCGTCCAGTTCGGCTGAGAAGAAGGTCTAGCCGGCGATGCCTTGAGTCCAGCCGTCGAGCAGGATGAGCGGCATCCTTTCCAGCAATTCGACAGCCCGCTCGTAGTCCTTGTCTCGCTCTGCTTTGAGGTACTCGGGGTCAAGAACCCGGCACGAGTGTTCCACGGGGACGCCATCGGAAGTCCGGTGGCTCTCGCCGCAGTAGAGGGTGACGTACGTGGACATGCGGGGGCTACTGTGCCCGGGACAGGTGAGGCGACCGCGAACGCGCTGTGACAAATTGTGTCAGACTTGGCGTGGTAGCACCTGCTCCCTCGGTCGACTAGGAGCCGTACTGCCGTAGTCCTTGAGGGCGCGAGACGCTCGTCGAGGAGCTGCGCCAGCATCCGGGAGGAGACCCGGGCCACATGGTGCGAAGCTGCACGCGATCGCGGGCCGTGATGATCAAGCCATGATCCCGCGACCTCACCTGTCACGTGCTCGGCTGTGCTCTCTCGCTTACAGCCAGGGTCGAGCGGCAGGCCCGTCGCTCTGATCCCTGCGGCGCGCCTGCCTCGAACCCGAGAGGCGACGGCTCACGCGCCGAGGAGGTCCCCGGATGGCCCACGTGGTCGCAGACAAGGACACTCGCGTCACGCCGCAGGAGGTGATCGGCGCGCTCACGGACTTCTCCGAGCGGCGGCTCGAGCTCTGGCCGAACATCGACCGCAAGTACTACAAGGTCCACCAGGTCTCGACGACGTCGGCCGACGTGACGGAGGGCTCACGCGGCATTTGGGAGCGGACGCACTACGACTGGTCCGAGCCGGGCAAGGTGCACATCCGGGTCGAGGACTCGAACACGTTCCGCCCGGGCAGCTACTGGATCTATTCGGTCGAACGGCTGCCGGACGGGGGCAGCCACGTCCACCTCGAGTTCCTGCGCACGCCCCGGAACGTGAAGGGACTGCTCCTGAGCGCGCTGCTGAGCGTGGCGGGGCGCAAGATCTTTGGGGACTTCCTCGACGAGACGCTCCATCGTCTGGAGCGGCGGCACGCCGCGACCACTGGTGAACGCGCACAGCCGGGCGAGCCGTCGTAATGTGAGCAGCGGCGCCCGCGGAGCGCGATACGGAAAGGCTTATTTCGAGAAGCGGCCACGGACGAGGCACTCCAGCACCCACAGTCATTCGTGAAGCTGGTCTCGGGCCAGACGGACCAAGAGAAAGCGTTCTACCTGTACGGGCCGATCGACAGACTCTGGCCTGACCACCCTTTTCAAGAACTACTGACCGCTGCTGCCAGTCCCGGACTCGGGTGGCTGCGCTGCAGGTTCCGCGATCACGGGGTAGCCGTCCTTTTGCAGCAAACGGATGACGCCCTCCCGGCTGGATGATTCGGCAAATGCTCCATGGACGAGGAGGATCGTCGGCTTCGCACAGGCAGATGCCGACGCGCTGGAGATCTGCTTCCTCGACCGGTGGGACTTCGGCTTCGCGGTCACGGTCTGTCACACGCCGGGCATCGTCAACAACACCGAGCAGTGGGTCCAGATCAAGATCAGCGCCAGCGGGCTCCGCAACGGAGGCTAACCCTTCTTCAGGGCTGGCTTAGGACGCGGCTCCACTTCGACGAATCGGACCCCGGACATCGCGGCGAGGGCGCCAGCGGGGTCTCGGAGCGGAGCCGCGCAAGAAATCTACGATCCTGTGATCGCTCCAGCAACTTGTTCTCTTCAAGCCGGCGAGCTTTTGACCGCTTCGGAGGGAGCCGGCGTGGTCGGCCCGGTGTCGTAGCACGCCTGCATCATCCTCGCATCGACAGGCAGCCCGTTCGACTGCGTGCACGAAGTTATCGCGGCATCGCAGGTCGCGACTTTCACCCCTGTCTGCACGTCGATGAACGCCACCGACCCATCTGGCTGCGCTTCGGCCCGGAGCAGGCACTTGCCGTCGCCTCCTACCCCACCGCAGGCGCAGAGACCGAGGACGATGGCGACAGCGAGCAACCGCTGTACGGGCCGATCGACAGACTCTGGCCTGACCGCCTTTTCCAAGAACTACTGACCGCTGCTGCCTGTCCCGGACTCGGGTGGCTGCGCTGCAGGTTGCTGAGCTGCTGCAGGTTGCTGAGCTGTTGCAGGTTGCTGAGCTGTTGCAGGTTGCTGAGCTGCTGCGACAATGAGCTTTGCTGTTT
>Ga0318574_10000094_pt1 | contig 20787 bp, 19 predicted proteins | sample GRESIP089b5f22_FD_202527 | JGI IMG/M metagenome (GOLD analysis project Ga0318574, IMG submission 202527) | Tropical soil microbial communities from Luquillo Experimental Forest, Puerto Rico - GRE.SIPMG.089b5f22 | ecosystem: Environmental > Terrestrial > Soil > Tropical forest > Bulk soil...
CGGTGGCGGCAACCCCGGCAGTGGCAACCCCAGTGGTGGCAACCCCAGTGGTGGCAACCCCAGTGGTGGCAACCCCGGCAGTGGCAAGCCCGGTGGCGGCAACCCCAGTGGTGGCAACCCCGGCAGCGGCAACCCCGTTGGTGGCAACCCTGGCAAGCCCGGTGGTGGCAAGCCCGGTGGTGGCAACCCCGGCAGCGGCAACCCCGTTAACGGCAACCCCGCTGGTGGCAAGAAGTGAGCCAGCCGGTTTAGGACACGGGTGAGGGCGGACACGGAGTCCGGTCCAACCCGTCGTTCAACTCCCGGAGCGCAGCGCGCTGGGCATGCGGCCAGAACGGCATGCCGGCCACGACGGTTGCGCCGACGGCGATGAGGCCGACCGCGACGTCGACGCTCTCGCGGCCTTCCTTTGCCCAGTAGACGTCCTTGAGATCCAGCAGCAGAGCCAGCTCGTCGACGATCATTGCGTTCGCCGCACCGAAAGCGACAGCCGCCGCGGGGTGTCGCCGTTGCTTTTCCGTCCCGCGCAGACCCACACCAGCCACCGTCGCGAGCATCCCGATACCGATGTTGTAGTGGTGAAAGTGCTTGCCGCTCAGCTTGATACCGCCGCCGGAGGGCCCGTGGCCGGTGCGGATCCAGTGAGTGAGTCCGCGCAGACCGAGGAACGTGAGGGTGAATGACGCCCAGGCCAGAACGGTTGCCTGTTCACCGGGTTCCAGCCGCTCGCCCCATTGATGGCGCAGCCGGGCCAATCGTGATTCGGGCGCCTCACCGATCAAGCTGCCTTGACCGCGCGCCAGCGCTGCCTGCCCGCGCCGACCTTGACCTCCACGTCGTGAAACCCCGCCGCGCGCAGGCGGTCCGGCAGCGTCTCCGGCGGAACCGGATTGCAGGTATCGCGGAAATGCAGGATCCGGAACATCAGGGACGGCACCCCGTCGCTGCCGGCGAAGACGCCGCCGGGCCGGAGCACCCGGAAGGCCTCGGCGAACAGCCGGTCTTGCAGTTCGGCGGTCGGGACATGGTGCAGCATCGTGAAGGACACCACCGAGCTGAACTCGTCGTCCGGCAAGCCGGTATCGGTGCCGTCGCCGTTGATGATGCGGGCCCGCTCGCCGTACAACTGTTGCAGCCGCTGCGCCATCGGGGCGTCAATCTCCACCGCGGTGAGCCTGGGCGTCTTGTCGACCAGCACTCGCAAAAATGCGCCATAGCCAGGTCCGATCTCAAGGGTGTTGTCGCCCAGCTCCACGTCGGCGAGGACCGTCGGCAACACGTGGGTTTCCACTTCCTTCGCCCAGTGGTTCGAGTTGCAGCACAGCCGGTGGCAGAGGTTCATCGCCATACTCAACGACGTTAGACCAATAGCATTTGCACTTGTGGAGTCCCGCTGGGTGCTGCACCTGGACATGGACGCGTTCTTCGCCTCCGTCGAACAACTCACCCGACCGACGTTGCGGGGCCGGCCGGTGCTGGTCGGCGGCCTGGGCGGTCGGGGTGTCGTCGCCGGCGCCAGCTATGAAGCGCGCGTGTTCGGCGCCCGGTCCGCCATGCCGATGCATCAGGCCCGCCGGCTGATCGGTGTGACCGCGGTGGTGTTGCCGCCGCGCGGCGTCGTGTACGGGGTGGCCAGCCGCCGGGTCTTCGACGCGGTGCGCAGTTTGGTGCCGGTGGTCGAGCAACTTTCCTTCGACGAAGCCTTTGGCGAACCGCCCCAACTCGCCGGGGCGTCGACCAAGGACGTCGAGGCGTTCTGTGAGGGCCTGCGGCGACGGGTTCGCGACGAGACCGGCCTGGTCGCGTCCGTCGGCGCGGGCTCGGGCAAGCAGATCGCCAAGATCGCGTCCGGCCTGGCCAAACCCGATGGCGTTCGGGTGGTTGCGCGCGCCGAGGAGCGATCGCTGCTCGGCGGACTGCCGGTGCGCCGGCTTTGGGGCATTGGGCCGGTCGCCGAGGAGAGGCTCAATCGACTCGGCATCGAGACGATCGGGCAGCTGGCCGCGCTGACCGACGCCGAGGTGGCCAACATCCTGGGCGCGACGGTTGGGTTGGCGCTGCATCGGCTGGCCCGCGGGATCGACGACCGCCCCGTCGCCGAGCGCGCCGAAGCCAAGCAGATCAGCTCCGAATCGACCTTCGCCGTCGACCTGACCAGCCTGGAGCAGCTGCGCGAAGCGATCGACCCGATCGCCGAGCATGCGCATCAACGCCTGCTGCGCGACGGGCGGGGCGCCCGCACCGTCACGGTGAAGCTGAAGAAGGCCGACATGAGCACGCTGACCCGTTCAGCGACGCTGCCCTACGCGACGACCGAGTCCGGCGCGCTGATCGCGCTGGCCCGGCGGCTGCTGCTCGACCCACGCGAGATCGGGCCGATTCGCCTGCTAGGCGTTGGCTTTTCGGGATTGAGCGACGTGCGACAGGGATCGTTGTTTCCGGATTTGGAGTTCTCGGAAGCCGAACCGGATACCCAGCAGTCCTTCGAAACCGCGACCGAGGCCATGTTTGCGGCGGGTCATGAGGCCTCGCCGTGGCGGGTGGGCGATGACGTGGCGCACCGCGATTTCGGGCACGGCTGGGTGCAGGGCGCCGGTCATGGGGTGGTCACGGTGCGGTTCGAGACGCGCGGTTCGGGCCCGGGCCAGGCGCGGACGTTTCCCGCCGATACGGGCGACCTGAGCAGCGCCAACCCGATCGACTCCCTGGACTGGCCCGACTATGTCGGCGCGCTGCAGGCTAACGCCCCGTCACCCCCAGCGGTCGATGACGTCGGCGATGGGTAGCCCGGCGGCCAGCGCGGCCATCAGCAGCACCCGAGCCTGCGACGGCCGCAACCTCGGCACCATCACCGCGCCGGCGGCCGCCATATCGTGGCCCGGACCGTAGCCCGCGCTGACCCGCCCGCCGCAGACACGGGTGGACACCGCGACAGCCACCCCGTTGCGGCAATGGCGTCGCACTCCGTCGACCACGGCGTTTCCGGCATTTCCCGAGCCCAACGCTTCCAGCACCACCGCTCGTGCGCCGGCGGCCACACAGGCATCAAGGGCCACGGCGTCACTCCCCAGGTATGCGGCGACGATGTCGACGCGCGGCGCTTCGGCTGCGCTGAGATCGCCGACGTACGGCCGCGTTTTGGAGCCCGTCAACGACACGCCGCCGCCCACCGTGCCGAGCGGCTCGCCCGCGAAGCCGCTGAGGTCCTCGGTGGCTACCTTGCGTAGGCCCAAGGGCTGCAGCACACGGCCGGCGATGCAGACAAGTACACCCAGGTCACGGGCGGCCGGGCTGCCCGCCACCGCCAGGGCGTCGCGCAGATTGGCCGGACCGTCGGCGTCGGGGGCATCGGCGCTGCGCATGGCGGCGGTCAACACGATCGGGGCGGCACCGTCATAGGTCAGGTCCAACCAGAGCGACGTCTCTTCCAAGGTGTCGGTGCCGTGGGTGATGACCACACCGTCGGCGCCGTCATCGATCGAGGCCTGCACGGCAGTCCGCATCCGATCCCAATCGGCCGGTGTCAGCTGCGAGCTGTCCAGCGCCAGCAGGTCAACCACATCGACGTCGAGGCCTGCCGTTAGATCCGCCCCGCTATGGGTCGGTCGGCGCACGCCGTCGGCACCCTTGCTGGTCGAAATCGTCCCTCCGGTGGCGATAACGGTGAGGCGGGGCATAGACGCATCATTGCGCACCCCGCTCGCGGGCTCCGGCGAGGCGGCCTCCGCATTAAGGGATGATGGGACCGTGTCTGAGGAACCAACAGGACGCGCGGACGAAATCGCGGAACCCGCGGCTGCCGCGCCGCCACGGCGGCTGCGGCTGCTGCTGTCGGTCGCGGCGGTAGTGCTGACCCTGGACATCGTGACCAAGGTGCTTGCCGTCAAACTGCTGCCCCCGGGCCAGCCGGTATCGATCATCGGCGACACGGTGACCTGGACTTTGGTGCGCAATTCCGGCGCGGCGTTCTCCATGGCCACGGGATACACCTGGGTGCTGACGCTGATCGCGACGATCGTGGTGGGCGGCATCTTCTGGATGGGGCGGCGGCTGGTGTCGCCCTGGTGGGCGGTGGGGCTCGGGATGATCCTTGGCGGTGCCATGGGCAACCTGGTCGATCGCTTCTTCCGGGCGCCCGGGCCGCTGCGCGGCCATGTCGTGGACTTTTTGTCGGTCGGCTGGTGGCCGGTGTTCAACGTGGCCGACCCCTCGGTGGTTGGCGGGGCCATCCTCTTGGTGGTGCTGTCGATCTTCGGCTATGACTTCGACACCGTGGGTCGACGCAAAGCCGGCCAGCGCCGATGACAGACCGCTCGATGGCCGTCCCCGAGGGACTGGCGGGCATGCGTGTCGACGCCGGGCTGGCGCGCCTGCTGGGGCTGTCGCGCAGCGCCGCGGCGGCACTGGCCGAAGACGGCGGCGTCGAACTGGATGGTGTCCAGGCGGGCAAGTCCGACCGCCTGACAGGCGGTGCCTGGCTGCAGGTGCGCTTGCCCGACGCGCCGGCGCCCCTGGAGAACACGCCGGTCGACATCGAAGGCATGACGATCCTGTATTCCGACGACGACTTCGTCGCGGTCGACAAGCCGGCGGCGGTGGCCGCGCACGCGTCGCTGGGCTGGACCGGGCCGACGGTGCTTGGCGGCTTGGCCGCTGCCGGTTACCGGATCACCACGTCCGGCGTGCCGGAGCGGCAGGGCATCGTGCATCGCCTCGACGTCGGCACCTCGGGGGTGATGGTGGTGGCGCTGTCCGAGCGCGCCTACACCGTGCTCAAGCGGGCGTTCAAACAGCGCACAGTCGACAAGCGCTATCACGCTCTGGTGCAGGGACATCCGGATCCGTCCAGCGGGACGATCGACGCGCCGATCGGGCGGCACCGCGGCGGCGAGTGGAAGTTCGCGGTCACGAAGAACGGCCGACACAGCCTCACGCACTACGACACCCTGGAAGCGTTCGTCGCCGCCAGCCTGCTCGACGTGCACCTGGAAACCGGCCGCACCCACCAGATCCGGGTGCATTTCTCCGCCCTGCACCACCCGTGCTGCGGCGACCTCGTCTACGGGGCCGACCCGAAACTGGCGAAAAGACTTGGGCTGGAACGGCAATGGTTGCACGCGCGGTCGCTGTCATTCGCCCACCCCGCCGACGGCAGGCGCATCGAGATCGTCAGCCCGTACCCGCCCGATCTGCAGCACGCGCTGGACGTGCTGCGCGACGAGGGCTGATCACTCAGGCTTGCGGACCTCGACGAGCACCCGCGTCGCGTGCGCGACGAACGGCCCGTCGGCCTCGATCTGCTCATTAAGTTCCCGCAGCCGGTCCCAATAGCGCTCCACGGTGAAGTCGGGCACCGTCCAAACCACCTTGCGCAGGAAGTAGACGACGGCGCCGATGTCAAAGAACTCGGCCCGGAGCCGCTCCATGCGCAAATCCAGGATCTGGAAGCCTGCGGCCTGCGCCTGCGCGCTCACGGTGTCGGGCCGGAACTCGGCCCATTTCTCCGGCTGTGGCCCGATGAAGTACTCGACCAGCTCGCCCACCGTGGCGGGCCCGATGTGCTGCGCAAAGTATGTGCCGCCAGGACGGAGCACCCGACGGATCTCGGCCCACCACACGGAGATCGGATGACGCGAAGTCACCAGATCGAACGCTTCATCGGCGAAGGGCAACGGCGGCTCGTCACGCATCGCCACGAGCACCACGCCGAGCGGATGCAAGCGTTGGGTTGCCAGGGCCGCGTTCGGAGGCCAGGTCTCGATGGCCGCCATGGTGGGCGGGAACGGTCCCGCGCCCGCCAGCACCTCCCCGCCTCCGGTGTGAATGTCCAGCGCGGCCGAGACTGTCGCCAAACGGCGGCTCAACATCCGTTGGTAGCCCCAGGACGGTCTTTCCTCGGTCGCCCGGCCGTCGAGCCAGGAGAAGTCCCAGCCGTCAACGCATACCGAATCGGCTTCGGTCACCAGATCTTCGAATGTGCGAGACATGCATTGCATTCTCACCAAAGTGTCGATCGAACGTCGCCTCAATCGTCATAGCGGTGCAACCATCGGGAAAGGAAAGGGGCACGATGATGCAGTACTGCCTGCTCATGCACTATCAGGAGGGTGGCGAACTCGGACTGACCGAGGAAGACATGGCGTCCGCGCGGGCGGCGTTCGCCAAGTACGCCGACGATCTCGACGCGGCCGGTGTGTTGATCGGCACCCAGGTGTTGCAATCCGCCGTCGCGTCGACCACCTTCACCGCCCGCGACGGCACGCCCAGGATCCAGGACGGACCCTTCGCCGACACCAAGGAACGCCTCGGCGGGGTGTTCGTCATCGACGTGCCGGACCTGGATGCCGCGCTGTCCTGGGCGAAGCGATGCCCGGCCGCCGATTGGGGTTCGATCGAAATCCGGCCCGTTGCAGTCACTTACGCGACCGGGAAGGGTTGGTATAGCCCTGAGTGAGGTGCGGGCCCGGGTGGCCGAACTGGTTCGCGGGTCCTACGGCCGGCTGTTGGCGGTGCTCGCGGCGCCGAATGCTGACATCCCCGCGGCCGAGGACGCCATCGGCGACGCGTTGGAGCGCGCGCTCACCCGTTGGCCGGTCGAGGGGATACCCGCCAACCCGGAAGGCTGGGTGCTTACCGTGGCCCGCAACCGCCTGCGCGACCGGTGGAAGTCGCATGCCTACCGGATGACCGGCCCGCTGCCTGAAACAGACAATTGGGCAACGGATTTCGGCGACGATACAGCGGACGCGCGGTCGATTCCCGATCGCCGCCTGGAGCTGATGCTGGTCTGTGCGCATCCCGCGATCGCGGCCAGTTGCCGCACCGCGCTGATGCTGCAGACGGTGCTCGGCATCGATTCGGCGGCGATCGCGCGGGCGTTCTCGGTGCCACCCGCGACGCTGGCGCAGCGCCTGGTCCGCGCGAAACGCCGGATTCGCGACGCGCGCATCCCGTTCGCGGTTCCGCCCCGTGCGGACCTCGATGAGCGACTGCCGGCCGTGCTGGAGGCCGTATACGGTGCGTGGGCGATCGATTGGCAGCTGGAGCCGGCAGGTGCCCCGATCGAATCGTTGTCCGCCGAGGCGCTGCATCTGGCGCTGGTATTAGCGGAACTGCTGCCCGACGAGCCAGAGGCGCTCGGCCTGGCGGCGCTGATCTGCCTGTCCGAGTCGCGCCGGCCGGCGCGACGCACCGGCGACGGTGAGTTCGTGCCACTGGACGAACAAGACACCCGGCTGTGGGATCGGGCGATGATCGCGCGCGGAGAGGCGCTGCTGCGCCGCGCTCACGGCTTCGGCCGTCCCGGCCGCTATCAATACGAGGCGGCGATCCAGTCGACGCACTGCGCCCGCGCGCAGGGCGGACACGTCGACTGGTTGGCGTTGCGCAAACTGCATCGTGCGCTGCTGCGACGTGCCCCATCTTTGGGAGCGGCGGTCGCTTTGGCGGTGGTTGACGGCCAGCTCGACGGGCCCGACGCCGGGCTGCGTGCGCTCGACGCGATCACCGACCCAATGATCGGGCGCTTCCAGCCGGCTTGGACCGCGCGCGCACATTTGCTCACGCAAGCGAACCGGCCCGCGGCCGCGGCCTACCGCAAGGCCATCGATCTCACCACCGATGCCAGCGTGAAGGAATATCTGCGCCGACGGCTGGCCACGGTCATGAAGGAACAGCGATGACCGCTGTCCGCGCCACGCGTTAGGGCCGGGGCTGGCCGGGCTTGGCCGGTGCGGGCAGTCCCGGCACCGATACGGCCAGACCCTCGCGGATTCCCCGACTTATCTCTTGCCTCGACTGCGGGCTGTCGGCCGGTGCCGTCTGCCGGCAGTTGCAGCCGAGGCCGCCGAACGGGTTCGGGCTGGTGTCGATCGAATGCGGGTCGGCGCCGGCCGGTGCCGCTGCCGTGAGCCCAGCGCCGACAGCGATAGCGACGCTGACCAGTATTTTCGTGATCACTCGGCGGCGGGGGTGGTTGGACATTGTGGACTCTCCTTTTGGGGACTTATTTCGTGTCTCTTGTTAGTTAGACGGTGGTGCATGCTTTGATGGTTCGCCGCCCCACCGACATTGGAGTAGCGGGCTTGGTGGTGTGAGGCCACCAAGCTGCTTTGTGCCCGGTCCTACCTGCAGTGGTCCGCAATTGGGTGACCCTGACAGAAGCTGGCTTGTGGTTACATCAATCATGTTGCTCAGCTCGCACATGCCCGATCTCGCCTCGTTCGAAGTCTTGCTGGCGATCGCCAAGACGGGCAGCCTCGGCGCCGCCGCCCGCGAAGTCGGGCTGACCCAACAGGCGGTGTCGGCGCGGCTGGCATCGATGGAGGCGCAAACCGGGGTGCAGCTGGCGGTGCGCACGGCCCGCGGGTCACAACTCACGCCCGGCGGCCTCGTGGTTGCCGAGTGGGCAGCCCGCCTGCTCGATGTCGCCCACCACGTCGATACCGGCCTGGCTTCGCTGCGAACGCAAAGGCGCCAGCAAACCAAGGTGGCGGCGAGCCAGACGATCGCCGAACAGCTCATGCCCCGCTGGCTGGTATCCCTACAGGCCGCCGCTACCCGGCTCGGCGTCACCGCCCCCAACGTGATTCTGACCGCCACCAACAGCGAGCACGCGATCGCTGCGGTTCGCGACGGTTCCGTCGAACTGGGATTCATCGAAAGCCCGGGTGTGCCCCGGGGATTGCGCAGCCGTGTCGTGGGACACGATGAGCTGGTGGTCATCGTGCCGCCCGATCACAAGTGGGCTCGAATGTCACGCGCCCTGGGCGCCGCCGAGCTCGCCCAAACACCCCTGGTAACACGCGAACACGGCTCGGGAACACGCGACTCACTCACCGCGGCCTTGTGTCAGGCCGTGGGCGAGGAGGTGCAGCAACCATCCCCGGCGCTCGAGCTGTCATCCTCGGCGGCGGTGCGCGCCGCGGTTCTCGCCGGGGCGGGGCCGGCGGTGATCAGCCGGCTGGCGGTCGCCGACGATCTGGCGGTCGGTCGGCTGCGCGCGATCACGGTCCCCGAATTGGATCTGCACCGCCAGCTTCAAGCCATCTGGGTGGGCGGGCGTACCCCACCAGCGGGCGCGGTGCGGGACCTGCTCAGCCACATCGTCAGCGCGCAGCCAACGATGAATCGATAGGTCTTATCGGGCGCGGCGTTTGCCCCGCGCGCTCAGATCTTCGCGTTGGTGGCCCCGGCCGATGCGATGTCGGGAGCCAGCGGCGCGATGGCACTGAGTATTGCGGTCACCGTCCCGGACGGCACCCCGGCGTCAGCGAGCGCGTCGGCCAAATGTCCGGCCACCCGGCTGAAGTGGTGCATGGTGATGCCACGCCCCTGATGAACCTCCTTCATCGGCGCGCCGGTATAGGGCTCGGGCCCGCCGAGTGCGGCCGCGAAGAACTCGACCTGTTTGCCTTTGAGGCGGTTCATATTGGTTCCGGTGAAGAAGCCGCAGACCTGGTCATCGGTGAGCACCCGAACGTAGAAGTCGTCGACCACGGCTTCGATGGCCTCGTGCCCGCCGATCCGGTCGTAGATCGTGGCGGGTCCGGGTTCGCGGAAGCGCGCCAGAATTTTCATAACGACGATTGGAACATTTCGGCGTTGCCCGTCAGTTAGTGTGCGATCACGCGCGGATTACCCTGTGTAACAAGAGGATTGCGCTCATGTGGCCGCAACCTCGATCCCCGTGTGAGAAGGGTGAGCCGTTCACATGACGGCAATCTGCATCCGGTGGGCGACCGATGCCCTAGGTTGGTTGCTATGACCCACGTCACACCACTCACACCGGGCGCCCGCGGCCGGGGACGAACGTCATCAGGAGCGAAAATCGATGAACCTTGGTGACTTAACGAACTTGGTGGAAAAGCCGTTCGCGGCGGTCTCCAACATCATCAACACCCCCAACTCGGCTGGGCGATATCGACCCTTCTATCTGAGGAATCTGATCGACGCGGTGCAGGGCCGCACGCTCAGCGAGGCCGTGGAGGGCAAGACCGTACTCATCACCGGAGCGTCGTCGGGCATCGGCGAGGCCGCCGCCAAGAAGATCGCAGACGCGGGCGGCGATGTGGTGCTGGTTGCTCGCACCCGGGAAAACCTCGAGAAGGTCGCCGCTGAAATCCGGGAAATCGGCGGCGGAGCCGCCCACGTATACCCGTGCGACCTGTCCGACATGGACGCCATCGCCGCGATGGCCGACCAGGTGCTTGACAATCTCGGCGGGGTCGACATCCTGATCAACAATGCGGGGCGGTCGATTCGACGTTCGTTGAAGCTGTCCTACGACCGGATTCACGACTATCAGCGGACCATGCAGCTGAACTACCTCGGCGCGGTCCAGCTCATCCTCAAGTTCATCCCCGGGATGCGGGAACGCGGCTTCGGGCAGATCATCAATGTCTCCTCGGTCGGCGTGCAGACCCGCGCGCCGCGCTTCGGCGCCTACATCGCCAGCAAGGCCGCACTGGACAGCCTTTGCGACGCGCTGCAGGCCGAAGTCGTGAATGACGACGTCAAATTCACCACCGTGCATATGGCGCTGGTACGCACGCCGATGATCAGCCCGACCACGATGTATGACAGGTTCCCAGCGCTGACGCCGGATCAGGCGGCCGGCGTGATCACGGACGCGATCGTGCACCGGCCCCGCCGCGCCAGCTCGCCATTGGGGCAGTTCGCCGCTGTCGCCGACGCGGTCAACCCGGCGGTCATGGACCGCGTGCGCAACCGCGCGTTCACCATGTTCGCCGACTCCGATGCGGCCAAGGGCCGCGAATCCGCCAGCGACGCAACGTCCCTCGACAAACGAAGCGAGACGTTCGTGCGCGCGACCCGAGGGATCCATTGGTGACATCATGAGCCTCCCGAAACCCGACACCGACACAACCGTCGTCATCACCGGCGCCTCATCCGGCATCGGTGCCGAACTGACCCGCGGCCTCGCCCGCCGCGGCTTCCCGCTGCTGCTGGTCGCGCGGCGACGCGAGCGCCTCGACGACCTCGCCAACGAGGTGGGCAAGGAATATTCGGTCGCGATTGAGGTCATGCCACTGGACCTCGGCGACGGCAAGGCCCGCACGAAATTGGCGGACCGGCTCCGCAGCGAGCCGATCGCCGGCCTGTGCAACAGCGCCGGTTTCGGCACCAGCGGGGTTTTCCACACGTTGCCGCTTGAGCGCGAGAGCGAAGAAGTCACCCTCAACGTCCTGGCGCTGACCGAGCTCACCCACGCGGCGCTGCCCGGCATGGTCGAGCGCGGCGCCGGCGCGGTGATGAACATCGCCTCGATCGCCGGATTTCAGCCGATTCCTTTCATGGCGGTGTATTCGGCCACCAAGGCCTATGTGCAGACGTTCTCCGAAGCGGTGCACGAGGAGCTGCACGGAACGGGCGTGTCGGTCACGGTCCTGTGTCCGGGTCCGGTGCCGACCGAGTGGGCCGAGATCGCCAACGCCGAGCGCTTCAGCATTCCGCTAGCGCAGGTCTCGCCGCGCGACGTCGCCGAAGCGGCCATCGGCGGGATGCTGGCCGGCAGGCGCAGCGTGGTGCCCGGCATCGTGCCCAAGGTGGTCAGCACCGGCGGCAGGTTCGTGCCGCGCACCCTGCTGCTACCGGGGATCCGGATTGGCAACCGGTTCCGCGGCGGACCCAGCCGCTAGTCTCTGTGCCCGGCAGGCGACGATCTGAGTTGTCGCTGTGAGGCGGGCACAAAGCGCATCCTTCCGCGCGGAGGCCAATGTGACGGGTGGGACAACGCCTCGCGGTTAGGCTCGGGCAATGGCCGCCGTTGAGATGACCGCCGACATGCCGATGAGCCCGCAGGAGATGTGGGATCACGTTTCGGATCTGTCGGAGTTGGGCGACTGGCTCGTGATGCACGAGGCATGGCGCAGCGAGCTACCCGACGAGATCACCGAGGGCACCCAAATCGTGGGCGTGGCGCGTTCCAAGGGGCTCCGCAACCGGGTGACGTGGACGGTGACGACGTGGGACCCGCCGCACGAGGTCGCGATGACGGGAGCCGGTAAGGGCGGAGCAAAATACGGCGTCACGCTCACCGTGCGGCGCACGAAAGGTGGTTCCACCCTCGGCCTGCGCCTCGAGCTGGGCGGACGTGCGTTGTTCGGTCCGGTCGGTTCGGCGGCGGCCCGCGCCGTCAAGGGAGACGTGGAGAAGTCGCTGAAACAGTTCGTGGAGCTGTACGTCTAGACATCACCGCTGTGTCGCCGTCTTCCCAGAGGAGCAATTGCCGGACCGCCGGGCGCGGCCCGTAGGGCCGGAGCATCGTGCTGGCCGGGCGCGGGCGCACGCGTTGGGGCCACCAGAACCAGCGCCCGAGAAGCGTTGCGACGGACGGCGTCATGAACGAACGCACGATCAGCGTGTCGAACAACAACCCGAGGCCGATGGTGGTCCCAATCTGACCGAGCACCTGAAAACCGCTGAACACGAACGCGCACATCGTGACCGCGAAAACGAGGCCGGCGGACGTGACCACCGACCCGGAGCCGGCCATCGCGCGAATGACGCCGGTCTTGATTCCGGCATGGATCTCTTCCTTAAACCGGGAGATCAACAGCAGGTTGTAATCGGATCCGACGGCCAAGAGCAGGATCACGGCCAGCGCGAGCACAACCCAGTACAGCTGAATGCCGAAGAGGTATTGCCAGACCAGCACCGACAGCCCGAACGAGGCGCCCAGCGAGAGAGCTACCGTGCCCACGATGACCAGCGCGGCGATAAGACTCCTCGTGATGATCATCATGATCAGCAAAATCAGGCTCAGCGCGGCGAACGCCACGATCATCAGGTCGTATTTGGCACCCTCTTGGATGTCCTTGTAGGTCGCCGCGGTGCCGCCGATATAGATCCGGGCGTCGGCCATCGGCGTGCCCTTCAAGGCCTCGTGCGCGGCCCTGGTGATCGGGTCGATGTGTGAGATGCCTTGGGGGGTAGCGGGATCGCCTTCATGGGTGACGATCATGCGGGCGGCCTTGCCGTCCGGCGAGAGGAACAGTTTCAGCCCGCGCTTGAAATCGGGGTTGTTGAAAACCTCGGGGGGCAGGTAGAAGCTGTCGTCGTTTTTTGCGGCGTCGAAGGCACGCCCCAGCGCCGTCGCGTTATCGATCGCGGCCTGCGTCTGGGCGTAGATACCGGACTGGGTGGCGTGGCTCGCCAACGTCAATTCGCGGTTGGTCTCCTGGCTTTCGATCTGGGGCGGTATCAGGGCTACCAGCTTCGGCTGCAGCGCGTCGAGCTTGTCCAGGGTGGCCGTGAGGTCCTCAAATTTTTCGGTGAGCAGGTCGATGCCGTCAAGCGCGTCCAGCACCGAGCGGATCGCCCAGCACACGGGGATGTCGAAGCAATGCTTCTCCCAATAGAAATAGCTACGAATCGGCCGGAAGAAGTCGTCGAAATTCGCGATCTTGTCGCGCAGGTCCTGTATCACGGCGACAGTGTCGTGAAAGCTTTGGGCCTCGTCGTGGGTGGTGGTGGCCAGCTGCTGCTGCAGCACGTACTGCTGCTTCAAGATATTGATCGTCTTCGCAAGTTCACCGGCCTGCTTGAGCAGGTCGTCCGCGCGATCTCGCTGGTACGTCAGGTTTTCTTGTTGGGCGGCGCTCTGATTGCTGACCACAAAGGCGAGCGAGCTGTGGTCGAGCGGGGTTCCCAGGGGCCTGGTGATGGTCTGCACCTGTGCGACGCCCGGCACGTGAAACACCGCCTTGGCGACCCGGTCCAGGATGAGCATGTCGGCCGGATTGCGCATGTCGTGGTCCGTTTCGACCATCAGCAATTCGGGCTCCAGCCGGGCGCGCGAGAAGTGCCGCTCGGCGGCGGTGTAGCCGACATTGGCCGGCGCGCTTTGGGGCATGTACGGGCGTGTGTCGTAACTCGTCTTGTACCCGGGCAGTGCGAGCAGGCCCACGAGGGCCAACGCGCACGCCGCCGTGAGAACGGGTGCGGGCCAGCGGACAATAGCCGTGCCGATCCGCCGCCACCCGCGGGTTCGCATGGCGCGTTTGGGGTCGAACATGCCCAAGGCGGCGCCCAGGGTAAGGACGGCCGGGCCCAGGGTCAGCGAGGCGAACAGCGCGACAAGAATGCCCAACGCGGCGGGAATGCCCAGGCTTTGAAAATAGGGCAACCGGGTAAAGGCCAGACACGCCACCGCGCCGGCAACGGTCAGGCCGGAACCCAAAACGATGTGGGCCGTCCCGCGAAACATGGTGTAGAAGGCGGTTTCCTTGTCCTCGCCGGCCCCGCGCGCTTCCTGGTAACGGCCCACCACAAATATCGCGTAGTCGGTTCCCGCGGCGATCACCAGCAACGTGAGCAGATTCGTCGCGTACGTCGACAGTCCAATTAGTCCGGCATTCCCGAGATAGGAGACGATCCCGCGGGCGGCCGCCATCTCGATAAGGACGGTGAACAGCACCAGCAGCATCGTGAGAACAGAGCGGTAAACGAAGAGCAACATCAGCGCGATCACCCCGACGGTTATCGCGGTGACCTTTGCGGTTCCCTTGCTGCCGACGTCGAACTGATCGGAGATGAGCGGCGCCGCGCCCGTCACATAGGCTTTGACTCCAGCCGGCGAAGTCGTGTGGTCGACGATTTCGCGGACGGCGCCGACGGACTCGTTCGCCAACGCCGAGCCTTGATTGCCCGTGAGGAACACCTGAACATACGCGGCCTTGCCGTCCGAGCTCTGCGAACCCGCCGCGGTCAGGGTGTCGCCCCAGAAGTCCTGAACGTGCTCGACGTGCTTCTTGTCCTGCTCGAGCTTGCGGATCATCGTGTCGTAAAACTTGTGGGCGTCCGCGCCGAGCGGCTTATCGCCCTCCAGGACGATCATCGCCTGGCTGTCGGTATCGAACTCCTGAAACTTTTGCCCAATGCGCTTGATCGCCTTCAGCGACGGCGCGTCGGGCGAGTTCAGTGCCACATTGTGGGTTTTTCCAACGTCTTCCAGCTGCGGCACCGCGATGTTCGTCACGGCGGCCAGCGCCACCCAGAACAGCAGGATCGGCACCGAAAGCCGGCGGATGGTGTGCGGCACGCGGGGCCGCGACGGTTGATGGTTGCTCATCCGGACTTATCCAGGCAGAAGGTGTAGGCGTCGACCTTGTTGACGGTGCGTTCGTCCTTGACGTCACCGTTGACGGTGATGCGGCAGCCGATGGTGTCCCCGTTGCCCTGCGCGACGACGTTGCCGACGACCGCGGGCTCCGTCGTGGTGATCGTGTACGACCAGGGCAGGGGGGCGTTTTTGACTTGCTGCGGCTGGGCGTTGACGTCCAGGTAGTTGATGGTTGCCACGGCCCCCGGTGCGCCAAAGACCTCGAGAACCACCTGCTTGGGGTTGAACGGGACGATCTCATTGGAAAGCCCGCTGTTGGCCGAGGTGCTGTAATGCGAGCCGAATATTCCGTGCAGGCGATCGATCGCGAATCCGGTGATCGCGACCACCAGTACCGCGACCAGCACAATCCACCCCCGCTTGGCGAGCGACGTAGTCGAAATCCTCTTCACCCGTTGGCCTTTCGATGCTCGGGCGATACGATCACCCTCCGCTCCGAGCGCGATCGTTCCCTATGACAGTACGGTACTGATCAGTACTGCACAAGAGACGCGGGCGTACACTGCCGCTTTACGCGCCGCCCCGGGTCAGGCCGGGGAGGATGAAATCGTCGACAAGAGTTTGCACCGTGCGACGGGTGGGCGGCTGCCCGGGGATGATGGATCTGAAGATCAGATACCCGGGCAACAGGTCCCAGAGTTCGTCGGTGATGGCGGCTTCGGTGATCTCGCCCCGGTCGACGGCCAGTTGCAGTATGTGCTGGATTAGGGCCTTGCGCTGATCGAGGAATTGGTGCTGCATTACCTCGGCGAGTGCGGGGTTGCGCGACACCTCGACAAGCACCGCGCGGATGGTGCTGGCAAGCTGAGGGCCGTCCTGGCAGATGTGCTCACCCAGTCGCAGCAAATCGCCCCGCAGGGTGCCGGTATTCGGCGGAACCGCGACCTGGCGGATGCCTTCGATGAAGGCGGCCAGCACCAATTCGGCTTTCGAGGGCCAGCGTCGGTACACCGTGGCCTTGCTGGCGCGGGCGGCGCAGGCCACGGCGTCCACCGTCAATCCGTCATAACCGTGCTCCTGCAGCAGCCGCAAGGTCACCGCGAGCAGCTCGGCCTCTCGCGGCGACCACGGTGATGACCCGGCGCACCGGTCGGCAGTCTGGGTCATAGCGCCCACCTTAAAGCGTGTCCCGCTCAAGAGCGGAGTTAAAGACACACTCCGCGACACGCCGAGGATGCGTCGGTGGTCGGTCATAGACTGGCGTCCCTATGAACCAGTCCTTCGTGCACCTGCATAACCACACCGAGTACTCGATGCTGGACGGTGCCGCGAAGATCACGCCGTTGCTCGCCGAGGTCGAGCGGTTGCAGATGCCCGCCATCGGGATGACCGACCACGGCAACATGTTTGGCGCCAGCGAGTTTTACAACGCGGCGACCAAGGCGGGGATCAAGCCGATCATCGGCGTCGAAGCGTACATAGCGCCGGGCTCGCGGTTCGATACCCGGCGCGTCACCTGGGGTGACCCCAGCCAGAAGGCCGACGACGTCTCGGGGAGCGGCTCCTATACGCACCTGACGATGCTGGCCGAGAACGCCGCCGGCCTGCGCAACCTGTTCAAGCTGTCCTCGCTGGCCTCTTTCGAGGGCCAGCTGAGCAAGTGGTCGCGGATGGACGCCGAGCTCATCGCCGAGCATGCCGAGGGCATCATCATCACGACCGGCTGCCCGTCCGGGGAGGTGCAGACCCGGCTGCGCCTGGGGCAGGACCGCGAGGCGCTGGAGGCGGCCGCCACGTGGCGCGAGATCGTCGGGGCGGACAACTACTTCCTCGAGCTGATGGACCACGGGTTGTCGATCGAACAACGGGTCCGCGAGGGCCTGCTCGAGATCGGCCGCGCGCTGGGCATTCGGCCGTTGGCCACCAACGACTGCCACTACGTCACCCGCGACGCCGCGCACAACCACGAGGCGCTGCTGTGCGTGCAGACCGGCAAGACGCTGTCGGATCCCAACCGCTTCAGGTTCGACGGCGACGGCTACTACCTGAAGTCGGCCGCCGAGATGCGCCAGATCTGGGACGGCGAGGTGCCCGGCGCCTCCGACTCGACGCTGTTGATCGCCGAACGGGTGCAGTCCTACGACGAGGTGTGGGCGCCGCGCGACCGGATGCCGGTCTTCCCGGTGCCCGAAGGCCACGACCAGGCGTCCTGGCTGCGTCACGAGGTGAACGCCGGGCTGAGCCGGCGGTTTCCCCACGGACCGCCGGACGGCTACATCGCGCGGGCGGCCTACGAGATCGACGTCGTCTGCGCCAAGGGCTTCCCGTCCTACTTCTTGATCGTCGCCGACCTGATCAACTACGCGCGCTCGGTGGGCATCCGGGTCGGGCCCGGCCGCGGGTCGGCCGCAGGATCGCTCGTCGCCTACGCCCTGGGCATCACCGACATCGACCCGATTCCGCACGGTCTGCTGTTCGAGCGGTTCCTCAACCCCGAGCGCACCTCGATGCCCGACATCGACATCGACTTCGACGATCGTCGCCGCGGCGAGATGGTGCGCTACGCCGCCGACAAGTGGGGCCACGACCGGGTGGCCCAGGTGATCACCTTCGGCACCATCAAAACCAAAGCGGCGCTGAAGGATTCGGCGCGGATCCACTACGGCCAACCCGGGTTCGCCATCGCCGACCGGATCACCAAGGCGCTGCCGCCGGCGATCATGGCCAAGGACATCCCGCTGTCCGGCATCACCGACCCGAACCACGAGCGCTACAAGGAAGCCGCCGAGGTCCGCGGCCTGATCGAAACCGACCCGGACGTCCGCACCATCTACCAGACCGCGCGCGGCCTGGAGGGGCTGGTCCGCAACGCCGGCGTGCACGCCTGCGCCGTGATCATGAGCAGTGAGCCGCTGACCGAGGCCATCCCGCTGTGGAAGCGGCCGCAGGACGGGGCCATCATCACCGGCTGGGATTACCCGTCGTGCGAGGCCATCGGTCTGTTGAAGATGGACTTCCTGGGGCTGCGCAACCTGACGATCATCGGCGACGCGATCGACAACATCAAGGCAAACAGGGGAATTGACCTCGACCTGGAATCGGTGCCACTCGACGACAAGGCCACCTACGAGCTGCTCGGGCGCGGCGACACGCTAGGCGTGTTCCAGCTCGACGGCGGGCCGATGCGCGACCTGCTGCGCCGCATGCAGCCGACCGGGTTCGAAGATGTCGTCGCCGTGATCGCGCTCTACCGGCCCGGGCCGATGGGCCAGAACGCGCACACCGACTACGCCGACCGGAAGAACGGGCGCCAGGCCATCCGGCCCATCCACCCCGAGCTGGCCGAACCGCTCGAGGAGATCCTGGCCGAAACCTACGGCCTCATCGTCTACCAAGAGCAGATCATGCGCATCGCGCAGAAGGTGGCCGGCTACTCGCTGGCCCGAGCCGACATCCTGCGCAAGGCGATGGGCAAGAAGAAGCGTGAGGTGCTCGACAAGGAGTACGAGGGCTTCGCGGAAGGCATGCAGTCCAACGGATTCTCCGCGGGCGCCATCAAGGCGCTATGGGACACCATCCTTCCGTTCGCCGACTACGCGTTCAACAAGTCGCACGCCGCCGGCTACGGCATGGTCTCGTACTGGACCGCCTACCTCAAGGCGAACTATCCCGCCGAGTACATGGCCGGGCTGCTGACCTCGGTCGGCGACGACAAGGACAAGGCGGCCGTCTATCTGGCCGACTGCCGCAAGCTGGGCATCACGGTGCTGCCGCCGGACGTCAACGAGTCCGGCCTGAACTTCGCGTCGGTGAGCGCCGACATCCGCTATGGGTTGGGTGCGGTGCGCAACGTCGGTGCCAATGTCGTGAGTTCGTTGATCAAAACCCGCAGCGACAAAGGCAAGTTCACCGACTTCTCGGACTACCTGAACAAGATCGACATTTCGGCGTGCAACAAGAAGGTCACCGAATCACTGATCAAGGCGGGCGCTTTCGATTCGCTGGGGCATGCCCGCAAGGGCCTCTTCCTCGTCCACACCGATGCCGTCGACTCCGTGCTGGGCACCAAGAAGGCCGAGGCGATGGGGCAGTTCGACCTGTTCGGCGGCTCTGATGGGGAAGGCGCCGGAGACGCCGTGTTCACCATCAAGGTGCCCGACGACGAATGGGAGGACAAGCACAAGCTGGCCCTGGAACGGGAGATGCTGGGGCTGTACGTGTCCGGGCATCCGCTCAACCGGGTGGCGCACCTGCTTTCCGCCCAGGTCGACACCGCCATCCCCGCGATCCTCGACGGCGATATTCCCAACGAAACCCAGGTGCGGGTGGGCGGCATCCTGGCGTCGGTGAACCGGCGGGTCAACAAGAACGGAATGCCTTGGGCCTCGGCCCAATTGGAAGACCTGACCGGCGGCATCGAGGTGATGTTCTTCCCGCACGCGTACTCCACGTTCGGCGCCGACATCGTCGATGACGCGGTCGTCCTGATCAACGCCAAGGTGGCGATCCGGGACGACCGGATTGCCCTGATCGCCAACGAACTTGTGGTGCCCGACTTTTCCACCGCGCAGGCCGACCGGCCGCTGGCGGTCAGCATGCCGACGCGGCAGTGCACCTTGGACAAGGTCAGCGCGCTCAAGCAGGTGCTGGCGCGCCACCCCGGCACCTCGCAGGTGCATCTGAGGCTCATCAGCGGGGACCGCATCACCACCCTCGAGCTGGACGCTTCGCTGCGGGTCACGCCCTCGCCGGCGTTGATGGGCGACCTCAAGGAGTTGCTCGGTCCGGGCTGTCTCGGCGTCTAGAGACGACTGGGGCTTCGGCGGTGCGTCCAGGGCGGGAGTTCGACGGAGTTTCCGCCGTCAGCGCACACCGGACGCCGCAGATGCACACTCGACGGGTTTGAGCTGCGGCCCTCAGAACCGGTAGCGCAAGATTCGGGCCTTGCGGGCGGATGCTTCGAACCGACCGGATGCCTTGGTAGCCAACCGAATCCAGCCCGGAAAGAGTTCCACCTCGGGGGCGTGCGCCAAGCTCGCCTCTTCGACCAGCGTCAGCCGCGGATTCCACGCTTCGGGCACGCGCGCGTCCTTGAACCCCGCATAGCCCCATTGGACGCCGACGGAGTGGAACATCTTCTGCGGGGCCAGCTTCACCGCGAGGCGGCTGAACCAGCCGATGCGTCCGTAGTCGTTGAAGGCCAGTTCCCCGGACCGGAAGTGCCCGGTGATGCGGCGGACGACACCGACGATCACCGGCTCCGACAGAAACGCGAACAGCCCGTCGGCGATCACCATGGCGGGCCGATCGGCCGGGATGGTGTCGGGCCAGCTGTCGTCGGCCACCGATGCGGTAACCGAGTGAGCTCGCTCGTTCGTCGGCATCAGCTGGTTGCGCAGCGCGATGACGCCCGGCAGGTCGACGCTGTACCAGTCGACCGGCAGGCCGACCCGAAACGGGCCGGTGCTCAACCCGGCGCCGAGGTCCACCACCACGGCATCCGGGTGCTCGGCGACAAACGCCCGCACCCGGTCGTCGAGCATCTTGGCGCGCAGCGACGCCTGGCACACCACGCTCTTGGGTACGCCGAGCGCGGCGAAGTCGTAGTCGATCTTGTTGACGATGGCGTCGGCGAGCGTATCGCCGAGAATCGGCCGTGGCCATCGGCTGTCCAGCGCTCGCGCGTACTGGGTCAGCAACGC
>Ga0318574_10000109_pt1 | contig 19885 bp, 20 predicted proteins | sample GRESIP089b5f22_FD_202527 | JGI IMG/M metagenome (GOLD analysis project Ga0318574, IMG submission 202527) | Tropical soil microbial communities from Luquillo Experimental Forest, Puerto Rico - GRE.SIPMG.089b5f22 | ecosystem: Environmental > Terrestrial > Soil > Tropical forest > Bulk soil...
CCCCGTACGTTGAAACTGGTGTTGACCAGCACGGGGCAGCCAGTCAGCTCCTTGAATCGGGTGATGAGACGATGGAACAGCGGATTGGTGTTGGCGTGCACGGTTTGAATACGGGCTGAGTAATCAACGTGCGTCACCGCCGGGATTTCAGAACGCACAACGTTGAGCTTTTCGATGCCAAAAAGGGCTTGCTCGTCCGTAGTCATGCTACGGCGACGGTCCTCACGCACGTCAGCTACGATCAACATGTATGGGCTGTCGGAATCGAGCTCGAACCACTCAGACACATCCTCACGGAGCACCGAAGGTGCGAAGGGCCGAAAACTCTCTCGGTATTTGACTTTCAAATTGAGATTGCGCTGCATAGTCGGTGAGCGCGGATCGCCAATGATCGAGCGCGCACCGAGCGCGCGCGGACCAAACTCCATACGGCCCTGGAACCATCCCACGGCCTCCTGGCCGGCAAGAGCCTGGGCGGTCCTCTCAATCATCTCGTCTTCGCTTAGCACCGTGAAGTGCGCGCCTGATGCCGCGAGCCGCCGTTCGATCTCTGGTTGAGGAAAGCTCGGCCCAAGGAACGACCCGAACATACCGTCACCACCATTTGTGCTGCGTGGTTGGCCCTTGAAGATATGGACGGCCGCAAGTGCCGCGCCCACCGCGCCGCCGGCGTCGCCCGCCGCTGGTTGAATCCAGATGTTTTCGAACGCGCCATCGCGCAAAACCTTGCCGTTAGCGACGCAATTGAGCGCAACGCCACCAGCCACACACAAATTCTTCGCAGCGGCTTTCTTGGCCAGACCGCGTGTAAGACGGAGCACTACCTCGTCTAGAACCGCCTGGATGGAGGCTGCAACATCCATATGGAAAGTGGTGAGTAGTTTATCGGGGGCGCGCACCGGCTCGCCGAATAGCGCCGAGAAGCGCTCGTTGGTCATTGTCAGGCCGGTGCAATAATCGAAATACGACAGGTCGAGTTGGAACGAGCCGTCTGCCTTCAGATCGATCAAATTGTCGAGGATAAGGTTTTTGTATTTCGGTTTACCATAAGGCGCTAACCCCATCACCTTGTACTCACCGGAATTGACTTTGAAACCGGTATAATAGGTGAAGGCCGAATACAGTAGGCCAAGCGAATGCGGGAAGTGAATCTCCTGGAATACTTCGAGATTTTTGCCACAACCTATCGCCGCCGAGGTCGTTGCCCATTCGCCGACGCCGTCCATCGTCAGCACAGCGGCATCTTCAAAGGGCGAAGGATAGAACGCCGATGCGGCATGGCTAAGATGGTGTTCACAAAATAATAGTCTGGCAATGTCGAAACCCTTGGCAAATTGTTTCAACTCGCTCTTGAGCAGATTCTTTTGGAACAGCTTCTCTTTTAGCCAGAGCGGGATTGCCATTTGGAATGAACGGAAACCGCGCGGCGCCATCGCCAGGTACGTTTCCATTAGTCGTTCGAATTTAAGGAACGGCTTGTCGTAGAACACGACATGATCGAGCTCATCGAGTTTGGCGCCGGCCTCCTTCAGACAATAGGCGATGGCTTTTTTTGGAAACGATGAATCGTGTTTCTTGCGGGTGAAGCGCTCCTCCTGCGCGGCGGCCACAATGCGGCCGTCCTCGACCACTGCGGCCGCGCTATCGTGGTAGAAAGCTGAGATACCGAGCACGCGCATCGGCAGCTTCTAAAACAGCGTATAGACGAACGGCGCGACTGCGGAGCCTTTGCTCAGCAGCACCAGTCCGCCGAATACCACCATCGTGATGAGGATGGGCAGTAGCCAGAATTTCTTGCGAACCCGCATAAAACGCCAAAGCTCAGCTAGGAAGTCCATGATGCTTTCCCCTAAAACTGGTCCTTCATGGATTCGGGGGCAGGCCCGGCTGGGCGCCGTTCAATCCAGTAGCTGTTAGCGTTGGGTCGCCGCTTGAGACGCAGCGGATCCTTGCCGGATGCTCGCATGATCAGACCGGTCGGCAGCACAGTGCCGAAGAAGATAAGCGCCATGACAATTGGATTCACCACTTTGTGCAGCAACATCCCGATCTTGAACCAGAGCTGATTTAGCGGCCGCAACGCGCGTGGATAGAGTACCGCGGCCGCAAGGAAAAAGACTGCTATTCCGCCGGTCCAGCCCCACGAATGGCCGCCATGCCACCACTTGAGTAACGATATCGCTGCGAAAGCGACGGTCATCACGATTCCAAATGAGCGTTCCGAGCCGCGAGCTATTGTGTCCTCGCGAGAATAGCTTTCGTGGAATTTTGTCATTGGATTATTGCCTGCTTGCTGCTTTGTCTGGCGTTCTAATCTCTTTGTCTGGCGTTCTAATCTAGCGACCCAGCTTGGCCGTATGCCTATCACCGGGCTCCGAACTGGCTTCATATACGAAAATTTAAGAGCAAAACACCCGCCAGCCCATCTAAGGAGAAATGATGGCGGGAAGATGGAAAAGCGCGAATTCCAGAAACGTCAAAGAATTTCAGAAACGTCAAAGAATGAGAGCGAGTAGCCCAAGGCGGGTTGACGCCGCGCCGTGGACTACGTTATTCGCCAATCAGCGAAAGTGCGCGCCGTTCCCGTTCTCTATGCCGAACCCAATGAACGGCAGCTATGCCGATCTTCGAGATATGATCATGAAACGAAAGAAAATCTTCGACCTGCTCGCGCTCCTGATAAGCATCGTCATTGCGGCGCTGAGCACGGAGGTGGCGGTCCGTGCTTTCGTCGATGACGGGATGCAATACGACCTCGAGATGTGGAAATACGCCCTTGAAGTGAAAGGTATTTCCTCGGATCCGCTGATCGGTCACAATCATCGGCCGAGTCGTCACGCCTTCCTAATGGGGGTGCAGTTCGATACCAATTCGAAGGGTTTGCGCGACGGTGAGTTTTCCTATGAGAAGCCGCCCGGCAAACTGCGCATCCTAATGCTTGGCGATTCACTCACTGTCGGATGGGGAGCAAAATTCGAGGAGACGTTTCCGAAGCGCATCGAACGCTTGTATGCGGATCGGGGTATTCCAGTCCAAGTGATCAATACTGGGGTTGGTAATTACAATACGATTCAGGAGGTCGAGTATTATATTACCGAGGGCTACAAATACGGTCCCGACATCGTCGTGCTGAACTTTTTCGTCAACGACGCCGAACCGGTACCGGCTGCTCATCCACCGCCGGCCATTTTGCGGATTTGCTATTCATGTGTTTTCATTGCGGGCCAAGTCGATTCGTTATTTCGGGAGATCTTCGCCAAAAAAGACTGGGCCGATTACTATCTCAGTCTATATGGCAACGATGGACAGGCCAAAGGATGGCGCGATGCGAAGGCGTACATTGCAAAGCTAGCGGCATTTACCAAAACGCATGGCACGAAGTTGCTTATCGCTAACCTGCCGGAGTTGCACGACGTTGAGCACTATCGCCTACAGAAAATAACCGATTTGGTACACGAAGCAGCTGACGAGGACGGCGTAGCTTTTGTCGACCTGCTGCCATATCTGCAAGGGGTACCATCACGGGAGCTGTGGGTGACAGCGCCCGATCCACACCCAAATGGTCTTGCGCATAAACTATTTGCGGAAGGGATATTCCAGGCTCTGGAAAAACTTACTGTCGATGAAACCGCTAGCAGCACTGAGTCAGCCCGCTCAGCTCGTTGAATTCCATTCGGGCAATGACCACAACCTCCGCAGGCACTAGGGAAATGATTGTCGCAGCTAGGAGCAAGATTCAGTCGTGCAGAACCAAGGCACAGGTTGAAGGTGAGCATCCTAACGACCATGACGGCACCAAGAGGCCTCTTGAGAGTCGGTCGAGACGTTCTGATCATTGTATTGATTACAGTCGCGTTGGGAGAAGTGGGCCTTAGGATTTATAATTCTATCGATCCATTGCCGATTTTTTATAGTGGTAACCCCGATCGATTCCGGGGCAGGGCGTTTGCGCCATTTTGGAATTTTCACCTCAACTCCAGAGGTTTCAACGACGTCGAGTTCAGCACGCATAAAGCTCCAGGAACAATTCGTATACTCGGCATCGGAGATAGCTTCACCTTTGGCGTCGTACCATACGAATACAATTACCTGACCTTGGTGGAGCAGTATCTGAAGGAAAGCGGCCACAATGTCGAGTTGATCAACATGGGTATTCCGGGCATAGGGCCAAAAGAGTATCTGTCTCTCTTGGTCAATGAGGGATTTGCGCTCGAAGCCGACAGAGTTCTCCTTTCTTTTTCTATCGGCGCTGCTTTTTCGGAGAGCCGACGAAGAAAACTCCTCGACTATTCATACGTGGCATCCTTGATCACATATGTTCTAGAACGTTGGAGAAAATACGAAGGACCAATCAGTGTGGGGACATATGACGATAATGCGCCTACATTCACCGACGATGCTTATTTGGCGCTTGAGCTCAAAAAGAGCATCATTTTTGTGCGCAACCAGATTACTAGATCGCAAATGTTGGCCACGGGATTTCGGCGATTCGAAGAGCGCTTCGCGGAGGTTCTGTCGTACATTTCAGAGATAAAGCGATTGTGCGACAGTCGGAATATTGGTTTGACGATCGTGCTGATACCGGATGAGATGCAGGTCAGTAAGCCGCTGCAGACACGGGTCGTCGTAGCGTCCGGGCTTGCTCCGGCATCTTTCGACTTCACCCTACCCAACAAATTGCTGTATGCAAGTTTCGAGGAGCTCAAGATAGACTATATAGATTTGACCACTGAATTCTCCAACCACTCGATCAACGATAGGCTTTACCGTCCAAACGACTCCCATTGGAACATCGCGGGTAACGCACTGGCGGCGGAGCTAATTTTGCAATACGTGTCCGCTCAACTACAGCCCGGTAATAAATGACGTCGTCGATTATGGGTTAACGATCTCGCTGGCGCATGGCTGACCGCGTGCATCGGGTCAAGATCGATCGATGTTGCTGCTCGATGGCAATCCTATATCGACTTTTATTGCAGGTCGTTACTGTGGAAAGTGATTAGCACTTGCAGCGATTACTTCCGCGCTCGCCCTCGCACGATCCGCGCAAACATTCGCGTCTATTGCTCTACCAAATTTGTTTGGACCTAAAATCACTGCATCGTCAGGCACGACAGTCCACTTACCTTGGAGAGGCCGGCGTCGCGGCTCCCCCTGCCACGAGCACTAAGCAGTAGATTTATCATTACTGTTTAATGTTGTTGTCTTCGCGATGCTTGAGCGTAACGCGACCATCATTTGCAGTAGTCGTTGCGCTCTGCATGCCAGTGCGAGGGCGCATGAGAAGTGGCGTCTACCTCGGACTATTGGTACCTCAGACATTCATTGTCCTGATCAAGGTCGGGTCGGCGCTGATTAGAGGTCAAAGGTTGAGGCCAGCCGGTAACGGGACCTCGGCACATTCTCCATCTACTGTCTGGGGTGTTGTGCCACGACAGAGCTAGTCTGCTCACTAGTCAGCTCCCAACACAAAATTTGCAAATCTTGTTCGGGATTCCGCGACGGAAGGGATGCAGCTGAGTATACTCGAACATTTTCCAATGAAGTTAATCTCGTAAATGCTCGGGTGCGACGTAGGGTTTTTGGAGACAATGATAACCAGTGTTCGACTTGCCCCCGGAGGTTCCTCTGTTTTGATGAGACCATCTGTTTTGGTCCGCAATTTCAAACCCGAGCTTTCAAGCACCCATTTGTAAGCCCTCTCCCATTTCGACTCGCAATCGGGTCCAGCTTGGCACCTGATTTGATCTGATTTCGACAAATTGACATCCAAATCATGAGTTCCTTCGGAACAGCCGCAGGCACTAAAAAGGACACCTGTTATGAGCAACAGTTGAGGATACCGCATGCAGCGCATTTTATTTGAGGCCGTGCCCGGCGTACATCCGGCCAAGGCGCAATCGCCGCTTCCCGCCGCCTTGGACAGCCGAAGTCACGCCCAACTGTTTCATCGTGCCTGACGCCAACGGTCAGGCGCTAAGCTACGTCTATTATGAATGTGAGCCCGGTCGCCGCTCCGCAGCCAAGTTGCTCAGCGAGGATGAGGCGCGAAGGATTGCAGCGAATATCGCCAAGATGCCGGAGCTATTAAAGCGGGACTAGGAGCGGCAAAGCAGTAGCTAGGTATTTCACTTACTAAGCTTATTTCGATTAAACAGACCGCTGTTCTGCTCGTTAAACTAATCGGCAATGTAAACTCGTCGGAGCCCCAGTACTTTTGCAATGGCCTCGCTAGCGCGCAGCTGGCGGCTCAAGATACTGTTTACGCGACTACGATCGACCGCATAGCGCTTCGCAAAAGCGGCTTGCCCGCCCTCGCGTCCAACAGCAGCTTCTAGTAAGCGAGCAAGATCATCTTCCTCGAATATCTCCGCAAAGCGGCCTGTGTGGCATGGAAGCATTGTTTTCTGTTTCACTTCACGAGGCATGGGAATGCGCCAATCTCCGCTTCTTTCGGGCCTCACCATTTCGGGCTATGGTTTGGGACCGCCCGACCAATTGAACTTGTAATTGAGGCCAACGATGATCGCGTGGAGATTGGAGTTTACGCTGACCGGTGTAATCGCGTTGAAATTGTAATTCTTGCTGCCGAAGTCGTAAAAGTCATACTCGATCTTGCCCGAGAGATTTTCTACCAGACCGAGTTCAATGCCAACACCGACCGTGAACCCGGTGCGATTGTCGGTGAGGACCTGAGTTGCGGCAGTAACAGGCGCGCCAGTGGTAAGAAGATCCTCGGTATATCTGGCACTCATCCAGGCGCCGCCGGCCTTGGCGTAGAACAGCCAATCGTTCGCGGCGTAGCCGACCCGTCCGGTCAGAGCGGCAAACCACTGGGCTTGAGACGTGAAGCGTTCCTGCCCGATGGCCGTTGTTCCGACCACACAAGGGCTTGTGCAACCGATCAAGGTATTTCCGTTAATCGCAGAATCGGTCCATGAACCTTCGAGGCCAACAACCCAGGGCGCGAACTCGTAATTGGCGCCAATCTGTGCACCGCCAATGACTCCGGCCGGCCTCACATTGCCAGTGTTCGCAAGATTGAAGCCGCCCGGCGAGACGCCGTTCTGGCTCACAGAATCAACCAGCATTCCACCACCGATGTGGCCACCAACATATATGCCGGTCCAATCATAGATCGCGGGCGGAGGGAACTTGGGATAATAAGACGTCGCTGGGACGGCGATATCGGCCGCTAAAGCGGGCGTTCCACTCAATGCAACGGCTATAGCGCCGGTTGCCAGTCTCTTCATGGCCGGCACCCCCAAAACATGCAGAAATCTACCATGTGGCATGTCGGACGGCTGTTGCCGTTACAGCACAGTGAAGGGAAAACGCGCGGCGAGCGATGCCGGCCAGCGACCGCAGCGAAGCTGCTCGCAAGGATGAAGCGCGGCGGATCGCGGCCAATATCGCCAAGCTGCCGGAGCTACTACGCCGAACGTAATCCGAGCCAATTCTGATGTCCGCTATTGGAGGTAATGCGGACATTACTCAGAAGTGCGATGTCCGCTTTTGACCCAAAGCGCACATCAGCTGGCTCCGGCACTGGCACTTCCCGGGCACCAGCGCGGATTGCTACCATCGCGTGTCCCGAGGTTCGGGCTTTCTAGGGCACACCGACGCTACGGCCGCTAGGGCGCGTAATACGCTACGAAAAACTTAGAAACAGAAGGGGCCCATGCGGCACTTCACCAGCACTCAAGACTGGACTGTCGGGGAATTGCAGGCGCTTTTCGATCAGGCGGCGGACCTCAAGTCCGATCCCGTGCGGCCGCTGCTGCAGGGCAGGACCCTCGCACTGCTGTTCCTGAACCGCTCGCTGCGCACGCGCGCCTCATTCCAGATCGGCGCCGCCCAACTGGGCGCCACGGCGATCGTCCTGGAGCCGGGCAACGGCGTGTGGGGGATCGAGTTCGATTCCGGAAAGATAATGGACGGCAAGGCCGAGGAGCATATCGTCGAGGTCGCCAAAGTGCTGTCGCGCTACTGCGACCTCATCGCGATGCGCGCATTCCCCGGCTTCAAGAACTGGCAGTACGACCGTGAAGACCCGCTGATCAAGGCGCTCGCTCGGCATGCGAAAGTTCCTGTCATCAACATGGAGACGATCATTCACCCCTGCCAGGAGCTGGCGCTGGCGATGACCCTCCAGGAGAGGATGGGCCAGCTGAAGGGAAAGAAGCTGTGCCTCACCTGGACATGGAACCCGCAGCCTCTCAGCACAGCGGTGGCCAACTCGGTGGTGCTGATCGCCACGAAGTACGGGATGAACGTCAGCTTGCTTTGTCCAAGTCCCGAGTACGTCCTCGACGAGCGCTTCATGAAGGCGGCGCAGGAGAACGCCGCGGCGAGCGGCGGCCGCCTTTCTGTGACTCACGAGATCCGCGACGGCTACGAGGGCGCGGACGTGGTCTACGCGAATAGCTGGGGAGCGCTGCCGTACTACGGGGACCCGGAGAGGGAATGGAACCTGTCGAGGGCTTACGTGCGCTTCATCGTCGACGAGGGAAAGATGGCCATGACCAACAAGGCGATCTTCAGCCATTGCCTGCCGGTACGCCGCAATGTCGAGGCGACCGATGCGGTCCTGGACGCTCCGAGTTGCGTGGCGATCGACGAGGCGGAGAACCGGCTACACGTGCAGAAAGCGCTGATGCTGGGGCTGCTGGGGGTCGCGGTAGGCTGACGATCGTCAATCTAAAAAGGATGGCAAACCGACCTTCACCATGAATCTGGAAAGAACTGGCGCACAAACGGGACCAATGACCGCCCTTTGGTGCGCCCCCGAAGGCTAACGTCGATGTCCGCTATTGGCAAAAAGCGGACATGGCGGTCGCGTTCAGCGATGTCTGCTTTTGGGGGTAAAGCAGACATTGTCGTGTTGGTTGAGGGTTGGTTGTGTTGGTTGAGGGTTGGCGTTAAGACCACCCTTCGAGGCCGCAGATAGATGTGTGCGAGCGATAGCGAGCACGAGGTCACTTGGGATTTTGAAGGTGGATTTGAGCCAGCGTAAGCGCCACAAAACTTAGCGGCTCCTGGAAACGGTGGCCGCTCTTATTTCCGGCATTGTCTCGGGCCGGTCGCTGCGGGCCAATACGCGCGCCTTATCGCAAAGCATAATCAAACGCTCGGCGTAATTTAGAACCACAGCCTTGTAGAGAACGCGGGCGGCTGTGAGGCTATCGTGACGCACTAATATCTTTTCGATGCTGGCGCCTTCGCCGCCATCGCGGAATAACTCGATGCTGTATTTGCCCTCCATGCGTGAAGTTTAGTTGAAGCCTTGGCGTGGCGATACACGGCGGATCGCGGCGAATATCGCCAAGCTGCCGGATTCCTGTGCTGAAGACGTTCAGGGCCGCCACCCCCTGACCCAGTGTCTGTGGCGCGCGCACATCGTCGATGTTATTAACATCGAAGCCACAGCCATGCCCTACCCCACAATGTCTAAAGCTACGGTAAGAACCACTCCGGCCCAAAAAGTACTGCTAGTGCTCGGTGCGAGCCTGCTGATGCTTGTTTTCCTAGGTGCCGGCGAACTTTATTTCCGCTGGTTCATGCGCATCAACTTTCAAGGCACCAGCCGTGACATGTTCATCGCCCAGAAGTTCGGGGACAGCTATGGCAACGCGTCCGATTACGAGGGCATTTCTTTCGGCGCTAAGTTTCGGACCGACCAGAACGGTTTCCGCATCGATCCGACTTTTCGCGACCCGGCGAGCAACATCGCGGTCCTCATCCTCGGCGATTCGGTGGCCTTCGGCCCGGGCGTGGAAGAATCGAAGACGTTTGTCGGTCTGTTGCGGCGCTCGATGCCGAACGTTCGGTTCTACAACTCTTCCACTATCGGATACGGCCTGCATGACTATGCGAATGTCGTCGAGCAATTCGTTTCGTTGAAACCGGAGATCAAGTATGTGCTTCTGTTCTACTGCTTGAATGACGTTTCCGATGTCAGTGCGCAACAAGTCGTTCAGACCCTTTCAGGCCTTCAGGAGGCGGACCAAGCCGATCAAGATAGGTTTGCTAGCCTCGGCTATAGGTTTACGAGCATTCAGTCCGCGATCCACTCACTCAATGTCTATCTGCGTTCGCGTTCGAAGTTCTATCTTTTCCTAAAGGGTGCGCTCACTGATCCAGCCATGAGATATTTCAAGCAAGACTTGGCCGAGTATCAAAAAGGAAACGACCACGTTACCGCGTCGCTGCGCCCGCTCGAGGAGATCGCTAAGAAGCTTGCCGCTAGAAGAATTACCTTTGAGGTCTTCGTGATGCCCTACGAGGCTCAAGTACGGACCATGGTGCAGGCGAACCTTTTGCCGCAGAGAATGGTCGACGGCTTCCTGCGCCGGAACGAGATCGACTATTACGATCCGGCTGAGAAATTTATGAATTCGGGCATCATCGCAGAAGATTTGTATCTTTATGGCGACCCGATGCATCTGAGCGAAAAAGGGCATCGCCTCGTATCCGAGATCGTCGGCGGCGAACTGGCTAGAATGATGGCCCGCCGGTAGAAGGGGGGCGAGAGCCCGTCATCCGGGCCGGGCTGGCTGCACGAAATCAAACATGATGTGACTTTCGCATCATGGCTCGTTCCGGCGCACTAATTGCCAGTTCGTCGCCCATGAGCATCGTTCCGCGGCAGTTAGGAGTTCTTGGCTTTGGAAACCCAACTGTCACCCTTTCGCCGTCTATTGCTGTGGTTGATTTCGATCCTCATCCTGTTCGGGGTTATGGATGGCCTCTCCGTTGTCTTCTTGAAATTCGTACTCAACTCGAGTGCGCGCTTTCTCGTTTGGAATCCGGATATTGACGCTTCCAAGGTGTGGGCAGCGGCAGGGGGAAATTGGGACGACGAACTAGGTTGGCCGTCACCGCGCGACGCCGTCGCGCCACCCCGCGACCGAACAGGCGCCAAGTACAACCCGGATTTTTCACAGTCCAATTACCCGTGCGCCTCGGTCTATGGCGCCTCGTTCGTCTGGGGGGGGGAAATCCCCCTCGCCGATGGCTGGGTCGAGCAACTGTCGCGCAAGCTCGGCTGCTGGGTCGCCAATTACGGTGTACCTGGCTACGGCACCGACCAAGCCTATGTTCGCTTCCAGCGTATGAAGCAGGACCAAGCACCGGTAACAATGCTCGGATTCTCTCCTGAGCACATCATGCTGAACGTCAACCAGTATCGCGGCTTCATGGGTTACGGCCCGAGCCCGACCGGCATTAAGGGCCGCTTCATACTCGACGGTGAGGGTCGCCTCGAATGGATTCATCGACCCCGGATCAGTGAGAAAGAATTCGTGGAATTCTTGCGCGATCCCGCGAACTTGCTGCCGCATGAATATCTATTGCCTGACACCCCTGATGGCCCAGTGACGCTACGCTTTCCGTACACGCTGACGGTTGCCCGGGTTGCGCTTATGCCGCGCTTGCGCGTGCGCTTTACTGGTCGCCCCTCATGGGCTGATTTCTACCGAGCCGGCCACCGTTCTGGGGGGCTCGCTCTGACGGCTGCCATAGTGGAGGCCTTCGTTCGCGAGGCTGAACGCCGCGATAAGCGAGCGCTCATCGTGGTGTTGCCCGGTGCGAGCAACTTCCGCGCCGAGGCCAAATTTGGCCAACCCGAATACGCTCCCCTTATCGCCGCGCTCGCCGCCAAAAACATTGACGTGTTCGATCCCAGTCCGGCGCTGCTCACCGCTCTCGGCCAGAGAAGCTACTGCGAGCTCTATACCGCCCCGGCCGACTGCGAGGGCCACTTCGGCATTGAAGGCAGCCGCATTGTCGCAGATGTGATCATGGCTGAACTTCGGCAACGTGAATTAGTCAAGTGATCGCCAAGTCGTGTCGCAGATGGACCAGTCCCATTGGCGGAACAACGGTCCATTCCAGCCTCCCAATTTAGGGTAAGCCTTCGCCGCCTGTGTGAGCAAGCTGCGGAGCGTCAGCAGCTCTTGGAAATAGAGGTAAATTTTCGGCCGCTTGAATCCTGCGAACTATTGGCAACCGCCTATCGGCCATGATTTCCGATCGGACAGCGACTGAGCGTGTGACAGTCATGGGATCCCCGGTATCTTACACAAACTGCGCCTCAGCGATGCTTTCTAAGCGCTGCCGGCCGGCGCCCGTGACCGCCGCCTCCGTGGTGAGCTCGGTCGGGGTGTAACCACCGGCCTGGAGCCCAAACGCGAGCGCCATGGTGAAACACCGCTCGAACCTGAGGGCCATGGTTTTCGCATCAGCCGCTCCGCGCTAACGTTGCGCGCCAAAGTGCCCAACCTCGACGAAGCTGGTTTTGCTCGAATGGCTGGCGACGCCGAGAAGAACTACCCTGTCTCCAAGGTCCTCAATGCATCCATAACCTTGGACGTTTGCCTCATGCCCGCTATCGGGAGTTAAGCGGACATTGCAAATTCGTCCAGCCATGTCCGCTTATGACCCAAAGTGGACATCAGATTTTCTCCTTTTGGACGTCTTTGGACCTTTCGGTCCTGTCGAGCTGCTACAATGCGTCTTTTGAAAGCGGCGCGATCCGTGCTAAGGCTCGCTCCGGATTGGGGTCAGTACCCACCGGGGGGTATCGTTTGTGAGTACAACGTTTGCCGAAGTGCTCACAGGAAGAGCGCTCGCTGTCAGAGTGTGGAAATACACCGTTCGTCGAATATTGTTCCCACTGTGCGTGCTTGCGCCGTTCGCTTATTTCTTTCCGAGGATCGCGCTGTTCTACGCGGTTTGCGGCGCCTACGACGTCGGCCGCAATTCGGGACTCAATTTGTCGACGCTGCGGCGCTATTTCATCGGCAACGGTTTTCCGACCTGGGTCCTGTCGCCATTCAACATCCTCTTGGATCTCTTGTCGCTGCCCTACGTCAATAAAGGCGTCTATCGGCTCGGCGATCTGCCGCCCGCCTATCAGGACGAGGTAAAGCGCCTAATCCAGGCTGCGAGAGACGCGAATCTTGTCATGCAACTGGAAGAGGCGGCGAAGAAATATCCACGTACGATGGTTTTCTTCCGCTGGTACGGCGTTAACAAGGACACCCTTTTCGATGTCCCGGCGTTCCATCAGCCGTGGAAATACATCCAGACGATCGGTGTTTCAGTTTTTAATAAGAAAGTATCGACCTCGCTGCATTTCGGCTTCATGCGCGCAACGTTGCGGATTTTGTACAATCTCAACGATATGAACGACGACTCCGCCTATATCGTCGTCGGTAACACGACGAGTTACTGGCGCGAGAATAAGCTTTTCATATTCGACGACACGCTTTTGCATCAGTCGTTCAACGAGACCGACCAGACACGCTATTGCCTTTTCGTGGATATGATCCGCCCGTCGCTGTTTCCGGGCGTCATGCGTGCCCTGATTTCCAGCGTCCGCATTTTGACCCAAAGCTTCAAGTTCATCTATTACCAGAACTGGAAGGTCATCGAGCGGTAGTGCTTACATAAGATCCTCAAGCCACAAGGATCATCACGGCGCGGGTTACATCGTAAAGGGCATGAGCACGACGAGCAGCGCGGCGTCGCGGTCTCCATGGCTATCAAAAGGCTTGGTGTCGGTCTTCGATTACGCCGCGGCTTCGAACAGTCGCGCCGCCGTAGTGCTGCTCCTTATCTGTCTACTTAGCTTCCTCCCCGGAATTTCTCAAATTCCGCCACTCGACCGCGACGAAGCCTATTTCGCGCAGGCCACAAAGCAGATGATCGAGACCGGAGATTACGTCGATATCCGCTATCAGGAGGACGTGCGCTATCGCAAACCAGTGGGCATCCACTGGCTGCAAGCGAGTGTCGTAAACGTCGCTAGCGCGCTTGGACTGCCCAATGCGCGCACCAGCATTTGGCTTTATCGTCTGCCGTCATTGATTGGTGCGATCGGTGCGGTGCTGGCGACCTATTGGTGTGCGCTCGCCTTCATCAGCCGGCGTGGCGCGGTGCTCGCGGCGCTGATGTTGATGTCGTCGTCGATCCTCGGCGTCGAAGCGCGTCTGGCCAAAACCGACGCCGCGCTGTTGTTCACCGTCGTCGCGGCGATGGCGGTGCTGGCCCGCGTCTATCTGGCGCCACGCCGCGGCGATGTGCAGCCCGGCTTCGGGCAGCTCGCGATTTTCTGGACCGCGCTTGCCGTCGGCATTCTCATTAAGGGTCCGATGATTTTGATGGTGGTTGGGCTCGCGGCGGCGACACTAGTCGTCCTCGACCGATCGGCACGCTGGCTATTGGCGCTGCGTCCGATTTGGGGTCTGCCTTGGCTGCTCATTCTCGTCCTGCCTTGGTTCATCGCGATATATGCCCGCGTCGGCACTCAGTTCCTGATCGGATCGGTCGGCGAAGATATGCTGGCCAAAGTGGCAAGCCCGCAGGAAGCCCACGGTGCGCCGCCGGGCCTCTACTTTTTGGTGTTTTTCGCGACGTTCTTTCCAGCGTCAATGTTGGCAGTCCTTGCGGCTCCGGCGGCTTGGGCGGTCCGTCGCGAGCTCGCTGCACGCTTCCTCCTGGCATGGGTCGTGCCCTCCTGGATCGTGTTCGAGCTGGTCGTCACCAAGCTACCGCACTATGTCATGCCGCTTTTTCCGGCGATCGCCATTCTCATCGCCTACGCGGTTGAATCAAAAGTGCTGTCGCGCCAGCGGTGGCTGGTGCGCGGGACCATGTTTTGGTTTCTGGCCCCGGTCATTGTCAGCATCATCGCGATCGTCGCCGCGATCATTATCTCCCGCGACCTTGTGCTACTGGCGTGGCCGTTCCTCGCCGGCGCTGTCGTCTGCGGCCTATTCGCCTGGCAATTGTTCGATGATGACGGCGCCGAACACGCCTTCGTGCGGGCGACAGCCGCGTCGGTCCTGATGGCGATAGGCATTTACGCTGTCGTTGTGCCGGCGCTGACGCCGGCGTTCCCGAGCGTGGCGCTCGCCGAAGTGCTGCAAGATGCACCTTGCTCGCATCCGATCGGCGCGAGTGTCGGCTACGAGGAGCCGAGTCTGGTCTTTCTCGCCGGCACGACCACGCGTTTTACCGATGCCGCCGGCGCAGCCGATTTCCTGCGCCAGGGCGCTTGCCGGTTGGCCTTCATCGAATCGCGCCATGAGCGCACCTTCGCGCTTCGCGCCGAGGCGATCGGGCTGCGGTATAATGCCGGACCACGTGTCGAAGCTTTCAACGTTAGCATCGGCCAGCCGATCACGATTGCAGTCTTCCAGTCGGCGGACGCGCCATGAGCGCGACGAATGATGCCCCAGTGGCGCTCCTCGGTTGCTTTGGGCGAGTGGCATTGTCGGCATATTTGGTCTTTTCTTGCAGCGGTGATCGCGCCTAATCGGAGCTGGCGCCGTTTGGGAGGACTGACGTGCGGCACCCAGCCAACACAATCGAGGATATGAAAAAAATTCTTCTCGGCTATCGCGACAACATGAGAATCGAGATTGAAAACGGCGTCACCGTAACGGCAGAAACAGTGGCGGATCTTCGCGCACTCCCCACGTGGCCGGACGGCTTGGTTTTAGACATCCACGTAGACCTTGACCCCCGATTGAGCGTCATAAGGGTCGGGCGTGCCGATCCGACCAGCTAACATCACAACGGCATAGTAATGTCTGCTTTTGGAGGTAAAGCGGACATTCCTCCAACCATCCGCGATGTCCGTTATTGACCCAAAGCGGACATTAGCAACCGATCACTTGTCGCAAAATTGCGCTGTGTCAGAACGGCCTATCGCCGACAATGGTGCACCGGCGCATCACGCGCTTGTGGCGGGCCTCGTCGAAACCGGTCGCGCGATGCAGCGTGCAGCGATTGTCTTACACCATGCATTCGCGTGGGTTCCAACTGTGCGTATAAACACGGGCCGGTGGCGTGATCATTAGGTTGAGTTCCTCGATCAGCGCACGGCCTCCTTCGTAATCCATGCCTTCAATCCACTCGGCATGATCGCCAAGAAATATCGCCTTCCGTCCGGTATCCGGATGTGTACGCACGATTGGATGTGCGATTGGCGGTACCTTGGCCTTTTGCTCTGCCGTGAGCGGGTCCTCGCCATGGCGGCGTGTACGTGAAAAGTCGAAATTGTGAATGGCGCGACGGCCATCGATTTTGGACTTGATCGTAGGGGGCAGCAAGTCATACGCCGAATACATATCCGCAAACTCAGTTTCGCCACCCACCTCCGGCACAATTTCCGAGTACATCATTGTCGCCTGTCCGGAGCGCTCGCGCCAGGATCCGTCGGTGTGCCAATAGAGTGTGCCCTTGTCGGGGTGCTTGCCGCTCGGATTGCCGTCCTTGTCGAGGTTGGACAGCGTGTAGATTTCCGGATGCTCTTTGTAGCCGTGGTACTGGCTAAGCACGTGGATCTGCACCTCGCCGAAATTACGCGCGAAAGCCACTTGCGTCGTTGGCGGCAGATCGACATCACGAAACAGGATCAGTTGGTAGTCGAGAAAGGCTTCATAGACCTTGGCGAATATTGCCGGCGACACGGCTTGCGCGAGCGTAATGCCGATAATTTCGCAGCCGAGAACTGGATGCAGCGGTATGACTTGAAACGGCCAATCGCGCGCTGGATGTGGAGATTTCAGCTGGGTTTGCGTCATCAAAACCTTTTCGAGTTGTGGTGTTGATTATGCCAGGAGCGGTGCGGGCTTCCTAGTCAGCCTCTTGCCTGCTGGATATTCGGGTCGCCCATAAACCGGCGCGTTGCGTGGTACGACCAACATCGTCGGTTGGTGGTAACATATGTTACACATAGACAAGTTCGAATAACGGAGGGTGAGATGCCTGGAGTCCGTAATGCGATATACCGGATTACGCTTGGGATCCTCACCACCGCTTGGATCAGCACCGCAATGGCGCAGGAGGTAAGGCATTATCGCTTTGCCTATGATCAGCCAAAAACCACTGGATATGGCATCGCGGGCGATCTTTTCACCAACAAGCTCAAGGAATTGAGCGGTGGGTCGATGTTGATCGACCAATATCCTGGCGCCCAGCTCGGCCAGGAGCCGCAAGTTCTTCAGCTGGTGAAAGCGGGCGACGTGGAGTTCTGCATCAGTTCGTCAGCAAACGCGGCTACGCTCTCGCCGCAAGCTGGCGTGATGTCGCTTCATTACTTGTTTCGCTCGGAAGATCACCTCGTGAAAGCGCTATCCAATCCAAACGTAACGCAAGCTGTGAGGTCTATGATCGAGGATACGGTACAAGGCGCCCATGTGATTGGCGTGCTCACGCTCGGCTTGCGTAGCATGTACAGCAAAAGACCGGTTGACAAAGTTGAGGACATGAAGGGCCTCAAGGTCCGCGTTCAGGCGACAGCGACCGAAGACCTGATGTTTCCCGTTTATGGCGCCCAAACAGTCCATATGCCGTTTGGTAGCGTATACACTTCTCTGCAAACCGGCGTCGTTGACGTCGCTGAGAACGGCGTGAACGTCTATCTCGCCAACAAACACTATGAAGTCGCTCCGGTCCTGTCAATGACTGAGCATGAAGCGAACAACAATCTCATCTGGATCAGCGACAAACTATGGAAAAGCCTGTCGGATGACCAAAAGAAATGGGTGCAGACAGCCGCCGATGAGGTCAGCATGAAGGAGCCGGCCATGGCATTGGACCTGGAGCACCAGTCGGCTGGCAAACTCAAAGCCATTGGCGTCTCGGTCGTTGATAAAGTCGATAAATCCGGATTTCAGAAGCTTGCCGATCCTTACCTTGACAAGCTGGCTAGTGAACTCGGACCGCATGCCTCGAAGATTAAGGATTTGATCGTGGGCGTGAAGTGACGGAGCGAAGGCACCTAGCTTTGGCTGCAGATTGCAGGCTCTGATTGCAATGGGCATCGCGGATAGGCTCCTGTCTCGACGACAGACTCATTTGAAGTGGCGGTCGTTCGACGTTCTTGAGTTGGCCCTGATGGGCCTGTGCGGGATCTTGTTATTCGCTTTTTGCAGCACGGTCATTTTCGACATAATTACACGCACGATCCGTCACCCCTGGCTTTGGTTACAGGAGGTGACTTCGACATTTTTTATTTACGCGATTTTCTTTGGCGCTGCCGTGGCGACGCGCCGCAATGATCATCTGTATCTGACTGCGATCGCTGAAAGCCTGCGAGGAAAGCTCCGGACCGCAGTCGAAATCTTTACCAGGCTCGTCGTATTGGGCGTGGCAGTGAGCTTCATCGTTTTTGGTTATCTAAATTTCCTGCGCGGCTTTTCCAGCTTCCGCATGCCGTCGTTGACGCCAATTGCTTCCCTGTACGCGGCGATTCCAATATGCGGCGTTTTGGTCGCGCTGTTTGCGATCGAGCAAATTGTCAATGGCTTACGAAACGGCTTCGAACATGCCGAGTTGTTCGAAGAACCACAGCGTGTCCAAGCGATCGAAACGATAGTCACCAAAGTAGATCGCTCATGAATGCTGGTTACATACTCGGATTGATGAGCTTTCTTTTTTTGTTCTTTGGCTATCTCGGTGTACCAGTCCCGTTCGCGTTGATGGCAGGTGTTCTTATCGGCGCTTCGTTCACCGAAGTCTCCCACGTCGCCATTATCCAAAAAATGTTCGATGGGATGGACTCGGAAGCATTACTTGCGATTCCATTCTTTCTGCTGGTCGGAGAGTTGATGAGCTCGGCGAATGTGGTCGTGCGGGTAGTGAATTTGTCGCTAGCGCTGGTCGGTCACATTCGCGGTGGTCTCTCGCAAGTGGTCACTGTGTTCAGCATGTTCTTTTCCGAAATGTCGGGCTCCACCACTGCTGATGTTGCGGTCATTAGTAGGGCGCTTGGCCGCCCTATGAAGAAGGAAGGTTATAGTCCTGCGTTCATTGCTGCGATTATTGCATCAGCATCGACCATCGCGGCGCTGGTGCCGCCGAGCATCACCGCAGTGGTTTATGGCGCAATCGGGAATGTCTCGATCGCCGGACTTTTTATGGCGGGTTTTGTACCCGGCATGATGATTGGCGTCGGCCTGATGATCTATTGCTATTTCTTTGGACCCGCTGGCATGCGGCGGCCACGCGCTGCATTTCGCGATCTGGCAGGAGCTTTCAAAGATGCATCGCTCCCCCTGATGATCCCAATCATCCTGTTGGGCGGCATTCTCACCGGCTGGTTTACCCCAACCGAGGCTGGCGTAGTCGCTGTCGCTTACATCCTTATTGTTGTCATCCCGGCTCTTAACCGTGGTCATATCAGGTTTCTGGCCTACGATTTCTGCCTTGCCGGCCTGATTTTTTCCTTGCCTTTGATCACCATTGGCGCGGCGAATGCTTTTGGTTGGCTTTTTGCTTATTTGCGCGGAGCGATCGTTATTGCTGAATGGATCACAAGCATTTCGGCCCATGATCCACATTTGATCATGTTGTTGATGGTCGCGCTATTTACAGTCATAGGCGATTTCATTGAGCCGGTTCCGACAATCATAATCTTCATGCCGTTAGTGAACGCGCTGACCGACGCGGGCAACATCAATCCCGTTCATATGGGTGTGGTGCTGATTACGACGCTCGCGTTTGGCCTGATCACACCGCCTTACGGCCTGGTTCTTTTGATGGCATCAAAATTCGTCGATGTCCGCTTCTCTCAGGCATTGCGGGCGGCATGTCCGATCTACATTGTTTTCTTTGCCACGATCGCATTCACGATTTATTTCCCGTCGGTGGTGCTCTGGCTACCGAAACACGTGCTGCCCGCTTCGGTCGGTTGTTTCCGCAGCCCAACCGGTGTCGGCTATATCTGTCCGCCGTAGTCACGATCCCGATCTAAATGGGTGCTGTTCCAACAGCGCAACCGATAACGAGGTCAATGTCCGCTTTTGGCACAAAGCGGACATTCCAGTCGCCCACAGCGATGTCCGCTTTTGGGGGTAAAGCGGACATGAGT
>Ga0318574_10000127_pt1 | contig 18723 bp, 17 predicted proteins | sample GRESIP089b5f22_FD_202527 | JGI IMG/M metagenome (GOLD analysis project Ga0318574, IMG submission 202527) | Tropical soil microbial communities from Luquillo Experimental Forest, Puerto Rico - GRE.SIPMG.089b5f22 | ecosystem: Environmental > Terrestrial > Soil > Tropical forest > Bulk soil...
CCCTTGGCCAGTGCGGCCTGCTTGAGGGTCAGGTCGTGGTCGATGGCGTAGTAGGAGATCGCCGCGGCCTTGTCGTAGCCGATCACCGGGGACAGCGCGGTGACCATCATCACCGACCGCTCGATGTTTTCGGTCAGCTTGGCCTGGTTCAGCGTGGCGCCCTCGACCATGAACGCGCGGAAGTGGTCGCACATGTCGGCCATGATCAGCGCGGAGTGCAGGTAGTTGCTGATCAGGATCGGGCGGAAGGCGTTCAGCTCGAAGTTGCCCTCGTTCCCGCCCATGGTCACCGCGACGTCGGAGGCGATGACCTGGATGGCGACCATCAGCATCGCCTCGGCCTGGGTGGGGTTGACCTTGCCGGGCATGATCGAGGATCCGGGCTCGTTGGACGGGAAGATCAGCTCGCCGAGCCCGGTGCGGGGCCCGGAGCCGAGCCAGCGCAGGTCGTTGGCGATCTTGAACAAGGTGACCGCGGCGGCCTTGAGCCCGGCGTGCGCGCGGACCATCCGGTCCAGCGTGCCCTGGGCGGTGAACTTGTTCGCCGCGGTCACGAACGGGACACCGGTCATCGCCGCGATCTGCGCCGCGACCTGGTCCCCGAACCCGGCCGGGGCGTTCAGCCCGGTGCCGACCGCGGTGCCGCCCATCGCCACCTGCAGCAGCCCGGCGGTGGCGTGCCCGGCCTCGGCGATCGCGTCATCCAGCGCCCCGGCGTAGCCGGACCACTCCTGCCCGACGGTCAGCGGCACCGCGTCCTCCAGGTGGGTGCGGCCGATCTTGACCACGGCCGCCCACTGCCCGGCCTTGGCGTCGATGGCGTCGCGCAGCCGCGTCAGCGCCGGGATCGTCTTGTCCGTGGCCATCGTGTAGGCGGCGATGTGCATCGCGGTCGGGAACGTGTCGTTGGACGACTGGCCCATGTTGACGTGGTCGTTGGGATGGACCGGCTGCTGCGAGCCCAGCGTGCCGCCGGCCAGCTGGATGCACCGGTTGGAGATCACCTCGTTCACGTTCATGTTCGACTGGGTGCCCGACCCGGTCTGCCACACGTACAGCGGGAACTCGGCATCCAGCGCCCCGCTGATCACCTCATCGCAGACCCGCTCGATCAGCTGGCCCTTCCAGGCCGGCAGCCGCCCGGCGGCGGTGTTCACCACGGCCGCGGCCTTCTTCACGTACCCGTAGGCGTGATACACCTCCTTCGGCATCTTGTCGTTGCCGATGTTGAAGTGCTGCAGGCTGCGCTGGGTCTGCGCGCCCCAGTACCGGTCCGCCGGCACCTCGACATCACCGAGGCTGTCGAATTCGCGCCGCATCCCCGTGGCGTCAAGCCCGATCGGAACATCGAGGATCTTCGGCTCTTCGTCGTTCGTAGTGGCCATGGTGCGTACTCTCCTAACGTTTGTGAACTCGATGGTCGGATCAGGGGGCGGACCGCGCGCAGCCCCAGCCAGGCGGCCACCAGGCCCACGGCGACGCCGACCGCGGTGTCCGCCAGCCGGAGAATGGGCTGCCGCCAGGCGTCGTGCGGGCTCAGCCCGGCTACGACCATGACCACCGCGGTCGTGATCCCGGCTGTTATCTCGTCTCCGGGCCGGCCGATCAACGCCGTGACCAGGACGCTCAGGCCAACTAGGATCGCCAGGCCCCATGGATGGAAGGGAAGGAAGGCCAGATAGGCCAGGCAGAGCGCGAAGCTCACCAGCGTCGCCGCCATCCGGGACACCGCCGCGGCCAGGCTCTTGTCGTAGCTATCCCGGAAGAGGAATACGGTCGAGACGACCGCCCACAGCCCGCCCAGCGCGTCGTCGGCCGGGCTGATCGAGTACACGAGGGACAGCACCCTGGTGGTAAGCCAGTAGCTGATCAGGCAGGCGACCGCTAGCAGGATGCTGTCCGCGGCGGCGGCCCGGACCTCCGCCCGCGGCGGCAGCGTCACGACACCGAATCGGGGTAGGCCGGCTGCCATATCGCGTCCTGGACGGCCTGCACGAGGTTGTCGGGCTTCCTGGTGGCCACGCCGTCATCGGCCGCGGCCCGGGCCACGGCGACCGCCGTGGTCGCCGAGGAGGCGCGCAGGTTCTCCACCGCCGGCAACAGGGAAGCGCCTGGCGCGCTGACGTCGGCCTGGCCCGCCACCGCCTCGGCGGCCGCCAGCAGCATGCCGTCGGTCACCTTGGACGCGCCGGACACGATCGTGCCTAGGCCCAGCCCCGGGTACAGCAGGGCGTTGTTGGCCTGGCCGATCCAGTACCGCGCGCCCGCGTAGTCCACCGGCGGGATCGGCAAGCCGGTGGCCACCAGCGCCTTGCCCCTTGACCAGGCGATGATGTCGGCCGGCATCGCCTCGATCTGGGAGGTCGGGTTGGAGACCGGGAAGATGACCGGCCGCTCGACGCCGGCGCTCATCGTCTCGACGATCTGCTGGGTGAACGCCCCGTGTGCCGTCGATGCCCCGATCAGGACCGTCGGTTTGACCTGCCCGACCACGGTCTCGAGCGCAATGATGCCCGAGGCGGCCCGGGCCTGGCGCAGCGCGGCCATCTGCGGCCAGCGCAGGGCGGCTGACGGGTCGACCTGGACGGGCGTCCTGGCCCATCCGGCGGCCTCGTCGGCCGGGCGGGCGTAAGGACGCTGGTAGTCCAGCATGCCGTCGCCCATGTCCTCGGTAAGCAGGCCGGGCAGGTCTACGATCCAGACCTGGCGCGTGGCCGCGGCCGCGTCAAGACCGTCCCGGGCCATCTGGTCGCGGATCTGGTCGGCGATGCCTACCCCGGCGGTGCCGCCGCCGAGGATGACCACTCGCTGATCGCGCCAGCGGGTGCCGGTGACCTTCAGCGCGTTGAACAGCCCGGCCATGACGACGGCACCGGTGCCCTGCATGTCGTCGTTGAAGATCCGGTACTTGTCCCGGTAGGTGACCAGGATCCGCCGGGCGTTGTTCGCGCCGAAGTCCTCGAAGTGCAGCAGCGCGTTGGGGAACAGTTGTGAGGCCACCTCCAGGTATTTCTCGATGAACGCGTCGTAGGCGGCGCCGCGGACCCGCGCGTGCCGGTTGCCCACGTATAGCGGGTCGTTCAGCAGCCCCTCGTTGTCGGTGCCCACGTCCAGGGACACCGGGATCACCCGGCGCGGGTCAACGCCGGCCGCGGCGGTGTAGACGGCCAGCTTGCCGACCGAGATCGCGATGCCGCCCACGCCCCAGTCGCCGATGCCGAGAATCTCCTCGGCGTCGCTGCACACGATCAGGTCCACGTCGCCTGCCCCCAGGCCGAGCGTGCCGAACGCCGCCTGGATCTCGTCCGGCCGGTCGATGGACAGGTATATCCCGCGCGGCCGGCGGTACTCGTGGGAATACTGCTCGATCGCGTCCCCGACCGTGGGGTCGTAGACGACAGGCAGCAGTTCGGCCAGGTGGTCTAGGAGCACCTTGTAGTACAGCACCTCGTTACGGTCGTGCAGTTGCTCCATGTACACGTTCTTGGCCAGGTCGCTGCCCTGTGCTTGCAGTTGCAGCCAGGCTCGCCTGGCCTGCTCCTCCAGGGTCAGCACCCCGGACGGCAGCCGCCCGGTCAGGCCCAGCGCCTCTCGCTCGGCCAGCGTGAACGCCACCCCGCGGTTGCGCAGCGGGTCGTTCAGCACGGCCGGCTCGGCCGGCGGGCGCGCCCTGTTGTTCTCGTTCATTCGAAGGAACCTCCGGATTCGGTGGATCGAAGCGATCGGGCTAGTCCAAGCCCCTGGCGAGCAGCCAGAACGTGACGCCGGTGCCTGCTCCGTAGGCGAGGTGGCCGCTCAGATCCCAGGCCAGGGTCTTGGCGTCGTACTCCCAGATCGGTTTGTACAGCCCTCCCTCCGGGAGGATGACGTAGCCCGTGGCCCACACCGCCGCCCCGAACGGCAGGCCATAGGCGGCGTGCGGGCTGCGCAGTGATCCGGCCAGGATCCCGTACAATGCCGCCGAGCCCGCGCCGTAAGCCCAGTGCATGGCGGTGCTGACGGGGAAGGCCCAGCGGTCGGGGAGTTTGCGCTGCGTGAAGCCCTCGATGACCCGCCTGGCGACCTGCCCGGGATCGGGGGCCTGCTCCCAGGTCTGGACCGGCGCGAACTCCCACGCCAGCGGGCTTTCCGTACCGCCGCCGCGGCGGTACTTCAGGTACTGGACCGTGTCCAGGCAGACGGTGCCCACGGCTCCGGCAAGGAGGCCTCCGGCTACCGCCGCGAGCGGGGTGATGCAGTGCTTTCCGCTGCTCATCACTGCTCCTGGTTGGAAAAGATCTGCAGGAAGAACAGGAAGACGTTGAGCACGTCCAGGAAGATCGACGCGGCCAGCAGAGGCGCCTCGGTGATGTCGGAGTTGGTGCGCAGCCGCTGGAAGTCGAACATGGTGAACCCGGCGAAGATCACCAGGCCGAGCACCGAGTAGACCAGGTTGCCCTCGGGGATGTGCACGAAGATCAGCACGATGCCGACCACGATCAGCGCCACCAGCGCCCAGAAGCACACCCGCGCGACCGGGGCCAGGTCTCGCCGGGTGGCGTAGCCGGCCGCGCCGAAGGCGGCGATGAACAGCGCGGTGGCCCCGCCGGCTTGCCACAGCGCCTGCGGGTCCATGCTCCCGTAGTAGGCGACCGTCGGAGCCACGGCCACCCCGATCAGCAGGCCGAACGCGGCGAGCAGCCCGACGGTCAGCGGCACGGACCGCCGCACCGCGAACCGCATGCCGATCAGGACGGCGAAAGCGGCGATGAACGCGACGATGCCCACCCCGCCGGCCAGGTTACGGCCCAGCCAGGCGCCGAGTGCGAACAAGGCGGCGGTGAGCGCGACGTAGCCCATGGTCTGCGCGAACAGCGTGTGCGCCTGGTCACGTGCCGCCGGTCCCAGCTGCCGATAGGTAAGGGTCTGAGACATGTGCTGCTCCCTGTGCCTCGGCGGCCTTCGGAGTTAGCTTCGGATGAAGGTCAGCAGGTCGGCGTTGACCTGGTCCTGGAGGGTGGCGGTCATGCCGTGCGGCGCGCCGGGGTAGTAGATCTCCTGCGAGTTCTTGAGGATCCGGGCCGACTTCTTGCCCGCGTCGTGGACGGGCACGATCTGGTCGTCTTCGCCGTGCATGACCAGGGTCGGCATGTCCATCACGCGCAGGTCGCCGGTGAAGTCGGTCTCGGAGAAGGCCTTGATGGATTCGAAGGCGCCCTTGAGGCCGGCCTGCATGCCCCACAGCCAGAACTGGTCCAGGATCCCCTGGGAGACCTTCGCGCCGGGCCGGTTCGCGCCGTAGAACTGGATCGCCAGGTCCTTGTAGAACTGGGACCGGTCCTTGAACACGCCGTCGCGCAGTCCGTCGAACACCTCGATGGGCAGGCCCTCGGGGTTGGCGTCGGTCTTGAGCATGAGTGGCGGGACCGCGGAAAGCAGCACCGCCTTGGCCACCCGGCTGGAGCCGTGCCGGCCGATGTAGCGGGCGACTTCGCCGCCGCCGGTGGAGTGGCCGATCAGGGTGGCGTCGTGCAGGTCCAGGGCCTCGATCACGGCGGCCAGGTCGTCGGCGTAGCCGTCCATGTCGTTGCCCGCAGTGGGCTGGCTGGACCGGCCGTGGCCGCGCCGGTCGTGCGCGACGACCCGGTAGCCGTGCTGGGCCAGGAACAGCATCTGGCCGTCCCAGGCGTCGGCGTTCAGCGGCCAGCCGTGGCTGAACGTCACGACGGGACCCTCGCCCCAGTCCTTGTAGTAAAGCTCGGTGCCGTCCTTGGTGGTGATGGTGCTCATGGTGCGGGAGTCCTTCCTCCATAGCGGCTCTATGCTTGTGCTGACGAAAGCCATGCTCGCCGCGATCAGGACGCCGCGGCACCCGGGTACCCCCCGGGCTTGGTCCCTGGTTTTGCCCGGGGACGGTCCAGGGGCCGTAACGTGAGATCTCATGACCGTTGTCCTCGATCATCTGGCCATTGGCACGCGCGCCCTTTCCGGCGGCTGGGAGCTGTTCGGCGGCGTCCTCGGCGGAACCTGGGCCTATGGCGGTGACTCCCCCGGGTACTGGTGGGGCCAGCTGGAATTCGCCGCGGGCCCGAAAATCGAGCTGCTGACACCCACCGGGGGTCCCGACGCGGCCTTCCTCGACCGCTTCCTGGCCGCCCGCGGCGCTGGCCCGCACCACTTCAACTTCCTCGTCACCGACATCGAGGACGCGCTGGCCCGGATCAAGGCGTCCGGCATCGAGCCCATCGGGGTCAACCTGGCCAATCCGGAGTGGAAGGAGGCCTTCCTGCACCCGCGCAACGCCCACGGCATCGTCATCCAGGTCGCTCAGCAGGGTTCGACGCCGCCGTCCGCGCCGCCGCGGGAACTGCCTGAGCCGGGCCCGCCGGCCCGCTTCGACCTGATCGAGCATCACGTCAGCGACCTTGACGGCGCGGTGCGGCTGTTCCGGGACGTCCTGGATGGCCAGCTGGAGGCGGCCGGCGCCGGGACCGCGGAGCTGACCTGGCCCGCGGGCAAGCGGATCAAGCTGGTGCGCGCGGACGGCCTGCCGCTGGGAGGTGCGCTGCACCACGTCCGCTTCACCCGCGCGGCGGCCGCGTTCAGCACCGACGACCGCGAGCGCGCGGGCCTGCTGGCCGGGCACCTCGGCCTGACCGTGGAACTGGCCGGCTAGCGCAGGGTCATATGAAGGTTCATCCTCCCGCGGCGCCGCCGCTGGCGGCGGCCGGCGCGGTGACCGCCCTACCGGCCGCCGGCCGCAGCACGTACGAGCCGAGCCAGTGGCTTGCCTCCAGCGCGAGTTCCACGTCGTGGCGGTTATCGCCGACCGGCCGGCCGAGGCTCTCCTCCGCCTTGCGGACCCGGTACTGGACCGTGTTCTTGTGCAGCGTCAGCCGCTCCGCGGTCGTCTTGTAGCTGCCCCCGCTGCGCAGGAAGGCGAGCAGGGTCTCGCGCAGGCGAGCGTGGTGCTCGTCGTCGGTGGCCAGGCCCGCCAGCGTGGCCAGCACCCAGGGCCGCAGCAGTTCTTTGGATGTGAGCATCATCGCCACGGGCGCGACCTGGCTGAACGTTATCGCCCGCGGCGCGGGGGATCCCGAGGCGAGCGCGACCGCCTGGGCGGCGATCGCCTGCTGGTGGGTGATGCGGAACCCCGTCGTGCCCCTCGCCGCGCCGCCGAAGGCGAAATGGATGTCGGCGTCCAGGCCGTCCGTGGCCGCCGCGGCGGAGTCGAACGTGTCCCGGGTCCCCAGCGGCAGCCAGGCCCAGGCGCTGGATTCGTCGCGGGGCAGAAACACCGGATCGCCAGGGCAGGCCGCGTGTTCCGCGAGGTGGCCGATCGCGCGCTCGAGCCGGGTGATCTCGTCGGCGGTGCCCGCCGCGTCGCCCGCCCAGCACACCAGGCCCACGTGGTACTGGCGCAGCCGGTAGCCGAGGGTGACTTCCGCGGCGCTCACATCGATCCGCTCGCCCGACAGCAGGTCGCGGATCCGGGCGGCCCGCACGGCGCTGCGGTTTCGCAGCCAGTTCTCCCTTTCCTGCGCGTAGGCCGTGACCATCGTCTCGGATATCTGGTCGATGTAACCAGCCACGGTCCGGGACATGCTCAGCGTGGTGGCGCTGATCATCTCGGCGTCATCGGCCTGCTGAGCCAGTTCTTTGAGCAGCCAGTCGACGAAGCACGTGTGCCCGACACGGTAGGCGCGCAGCAGCGCGGTCAGCGGCGTGCCGCGCTGCGCCAGCCGGCGCGCGTACTCCACGGCCGCGGCCGGGGCCTGCACGGTGGCCAGGTCGATCCGGTGCAGCATTATCTGCAGGAGGGTGTCGACGTTGCTGTCGACGCTCGAGGCGAGCAGGGCAAGCACAGGCTTGTCGTCACGCAGCTGCGGGATCTCCCGGAGGATCGTCTCGTAGACGTCCTCGCGCACCGCGTCGACCCGCTGGGTCACCGCCGCCGCGACGTGGGCCATCAGCTCGGCAACCGCGGGATCATCCATGCCCACCTGCGGATTCTTGCACACAGGCGAGAGCGGCGTAACCCGTTGCTTGGCAGTGTGAGTTCGGACAGCCGGGCCTGGATCTGCTCGGTGACGGAATCGGGTGGCTGATCGGCGTCGACCGCCACCAGGATGCCCCGTTTCCGGTAGTAGGCGACGAGCGGCTCGGTTGTCTCGGCGAACACCTCGAGCCGGTGCCGGATCACGCCTTCCGTATCGTCGGCCCGCCCTTCCTGGCCGGCCCGAGCCAGCAGCCGCCGCGTCAGCACCGCGTCCGGCGCGTACAGGTAGACCACCGCGTCCAGCGTGACGTCAAACCGGACTCCGAGTTCGGCCGCGGCGGTGGCCTGGGGGAGGGTCCGGGGGAAGCCGTCCAGGATGTACCCGCCGTGGGCGGCCGCCTCGATGACGACCGGGAGCAGCAAGTCGATCACGAGCTGGTCGGGGACGAGATCGCCCCGTTCCTGAAAGCCCGCGATCTGATCGCCGCCCGGGGTGCCGGCCCGGGCTTCGGCCCGCAGCAGGTCGCCGGCGGCGATGTGCCGCACGCCGAGCCGGGCCGCCAGCCGGTCGCCCTGGGTGCCCTTGCCGGCGCCCGGGGGAGCGAGCAGCAGCAGCCTCACTGCGCGATCAGCCCGGGCGGCGGAACGATGTCCCGCTTTTGGATCTTGCCGGTCGGGCCCTTGGGCAGGCTGTCGGCTATCCACACGTGGCGCGGGTACTTGTAGGCCGCGACCTGGCCCTTGACGAAGTCGCGCAGCTCCTCGTCGGTGACGGAGGCGCCCGGCTTGAGGGCCACCGCGGCGCCGACCTCCTCGCCCAGGGACGGGTGCGGCAGGCCGATCACCGCGGCCTCGGCGACCGCGGGGTGCTCGTAGAGCACTTCCTCGATCTCCCGCGGATAGACGTTGTAGCCGCCGCGGATGATCAGGTCCTTCTTCCTGTCGACGATGTAGAAGTAACCGTCGGAGTCGACGCGGGCCAGGTCTCCGGTGTGGAACCAGCCGTCGCGGATCGCCTCGGTGGTGGCCTCGGGGCGCTGCCAGTAGCCCTTCATCACGTTCGGTCCGCGGATGACGATCTCGCCCACCTCACCCTGCGGGACCTCGTGGTCGTCGCCGTCCACGACCTGCATCCGCACGTCCCGGATGGGCGTGCCGATCGAGCCGGGCTTGTGCTCCCGGTCGGGGTGGTTGAACGAGGCGACCGGCGAGGTTTCCGACAGGCCGTATCCCTCCAGCACCGGGATGCCGAACGCCTCCTCGAACGCGCGCAGCACCTCGACCGGCAGCGCCGCGCCGCCGGAGACGCACATCCGCAGCGCGGAGGTGTCGTAGTCCGCGCGGTCAGGGGCGTGCAGCAGCGCCACGTACATGGTCGGCACGCCTTCGAAGACGGTTACCCGGTGGTCGGCCACGATCCGCAGGGCATGCCCGGCATCGAACCGCGGCAGCAGGGTCAGGCACGCCCCCGACGCCACCGCGACGTTGAGCGCGGCAGTCTGCCCGAACACATGGAACAGCGGAAGCCCGCCGAAGATGACGTCGTCGGGGTGCGCGCCGACGATGTCGGTGGTCGTCGTATCGGTGTTACTGATGAGGTTGCCGTGGGTGAGCTCGGCGCCCTTCGGGTGGCCGGTCGTGCCGGAGGTGTAGAGGATGACCGCGGTGTCCTCGTCGTCGGTGTCCGCGACCTCGTAATCCGGGGCCACGGAGGCCAGCAGATCGGGGAAGCTGACCGAGTCCACGACGATGGGTTCCGCCTTGGCGTGCTCGGCGCCGCCGCGTGCCTCGTTCGCGAACGTATGCCAGGCGAAGATCAGCCCGGCCCCGGAGTCGCCGAGGTAATAGGCGACCTCCCGGGCCTTGAGCAGCGGGTTCATCGGGACGACGATGCCGCCGGCGCGGAGCACGCCGTAGTACACGACGGGGACCTCGGCGACGTTGGGCATCATGATCCCGACCCGGTCGCCTGGCTTGAGACCGCGCTCGTGCAGCAGCCCGGCAACTCTGGCGCTGGCCTCGTCCAGTTCCCGGTACGTCATCACGGCGTCGTCCACCCGCACAGCAGCCCGGTCGGCGTGGGCACGCGTGGTTTCCGCCAGATTCGATGCGAGGTTTGTCATGATGCTCCCCCTTGAGCGCCAGAACCCTATTGTCAGATCGGCGGACCAGCCGGTCGACGGTCCCCGGTATCAAGCCTGTCCCCGGTCGTTGGTACCGCGACACAACCGTTGTACCGCTAGCCTGAGGAAACGGTCAATCCTCGTGTTGCCAGGACATTAACCCCCCGTTCGCCGCTGCCTAGCGTCGTGGACTACACTCCGACGCCACCGGCCGTGAAAGGGGCGAGGATGGAATTTGACGTCCTGATCGAGATTCCGCGGGGCTGCCGGAACAAGTACGAGGTCGACCACACCAGCGGCCGGATCCGGCTGGACCGGATGCTGTTCACCTCGACGACGTACCCGGCCGACTACGGCTTCGTGCTGGACACCCTGGGCGAAGACGGCGATCCGCTCGACGCGCTGGTGCTGGTGCAAGAACCCACGTTCCCCGGCTGCCTGATCCGCAGCCGCCCGATCGGCATGTTCCGGATGACCGACGAGAAGGGCGGCGACGACAAGATCCTGTGCGTGCCCGCGGGCGACCCGCGCCAGGAGCACCTGCGCGACCTCTACCACCTGCCCGAATTCGAGCGGCTTGAGATCGAGCACTTCTTCAAGATCTACAAGGAACTGGAGCCGGGCAAGAGCGTCGAGGGCTCCACCTGGGGAGACCGCGCCGCCGCCGAGGCCGAAGTGGAGGCATCCCGGCGCCGCCTGCTGGAGACGCCGGGGCCGCCGGAAGGCTAACTTACGTGAAGGCTCCGATGCCGGTGACGGCGCGGCCGACGATGAGCGTCTGCATGGTCTCGGTGCCCTCGAAGGTGTGGATGGCCTCCAGGTCCGCCATGTGCCGCGCCACCTGGTAATCCAGCAGGATCCCGTTGCCGCCCAGCATGTCGCGCGCGTCAGCGGCGATGACGCGCGCCTTGCGAGTGTTGTGCATCTTGGCCAGTCCAGCCACGGTCTCGGTCAGTCGGCCCGCCTCGGCCAGTCGTCCGATCTGCAGGCAGTACAGCTGCATGGCGGTCAGGTCGGCCAGCATCGTCACCAGCCGCTGCTGGATGATCTGGAAGCTCGCCAGCGGCTTGCCGAACTGCCGCCGCTCCAGCGCGTACCGCAAGGCGGTGTCGTAGGCCGAGGTGGCGTGGCCCAGCGCCGCCCAGGCGCAGGTGCTCCGGGTGGCGGCCAGGACCTTGCCGGTGTCCTTGAACGAGCGCGCGCCTGGCAGCCGGTTCTCCTCCGGCACCCGCACGTTGTCCAGCACGATGTCGGCCTGCCAGATCGATCGCAGCGACACCTTCCCCTCGATGACCTCCGCCTGGTAGCCCGGCGATCCCTTCTCCACCACGAACGCGCCGACCTTCCCGTCCTCGGTGTTGCGGGCCCAGACGATAACCAGGTCGGCGATGCTACCCAGGCCGATCCACCGCTTGTGGCCGGTCAGCACCCAGCTGTCCCCCTCGCGGCGGGCCGAAGTCTCCAGCGCGACCGAGTCCGAGCCGTGATCAGGCTCGGTGAGCGCGAACGCGCCGAACTTGTCCATTGTGGCCATGGCGGGGAGCCAGCGCTCCTTCTGCTCTTCTGAGCCGAGCATCGCGATCGACATCATGGCCAGGCCCGCGTGCACGCCGAGAGCCACGCCGAGGCTGCCGTCCCCGCGGTGCAGTTCCATCGTGACCAGCCCGCACGCCAGCGGACTCATCCCGGCGCACCCGTAGCCCTTGATGTCCTCGCCGACGATGCCGAGCTCGGGCAGCCGCTTGATCAGCGGCCAGCAGATCTCGGCCCGTTCCCAGTACGGGCCGACGACCGGCACGACCTCCTCGTCGACGAACCGCCGGACGGTGCTGAAGTGCGACCACTGCTCCTCGGTGAACTGCTCGCGGACGGAAAAGAAGTCCGTCCCGAGGGCCTCTCCGAGATGCTCGCTAGCCACCTGTGACATCATCGGCTCCTTCCGAATCGAGGAACGCCTCCACCACCGGAGCGATGCGTTCCGCGCTCGCGGCCAGCTCGAGATGGCCGCCGTGATAGATGTGCAGTTGGCTGCGCGGTATCAGCCGGTGCATGATCCGCGCGTTGACCAGCGGGATGATCGGGTCGTCGTCACCCGCCAAGATCAGGGTAGGCCGCCGCAGCCTCGGCAGCCAGGGCAGGCTGGTCCAGCCGGCGGTGGACAGCAGCTGGTAGTAGTAGCCCCTGGCCGGGCCGAGCCGTGTCGTCGCGTGCAGCAGGTCACGGGCCAGCACCGGGTCCTGCCGCACGCTGCCCCCGTACAGCGCGCCGGCGATGCTGGCCGCGTACTCCGGGTCCCGGTGCCGCCGCGGCGTGAGCATGCGCCGCAGCACGCGCGGCCGCCCGGGCACCATCAGCGCGCCCGGCCCGGTCGCCACCAGCACGAGCCGGCGCACCCGGTCCGGGCGGCTCAGCGCGAACTGCTGCGCGAGCCCTCCTCCCCAGGAGATGCCCAGGACGTCGGCCCGCTCATGGCCCAGCTCGTCGAGCAGGCCCGCAAGCAGCGGCGCGACGGTGTGCAGGTGATAGGGAACCACTGGTGCCGGGGACCCGCCGACGCCGGGCATGTCGAACCGGATGACTCCCCGCCGGCGGTCGAGCGCGTCGACGAACGGCTGGAGCAGGTCCAGGCTCGCGCCGATGCCGTTGCACAGCAGCAGCGGCGGCACGTCCGGATCGCCGTCCCGCACCGCGACCCGCAGGATGCGGCCGCGGACGGTCAGCATCCGCAGGCGTTCGCCCCCGCTCACGTGCCACGGCGGCGCCGCGGCCCTGGGCGGCCGCGGATCAACGGTCATAGACGTAGGTTCCCGGCGCGTCAGAAAGCGGCGCCAGCCGGCCGCCGCCCAGTTCATCGGGCGCGGCCGTCTCCTCGCCTGAGCGCTCGGCGAGCCAGCCGGCGTAGTCCGGCCACCACGATCCGCGGCAGCTTTCCGCGTGCCGCAGCCATTCCCGCGGATCTTCCGGGCAGTCTTTCGCAACCTGGTACCTGGCTTTCTCGTTTCCTGGCGGGTTCACCATCGCGGCGATGTGCCCGCTCGTCGACAGCACGAAACGCTTGCTGCCGCCGAGCAGCTGGGTGGACCGGTAGCAGCTCTCCCAGGGGCAGAGGTGATCGGTGATCCCGGCGACCAGGTAGCTGTCCCTGTCGATGAGGGAGAGGTCGACCGGTGAGCCGAGCATCGTGGCGCCGCCGGGCCGGGCCAGCCCGTTCGTCACGCCCAGCTGGAGGAAGTCCTGGTGCAGGGCCGCGGTCATCCGGGTGGTGTCGGCATTCCAGAACAGGATGTCGAACGGTGGCGGCGTGCGTCCCAGCAGGTAGTTGTTGACCCAGTAGTTCCAGATCAGGTCGTTGGGCCGCAGCCAGGCGAACACCTCGGCCAGCGACCGGCCGTCGAGGTAACCGCGGGCCCGCGACGCGGCGGCGGCCAGCTGCGCGGACCGCTCGTCGATGACCGCGCTGGCCAGGCCCGCCCGCGCCTGGTCCAGCACGGTGACCATGAGCGTCAGGGCGGCGATCTGGTCCTGCCGGCCGGCGTGCGCCAGGTGCGCGGCCACCATCGCGGCGAGGATTCCGCCCGAGCACACCCCCATGAGCGCCACCTGTTCGCTGCGCGTGATCCGCGCGGCGGCGTCCATGGCGTCGATGACCGACTCCCCGTAGGTGTCGAAGTCCCAGGCCGCGTGCCTGGCGTCCGGGTTGCGCCAGGAGATCACGAAGACCTGCTGCCCCTGGCCGACCAGGTACTCGGCCAGGCTCCGTCCCGGCGCCAGGTCGAGCACGTAGAACTTGTTGATCGTCGGCGGGACGATCAGCAGCGGAACCTGCCTGACCGTGGCCGTGGCGGGCCGGTACTGGATCAGCTCGAACACCGGAGTGCGCAGCACCACCGACCCCGGCGTGACCGCGAGGTCCACGCCGACCTCGAAGGCGTCCGGCTGCACCATGGACGGCACCCGGGGCGGCGTGGCCATGTCGGTGACGAAGTGCCGCAGGCCGGCCAGGGCGCTGCCGCCGCCGGTGTCGATGACCGCCTTCAGCGCCGCCGGGTTGAGCACCGGGTTGTTGCTGGGTGCCAGCGCGTCCGTCAGGTTGGTCAGGGCGAAACCGACCCGCTCCCTGTCGGCCCAGTCCAGGTCCGCGCCGGCGACGACGCCCTCCGCCGTCTGCGCGGCGGCCAGGTAGGCCTGCAGCACGCGGCGCAGCAGCGGGTTGCTCTTCCAGCCCGGATCGGTGAACCGCCGGTCCCGCTGGGACGGCTGCACCGCGGAGCTGCCCACCGCGATGCGCGCCATCTCGCCGGCCAGGCGCCGGCCCTGCCTGGCCGCACGGCCAGGGCCGCCGCCAGCCGCAGGCCGGAGCCGCCCGGGTTCACCCGGTGCAGCGCGCCGAGGGCCGCGTCGGTGAGCAGCAGGTCCAGCGGCGCGGTCACGGCATCCGCCGCGGCCGCCGCCATCGTGTCGGTGTTAGTACTCATGATCTTCGCCTCCGGCCGAGACTAAGCCGCCGGCCGCCGGCCGGCATTGGTCGCGCAGCACGAAACGCGCACCTCGCGCGGTCTTCCGGGCACACCCCGCGCCCCGCAGAACGCGACTGCCGGCAGCCGCCACGCGTCCGTTCGGGATGAACAGGAGATCTTTCATCCATAACGTACGCGTGGGTCTCCCTGTGGAAATGCCGCGTCTGAGGCTCTACCGGTGCCGCCACAGCTCGCCTGCCGGGATTGTGCGGCAGGCTACGCGTTCGCGGGCCGGCGACCCCGGCCCACGCGGGCGGCGACCTGCCACGCCACCTGCAGCAGGTCCTCTTCGACACGGCCGACGCGGGGATCCCGCCGGCCTCGGCTGCCTAGCAGGCACACAGCGCAAAGCCCCTGGCAGAAGCGGTGCTGCCAGGGGCTTTCGCTGTGCCGGGGGGCTAGTGCCTGCGGAGGTGCTGCTCCGCGCGGCGGCCGAGACGCTGGGCGGCCTTGGCGATGATGGCGGTCTTTACTGCTTTGCGGATGATGGGACGTCGGCGCATGATACTGGTTCCTCTCTGGCGGATCGTGTTGTCGGTTATGGCAGCGCGGCGACCGCGGCGTCGACCAGGTCCCGGGGGATCCTGGCGCCCTCGAGCAGCAAGCCGCCGCTGCGGTCGAGTGCGTCGGCGAGCGGAACCGCCCACAGGTCCTCGACCAGCAGCAGAGCCGCCGTCACGCCCGGGTCGAGGTCCGCGCCGACAAAGCTGATGTCGTCCGGGCCGATCAGGCCCCCGACCTCGGCGTCGATCTCCATGAAGCCGGACAGGTCCCCGAGTTCGTCGAACTCGGCGGCGGTGATGTCGCCGGAAGCGTCCTTGGTGACGACGACGGCGTCGAGGATGCGGATGACTTTCCTGTCGACGAGGCCGGCCAGTTCGGCGGCGATTTCATCATTCACTTCCCCATCGGGGAATGCGATGGCGAGATACTCGACGGGTCCGGTAGGCATGGCCCATTCTCCTTTGATCGCGATTCCGGCAGCGCCGAGAGCGCTGCCCATTCGCCATTCCACCGCGTGGCCAGCGCGAACAAAAAGCGACGCGGGCTTTCCTCGCATAGGCCGGCGCTATGGGTCCTGGGCTTTTTCAGCCAGCTCCCTGGCGACCTCGCATACCTCAGCGCCGGGCGCGCCGGACTGCTCCGGAGATCGCCCGCGAGCTGTCGGTGTCGGTGACCACCGTCCGCACGCACATGCGTCACCTGTTCGCCAAGCTCGGCGCGCACGCGGGCCCGGGCCCTCGGCCTGCTCGCTGAGTGCCATGTGCGGTCATGACTCTCCACCGCATCAGCTGGCTGAATGGGCAGGCGGAACACGAGATGTGCCGTTCGGCGGCTGCAAGTGCGGCGGCGAATGCCGGCTGCCGCTGCCATAGGAGCATGCGGACGTAGGCTCTGTTCTGCTCGGCTTGCTCGATGCCCGTCATTCACGCAGTTCACCACCGTTCGGCCTGGTGGTGAACAAGGCATGCGCTACCGAGCCATCGTCGGCGGCTATACCTGGCCAGCGCGCCCCCGGAGGCGGTGGTTATAGCGCCGGGCTATGAGACGACAGCCGCCATCGCTTTTGCCGCGACGCGCCGGCCGGGTGGACTTCCTAGTGAGGAAGGGCAGTTCGCTGCCTCGCCGGCCATGGAAAGGACACAGACAATGGCCAAGACCAAAGACATCCGCGCGGCGGTCGAAGATGAGCTGATCTTCGATCCGCTGGTGGACTCATCCGATATCCGGGTGGAGAACATGGGCGGGAACGTGGCGCTGAACGGCACGGTGCCCAGCTACCCGCAGTACCTGGAGGCCGCGGCCGCCGCTCGCCGGGTGGCCGGCGTGACCAGCGTGCACAACCACCTGGAAGTCGTGCTGTCGACTGGGGACGAGCGTGACGACGCCCTGCTGTCCACCGCCGCGAACAACGCGCTGGAGCTGGACATCACGGTTCCGGAGGGTGTGGAGGCCACCGCGCATAACGGCAACGTCACGCTGGCCGGCATCGTGCGCTACGGCTACCAGCGGACCGCGGCGGAGGCGAGGGTGGCCGCCCTGACCGGGGTGCGGAACATCAAGGACGACATCGAGATCTCCTGGGACGCCGACCCGGTGGACGTGACCGCCGCGGTGCAGGACGCGCTGGACCGCAACGCGCTGATCCCCGACGACAGCGACGTGCTGATCGACACCGACGGGAACGCCGTGACGCTGACCGGGCACGTGCGCACCTGGGCCGAGCACGACGCGGTACTGGACGCCGCCTGGATGACGCCCGCCGTCTACGACGTCTACGACAAGCTCGTCGTCACCGGCTGACGACGGCACAGGATCGAGCCCGCCTGCCTGGATGCCCCCGCCCAGGCAGGCGGGCCGGCCACGTGTTCTGCCCGGAGTAATGCGATCGAAGGCAGGTGGCGGCCGTGACCGCCGTGACTGTGCGCTCCATGGATCCCGGCGACGCCCACCGCGGCGTGGTCCCGGGCCGCGAGCTGGCCCGGTACCCCTTGCACGCGCTGGCTGACGTGCTGGCGCTGTTCCTCCCTATTGCCCTCGCGGTCGTGGGCGGCAGGCTCAGCCTGGGCGCCGACATGCTCGCCCTGCTGGCCGCGGCAGCCGTGATCGCGCTGGCCGGAGGTCTCGTGCCGGCACTGGCCTGGGCAGGCGTGGCAGGGCTGCTGCTCTGCCTCCTCAACATGCCGTGGCACGGCGCGCCCACGATCGCCGGAGCCGGTGGCACCGCGGTCCTCGCCCCGCTGACCGCCGTGGCGCTGGCAGTTAGCGTCCTGGGCTTCCGCGCCGCGCGGCAGAGCCGGCGGGCTGCCTGGTCGGCCGCCGAGGCGGCCAGGCGCGTCACGGAGGCGGACCGGATGCGGGCTGCCTTGCTCACCACGCTCAGCCATGACCTGCGCAGCCCGCTCGCCGCCGCGAAGGCGGCGGTGAGCGGGCTGCGCGCGGCGGACGCCCCGCTTTCCGCCGCCGATCGCGATGAGCTGCTGGCCGCCGCCGATGAGTCCTTGGACCAGCTCGCCCGCCTTGTAGCCAGCCTGCTGGATATGAGCCGGCTGCAGGCGGGGAAGCTATCGGTGTTTCCCCGGCCAGCCGCGCTCGGCGACATCGTCGCGGACGCGCTCGATGACGTTGGGCCGCGATCGGTCACGGTGCGCGTCCCGGCGGGGCTGCCCGAGGTCATGGCGGACCCGGCGCTCATGCAGCGGGTCATCGTGAACCTGGCCAGTAACGCACTGCGGTACTCCCCTCCTGGGACGCCGCCGCTGCTGACGGCCCGCGCCCGCGGCGGCCGGGTGGAACTGCGCGTCATCGATCGCGGGCCCGGCATCCCCAGGACCGAGCGCGATCGGGCGTTCCTGCCCTTCCAACGGCTCGGCGACACCGCCGCGTCGCCCGGTGTCGGGCTCGGGCTGGCGTTGTCCCGTGGCCTGACCGAGGCGATGGGCGGCACGCTTGACCCGCACGAGACGCCGGGCGGCGGCCTGACCATGGTCATCTCGCTGGCAGCCGCCAGGAAACCGGCGCGGGCGGATCAACTGCCCGGCACCAGCCACCGGCCGCACGTCAGTGCGTCAGGTGGAAAGGCGCGCTAGTGACCACGACTCCGGGCAGGTCCCGAAGCGCGCGCCGCAGCCGGGCAGCGACGTGGTCGTGCAGGACGCGGTACCACCAGCGCCAGGTCACGATCTCGGGGTCCAGGCCGACGACGGGGACGATCACGCTCACGCCGATCACCGTGGCCGACGGCTGCAGGGACGGGTAGGCGGAGGTGAGCGTCGCCCGTCACGACCGGTGGCCGGTCCACCGCGGTCCGATCGCCCGCCAGGCCGCCTCCCAGGCGGCCATGCGCCGCCAGTTCAGGAAGCGCTGAACCAGCCGTAGCGCGGCCAGCAGCGCGAACGCCGTGACGGCCAGCGTCATCACCGCCGTCAGTACGGCCGCGAAAGCGAAGTCGCCCCATTGCGGCGGGTCGGTGACCCGGCCGGAGGCGGTCAGCCATACGGTGACGGCGGCACCGGCCGCGGCGCCTGCCGGAGCGGGCACCTCGCCGGTCCGGGCGGAGCCGCCCGCACTCTCCCACCGTGCCCTAACCCACACCTGGGCACCC
>Ga0318574_10000137_pt1 | contig 18344 bp, 14 predicted proteins | sample GRESIP089b5f22_FD_202527 | JGI IMG/M metagenome (GOLD analysis project Ga0318574, IMG submission 202527) | Tropical soil microbial communities from Luquillo Experimental Forest, Puerto Rico - GRE.SIPMG.089b5f22 | ecosystem: Environmental > Terrestrial > Soil > Tropical forest > Bulk soil...
GCGACGGCGCTCGCGCCGGCTCCCCCCCCGCATCAGGCGCGCTCGCCGCTGCGAGCGGCGTCGGTCTGAGCTGTGTGCACTCATCGGTGCTCCCTTCGGTTGATTTCGTCCGGCGTGTTCGGTGCCGGTTTGCGGGGCGCACCTTGAGGTCGATCCGGATGACCCGTCAACCCTCCGAGCCGGTATCACCCGGGATGATTCGCAAGAGGGAAGCCGTCATCCGGGGCCATCCTCGGCCGCGGGGACAGCTCAAATGAGTCCGAGTTGGCGAGCGCGGGTGACCGCGCCGGCGCGCGTGGAGACGCCGAGTTTTCGCCGGATGCGCTGCGCGTGTGTGCGCACCGTGTTAGCCGACAGGTACAGGTGCCGTCCGATCTCGCGGTAGGTGAGGTCGCCCGACAGCAGACGCAGGACCCTCACCTCGGATTCGGATAACGGCTCGGCGGCCTGTGGCGGCGCGTGCCCTGGACGCTCGACCCCGACGTCTCGCTCAGTCGCGCCGGCCAGTCGTCGCAGCGCCGATTCGCAAAGGCTGGGCACGTGCTGGTCGGACTGTACGCCGCGACCGGTGAACCGTGCCCGGGGCCAGCGCCGGCGGTCAAGGCCGCCCCCGGGGATCACCCCGGGTGATTCGTCCCGGGGCCGTTGACAGGTCATCCCGACCGGGCGGAACTTCCCCCACCTCGACGTTCACCCGCTACGGAGGAGGACCTAACCGTGTTTGTCGAACTGAACACCCGCAGCAACGACGGTTACACGGTCTCGCTCGAATGGGACCGCGACACCGGCCACACGCAGATCACCGTCGATGACGCCCGGGCCGCCGAACAGATCGTGTTCGGGGTTCCCGGCGCCAACGCCGCCGACGCGTTCCGCCATCCGTTCCGGTACCTGCCATGAACGCCATCACTCGACGCGTTGAGCTCGTGTGTCTGCTCGCCGAACTGCGGCGGCTTGCCGAGCGATCGACGCCAGACCGGCGCTGAGAAGTGCCCCGCTCGGAGTCCGTGATGCGTTTCCTGAAACCCATATCTGCACGCGTTTGGGCCTGGCTGCTGCCTCTGGTGGTGCTGTTCGTGGCAGCGGCCGTCCTGACGGCCCATCCTGCGACCACACCGGCCGCGACCTCGACATCGCGAGCGCAGATCGTCCGGCCGAGCGTTGTAACGGTGACGATCTCGCCCCGGGCGCCGACGACGCGGATTCCCCGCTCGTTCCTGGGGTTCTCGACTGAGTACTGGACGCTCCCGGTCGACGAGCGCCATACCTTGCTGTACGAACGGCTGCTCACCCTGGTTCACGTCCCGGGAGACGGGCCGTTCGTCCTGCGTATCGGGGGCGATTCGTCGGACCAGGCGGTGTGGGATCCCGACGCGCGCCGATTGCCGCCGTGGGCGTTTGCGGTCACCCCGGCCTTCGTCAAGCGGACGGCGCGCATCGTCCGCCGGCTGCACCTCAGGGTGATACTGGACATCAATACGCTCAGCGCCACTCCGAAGTCGGCGGCTGCGTTCGTTCGCGCGGCGAAGGCGCTCCTACCTCCCGGCAGCATCATCGGCTACGCGATCGGCAACGAGCCCGACCTCTATACCCGGGCGGCCTGGACGTCCATCCTGCGCGGGAGCAGTTTCTACATCGAGCGGCTTCCACCGGTGGAGACGCCTCGCAGGCTGATCCTTGACTACGACAAGTTTGCCCGCGCCGTGTCTCGGGCGACCCCAGGCGTTCCGCTCATGGGGGTGGCGCTCGCTCACCCCTATACGAATCTGAAGTGGGACGCAGACCTTGTCGCCCGCGCCAACCCAAAGCTCCGGGCGATCACGATTCATCGCTACCCGTACTCGGAGTGCTCGGCGCCCGGCACCGCCACGTATCCGACGGTGCAGAAGTTGCTCAGCGAAGCGGCGACGGCAGGCGACGCGGCCAGGATCAAGCCGACGGTCGCACTCGCTCGCCGGGCGGGCTTGCCGGTACGCCTGAGCGAGCTCAACTCGGTGACCTGCGGTGGGACTCCGGGCGTCAGCAACACGTTCGCCACCGCGCTGTGGTTTCCCGACGCGGTGTTCGAGTTCGCCCGCGCCGGCGTGTCCGCGGTCAACCTGCATGTCCGCGCCTACACGATCAACGCGCCGTTCAGCTTCGACCGGGCCGGGGTCAGTGCCCGCCCGCTCCTGTACGGAATCCTCCTGTTCCGCAGGATGCTGGGTCCGGGCTCGCGGCTGGTCGACGTCAACACGCGGAGCGGCTCGCGCGCGCACCTCAAGGTCTGGGCGGTCAGGGTCGGCGCGCACGTCCTGAACGTCCTCCTCATCAACAAGGGCACCACGTCGACGACCGTGCACCTCGACCTGCCGGCCACGCGAGCAGCGTCGGTGATCCGCCTGCTGGCGCCCTCGGCGGCGTCGGAGTCGGGCGAGACGCTGGCCGGGCAGCGGCTCAGCGATCAGCTGACCTGGATCGGTCGGCGCCGCGTGGAGACGATCAGGGGTGCCGGAGGCGAGTATTCGGTCTCGGTCCGGGGCCAGAGCGCCGCGATGCTGACCGTCAGGGTCGACGCCGCGGCGGCCGGCAGCTGAGCCAGGCGAGCCGGGGTCACGATGCATGCTCACTTGCGCACTGCGCTGCGCGTGGATCGTGACGAGCTGGATCTGGCGGCCGGGTTGCGGGTGGCCGTGGCGGTGGCGGTGCCGGTTGCCCTGGGGCTGCTGAGTGGGCATGAGGCGGCCGGAACGGTGGCCGGGCTCGGGGCGCTGAATCTCGCGATGGCGGAGGGCGTGGGGAATTACTCCACCCGGGCACTGACGCTCGGCTGCGTGCTGATCGGCAACGCCGTGGGCCTCGGAGCGGGTACGGCGGCGGCGTTGGCGGGGTGGTGGGCCGTGCCGATGCTGTTCTGCTGGGTGCTGATCGCGGCCTACGCCGGGGTGATCGGCCCGGTGGCCGAGCGGAGCGGCTGGTTCGCCGCGCTGATGTTCATGATCGGGCTGGGGCTCCCGAACCCGAGCCTGGGGCTTGCGATCGGGCGCGCCGGTCTCCTCGCCGGTGCCGGCCTGTGGACGGTCGGGGTGATCGCTCTGCTGTGGCCGTTTCACCCGCACCGTCCAGTGCTCCGCGCCGTGGGTCGCAGTCTGATGGGGGTGAGCGCCCTGTTGGAACTGGTCGCGCGTTCCGCGCCGGCCCGAGAGCGCGACCGGGCGATCGCCCGCGCCGAGGCGTTGGGCCACGAGGTTGAGGTCATGACCCGCTGGCGCGCCCTCCATGACCGCCAATTCGACGTCGCGCGCCGGCTGGGCCAACTGAGCGCGACGGCGGAGCGAGCCTGCAGCGATGCCGTCGTGCTCGACCACCGGCTGGGCGAATCCGATTCGCGGCCGTCCGATGTTGCAATGCGCGCCGCGGTGCTCCGTCTCGGTCGTGGGCTGGCGGCCGTGGGCGAGGTTCTCCGGTCGGGGCGGGAACCCGGCGGCCAACCGGGAGTCGAGCGGGCGCGCCGCACCGCGGACGAGGTGGCGCGGTGGCTGAGGCGGTCTGGGGTCGACGAGCCCGCGCTCCGCGACCTGTGCACGGTGCTCTCGAGCTTGGCCGAACAGGGGTACGGGCGGCCCGCGAGCGATGAGCCCCGGCCTCTACGCCGGCCGAGCGCCAGGGCCGCCGCCCGGGCGGCACTGCGAGCGAACCTGACCCTGTCGTCATTCTGGTTTCGTTACGCGGCACGGTTCGCGCTCGCCGCCGCCGTCGGGCTGGCGATCGCCCTCGGCTTGGATCTGCAGCACGGGTACTGGGTGCTGATAACGATCGCCGTCGTGATCAAGCCCCAGCTCTCGGCCTCGACCACCTCGACGATCCACCGCATCGGCGGGACCCTGCTCGGTGCGCTGCTCGGCGTCGTGCTCGTGATCGCGGTGACCGCCGCCTGGGGCCTGGTCGCGACAATGTTCGTGCTCGCGGTGGTCGCAGTGAGCCTGACCAGGGTCAACTACGGCCTCGCCGTGGTGTTCATCACGCCGCTGGTACTGGTGCTGCTCAGCATCCCGGATCCGGGGCGATGGCAGATTGCCGACACCCGGGTGATCAACACCCTGCTCGGCGCGGCAATCGGCCTGGTGGCCACGACCGTGGTCCTGCCCGGCAGCGAGCGGGGCGCCGTCGCCGAGCGCAGTCAGGTCGCGCTCGACCGCATCGCGGTCTTCCTGCGCGCGATCGCGCACGACGGCGCTTCCGAGCGGCTGGAGGCCCGGCGCGCGGCGCGTCGCGGCACCGACGATCTGCTTGCCGTAATCGGCCGAGCGACCGGTGAGCCGATCCCGTTCGCCGGACCTGATCTGGATGCCTCGACCCGCGTCGCCGCCGCGGCGCAGGCGATGTGGGAGCGAGCGGCCGAACTCGAGCTCGCCGTTCCGAGCGATCGGATGACGCCCGAGCTTCGCCGCTGGTTGGACGCTGCCGCCGACCGGTTGCAGCAACCGGCCCGCTGAGACTCGGCTGACCGGCGCCAATTGGGCGCGAATCACCCCGGGTGATTCGACTCGACTCCTTGACGGGTCATCCGGCTCGGCTGGACGGTTCGCCGCCTGTCTGGTGGAAGTCGAACCAAGGAGCGAACGAATGAGCACAGTCATCAGCAGCAGTGACACGTCCGGCGCGACCGCCGGCCTGACGCTGCTGGACATCTTCGAGGCGACCGTCGCGGCGTGGGGCGAGCGACCCGCGCTCGACACTCCGCAGGCGGTGCTCAGCTACCGCGAGCTCGCGGCGGCGGCGCAGGCGGTGGCCGGTCGCCTCCGCGACGGAGGCGTCGGACCGGGCGACCGGGTCGGCGTGCGTGTGCCGAGCGGAACGACCGATCTGTACGTGGCCATTCTCGGCGTGCTGACGTCGGGTGCGGCCTATGTTCCGGTCGACGCGGATGATCCGGCGGCACGGGCGGAGCAGATCTTCACCGACGCGGGGGTGTGCGCCGTGCTCGGCGAGGGGCTGGAGTTGACCTGGCGCGGTCCGGCCGGTGGCCACCTGGGGCGTCCGACCCCGGATGACGACGCGTGGATCATCTTCACGTCGGGCTCGACCGGAGCGCCGAAGGGTGTAGCGGTCCCCCACCGGGCCGCGGCGGCGTTCGTCCTGGCCGAGAATGACCTGTGGCAGGTGTTTCCCGAGGATCGTGTGCTCGCGGGCCTGTCGGTGGCCTTCGACGCGAGCTGCGAGGAGCGGTGGCTCGCGTGGGCGCATGGCGCGGCCCTCGTCCCAGCGCCGCGAGAGCTGGTTCGCTCGGGCGTCGAGCTCGGGCCGTGGCTGATCGAGCGGGGCGTCACCGTGATCTCGACGGTGCCGACGCTGGCGGCGATGTGGGATGACGAGGCCCTTTCGAACATCCGGCTGCTGATTCTGGGTGGCGAGGCGTGCCCCGCCAACCTGGTCGAGCGTCTGGCCCCCGGCCGGGAGCTGTGGAACACCTACGGCCCGACGGAGGCGACCGTCGTCACGACCGCAATCCGTCTGCTGCCCGGCGAGCCCGTGACGATCGGGGCGCCGCTGCGGGGCTGGGAGCTGGCAGTGATCGATGACGATGGTGAGCTCGTCGCTGATGGTGAGGCCGGGGAGCTCGTGATCAGCGGTGTCGGGCTCGGCCGCTATCTGAGGCCCGAGCTGAATGCCGAGCGGTACCGCAGCTTGCCGGCGATGGGCTGGGAGCGGGCGTATCGCACCGGCGACATCGTCCGCCGGACCGAGAACGGACTCGAGTTCGTCGGCCGGCGCGACCATCAGGTCAAGATCGGCGGACGGCGGATCGAGCTCGGCGAGGTCGACGACGTGCTGAGCACCGTTCCGGGTGTGCGCGCGGCGTGCACGGTGGTGCGTGAGTCGGCGGCCGGCAACAAGCTGCTCGTCGGCTATGTCACCGGCGAGGTCGACGCGGACTTCGTGCGGGCTGACGTCAGCAAGCGGATGCCGGCCAGCCTGGTGCCGCTGATCGTCGTGCTCGACGAGCTGCCGATGGCGACCTCGGGCAAGGTCGATCGCAAGGCGCTGCCATGGCCGCCCCCGGGCACGGAGGCGACTCATGAGTGCGACGACGACCTCACCCCGGCCGAGCGGCGGCTGGCCGAGCGCTGGCGTGAACAGCTCGGTCCGGTGCCGATCGGCCCCGACAGTGATTTCTTCGCTCTCGGCGGCGCCTCGCTGGCGGCGGCGAAGCTGGTTTCGGTGCTGCGCGCCGACTATCCGGCGATCGCGGTCGCCGACATCTACAACCACCGCACGCTCCATGAGCTGGCGGCGCGTCTTCAGACGAGCGGCGCGATCGACACCTCGTCCGAGCTCGAGCTCACGCCCGGGCCGATGCGGCGCCTCGGCCTGATGCAGCTCGTGGGCGTGTTCGTGCTGTTCGCGATTCAGTCGGTTCCGTGGCTGATCGGAACGCTCATCTACGGCGACCTCGTGAACCTCGGCACGCCGCACATCGGCTGGCTCTGGCTCGGTGCGGCCTGGGTCGTGCTGGCCAGCCCGCCCGCGCACATCGCGTTGCAGCTCGTCTGCACCCGCGTGCTGTTGCGCAATCTCAAGCCCGGGCGATACTCGCGGTACTCGTCGTTGGCCGCGCGCCTGTGGTTCGTGAACCGGCTCGCCGAGGTCACCCGCAACGACCGGCTCGGCGGTACGCCATGGGCGGCTGCCTATTCCCGGCTGGTCGGCGCCGACGTCGGTGACGGCGCGCGGCTCGCGACGGTGCCCCCCGCGGGCGCATTGCTGCACATCGGTGCGGGCGCGACGATCGAATCCGGCGTTGACATGCGCGGCTGGTGGATCGACGGCCAGGACCTGGTCGTCGGCGAGATCCGGATCGGGGCGAACGCCCGGGTCGGCTCGCGCACGCTGCTGAACCCGGGTTCGATCGTCGGCGAGGGCGCCGAGCTCGAGCCCGGCACCGTCCTCTCCGGGGAGATTCCCGCGGGCGAGCGGTGGAGCGGCGCCCCCGCCCGCCGTGTCGGCGCCGCCGGCGATGACTGGCCGGTCGCCGCTCCGCCGGCCACCTCACGCGCCCGTCACTGGGGGTGGCTATTCGGCGCCAGCCTGGTGCTCGAGGGCCTGATCGGATTGGCTGAGATCGGCGCGGTGCTCGGTCTGTTCGCCGTTGTCGGCGACGGGCTGCCGACCCTGAACAGCTCGTTCGTCGGGCTGGCGATCGATGCGGCGGTCGTCACCGCGGTGACCGTCCCGCTGAGCGCGATCCTCCTCGCGCTCATGCTTCGCCTGGTGTGGCGGTTCGTGAAGCCGGGATGGCACGACGAGCACGCGCCGGTCGGCTGGGCCCTGTGGTTCGCCAACGAACTCCAGCAGAGCTTCAGCACGATGCTGTTCCCGCTGTACGCCTCGCTGTACACCCGGCCCTGGTTCCGCCTGATGGGCCTGAAGGTCGGGCGTGGGACCGAGATCTCGGTGACCACCGGGCTGAACCCGCTCGTATCGTTCGGCGAGCTCGCTCAGTGCACGGATGACATCGGGTTCTGCGGCGTGCGGTCGCGCGACGGCTGGATGGCCGTCGAGCCGATCGAGGTCGGCGATCGCTGCTTCCTCGGCCCGGGCTCGATCCTGCGCGGCGGGACCCGGCTCGACGACGACAGCCTCCTCGGCGTGATGACGCTGTCCCCGTATCGGCCCGCGGCTGGCACCTCGTGGCTCGGCACCCCGGCGCTGGAGCTCCCGCGAGTTCCCGATGCCACTGATGCATCCCGCACGGTCAACCCCCCGCGGCGGCTGAAGGTCGCCCGCGGCGTGATGGACGTGATCCGGCTGCTGGTCCCGAACACGATCGCGCTCCTGATCGAGATCCTCGAGATCGTGAGCCTCGCGACGCTGTGTGCCCACTTCGGGCTCGCGGTGGCGATCGTGGCGGCGCCGTTCGTCCTGATCACCGGAGGCCTCGTCTCCACGGCGGTCACGGTGGCGATGAAGTGGATGCTGATCGGCCGCTATCGCCGCAGTGAGCATCCGCTCTGGTGCAGCTTCGTCTGGCGCGACGAGCTGATGAATGCCGCCCAGGAACAGCTGGCCGACGAGCACCTGCTGCGCTTCGCGATCGGCACGCCGATCATGTCGATGTACCTGCGGGCGATGGGCTCCAAGGTCGGCCGCGGCGTGTGGTGCGAGACGACCGCGGTCACCGAGTACGAGATGGTCAACCTCGGCGACGGGACGGCGGTCAACCGTGGCGGGTGCCTGATGACGCACCTGTTCCACGACCGCCTGCTGCGGATCGGACCGACGCGACTGGAGGCGGGCGCGACGCTCGGCCCGACCGGAGTCGTCCTCCCGGACACTCACCTCGGCACCGGGACCCGGGTGTTCGGTCACTCGGTCGTCCTGCGCGGCGAGGAGCTCCCCGCCGGCACCCGCTGGCACGGAACGCCGGTCGTCGCCCTGGCCTAGGGACGATGATCACCCTGCTCGACATACCCAGGGCAGGCGCCCCGGTCGTCGCGCTGATCGACGCGTCCGTCGAAGGGCTCGACGAGACGGCGCTCAAGCAGCGGGCACGGACGCTGGGGGAGGCAGTGGGACCCGGCATGGTGTCGCGGTCCTACTGCCACCCCTACGCGCTCGTGGGCTGGCACACCGGACCGATCGGTGTCGACATCGAGCGCGTCGTCCGTTGCGACGAGCGATTCGCGCGGTCAGTCCGCACCCCCGACGAGGACGGCCTGGCATCGGGGGGCACCGACCGCGAGGTCGTCTCGCTCTGGTCGAGCAAGGAAGCGCTCGCCAAGGCGCTCGGCGACGCCCTCCACTACGACCCGCGGCGGCTCGCGTCGCCCGCGGGCTGGGTGGACGGCGCCGCCGGCCCCTGGCGAGCGTGGGCGCTCGCCGCCCCGAACGGCTACTGCGCCTGGGTCTGCTGGCGCGACCCACATATCAACTTCACCCACCGCCCGATGTCTTCGGGCGACCCCGTAACTACACCCCACCGAGATCGAGGAAGGAACTGATGGTTACCGTCACCGCACCACCCCTTACCGCACAGCCCCAGGAGGTTGTGCTCGATGGCGAGGGACTCGACCGAAAGGTCGGCTTCCTTGGCCTCCTGTACACCTCGGTAGGCTCGATGATCGGGTCGGGGTGGCTGTTCGGCGCCCTGATCGCTGCCACGGTCGCCGGCCCGTCGGCCCTGATCGGCTGGGTGATCGCGTCGTTCATCGTGCTCCTGCTGGCGCTGGTCCATGCCGAGCTCGGCGGGTTGTTCCCCGTCAGCGGCGGCACCAGCCGGTTCCCGCATTACGCGTTCGGCAGCTTCGCCGGCGCGACCTTCGGCTGGGCGTCGTACCTACAGGCGGCCACCACCGCGCCGATCGAGGTGCTTGCCGCGATCCAGTACCTGTCGACCGCGCACTGGGCGCACGACTTCTACCAGTCCAACGGCACCTTGAGCCCGCACGGGATCATCGCCGCGGTGATCCTGATGGCGTTCTTCGTGGTGTTGAACCTGTTCGGCATCCGCTGGCTGACCCGCGCCAACAATGCGATCACCTCGTGGAAGATCGCGATCCCGGTGTTGACGATCATCATTCTGCTGCTCACGCACTTCCACCCCGGCAATTTCACCGCCGGCGGCGGATTCTTCGTGCACGGCGCGGCCGTCAAGAGCATTCTGATCGCAATCCCCACCGGTGGGATCGTGTTCGCGCTCCTCGGGTTCGAACAGGCAGTCCAGCTTGGTGGTGAGGCAGCCAACCCCGAGCGAAACCTACCCCGCGCGGTGATCCTCTCGATGCTGATCGGCGCGGGCATCTACATCCTGCTCCAGGTCGTGTTCATCGGCTCGATCAACCCCGGCCTGCTCGCCTCTGCGCACACCTGGACCAACCTCGGCACGTCTAACACCAACCCATCGATCATCGCGCTGAACGCCGGGCCGTTCTACGCCGTAACCCAGATCGCGGGGCTGGCGTGGCTCGCGTTCATCCTCCGCCTCGACGCCGTCATCTGCCCGTTCGGCACCGGCCTGATCTACTCGACCACGACCTCGCGAATCAGTCTCGCGATGGCCAGAAACGGCTACGTGCCGGACGAGTTCGAGCAGACCAGCAAGCGCACCCATGTGCCGGTGTTCGGCATCCTGTTCGCCACCGCGATCGGGCTGCTATTCCTGCTGCCGTTCCCGAGCTGGGGCAAGCTCGTCGGCATCGCGACCAGTTCGTCCGTGCTCATGTACGCCGGCGCTCCGCTCGCCCTGGCCGCGCTGCGCAAGTCCAAGCCCGATCTCCCTCGGGTCTACCGGCTTCCGGCCGCCGGCGTGCTGGCGCCGCTTTCGTTCGTGTGCGCGTCCTGGATCATCTACTGGAGCGGATGGCAGACGCTGACCACGCTGATGGTGGCGATGCTCATCGGCTACGCCTTCGTAGCGTTGTCATATCGGTTCCGCCTCAACCCCGCCGCGCCCAAGATGGACTGGGGAGCCGCGACCTGGATCGTCCCGTACTTCGTCGGGATCCTGGTCATCTCCTACTTCGGAGACTTCGGCTCCGGCGGGATCATCGGAGGCATCGGGATCTTCAAGCACGTGCTCGATCACGGCGGCAACGACGACCTCGGCCTGGTCGGCGGCCTGCTCGTCTCAGCCGCCTGGAGCCTGATCATCTACAAGCTCGCCATCGCCCGCCGGCTCCCCGAGGCGGACGTCGACCAGTACGTCGCCGACGTCTACCCGCCACCCGTCGACTAGACGAGCCCTTAGAGCCAAGCTCGAAGACACCGATCGCCATTCTCCGGACCGTTTCGGCACGGTCCGGAGGGCGGCGATGGGAGTTTGCGCGAGCGCACGCCTGAACGAACGACGGCCTAACGACTGCGTTGGTGCGGCAAGCAGCCCGGCCCCCACGCGGCGGTCTGTCGCGATCTCGACGACGACTATCTCGCGGCGCTCGCGACAGCCAGCGGCGCCGAGGCGATCATCACGGGCGATCTCGACTTGCTCGCGGTCGGCTCCGAGCAGGTCTCGTTCGATGTCATGAGTCCGCGCCAGCTCGTCGATCGGCTCGGCTGACCGCGGCACCTCACTCGCGTTTCTCGTCTTCGGCGGGAACCAGCGTCGGCGCTGGAGATTGCGAAGACGAACAGGCAAGTGCAGCGCGTCCACCCCGCGTCCACTAGATCCACAACGGCCGTAAATCGGACACTCCAGACGCACACCCCATATTGTGGTTGTTTACAGGGATTTCGTGCCCGCGTGCCAGCGTCCGTGAACGCCCGTGAAACCCGTACCCTTCCATGGTAAGGAAGGGGTCGTCGGTTCGAGTCCGACAGAGGGCTTTAGCTGCAATTCGCAGATTTTTGAAGGCTGGTGCGAGGGCCGTTCGCGGATGTGCGCGTCCACTCCGCGTCCAAAATTGGCCTGTAAGGAAGGGGTCGTCAGCCGGAAGTGCCCGCATTCGGCGGGTACGGCGCGACGGTTGATCACTTCCTCGCAGCGCGCATGGTTGACCACTTCCGTGCGAGTTTGCCTCCATCTGCGTTCGTCTTCTCCGTATCGCCCGAGCCGGATTGACTGCCAGCCCCAGCACAGACGACCGTGCTGGCGGCGAGACGCTCGGCCGGCTCCAAGCTAAGGCGGACGCGTGAGGGCGAGCAGCGGCTCGGCCGTCATGCCGCGGACCTCACCCACCCAGGCGAAGGCGATGCAGTCCATCTGCGGCTCGCTGCACATTGGCACCTGCGGACCACCTCCAGCAGCCGCCCCCACCCCCGAGGGCGAGGTCTGAGCGGGTGGCCTGTCGCCACAGGCGCGACGATTCAGGCTGGCGAGAGGACCGGCAGGCCCAGGGTCTGGGCTTCGGTGATCATGCGCTGGTCGTAGGTGATCAGTGCGCCGAGTTGACGCGAGATGCTTGCGGCCGTTGCTAGATGGATCGCGTCGAGCGACCGCAGTGTCGTCCCACCAACCTGCGCAGCAGCCGGCACGATCGGCTCGATCGCGAGCAACCGCAGCCCGGCGAGTACGCCCGCCGCGACGGCGGGAGCGTGACCGCCGAGGCGCCGCGCGGTCCGGGTGACCTCGACCGTGGCGAGCAAGCTTGAGGCGCGGTCAGGCCAACGGAGTAGCTCCTGGCGGAGTGCCGCCGTTTCCGCTTCGATCGCGATCAGCTTGACCAGGCCCGAGGAGTCCAGGTATGCGACCGGCGGGCTACTCGCCACGCCGACGCACGTCGCGAGGCTCCGGGCCGCGCTCCGCCTCGAGCGCCGCCGTCGCCGGCGCGTCCGGGCCGAGATCGAGCGGATCGACCTCAAGCAGGTCGCCCTGCGCGGTGCGCACGGTCAACTCGGCCACCGAGAAACGATCCGACGACGAAGGTTGCGAGGCCATGCCAATGAGTATGCCGCAAGCGTTCGATCAGCGGACGCCCTCGCCGGGCGTGTCCAGCGACACGACGCCGTCACCGTTTGCGACAGCAACTGTCCGCAGAGACGCGAGGGGCGCTTTGGATCCTCACGCCGGGACGTGTCGGACTTGTCCCGTCCTCGTCCACCCCAATGGCTTGTCTGCTCATGCGCCAACCATCTCGCAACTGCCTTTGTCCGAGGCTGTCGGGCAAAGGTCTGACGGTGAGTGGTGGTTCCGCGGTTCCGCGGGCGCGGCCGGCGGTTCACCCGGTCGCGGGCGCGATCCAGTGGTTGTGGAGCTTCATCAGGTTGTGGGTGGCTGCGATCAGCCGCCACTCCGACCGCACAGCGGTTCTGCCTCGTCTTCGGAACCTGGTGATCCCGCGGTTGTGTTTGATCTGCCCGAAGACTGGCTCGATGCTGTGTCTGCGTTTGATGTAGAGCTCGCGTCCGCGGTCGGTGGAAAGCACGCGGCGCATGAACGAGTACATCCCGCCTTCCCAGCCGGGGCGGCCTCCGTCGCGGACCATCGAGTCGGGCGGGACCAGCACCCGGAAGCCGTCGGCGAGGAGATGCTCGATCTGGTTGGTGTGCCAATACCCAGCGTCGGCGAGCACGGTCTGCGGCCGCTCGCTCACCCCGGCCTCTTCGAGCTCGCCAAGCGCCGCGTTGACCATCGGCTCGAGCTGCCCGAAGTCGGGGGACCGGGTGGTGACCTCGGCGGCGATGATGATCTGCTGCTCGGTCACCACCGCCTGCGCGTTGTACCCCTGGATGTTCGGCTGCCCCTGGGTGCGCATCTCACGTGAGTCAGGGTCGGTCACGTTGATCTTGCCCTCGGGCACCAACGGCGGCGAGTACGGCTTCGTATTCCGGTTGTAGCCGTTCAGCTTCCGACCGAGCCGGTCAACGCCGGTCGCACGGTAGTGCTCATACCACTCGTTGGCGGCGTGCTCGACCGCGAGCTCCTCATCCATCCTGCGCTTCGCTTCCACCAGCCGCGCTCGACGCGAGCGTGGCACCGGCCACGGGCTCTCCACACGCTGGGCTTCGACGACTCGCCTGGCCTCACGCAACCACGCCCGGCGGCCCTCCGGCCGGACCTCGTAGCGGTCAGGATCGAGATTCACCTCGACCTTCGCGATCACCTCCTCGCCCGCCTCCACGGCCGCGGAGCGCTCACGCTCAAGCTTCTCCCGCGCCGCCTTCAGCGCCGCACGACGCCCCTCACGCGTGCGCAACTGCTCGGGCAGCTCATCGCCGCGCGCGTCCCCGTAGCGCGCGTCCTCCTCACGATCGATCCGCTCGGCCTCCTGGAGGATCTCGGTCACGATCGACTCATACCCACGGTTCCGATCCCGCGACGCGCTGGCGCGCATCCGCGTCCCATCCACCGCGATCTCCCCAACCCGCACCAACCCCGCCTCGCCACACAGCCCCAACACCGAGGTGAATAACTCGCCGATCGCCGTCTCGTGCCGGCGGCGGAACTCCGCGATCGTCGAATGGTCAGGCACCTGCATCGCAGTGATCACCCGATACGCCACATCCTCGACACACCGACGCTCGATCCCCCGCGACGACCGCTCACCCCTCGCATACGAATACAGAAGCAACGCCACCAGGCGGATTCAACTGGTCGTCGCAACGCTCGATGATGAGGAGTTGCGATGCCGAGAAGAAATGCCGCTGTTGCTCGTGCTGCTGCAGCCGGGACGCGTTTCGGCGGTCGTGCGCCGGCGGGGCACAGGGAGCATCGCGTCAGGTTCTGGCAAGCGATCGCTCGGGGCGCCTCGAGTGAGAACGCTGCGATCGAGGCGGGTGTGCTGCCAAGCATTGGTGTCCGGTGGTTTCGTAAGGGTGGCGGCATGCCGCCACTGTCTCTCGCGCCGGTGTCCGGGCGCTATCTCTCCTTCGCTGAGCGAGAGGAGATCGCGGTGCTGCTCGCCGGGGGTTTTGGGGTCAGGGAAATCGCGCGTCGGCTCGGTCGGGCGCCGTCGACCATCTCCCGGGAGTTGCAGCGCAACGCTGCGATCGGACGCGGCCGAGTTGAATATCGAGCGTCGACCGCTCAGAGGCATGCGGAGCGTCGCGCCCGTCGACCCAAGCCGGCCAAGCTCGTAGTCAACCCGCAGCTGCGCGCCTATGTGCAGGACCGGCTCGCCGGCGCTGTGCGGCGGCCCGACGGCACGGTCGGGGGTCCTCAGGTCAGCTGGCGCGGGCGACGTCACGGGCCGCGCAAGGACCGTCGCTGGGGCCAGTGCTGGAGTCCTGAGCAGATCTCCGGTCGACTCCCGGTTGACTTCCCGGATGATGAGTCGATGCGCATCTCTCATGAGGCGATCTATCAGTCGCTGTATGTGCAGGGCCGCGGCGCGCTGCGTCAGGAGCTGACGGCTTGTCTGCGGACAGGCCGGGCGCTGCGGGTTCCCAGGGCCAGAACGTCGAGAGGGAACAGGAGCTTTGTCACTGACGAGGTGTTGATCAGCGAGCGGCCCGCTGAGGTTGCTGACCGTGCTGTTCCGGGTCACTGGGAAGGTGATCTGATCCTCGGCGCCGGCCGGTCTGCAATCGGCACGCTGGTCGAGCGCTCAAGCCGGTTCACGATGCTGTTGCATCTCCCGGCGATCGAAGCTCACAACAACCCAGGAACGGAAACCAGGCCCGGGCGAACGGGTACGAGCGCCGCGGCCGTTCGGGACGCGATCGCCGAAACGATCACGACCCTCCCGCAACAGCTCCGGCGGTCCTTGACCTGGGATCAGGGCATCGAGATGGGCCAGCACGTACAACTGCGGCTCGATACCGGTCTGCAGATCTACTTCTGCGATCCGAGGAGCCCGTGGCAGCGCGGCACGAACGAGAACACCAATGGACTGCTTCGCCAGTACTTCCCGAAAGGCACCGACCTCACCCGGCACAGCGCCGATGACCTCGCCGCTGTCGCCGAAGCGCTGAACAGCCGGCCGCGCAAGACGCTCGGCTGGAGAACCCCGGCGGAGGTGTTGACCGAGTACCTCAGCGCCGCGGCCTGAACCACGACACGCGGGTGTCAATGGCCATCGGTTTCTCCCCATCCGCGGCCACTTTTTCTCCCCGCTGGTGGCCATCTTTTCTCCCCACTGGTGGCCACGAAGCTCCCCACCGGTCAGGGTTGTTGAGACTGGTGGCCACGACGCTCCCCACCAGCCGGTGAGTGTCGTTCAGGCCAGGGGCTTGACTCCCTTCCCGGCGGTCGCTTGGGCGAGCCGGTAGCTGTCCTGCCCGTCGGTGATCAGGATGTGGGCGTGATGCATGAGCCGATCGACCGTCGCGGTCGCGATCGTTTTGGGCATCAGCTCGTCGAACCCGGACGGGTGGATGTTCGAGCTGATCGCGATCGAGCGTTTTTCGTAGGCGGCGTCGATCACGCGGAACAGCGCCTCCGCGGCGTCGGCTGAGACCGGGAGCAGGCCGACATCGTCAACCAGGATGAGATCGGCGCGGATCAGCTTGGCGATCGCCTTGTTGATGCTGTCGTCGGCGCGGTGGCGGCGCACCAAGACGGCGAGCGTCTCGAGCGTGTGCCACGCGACGGTCCGGCCCTTGTCGATCGCCTGGTGCCCTAGCGCCTCGATGAAGTGCGACTTCCCGGTCCCGCTCGGACCGCAGACGACCAAGACTTCGTGGCGGTCGATCCACTCGAGCGTGCGGAGCGCGTTCTGCGTCTGAGATGGGATCGCGGACGCGCCGGGTTCCCAGGCGTCGAACGTCTTGCCGGCCGGCAGCCCGGACGCCTTGCGACGCATCGAGGTGGTGGCCTGGTCGCGGCCGGCGGCCTCCTCGGCGAGCAGCACCCGGAGAACTTCGGCGTGCTCCCAGCGTTGCGAGGCGGCGGTGGCGATCACGTCCGGCGCCGCGCGGCGGACATATGGGAGTCGCAGGCGCCTGAGCAACCGGTCGAGCTCGTCCGGCAACGGCGGTGGCGGCGGGGTGCGGACGGTCATCGCCCGAACCCGTCCCACGCGCGGGTGGAGCGCTGCAGCGACGTTTCCTCGCGGGCGGGGAACAGCACCAGCTCACCGCCGCCGGTCCGCGCCTGGTGTGCGAGCACCGACGCGAGATCGCCGTCGGCGAACCGGCCGGCGCGAGCACAGGTCTCCAGCGCCCGGTTCGCTTCGTCGGCTCCGTGTAGCTTGGCGAGGTCGACCGCTTCGGCCATCTTTCGCCGCACGCGGTGGGTGCCGCCGGCCGCGGCCTTGATCAACCATCCCTCCGCGGCCGGTCCGATCGCGAGGAACGCCTGCTCCTCACTGCTCCGCGCTCGCGGCCGGCGCTCCAGCGCGCCGGGCGGCCGCGGCGGGTAGTGCGCGTCGTTGATCGCAGGGCGGCCGGGGGTGGTCAGCCGATGGCGGGCGACCTCGCGTGGTCCGTCGATCCCGTCGGCATGCACGACGATCAGCTCCTCCCCGTCGATGCGCGCCCAGACGCGCTGATCGACGAGCGCGTGCGGGACCGAGTAGAGCGCGCCGCCCACCGAGATCGTTGACTGCCAGCTGACCTTGCGGGTCTCGCCGAAGCACACGGTGTGCGGCACGCGCGGCAACCGGTGCAGCCGCTCGTGCTCCTCGGCGAGCCGAATCACCGGCGGCTCCTGCGTGGAGCGGTGCGCGCGCGTGTTGACGTCCGCCATCCACTGCTGGCACGCGGCCTCCAACTCCGCGAACGATCCGTAGGCCGGCCGGAGGTTGTGATCTGCCGGGAGCAGATCGGCCTTCGCGATCTTCACGGTCGCCTCGGAGCCGCCCTTCGACTGCGGGTCGGCGGGCACGCACGTCTGGATGCTCACGCCGTAGTGCCGAGCAACGTTGACGATCTGCGGGTTGCGGACCGCGATCCCGCACACATGATCGACCGACACTGTCTTCTCGTTATCGGTCAACAGGTAAGTCGGCGCGCCCCCAAACGCGCGCAGCGCCCGGTCGATCGCCATCACGACACTCGCCGTCGTCTTGTCGCGCAGCGGGACCACGACCCGGAACCTGCTCCACGCCAGCCACGCGCAGAACAGCACCGTCTTGCGCCCGTCGACGGTCGGCCCGTCGCCATAGTCGAACTGGGCCCACAGCCCAGGCTCCGGCGTCCACGGTCGCGTGATGCGCCCGTGCTCGCGCCGCCACCGACGCTTCGCCTCCGCGACCCACCGCCGCGTGGTCCTCGGTGATCCGAGGTACCCGAGCGCAACGAGCTTCCCATGCGCGACATCCGCGCGGATCCGGCCGCTCGAGCGCGTGACGAGCTCATCGACCTTGCGCATGAAGTCCGTCTCCATCGCGGGCCGCTTGCGCTCGACCTTCGGCACGAGCCCCTGCTCGCGCTGCGCCACCCAGTGCGCAACCGTCTTGTGATCACAGCCAGCCAGCTGCGCCGCACCGCGCAGCGTGCCGGCCAAGTCGTATGCCTCCAAGATCTCCATCACTTCCTCCGGTTTCTTCACACGCGGCCTCCACGCCTCGGCTCCAAGATCGAGCCGCGAAGCGTGGCTAACCGACAGATTCAGGAAAACCGTGGGGAGAAAAGACGGCCGCCCACGGGGAGAAATCCTGGCCGTCAGTGGGGAGTTTCAATGGCCGCCAGCGGGGAGGTTCTCATGGCCGCCGTCAAAGGAGTTCATCCTCAGCCAGATACCCGGAGTCGACACGCAATCGCCGGCCTTCAGGTCAGCGCGCAGTGCCTGTGGGCATCTGCTCCCGAGCAACGGTCCTAACACTCAACGCGCGACCGAGCAGGCGATGACTCAACTGTTGCAGACCTCGCGGTGCATGCGAGCTCATGGTGTCACCGACTTCCCCGACCCGACGGCGTCGCCACCGTCAAACCAGGCGGCCTATTTCGACGTCGCTGGGTTCGGCGGCCCCAACTCGGCCCCGGGAGCCCCGCCTGTCGCCTACCTCGCGATTCCGAACTCGATCAACCCGAATTCGCCCGCGACCAAG
>Ga0318574_10000156_pt1 | contig 17515 bp, 13 predicted proteins | sample GRESIP089b5f22_FD_202527 | JGI IMG/M metagenome (GOLD analysis project Ga0318574, IMG submission 202527) | Tropical soil microbial communities from Luquillo Experimental Forest, Puerto Rico - GRE.SIPMG.089b5f22 | ecosystem: Environmental > Terrestrial > Soil > Tropical forest > Bulk soil...
GCCTTCGCCACCGTCAGCACGATGCCTTCGTCGATGGCGCAGAAGAAGGTCAGGCTGTTGTCGGGATTGACCTTCTGGATCGAGCGCACATAGGGCACATTGCCCACCCGCACCACCACCGGATGGTTGGCGAACACCATCGGCGTCAGAGTTTCGGCCTGAAGACCGACCATGCGGGCATATTCCTCGGCTGCCGGCTCGGCATTGATCTCGCGCACGATCCGCTGGGCGGGATCGGCTTCGGTCACCACCATTTTCTCGGGCCCGCTGGCGAAATGCTCGGTCTTGAAGACGCGGAAGGGATGGTTGGTCGCCACCAGAGCCAGAATGGCCGAATGGCGATGCAGCTTGCCGTCCCACAGAATATTGGTCTGGCGGAAGGACAGCTCGTCCCCCGCCGAGCCGCCGAACAGCGGAATCGGCCCCAACTCGCGATGCAGGGCACTCACCACCGATTCCTCGCAGGCATCCAGCCCGTCGATCAGCAGCATGGCGAACACCTGACCCTGGGACCAGTCCGGGGCCTTGACCTCCAGCTCGCGCAGGCAGCCCTGCACCAGGGCCGGGCCGTCGGCGACGCTGAACTGGCGGATGTCGGGAATGCGCCGGGCGGCAATCTGGAAATCCGGCGCCGCGAAGCTGACCCCGGTCACCGTGCCATGACGGTGCCCATCGGGGGTAATCTCGCCGGCGGTGGTGCAGCCGACCACCAGGGCCGGGCCGAATTCCCGATGCAGAGCATTGGCCAGCTCTTCCGATGCCCGCTCTGGCGTGATGAACAGCACCACCATCGACAGATCGTCCTGACGCAGATCAGCGGCCAGCTCGGCAGCGATGCGCCGAGGCTCGACCGCCGAAGAGGCAGCCCGGCGAATCTTCTGGTCGAGCGAGTGGGATAAAGGCATGGGCGGCACCAAAAGGCAGACAGGCTCTTACAGGCTGGCCGAGGGTCCGGTGGGCGGCGGCCCCTGGCGATCCAGAGCGGAAACCTCATCGTCGCTGAAGACACGCGACCGGGTCAAGAAGCGCACACCTTCCGGGATTTCCAACGAGAAGCTGGCGCCCCGGCCGGGCACCACGTCGATGATCAGTTGGGTATGGGCCCAATATTCGAACTGAGCCGCGCCGATATAGAACGGCGCTCCGTCGATCTGGCCCAGAAACACGTCATGCTCGCCGACCTTGAACTCGTCTCGGCGGAAACACATCGGCGCACTGCCGTCGCAGCAGCCGCCCGACTGATGGAACATTACCGGCCCATGCATCTGGCGCAGACGGCGGATCAGATCGATGGCGGCGGGAGTCGCGGTCACGCGGTCGGTCATGGCGGGACCTCCAAAGAAAAGAGGAGGCGAGCGGGATGCCCCGCTCGCCTCCAGGCACGCTTAGAAGAAGCCCAGAGCGTTCGGGCTGTAGCTGACCAGCAGGTTCTTGGTCTGCTGATAGTGATCCAGCATCATCTTGTGGGTTTCGCGGCCGATGCCCGACTGCTTGTAACCACCGAACGCGGCATGGGCCGGATAGAGGTGATAGCAGTTGGTCCAGACGCGACCGGCCTTCAGATGACGGCCGATGTGATAGGCGTCGTTGCCGTTGCGCGACCAGACGCCAGCGCCCAGACCATAAAGGCTGTCGTTGGCGATCTGGATGGCTTCGTCGCGGTTCTTGAACTTGGTGACCGAGACCACTGGGCCAAAGATTTCTTCCTGGAAGATGCGCATCTTGTTGTTGCCGACGAACACGGTCGGCTTGACGTAATAGCCCTTCTCCAGATCGCCGCCCAGATGGTTGCGCTCGCCGCCGGTCAGGCAGGCAGCGCCTTCCATCTTGCCGATGTCGATATAGGACAGGATCTTTTCCAGCTGATCGACCGAAGCCTGGGCGCCGATCATGGTGTTGCCGTCCAGCGGGTTGCCGGCGACGATCTTCTCGACGCGGGCCACGGCCTTTTCCATGAACTTGTCGAAGATCGCCTCATGCACCAGCACGCGGGACGGGCAGGTGCAGACCTCGCCCTGATTCAGGGCGAACAGGGCGAAGCCTTCCAGCGCCTTATCCAGATAGGCGTCATCGGCATCCATCACGTCGGGCATGAAGATATTGGCCGACTTGCCGCCCAGCTCCAGGGTGACGGGGATGATGTTCTCGGACGCGTACTGCATGATCAGACGCCCCGTCGAGGTCTCGCCGGTGAAGGCGATCTTGGCGATGCGCGAGCTCTGGGCCAGCGGCTTGCCGGCTTCGATGCCGAAGCCATTAACGACGTTCAGGATGCCCGGCGGCAGGATGTCCTTGATCAGATCGACCAGCACCATGATGCTCATCGGGGTCTGCTCGGCGGGCTTCAGCACGATGCAGTTGCCGGCGGCCAGAGCGGGGGCGACCTTCCAGGCGGCCATCAGGATCGGGAAGTTCCAGGGAATGATCTGGCCGACCACGCCCAGGGGCTCGTGGAAGTGATAGGCGACGGTGTCGCCGTCGATCTCGCCCAGCGTGCCTTCCTGCGCACGGATACAGCCGGCGAAGTAACGGAAATGGTCGATGGCCAGCGGAATGTCGGCGGCGCGGGTTTCGCGGATCGGCTTGCCGTTGTCCAGGGTCTCGGCGGTGGCCAGCAGTTCCAGGTTCCGTTCCATGCGATCGGCGATGGCCAGCAGCACGGCGGCGCGGTCGATCACCGACTTATGGCCCCAGGAGTCCTTGGCGGCATGGGCGGCGTCCAGCGCCTTTTCCACGTCTTCGGCGGTCGAACGGGCGACCTCGCACAGAACCTCGCCATTGATCGGGGTGGTGTTCGAGAAATACTGGCCCTTCACGGGAGCCACCCACTCGCCACCGATGAAGTTCTCATAACGCGTGCGGAAGCCGGTCTGCTTGCGGACGCTGTCCAGGGCCTGTTGGAACATAACGCTGATCCTCCTCGTCAGGGTGCTTATTCGTCGGGGCCTAGTCAGCACCACTGTGCGGCGCAGCATCAATCCGACCTAGGTACAACAAAGGCCGGATTCCTGCGGATATTGGACTAAAGTACGAGATGTGGAGCGATGACAGCCAAAAGCCGATATGCTTCTGGAAACATCCTTCGACGAACAGCTCATGCCGGCCATCATGGCTTGCCTCTGGCGGCAGCAATCAACAACAGAGCAATCAGGGGGAAGAACGCCAGATATTGTGAATTCCGCGCTGGCGCACCGAAGATAAGGGGGAATGCGACCCGAATTTTTGCAGTTGTGCGCCTGCTTCTGCAGCAAGCAGCATAAGCCCGCAAGAATTCAGTCTGTTATCAAAGTCAATGCCCCTAGGGCAATTGGCGGAGGACGCAGTCCGAGGCGAACCCGTCTCTGCCCAAAATTCCCTGAAATGCTGGGAAAATACAGGGAATTTAGCTGTAACCCAGTGAGCGGATGCCTCTGAAAGCCGCGAAAGCCCTGGGATGTTGAGATTTTCCCTAATGATTGGAACAGGGAATTTCCCAATGGCGAACAGGCGATAAATGACATCGGATCATCTATGATCCCACAGATAATCAGGAAGCTATCCGGAAGTAATATTCCCCATCTCCCAATACGCCGACCAGCCCAAAATCGCTGAGTGAGGTCAGCACGTCAACGATCAGCGGCTTAATGCGGTTCCCGCCCTTGAAACAGTTCGCGATCTGATCTGCAGTGAGAGCTTCGCCACTATCCTCCAGCAATGCCCGCAGGGATTCTACCTGCCCTTTTCTCGTTTCCGGGAAAATGGCCTTGGACTTCGGCTTGCTGCCGATATCGATGGACTGGACCCGATCGGCACGATGTGCCAAGGGGCCGATTTTTCCTATCTGATATTCGGGACGCAGCCAGCGGATGAACCCTCGGCGCTCTTCTCCTGCACGCGATCGATTGAGGTCAACCAGCCGTTGGATGATCTCTTCGTCCACCATGCCTTTGGGCCAGCCGTAGGCCTCGAAGACCAAATCATCCAGTTGGTCATGCAACTCGTTAAGGATCAGGACGCGACCACGGTTCTGAACATCCTGTTCTTTCGCCGACATAGGCACCCCTGAACGAATGGCCGCCAGCACATTGTAAAGCGCCGTCAGTGTCAGATCGGGATGCTCAGCCAGAACGATCTTGCGTGTCTGATCGAGCTCTTCTGCGATGCTGGCGATCTTGTTCTTAAGGACCACCGTGGCTTCTGGGAAAGGAAACGGATCGAAGCAACGAGATTTCACATAAACGGAGTCGTTACCCACTCCAAGCCATCCCCCTGAATATGTCGCCCAAACGACATGAATCTTCGAAGACACGACACCCAAGGCAAATCCACTGTTCAAAGCCAAAACAACAAGCTTGTTGTCCGGTAATACTTCATCACCCACAAACTGGAAAACCCGGTGCCGCATGGTCTCAACGGTTACAATGTAGCGCGACAGCCCCCGTAACGCAGGCCTAAGCTCATTTCGCAGCTTTCCAAACAACCACCAACGGTCAAGATACTCGCGAGCATCCCGTGTCGGTGATTTCTCGAAGGAAGCCATCCTTTGCCGCCGCACCGTCTCAATAAGATGCTGATAAATCTCGGGAAAGTCTTTTCTCACCTGCTCTTCAGGCACCCCAAACAGGTCGATTACCAGAACGTCACGGCACCTGGAGGTGAGATCGCGGCCGTTGCGGTATTCCTTAATATAGTTTTCCAGGCCAGGCCTGCGGCCAAGCCCCAGTTCAAGAGCCTTCCCCCTGGTGACGATAAAACCATCGCCATGCAATTTAACGCCTGGTGAGCATAGCGCCTGGTTAGCGACGAGTTCTTTGGATTGAGTAACGTCAGCACCGATCGTGAGGTCTGGATTAATTTTACCAGTCTTATCTGCCAAAATAATTTTTGGCTCATCGCTATCCAACGCCTCTTCATGAATGACAGTTCGTACCGTGCCATCGAACTGGCCGGCAGCAGCGACGGTCATGGCAATACGCACGGCGGCGGCATCTTTCGACATTCTCGTCCAGGGATGGTCCGGAATAGCAAGTAGCAGCGAGATCGGAGACGAGGCGTTGAGATGGCGCTCCAGCACCCGCCGCTGAAATGTCTGCGTGATGGAGTTGGTGGTAACGAACCCGAACCGGCGCAGGGAGGTATTCTCACGGGTCAGCAGACTGGCGGCATGGTCCCACCAATACATGACGAAATCAGCAGACGGATTCATCTGGGGATGGGCAGACCAAAGCGTCTCGGCATAATCTACTCCCAGTCGGCTGCGAATATCCTTGCCCCCCATAAAGGGCGGATTGCCGACGATAAAGTCCGCCGGGGGCCATTCCGGGCTGATGGCGTTAGCATAAAGATAGACCTCCTCGCCCAACAGAGTGGCGACAGGTCGGCCAAGCCGATCCCTTTTCAAAGTTTTCTCCGGATAACCGTCCCAGGTCAGCAGTGCATCCTTTTCATGCACATGGTCGGCGCTGCGTAACACGGGTTCCGGCGGGGGCGTGGCACGTGTCTTAAGATGCCACTGGATATAACCGATCCACAGGACCAACTCGGCAATTTCGACGGCACGACGATTAATTTCCATGCCGTAAAACTGTTCGGGACGCACGGACAGACCTTCAGCATCCGCGACGGCATCCTCTCCGCCGATGTCATGTAATTGCTTGAGCGCCTCGCCCTCCAACTGTTTCATCCGTCGAAGGGCGACATAAAGAAAATTGCCAGTGCCACATGCGGGATCAAGGACGCGAACCTTTGACAGATGCAGAAGAAAATCCCGAATTTCGTTGATGGCCTCGGCCTTCGTTCCATGGTGTAAGGCCTGGTCCGCCGCCACCTGATAGTCACCCCAATCCTTCGCCAAGGGCTCGATGATGGTCGCGTCCACCAAGCGCTCCACATAGGCACGCGGCGTATAGTGCGCGCCGAGCCGTTTGCGCTCGACCGGATCCAGTGCCTGCTCAAACAGGGTGCCGAAGATGGCCGGTTCCAGGTCCCGCCAGTCGGCGGCTGAAGCATCGCGTAGCAGCTGAATTTCCTCGGTGACCAGCGGCAGGGCCAAGGCGTTCTTGAACAGCTTGCCGTTGAATTTCAGCAATTTTTCGCCGATTCCGGGGGAGTAACCGCCTCGATCCATATGACGCCATAAGTCGTCGATTTCGCTGGTAAAGCGCCTTGGATCTTCCAGGCAGCGGTCAAGAATTTCGGTAAACCCTCGTTTCCGCAATAGCCCCACATCCTCGACGAACATGGTGAACAGGCAACGCATGAGGAAGACCGCAACGCTTCGAGCCTCAAAACCTCGACCCTCGAGTGCTTTCGACAGAGTAGCCAATTGCTCTGCGATCTCCCGCGTCACCTTGGCGGTCTGCTGAGCAGGATCCAGAGAGCGAGGGTTTTCCCAGACATCGCGCAGGCGCTGGCGAATTTCCGGGTCGGACAGATGATCCAACTCGATACGAAAGCTGTGAACGTCTGGAAACTGGGCGTAATGACGACCGTGGCCGGAAAAATCCGCGTAAAGCTCCAGCGTCCGACCGACGTCGCAGACGATCAGAAATGGGGGATAGGCATGATCCGATGGAAGCACCGTCGCATAGCGCTCGGCTTGACGTCGCGCTTGAATCATCAGGTGATCCAGCGAACTGGAATATTTGGGAGTATCCCCTGGCACTGCAGAAAACAAATCACCCTGAGAGACGTTTGAGAGCCTGCGGGCGACCCGTTTTTTGCTCTGCTTAGCCTCAAGAATGAAGCAATCCCGCCGGTACAGATCAATGCGTCCCACTTCCATGGTGCCATCGGGCATAGGTTTTTCGACACGTCGCTCGAAGACATAGTCGTTGAGTTCGTGTGAAGCTTCGGCGGGATCGGGATGCGCCACCCCCAGCACATCACACAACTCTGTTAGGAATAGAGAATAATTTGCCCTCTCCTGGCCACCCTCTCGGTTTAACCAGCGACGAATAAAGCCATCTATCAGTGATGATGAATGATTTGTCATGATCAAATAGTTGTTTATAATTATTAAATTGCACTTAACGGAGAGCGTTACCCCTGCAGAAAACTAACGGCAGGATTGAGGCCTCATTCCGCTGACACAGAAGCGATACATCTGACCGAATCACTTTGGCCGTCAGGGCGGTCGCACATGAGTTCCCTCATCGACGATAATGACGGGATACTGCGTTCTGCCTTGAGATGAGGACGCTGTGAAAAAATCCTTCATGGGAGCTCGGTTAAAGCGCCTTCGCGAAGAACGCGGCCTCACCCAGGCCGAGCTTGCGCGTCGGCTGGAGTTGTCTCCCAGCTATATGAACCAGCTGGAACGCAATCAGCGCCCCCTGACGATACCGATCATTCTGCGGATCAATGCCGAACTGGGCGTCGATGTGCAGATGTTTTCCGAAAACGAGGAAGCCCGGCTGATCACCGATCTGCGCGAGGCTTTAAGCGAGACGTCGGCTCCTGGCGGAATCACTCTTTCCGAGATCAAGAATCTGGCCGCCAACATGCCTGCAATCGGGCAGGTTCTGGTCGCTCTGCATCGGCGGGCTCGCTCGACCGACGAACGGCTGGAAGCTTTAGCCGCCAATCTGGGCAATGTTGCCGGAGTTCCATCCACGTCTCCGCCGCCCATGCCGTTCGAGCAGGTCCGAGACTACTTCTACCACCGCCATAACCATGTGGCGGAACTGGACAGCGCGGCCGAGGCCCTGTTTCTGTCCGAGGCTCTCTCGGTGGGAACAGTGGATCAGGGATTGGAGCGGCGCCTGCAAGACCGTCACGGCATTAAGGTTCAGGTCGAGACGTCACACGATTTCCGGCAGCATCGACAGTTCAATGCCGACGAGCGGATTTTGCGGCTGTCCCGCACCCTTGACGCCGGCCAAAAGGCCTTTCAGATGGCGACGCAGCTGGCTTTTCTCGAACAAGCATCATTGCTCGACGACTTAGTGAACTCGCCGCGCCTGACCAGCCCGGAAGCCCGCTCTCTGGCGAGGATCGGTCTGGCAAATTATTTCGCCGGTGCCCTGGTGCTGCCCTATGGCGAGTTCTTGGCGGCGGCTGAGGCGTTGCACTACGACATCAACCTGTTGGGCGAGACTTTCGGGGTGGGGTTTGAAACCGTGTGCCACCGTCTTTCTACCCTGCAGCGGCCGGAAGCTCGTGGAGTGCCGTTCTTTTTCGTGCGGGTGGACCGGGCCGGAAATATCTCTAAGCGGCAATCCGCTACCGATTTCCATTTTTCCCGCATTGGCGGCAGTTGTCCTTTATGGAACGTCTACGAAGCCTTCGCCAATCCGGGCCGGATTTTGACGCAGGTTGCCCAAATGCCCGATGGCCGAACCTATCTCTGGATCGCCCGCACCGTCTCACATGCCCGTGGCGGCTACGGCACTCCTGGAAAGAGCTTCGCCATTGGCCTGGGTTGCGACCTCCGCCACGCCGCCAGGCTTGTTTATGCGCGGGGACTGAATCTCAACGATCCCAGCGCCGCCATTCCTATCGGTGCCGGCTGCAAGGTCTGCGAACGGCCAAACTGTCCACAGCGCGCCTTCCCGCCCTTGGGCAAGGCGCTGGTGGTCGATGAAGACCGCAGCCAGTTCGAGCCGTACCCGACCACCTGAACATCTTGGGTTTTGCCGTTTCATCTTTTCTTGGCGTCCCTCGACGGCTTCGCCAGATGTTTCAGTTCGTCATAGCGCGTTATGAACAGCTTGAAGGCCTCTTCGGGGCCGACGGGGCGGATCACCTCGGTATGAGGTGGTGGCAGATGCCCCCAGTCCATCCAGGCCGGCGGCAACAGATCGCGCAGTTCGGTGGCCATGGCGATCAGGTCGGCTTTTTTCACGGCGGCGAGATGGCCGCGAAAGCCGAATCGCCGTTCCAGCGCAGTTTCGATCGGCGCCAATTTGCGGCGGATCTCGTCACGCCCCAGATGCGCCTTCAGAGGTGTCGGCCAATCGCCGGTAAAGGCCTCGGAACAATCGTGCCACAGGCCGTCGTAAGCGAACGCCTCCGGCACCAGCCGTGAAACCATTACGCAATGCTCGGCCACCGAATAGAACTGGGTGGTCGCTCCGCACCAGCGGGGCTGATAGGCCAGGGCACGGGCGACATCCTCCACCGGCAAGCCGGCGGCGTTCGGGTCGGCAAGGTCCAGGACGTAACCCGAGGCTGTGATGATCGAGGTGCGGCCGCTGGGTTTGTCCAGCAGGTCGAATTGCAGGGCATTGGACATGGCGAGAGTGTAGCCGGCTTTCATGAACTTGGAACCTTGACTCTTCCCTTGCCGACACGCATACCCTTTTCCGTCACGGTTCCCTGGATGGTTTTCCGTTCAGGGCTAAGAGGGAAGCCGGTGTAATGCCGGCGCTGCCCCCGCAACTGTAAGCGGCGAGCCTTCGTCCTTCCATGCCACTGGCGTCATCAGATGCTGGGAAGGCTGGACGAAAAGCACAGACCCGCAAGCCAGGAGACCTGCCGCGACATCTGTCAACGTCCTCGGGCGGGGTGTCCCGGAAGGTCGCTTTCGCCGGCATTTCGCTTGCGTTGCGTCTTAATGATCCCCGTCCTCATCCCGGAGGGGGAATCAAAGATGCTTACTGTTTACCCGACGCTTCAACGGCTGGATCGCTATAAGCGGTTCGGCGTTTGTGCCGCTCTGTTCCTTTGCGCTTCGTTCCCCGCCCTGGCGGAAGAGGCGGAGACCCCGAACACCCCGCCGCCTGGATTGTGGGACCAGGATACTCTGACTGGCGACTGGGGCGGGCTGCGGACACGTCTCGCCGATTCCGGACTCAGCATCGGTCTGATCGAGACCAGCGAACTGCTGGGCAATGTCTCGGGCGGACAGCGGCAGGGCTTCGACTATATGGGGCGGACGGAACTCGCCATCGATCTGGACCTGGACAAGCTGGCGGGATGGCAGGGCGGTCTCATCCATGTCAACGGCTATCAGATCCATGGACGCGGACTGACGGCGAACAATCTGGGCGGCAACATCCTCGATCCCAGCAATATCGAGGCAACCCGAACCACCCGTCTGTTCGACGCCTATTTCCAGCAGTCGCTGTTCGATGACAAGCTTTCGATCCGCGCCGGTCAGATCGCGGCGGATGACGAATTCCTGACCAGCCAGTATTCCGCCAATTTCATCAACGGAACCTTTGGCTGGGCAGGAATCATGGCTTCGGACCTGCCGAGCGGCGGCCCGGCCTACCCGCTGGCAACGCCGGGTGTGCGCGTGAAATATGCGCCGAGCGGAAACCTGTCCTGGCAGACGGCGGTCTTCAACGGCGATCCGGCCGGCAGCACCGCCGGCAGCAGCAACCCGCAGATCCGCGACCGCGCAGGCACGACCTTCAGCACCAACCGCGATCTGTTCGCGATCACCGAAGCCGCCTATGCCCTACCCGCCGACAAAGATGCCGGGGAATTGCCCACCACCATCAAGCTGGGCGGCTGGTACCATTCGGGCAAGTTCAACGACTATCGCTATGACACCAACGGAGGCCTGATCGGTGCGACCAGCGGGACGGCTCGCAAGGACGTCAACAACTACGGCCTCTATTCCGTGCTCGACAAGATGCTGTGGGCCAAGCCCGGCACCGACGATCAGGGGCTGTCCGGCTTCCTGAGGCTGGCCGGAGCGCCGGATGACCGCAACCTCGTCTCGCTCTACGCCGATACCGGTCTGAATTATAAAGGCCTGTTCGAAGGGCGCGACCAGGATATCGCCGGCATCGCCATCGCCTTCGCCAAAGTTGGCGGCTCCGCCATCCATCAGGACAAGGATTACAATCTGGCGAATCCCGGCGCCACCCGCCCGGTCCGCGACTATGAGGCGGTCATCGAGCTGACCTATCAATATGTCGTGGCTCCCTGGTGGACCATCCAACCGGATGCTCAGTACATCATTCATCCGGCAGGGTATAGCGCCAGCCCGACCGCCGACACCTCCGCGCCGACCTCGGCCATGAAGGACGCCGTCGTGCTGGGTGCCCGGACCACCATCAAGTTCTGATCGTCTTCAGGCAATATGGCGAGGCAAGGCGTTATCGTCTTGACTCGCCCCCTGACGAGAAAATACCATATTTAGCGTTACGGTCTTCGGACAACTCAATATCCGGAGCTAAGAGGGAAGCCGGTGCAATACCGGCGCTGCCCCCGCAACTGTAAGCGGCGAGCCTTCGTCCCCTCATGCCACTGGCGTCATGCGATGCTGGGAAGGCGGGACGAAAGCAAAGACCCGTGAGCCAGGAGACCTGCCGTGACATCTGTCTACGTCCTCGGGCGGGGTGTCCCGGAGGGTCGCTTTCGCCGGCATTTCGCCCGCATGGCGTCTCCTGTCCGTTCCCCCGTCCGCGTCCCGGAGGGGGAATGAAGATGTCCGCGCTTGCCAATTACGATTTCGACTGCCAGGGAAATCTTGTCTCCTTGCGCGCCCGCCTGCAGGTCGCTCAGCAGCAGGCGACCTTGCCGTCGCAGCGGCGGAAGTTCAAGCCCGAACCACAGGAACTGCGGCTCGACCCGTCGCGCGACGACAAGCTGACGCCCTTCGGCAAGGCCACCTTGGGGGATCGCTACCTATTGCCGGGCGAAAGCATTCAGCAGATGTTTGCCCGCGTCTCCTGCGCCTTTGCCGACGATGCCTCCCACGCTCAACGCCTTTATGACGCCATGTCGAAGCTGTGGTTCATGCCGGCTACGCCCATTCTCTCCAACGGCGGCACCACCCGCGGCCTGCCGATTTCCTGCTTCCTGAACACGGTACCCGACAGCCTGGACGGCATCGTCTCGACCTGGAACGAGAACGTGCATCTGGCCTCGAACGGCGGCGGCATCGGCACCTATTGGGGCAGCGTGCGCTCCATCGGCGAGACGGTGCGGGGGAATGGCGAGACCTCGGGCATCATTCCCTTCATCCGCGTCATGGACAGCCTGACCCTGGCGATTTCCCAAGGCTCGCTGCGGCGCGGTTCGGCGGCGGTCTATCTCGACGTTCACCATCCCGAGATTGAGGAGTTCCTGGAAATCCGCAAAGCCTCCGGCGACTTCAACCGCAAGAGTCTGAACCTGCATCATGCCGTCAACATCACCGACGACTTCATGGAAGCGGTGCGCCTCGACCGCCCCTTTGGTCTGAAGAGCCCCAAGAGCGGCGAGATCTTGCGCGAGATCAGCGCCCGCCAGCTGTGGCAGAAGATTCTGGAGATCCGCCTGCAGACCGGCGAACCCTATCTGCTGTTCTCCGACACCGTCAATCGCGCATTGCCCAAGCATCAGCGCGACCTGGGGCTGAAGGTGTCATCCTCGAACCTCTGCGCCGAGATCACCCTGCCGACGGGGCGCGATCATCTGGGCAACGAGCGCACCGCCGTCTGCTGCCTGTCCTCGCTGAACATCGAGACATGGGACGAATGGCACGAGGCCCCCGGCTTCATCGAAGACGTGCTGCGCTTCCTCGACAATGTGCTGACCCATTTCATCGAGGAAGCCCCCGATGGTATGGAGAAAGCCGCCTATGCCGCCATGCGCGAACGTTCGGTGGGGCTGGGCGTGATGGGCTTCCACTCTTTCCTGCAGGCCCGCAACATTCCGTTCGAGAGTGCGTTGGCCAAGGCCTGGAACCTGAAGATTTTTCGCAAAATCCGCCGCGACGCCGACGCCGCCTCGGTCGATCTGGCCGAGGAGCGCGGAGCCTGCCCCGACGCCGCCGAGCGGGGCATGCAGGCCCGGTTCAGCCATAAGCTGGCGATCGCCCCCACCGCCAGCATCAGCATCATCTGCGGCGGCGCCAGCGCCTGCATCGAGCCGATCCCGGCCAACGTCTATACCCACAAGACCCTGTCGGGCTCGTTCTCTGTGCGCAATCCCTCCCTGGCCCGCCTGCTGGCGGAAAAAGGAGCCGACACCGCCGAGACCTGGCAGTCGATCATCGAGCATGAAGGCTCGGTGCAGCATCTCGACTGCCTGACCGACGATGAGAAGTCGGTCTTCCGCACCGCCTTCGAGATCGACCAGCGCTGGATCATCGACTTCGCCGCCGACCGCGCCCCCTTCATCTGCCAGGGCCAGTCCATCAACCTCTATCTGCCCAGCGACGTCGATAAGTGGGATCTGCACATGCTGCATTGGAGCGCCTGGGAGAAAGGACTGAAGAGCCTCTACTACTGCCGCTCCAAATCGGTGCAGCGGGCAGCCTTCGTCGGCAAGGACCGCAAGGCCAAGGCCGAAACTTCCGGCCAACGCACCGATTACGACGAATGCCTGGCCTGCCAGTGAGGGGATAAGACATGGATATCGGACATCTTAACCCCCTCTCGCTGATCAACAGCGGCAAGGTCGGATTGCTGCAGGGCTCTGGCGCTTATAACGTCGAGCGCTATCCCTGGGCCTACGAGTTTTGGAAGAAGCAGCAGCAAGTCCATTGGATGGGCGAGGAAATCCCGCTGGGCGAAGACCTCAAGGATTGGGCCTCGGACCGGGTCTCCGAGGAGGAACGCAATCTGCTGACCCAGATCTTCCGCTTCTTCACCCAGTCGGACGTCGAGGTCAGCGACAATTATCTGAAGCGCTATATGCCGATTTTCCAGCCGCTGGAAATTCAGATGATGATGGCGGCCTTCACCAATATCGAGACCATCCATATCGACGCCTATGCTCTGCTGTTGACCACGCTGGGCATGCCGCAGACCGAGTTCTCGGCCTTCCGCGACTATGCCGCCATGCGCGACAAAGCCGACTACATGCACAGCTTCGGCGTCGGCACTGTGGCCGACGTTTCTCGTACCCTGGCGATGTTCGGAGCCTTCACCGAGGGCATGGCCCTGTTCGCCAGTTTCGCCATGCTGCTGAATTTCCCCCGTCACAACAAGATGAAGGGCATGGGCCAGGTGGTGACCTGGTCGGTGCGCGACGAGAGTCTGCATTGCGAAGGCATCATCCGCCTGTTCCATGAATGGAACCGCGAAACCGGGGCCCTGACCAAGGCGGTGCGCGACGATATCCTGGATGTGGCGAAAACCATGGTCGGGCTGGAGGAACGCTTCGTTGAACTGGCTTTCGAACTGGGTGCCGTCAAGGGCATGACACCCGAGGACATCAAGGCCTATGTCCATTATGTCGCCGACTGGCGTCTGACCCAGCTGCGCCTGCCGATCCTTTACGGCCATTTCCGCGAGACGGAAACCGGCTACGAGCAGATCAAGCCACATCCGTTGCCTTGGCTGGTGGAAATCCTGAACGGCGTTGAACACGCCAATTTCTTCGAGCAGCGGGCAACCGAATATTCCAAGGGTGCCACCCAGGGTAACTGGGAAGGCGCCGAAGGGGTGTGGGCGGCGTTCGACAAGCTGAAATCCGAAGTTTAAGGACACCACGATGCAAAGCGAAAGCCGTCTGATCGACCTGGTTTTTCCAGGCGAAACGAACCACCATGGCACCTTGTTCGGCGGCTCGGCGCTGTCCTACATGGACAAGCTGGCCTATATCATCGCCACCCGCCATGGTCATTGCGACTTCGTCACCGCCTCGTGCGAGAAGATCGACTTCGCGGCCCCGGCGCGTCTCAGCCAGATCGTCGAGGTCACGGGCCGCATCCTGCGCGCCGGCCGCCGCTCGCTGAACGTGGAAATCGACCTGATGGCTGAGGACGTTCTGACTGGCGAACGCCATCTATGCAGCCGGGGCGGCTTCAACATGGTGACAGCCGATCCCACCCAAACGGTACCGCCCCTGCCGCCGGCTCCACCGCAGGCACCGGCGGACGGTGCCGTCCGCATGATCGAACTGGTCTTTCCCGATCAGAGCAGCCACCGGCAAGTGCTGTTCGGCGGTTATGCCCTGGCGGTCATGGGCAAGGCAGCCTTCGTCGCCGCCACCCGCCTGTGCCGCAAGACGGTGGTGATGGCGGCCTCCAGCCGAATGAACTTCACCGCCCCGGTCCATGTCGGCGAAATCATGGAGCTGATCGCCGCCGTCAGCACAGTCGGACGCTCGTCTATGACCGTTTCCGTCACCGCCTGGGGCGAGAATCTTCAGACCGGAGAACGCTGGCCTGCCGCTAATGGCAGCTTCGTCATGGTGGCGGTGGATGGCGAGGGGAAAGCCATACATATCGGCCACCGCTCATAAAAAAGAGGACGGAGTTTTCACTCCGTCCTCAGTTGCTCCCGGCTTAGAGCGGGAACACATCATCGGCTTCCCGCCAGGCGGCAATCACTTCGGGCGCGGACTTCAGAGAGACGACGCGCTCGACCGCATAGACGGGCAACATGATTGTGCGTCCTCGGTGGATCGGAGCCGTTCCCGAATGAGGCAGGCGCCCGTCCTTGGTCCAGCGAAGGCGCTCTTGAGAGGAAATGCCGAGCAGTTCCTCTGTCACCCGACCAGAAAACGGCTGTGTCGCCATTGTGGCGAGAACAGCCTCGACTTCGATGACAAGAGATTTGAAACTCGACCGGCTTACTGCGATCACATCGATTTGGAAGTTTTGAGGCGCATTTCCTCGTATCAGCGGCCCCAGCCGCTTCAATCGTGAGCGGATCAGCCGGTTAACCTCTATTTTTCTGACCTGCAAACTGAGATTTTCGGCGAACGCCCTCTGGTGAGACAGAGTCAGGATGCCGTCGACCAGGGTCAAATCAAGGTACCGGCCTTTCCAATTCATGCCCCCACCTGCCGTTTTCTATCGAACAGAGACATCGCCCCGCATGCCGGCCTCGTAGTGACCGGGCATGTTGCAATCAAATTCGAAGCTGCCGGGAACCGAGAAGGTCCAGATCAGAACCCTTGTCTTGCCGGCAGGAACGAAGATCGCATGGGCATCGCTGTGATTGGCATGAGCGGCGGCGATGTCCGTCATCTCCGCCATTTCCTTGCGGTGCTCCTGCTGGGTCATCTCGTCGCCCAAAGTGAAGTCGTGGTCGGCATCATCCAGGTTGGTGACGATAAACCTGATGCTTTCCCCCTGTTTCACGGCGACGTGATCCGGGGAGAAGCGCATATCGCGCATGGTGATTCGGACGGTGCGCGTCAGCAACGCAAAATCGCCGGGCTCGCCGAACAGATAGACCTGCGGGCCTGAACGCGGAGCGCCGCAATAGCTGTGCGCCGCAGCCGGCGACAGGTAAGCCGCCACCATCACAGCACTCACCAGAACGGTGCCGCAGAGGCGAAAAAGGGAATGCAACATGATGGAATCTTGCGGGAAGTCTGGGACGCGATGCTCCCAGACTTCCTTTTGCAGGTTAATGGGCGGCCACAGCGGCCTGCGACCCATGTCCGGTCAGCCCCAGGCTACGCTCGGTCAGATAGCCGAACAGCAGGCCGATTCCGGACCACAGCACCAGCTGAATGCCCAAGGAGGCCAGACGGAAACGCCACAGCACGACGGCGGGGAATTCCGCAGGCACCTCGTTGATCTCGGGCAGCAGAGCCTGGACCACGGCGACCACGATGATGAACACCGCGCCGGCTAGCAGCGTCGCATTCCATTTGCCCAAACGAGCCGACAGATGCCGGCCAATGGTGACGGCGATGCCCGCCGCCACGATCGTGAAGGCGACCATGAAGAAATACAGTCCGGTTCGGTATCCGATGGTTTCAGGAATGCCAACGGACGGTGGATTGGCGGGGTATTTCAACGCCGGAATCAAATACACAGCCACGAAGGCCGCGACGGCCAGCAGCACGGAAACGGCGCGAGGACGAAGGTGTCCGACACGACCGTAAACCACGGCGAAAGCCAGGGCGAACAAGCCGCCAAGCCCCGTGCTGTAGACAACAACGCCCGTAGCCAGCCCGACTGTGCTTTGCACTTCACGGCTCACCAGCTCGGGGTCGGGAGTTTCACCCTTTTCCTCAGCCAGATGTTCCTCGAACGCGATGGCCCGATCAACCATAGGCTCCCCGAAGACCTTCGCGAAGCCAAACGCCAGCAATCCCGCGACAATGCCTACCAGCATGCCGCGCAGCAGCAAACGACCAATCATGTGAATATCCTCGACGGTTAGTGGCAGGGGAAGCCCAGAAGATGGCGACCGTCATGCACGAATTCGTGCACGTACATTCCGTCGAAAATCGAGGTCGCGCCCTGTTCTGCACCGACGAAATAGACCATCAGGAGGAACATGATGCCTCCGAAGATAGCCCAGGGGATCAAATCCTTGAGGGGAATAGCGACGGGTTCAAAGGTAGGGCGGGAAATAGCCTGAGGCATGACAAAACTCCGTGGGATAAAGCGTCCCGTTCGAGTGAATATGCGCTGAAAGAGCAGGTCTGACTTTCGCTTACCCAAAAGGCTGAAGCGATTACAGCGGCGCCACCGCGTCGGAATTTCACCGACTTCTGCTCTTTGCAATCAACGGATAATCGTACAGACTCGAGTTGACCATCGTCAACGCTTTCCTGGACCGAGTCGGTATTGATGACCATCCGCCTAAGCCTAATCAGCCATGCTTCGACCGAGGCCGTGCGTGCGGCGCGCTTTGCCCGCGACGAATCCTTAGACAGGTTCGGCGTAACGGCCGCCCAGGCC
>Ga0318574_10000201_pt1 | contig 15939 bp, 17 predicted proteins | sample GRESIP089b5f22_FD_202527 | JGI IMG/M metagenome (GOLD analysis project Ga0318574, IMG submission 202527) | Tropical soil microbial communities from Luquillo Experimental Forest, Puerto Rico - GRE.SIPMG.089b5f22 | ecosystem: Environmental > Terrestrial > Soil > Tropical forest > Bulk soil...
CGGGATCAATTGTACGCCGACGGACTTGCGTCTGATTGCCAACAGCGGAGCAAGTCTCATTTACTGTCCGACAAGTGAGGCCGTGCGGGGTGGCGGCATTGGTCCCGCCGCTGCCGCGCTCGCTGTCGGCGTGAATGTCGCACTTGGATCGGACGGTCCCATGGTCGATGACTCTGTCGACATGCTGGAGCAGATGAAGGCTTGTTCGTTCTTGCAGGGGGTCAAGCATCTCGATCCGACCATCATGCCACCGGAGCGATGCATTGAAATGGCCACCATCAATGCCGCCCGCGCGATGGGGCTCGATGACGAGATCGGGTCTCTTGAAGTGGGAAAACTTGCCGACGTTGCCATTTTCGACCTCGATACACCGCATTCAACACCCGCAACCAATCCAGTTGCGAGTCTTGTCTATTCGGCCCGAGGACCGGACGCGCATACAGTGTTCGTGGAGGGCCGCGAGGTGGTCACTAATCATAAGCTCACGACTTTTTCCGATACCAAGCATCTGTTCGCGCGTGCACGCGCCAGGACTCAAGAGATCGTAACAAAGCCAGCCTGTTCGACCGGGCGGCATCGGCCTGGACCAAGCCGCTTCCGCAGCTAACCGAAAGGATCGCGACATCATGAAACAGATATCTCGAAGAAGGTTTGTGGCCAGGGTCAGCTCCGCAGGAATGGTTTTGCTCGCGGGCAGCAAAAGGGTGAGAGCGCAAGGACACGAAAAGCTGACCATCGGCCTGTCACCATTCATTAATCAGGCCACGATCTTTTTAGCCAATGAGCTTGGCTATTTTTCCAAGATGGGTTTGGACATCGACATGAAAATTTTCATGGATGGCGCCTTGGTGGTGGCGCCGATGCTGTCGGGTGAGCTTCAGATCGGAATCATGACCCCCAACGCAGGCTTCTTCAACTCGCTCTCTCGCGGTGGGCCACTCCGCGCCTTTCTTTGCAATGGCCAGGGCCGCCGCGGCCGCGCGGTCACCGCCCTTGTCATTCGCAGCGATCATTATGATGCCGGCATCAAGACGTTGGCGGATCTTGCGCGGATGAAAGGCAAGATTGCTGCAGTCGGGGCGGCAGGCAGCATCAACCAATATGGACTGGGTTCCGCTCTTAAGCTCGCTGGTCTCGATCCCGTGCGCGACGTGCAGTGGCAGACCTCGGTTCCTCAGCCGGACATTGTAAAACAGCTCGGGCAGAAGCAGGTTGATGTTGCGGAAATTACCTATCATCTCGCCTATCTCGCCCAAAAGGAGGGCTTCTGCCGAATCTTATGGTCACGCGACGAAATCCTGCCGGACTCTCAGGCGGCGATGCATACCGTTCGCGATGACATCTTGCAGGAAAAGAGAGACACAGTCGTAAAATACGCGATGGCGTGCATCCAGGCGGGACGTGTGTTCAATCAGGTCGCGGGTGATCCGGAAAAACATGCGGATATGCTCAAACTGATCGTCAAATCCATATTTCCGCGCGACGAGGCTTTGCTCAAAGCGGTCGCTCCACATTGGGAATGGATTGCCGAAGACGGCATGCCGAATGTCACTTCGATTATGGCCGAGCAGGATTTCTGGGCGGATACCTTCAAGACAGTCGAAACGAAGGTGCCGCAACAGCGCGTGGTCGAGCTCAGCATTGCGAAAGAGGCCGTGCAGCGGCTCAGCGTGGAAAGACCTTTCGGATAAATCGCTGGCTCATGAAACAAGTGTTAGGCTTCGGGTTTGGCCATTCACCCTCCCAGTTGACCGACAACAAGACAGAACAATGCATGTTCGCCCCTCGCACGTCACGCGGTAGCGTAGCGACTTGAAGTTGACCCATTCAAGTCCGTCGAATGCGGCAATGGCCGTCGGGGTCACGCCGCGACCCGCGGGCGTCGCGAACTGAAACCGGCTATTCAGCTGCCCGTCGCCGCACTTGATGGCCGCCGGGCACCCTACGAAAGGCGATGTTGAGCCGGTTGGCGCCATTGATGGCGACGAGCGCCAAAGTCAGATTGACCAGTTCCTCTTCGGTGAACTGTTTACGCGCCTCCTCATAAACCTCGTCGGGCACTTGAGTGTCAGCGACTAAGGTGACCGCCTCGGTCCAGGCCAGTGCCGCACGCTCACGGTCGCTGTAGAATGGCGAATCGCGCCAGGCGTTCAACAGATAGAGCCGCTGCTCGCTTTCCCCGTCGGCACGCAATTCCTTCGTATGCATGTCGATACAGTGGGCGCATCCGTTCATCTGGGATGCCCGCAGCTTGACGAGCTCTAAAAGCGAACGATCGAGACCGCAGTTGCGCACGAACATGTGCAGGGCCTTCATGGCGTTCTCGCCTTGCGGAGAAGCTTTGCGGAAATCCAATCGAGCTTTCATTGCAGGCCTCCATCTCGCGAGATTCAATCTCTCGGTTCAAACAGCTTTTGTGCTTCGACGCGGCTGATCGAATGCTTCAGCACGTCGAAGCGACGGCTGACGTACAGCTCTTCCCCGATTTGCTTAATCACCGACATGACCGTCAGCGCAGCACCAGAAGCGATGCTCACGCGCGCGATACCGATGCGCTCGAGCTGCGGCAGCGAGGTGTCCGGCCTGGCCACGATATTGACCGGCGCACCGTCGAGCGCCTGGGTCAACCGCGCGATGGTGCCAACATCGGCAAGACCGAACGGATAGATGCAATCCGCCCCGGCTGCCAGATAAGCCTTGCTCCGCCACACGGTCTCTGCCAAGCGGCTTTCCGGGTCGCCGATGTTCTTGAGGTAGAGATCGACGCGGGCATTGATGACCGCCGGCACCCCTGCCGCGTTCGCGGCTGCGCGCGCGACGCGAATGCGGGCACTGGCATCCTCGATCGCGCGGACCGGCCTGTCTGGAGAAGGCGTGCCATCCTCGATGTTGAAGCCGAAAACGCCTGCTTGCAGGATTTCGGCCACTCGCGTTCCCACCCGATCGGGCGTGTCGCCGTATCCCGCCTCGATGTCGGCGGTGACCGGCACACGAACTGCCCGCACGATCCGCGCAGTCGCCGCCACGACCTCCTGCCAAGGCGCCCGCTCACCGTCAGGAAAACCCAAGGCCCAGGCAAGGCCACCGCTGGTCGTCGCAATCGCGCCGAAGCCAGCCGCCTCGAATTGGCGCGCACTCATGGCGTCCCAGGCGTTGGGCAGAAGCAATAGTGGAGGTGGCTGATGGGCTCGCCGAAAAATCTCCGCCAGTCTTCGTTGCCGATCCCATGTCATCTGCGGGAGCGTAGGTCGGGCACGTGCATCTCACAAGACCTGCGCTCCGGCCCCACCTCGCTTCAGCAAGATCGGCCGATCGCTTGAACCTCATGCCGGCTTTCGAGGCAAACGAGCGTTTAGGCCTTTCCCGGCATGTGCTGCCCCGCTTCGCCGAGATACCACAAGGCGATCTGCTCGCGGGTCGGAAACCAAACGTTCGATTGTCCTTTGATATATTCGATGAACTCGCGCAGCGCGGCAATCCGGTACGGCTGACCGATGACATGCGGGTGCAGGCCGACGTTCATGATCCGCCCGCTGCGTGCGCCTTCGGCATAAAGCTGATCGAAACAGAGCCTGAGCATGTCAACCCCGTCGCGCGTCGAAAGGCCCCCGCGGGCGAACATGTTGAAGTCGTTGATGTCGTTCGAATACGGCACGCAGACGATCGGCCCATGGACGGTATCGATCAGATAGGGCTGATCGTCATTGAGGTAGTCGCAATAGGCGATCAAGCCGAACTCCTTGAGGAAGGCGGGCGTGTGCGCCGTGCCGCGGATCGCCGACGACAGCCAGGCCTTCGCCGGCTTGCCCACCACCTCGGCGTACTTATCGAGCGTCCGACGAATGACGGCCCGTTCCTCGTTCGGCTTGTAGGCGTAGTACGTCAGCAGATCGTTCTGCACCCAGTTGTGCGGCACCAGCTCCCAGCCGCGCTCCTTCACTGCGTCGATGATGCGGCGGCGCTCCTGCAGGATCATGCCATTGCAGGTGCAGGACGGCGCGATGCCAAGCGTGTCGAATGCGTCCATCAACCGCCAGATGCCGACGCGGTGGCCGTACTCGCGCCACGTCCAGTTCGCCGTATCGAGCACGTCGCCCGGCAGGGCATGGGGAATGGTTGCAGGTCCACCGGGAAATAGCGGCTCCTTCTGGCCCGGCCGGAACGGCTCCCAGTACTCGATATTGATGGTGAAGATGAGCGCCACACGCGCACCATCCGGAAATTTCAGCGGCGCGCGGTCGGGCAGCGGCACGAACGCATAGCTCGAAGGCTGCACCATCACGCTTTCCTTTCTGCGCGGTCGAGGCGCCAGGCGGTGGCGCGCTGCACGAGCTCGGGCGCGTCGAGCACGGCGATGGCAAGCAGAATAGCACCGGTGACGAGATCATGGACGTGCGGCTCGATCCCAATCGCGCTCAGGCCAGAGCGCAAAATGCACAGCGTCAGTACGCCTGCGGCAATTCCGAGCGGACTGCCGCGGCCGCCGACCACGGACACGCCGCCGACGATCGAGGCCGCGGCCGCCGTCGGCAGCACATCGGCGAGCGCGACCGGCGATGCCGCGCCCAGGCTGTAACTCAGCAGCACGCCGGCCAAGGCAGCCGAGGCGCCCGAAGCCGCAAACACGCTGATGATCACCCGATCGGTCTTGAGACCTGCGACCCGGCTCGCCCGGCGATCGCTGCCGGTGGCGATGATGTCGCGGCCGATGTGGGTGTAGGTCATCGCTAAGGCTGCTATGACGAAAACCGCCAATGCCGCAACGCTTCGCACCGAAACGAGACCCCCGATCGGCGCATTGAGCCCCAGCGCCACTGCCATGTTGGGATAGCTGATAGTCTTGTTTTCGGTGAGCACGTAGGTGAGGCCCTGCAGCGTCAGCAGCCCGCCGAGCGTGACACCGACCGAGCTCAGATGCAGCCGTGTCATGATCAGGCCCTGGATCACGCCGCTGACCACACCGGCACCGACCCCGAACAGGACCCCAAGCCATGGGTTGGACACGCCGGTCATCACCGCGATACAGCCGGCAAGCCCGACGATGCCCGCGACCGAGAGGTCGAATTCACGCACCAGCATGGACAGGCCAAGGCCAAGCGCGACGAGGCCGAAGGTGGCAAACAGCTGCATCACGCTGAAGACGGTGCCAAGACTGAAGAAATAGCCCTCGCCCTGGTCCATCAGGGCGATCACGATGACGACCGCGAGCATGATCGTGAATGGCCGCTTGTTCGGCTCAATCAGCAATTTGGCCGCGAACCGCACCGCTAATGCCTCTCGCCGATGGTGTGCAGCATGATGACCAGCAGAACGATGATACCGGTGATCAGATATTGCAGCTGCTGACTGAAACCGCGCAGCAACAGCACCACTTCGATGATGGCAATGACGCTCACGCCGACGAGCGTGCGCAGCGCTGAGCCGGAACCGCCCTGGATGCTGGTGCCGCCGACCAACACCGCGGCAATGGCGGTGTAGTCGTAGCCCGCACCGAGCTCCATGTCGCCCGAACCGTAACGTGCCGCGAGCAAAACGCCGGAAACCGCCGAGCAGGCGCCGGCGATGACATAAGCACATGTGATGGCCCTTGTCGTCCCGATGCCGGCAGCCGTGGCAGCGCGGAGGTTACTGCCGGCCATAACCATCTCGCGGCCAATCCGCGTGCAGGACAGCACGAGCTGGCCGATGACCACGGTTGCGAAGAAGTACAGCGCCTCGATCGGAACACCGGCGACGCGGCCCTTGAACATCTGCAGGCCTTCGCCCGAGGGATAGATGCGCTGACCGCCGGTGATCAGCGCCGCGCCACCGATCAGCAGCGAAAGCCCGGCGATGCTGACCAGGATCGGATTGGCGCGGATCGAACCGACCAGGAAGCCCTGTACCGCGGTGATGACGACGCCGAACAGGATGGCAATCAAAAATGCGGGGAACACGCCGAACGACAGGCTGGCGAGGAAAATCAGCGCCGAGGCCGATACAGTGGCGCCAAGGCAGAGGGACATGATGTTGCCGGTCAGCGTGATGAAGGTCATGCCGATGGCGACGCAGCCGATGAGCGAGATGGCGTTGAGCAATGCGTTGATGCTCAGGGGCGAGGTGAAGCCCGGCGTGCTCAGCGCGAAGGCAGCGATCGCCCCGCCGGCCACGATGCGGACAGCTAGCACCACATGCCGCGCTCGCGCCCCGCGCAGACGGAACCGCGCACGCGGCAATAGCTCGCTCATGCGGCCGCAACCGGATGCGTGATGTCGGCCAGGACGCGATGCAGGTCGGCCTCGCCCCGCTGGTAGGTCGCGACCTGCCGGCCGCGGTACATGCTGACGATGACGTCGGCCATGCCGAGCACCTCCTCGATATCGGAGGACGCCATGACGAGACAGTAGCCGCGGTCGCAGAACTGCCGGATCAGCCGATAGATGTCGGCGCGCGCCCCGACATCGACGCCACGCGTCGGCTCGTTCATCAGCAGGACGCCGGGCTCGTCGCCGCCGATCACGCGACCGAATGCAACCTTCTGCTGGTTGCCGCCGCTCAGTTCGTCGGCCTGCGAGCGCAGCCGCGCGCGGTCGACGCCAACTGCCGCAGCGAGCTTCGCCGCTGTGGCGCGCAAACCCCGCCGGGCCAAAATGCCAAGCCGGCTGTGATCGCCAAGCCTGGTGGCGACTAAATTCTGACCGACGTTCAGCCGAAGGAACACGCCCTCGCCGGCGCGATCCTCGGAGATGAATTGCATCTTCGCACGCTGGGCCCTCATCACCGAGCGAAGCTGCACGGGCTGCCCGGCGATGCCCACCTCGCCGGTCGAGTCGAACGCAAGTCCAGCCAGTGCCCGCAACACCTCGGTGGCGCCGGACCCGACCTGGCCGGCGAGGCAGATCACCATGCCGCGCTGCGCCGTCAGATTGAAGTTCTGCACCACCGGCGGCACCCAAAGATCCCTCACCTCCAGCATGGGCTGGCCGGGCCGGCTGTCATAGCGCGGATACATCTCGCGCAAACTCCGCCCGAGCATCATCTCCATCAGCTGCGCGCGATCGATCTCTGCCGTCCGCCGCGTCCCGACCAGCTCGCCGTTGCGCAACACCGAGACGCTGTCGCAGATCTGGAACACCTCGCCGAGCCGGTGGGTGATGTAGATCACCGACTTGCCCTCGTCCTTGAGCGCGCGCAGCGCCGCAAAAATGCGCTCGATCTCGACGTCGGAAAGCGTTGCGGTCGGCTCATCCAGAATGAACACCCGCGCATCGCGGGTCAGCATCCGCGCCAGCTCCACGAGTTGCCGCCGACCGATGCTCAATCTCGATACTGGCGCCTCGAGCGGCAGCTCCTCCAACCCCACCTTCTCCAGCGCCGCCCGCGCCCGTTCGCGCAGCTCCTTGCGGCGGTGAAACAGCGGCACCTCGCGGTTGCCGAGCCAGATGTTGTCGAACACCGAAAGCGCCGGCGCGAGACTGAGCTCCTGCGCCACCAGTGCGATACCGAGTTCCTGCGCATGCTGCGGGTCGGTGATTTCGGTCGGCGTCCCGTCGACCAGCACGGTGCCGCCGTCAGCGGCGTGCACGCCGGTGATGATTTTGACTAACGTGCTCTTGCCCGCGCCGTTCTCGCCGCAGATCGCGCGGATCTCCTGCGCGCCGAGCGAAAGCGAGACGTTCTTGAGGACCTCGTTCGGGCCGAACCGCTTTGTTACCCCGTCAACGGCAAGTATCGGCATCGAAGCTCAATACGAGCAGCCGGCTTCGAACTGCGCCAGGTTGTCCTTGGTGATGCCGTGCACCGGCACCAGCTCGTATTTCTGCAGCTTCTGGCCATTGAAGTAGCCCGCGATCTTCTTCGCCGCTACTTCAGCCTCTTCGGTCGGGATTTGCGTCGCGGTCGCGTATTGCTGGCCCGACTTGATGTGTACCATGCCGTCCTTCATGCAGTTGCTGGCGACCACCACGATGCCCTTGTTGGCAACACCGAGCGTTAGCCCGGCCGACTCCACCGCCTGGATCGAGCCTGTCGCCTGGTTGTCGGCCATGGCGAAGATGCCGTCGATCCCGCCGCGGCCGCTGAAGCGCACGAGCAGCTCTCCAGTGATCTTCTCGGTCATCGCCGTATTCCACTTGCCGTCTTCGGTGGCAACAAGCTCGATGCCCGGGTGCTTGCTCAGCACCTCCTTGAACGCCGCCATGCGCGTCTGGACGTTGAGCTGCTAGGCGACGCCCGTGACGGCCACGACCTGAGCCTTCGTCTTGCCCTCCGCCTGCAGGCCTTTGACCATGCCCTCCGCGGCGAGACGCCCAAGCTCGGCGTGATCGGTCCCGATATACGAGGTGAACAGCTCCTCGTACTCCTTCTTCAGCGGAGTGACGATCAGCACCACCGGAATGCCGGCGGCCTTGGCCCGCGTCAACGCCGGGATGATGGCCTGGTCGTTGACGTACACGATGGCGATGAGGTCGAACTTCTGCGCGATCGCGTCGTCGACCTGCTGCGACTGCACGGCGGCGTCGTAGTTCGAACTGAGATTCGTTACCTTCATGCCGTCCTGCGTCGCGAACTTCGTGAAGGTCGAGGTCCAGGCGCCGATGTAAGGATTGGTATTGGCGGTGCCGAGCAGCATCACACGCTTGCCCTCGGGCGACGCAATGGCGTCGTGCCCGGTTACAACTGCCAGCAGAAGCGCGCACAGACCCACCACGAAGCGCATGAACATCTCCTGTTCCAAGACCAAGATCCCAAAAATGTTAGCGTCAGTCGGGCAAGCGCACCAGCAGGCCATGCGACGCAGGATTGCCGAAATGACCTTCTGCAAGCCAGCGCGCACAGGCGGTTAGCCGCTCGTCCGCGCGCCAAACGGCCGAGCCATTGCAACATCAGATCAATTTCGACGTGACCGGAAGTCCGAGCAGCACCTGACCGGCCACCTCGAAGTTGACGAACTGGGCCTGCACCTGCTGCGTCGCGGCGTGCACATCACGCAGCCGCCGTTCGAACGGCTGGTTTTCGAAAATTGCCGTGCCGCCGGCGAAGTGATAGGCGGTCTCAATCACCTCCTTCGACTGATGGCCGGCATGTACCGCGGCAAGCCGCAGCGCGGCACGCTGCTGCAAGGTGAAACCCTCCCCGCGACAGGCCGTGTCCCACATGTCGCCCAGCGCCTGCATCAGGAAGGCGCGCGACGACTGCCATTGCGCTTCGGCGACCGCGACCTTGGATTGAACCACCGGATTGTCGCGCAACGGCTTCGAGCCGAGCATCGGCACCTTGGTGCTGGCAATCTGCATAAAAGCATCGAGCGTCGCGCGCGCGATCCCGAGCGCCACGCTGGCGAACGACGAGCCGTAGATCTGATAGGTGGTGAACCGATAAAGCGGGCCTCTCTCGCGGCGATCGGCCGCCGCTTCCCGGGTGAAGGTGTAGCGCGCCGGCACGAACAGATCCGCCACCGTGTAGCTGTCGCTTCCGGTGCCTTTGAGGCCCATGACCTGCCAGACGTCGCGAATGGTAGCCTGGCTTTTCGGAAACAGCATGGTGCGCTCAGTCGGCTTGCCATCGGGACCAAGGCACGGCTTTCCTTCGGCATCGACCAGCGGCGAATGTCCGCCGAGCCACTGCGCATGACGACTGCCGCTCGCGTAGGACCAGGTCCCCGTCGCGCTATAGCCGCCCTCGACCGCCGTCGCTTTGACGGTTGGTCCGACCGGGCCCCAGGCGAGAACGGCATCCTTGCCGCCGAAGATCTCCTTTGCCACGGCAGGTTCGACATAGGCGGCGGCCATCGAGCAGCCCGACGCCTGCGCAATGCACCAGGCGGTGCTGCCGTCGGCTCTGGCGATTTCCTCGATCACAGTGATGAACGTCAGTGGATTTCGTCACCGCCGACGCTGTGCGGCAGCAGCATCTTGAACAGGCGCGCGTCATGCAACGCGGCCAGAAGCTTCGGCGTCAGCGCGCATCCGCGCTCGACCGCCGGCGCCTCCGCCTCGATCAGCGGACGCAACTGTCGCGCCCGCCGGACCGGATCGGTGGCTTGGCCCTTGGCGGTCGGCGCGTCGATGTTCATCACGCGATGTGGGAGTGGTGATTTTTCAGATACCACTCCGCGATCTCCTCGCGGGTGGCGAACCAAACATCGTCGAATGACTTCGCATAGGCAATGAAATCGTACAGCGCGCGGATGCGGAACGGCTGACCGACCACGTGCGGGTGCAGGCCGATGTTCATGAACCGGCCGCTGACCGCACTTTCGCGGTATAGCCAATCGAAGCCTTCCTTGAAGACAGCGAAAGCGCCGTTCACGTCCTGGCCCTGGCGCATGAACACAGTGAAGTCGTTGACTTCCGATGTGTAGGGTATCGAAACGATCGTTCGCCCCGAGCGCGTTTCGACCAGATAAGGCTGATCGTCGTTGAGCAGATCGGTGGTGAAAATCAGGCCTTCCTCGGCGATTAGGTCGATGGTGTTGAGGGTGCAGCGCAGCGAGCTGGACAGCCAGCCTTTCGCCGGCTTGCCGCACACCTCTTTGTACACCCGCAGGGTCTCGCGGATCACCTCGCGTTCCTTGTTCTCATCGAACGAATAATCGGCGAGCAGCTCGGTCTGCACATAGTTATGAGCGATGATCTCCCAGCCGCGCTTGAGCGCTGCGTCAATCACCGCCCGTCGCTCCAAGCCGATCTTGGCGTTCATCGTGCAGGTCGATGGCACGCCGAACTCGTCGAAGATGTCGAACATGCGCCAGACGCCGACCCGCTGGCCGTATTCGCGCCACGTCCAGTTCGGGTTGTCATAGACATTTCCCGGCAGATCGCCGCCGACGATACCGGGACCCCCGGGATAGAACGGCTTCGGCGTATCCTTAGTCACGTCCCAGTATTCGAGATTGGTCGTGATCATGACAGCGAGTCGCTTCCCGTTCGGCCACCGAAGCGGCTTTCGCTGGGAAATCGGCACAAACTTGTATTTCATGGATCACATTCCCGCCCTGTAAAGCACCCCGACGAAACAACGCGTTTTCGTGGTCTCTTATCAAACATCGACCCGAATTTGCGGACAAGCTTCAAAACTCCTCAAGCAGGCGCCCAAGCCCTGGAATTTTGTCCATGATCTTATTCCGGCGAAGCGCGTGCCAATAAGTCGCCGTATTGATGGCGATGACCGGCTTGCCAAGCCACATCTCCGCCGCCGCGGCGAGGCGCACCATGCTGAGATTGGTGCCGACCTGAACGATCGCATCCACATCGCGGCCGTTGCCGTTGAGCTCGATCAGCTTCCCGCGGAGCAGCTCTGGCGGGACTTCGGCGATCGCCGTCCAGCTCTTGCATTGAAGACAGATATCGCGGACGACCTCGAAGCCCGAATCGGTGAAGTATCGCGCGACCTGCTCGTTGGCGATCGGATAGTAGGGCGATAGAACCGCGATCCGCTTGACGCCGCCGTAGGTCTTCATCGCCGCGGTGCAGGAATGCGAACCGATGCTGACGCCTACCCCGGACTCCTTCTCGACCTTGCCCTGGAACTCATCGGCCCCCTTGGCGCCGCCATAAAACGTCACCGCTGACATGCCCATGACCAGATGGTCCGGCGAGCAGGTCATCACGCTGCGAACGGCGTCGAGTGTGTTCTGGCCGATCACCTGGGTGCCGGCCATGAACGTGTCGTTACTGACCGCCTGGGCGTTGGGTGTGAAGATCCGGCTGTAATGGTTGGTGACGCCGGCCGGCCGCATCATCTCGAAATCAGGCTGAACAATGGTATTGGTCGAAGGTCCGAGCACGCCGAACTTGCACCGCCAACCGAGAACATCTCTCATCGCCGGAGTGCCCCCTTCGAGATTTACGCGGCCCATTTTGCTATATCTGGCTGTCAATCGGAAGTACGTCATCGATGTCAAGTCGGAACGAACGCATCATTGTTGTCGGCGCCGGCCCCGTCGGCCTGACGGCTGCGCTTGCGCTCGGCCGCCGCGGTATTCCGACGGTGCTGCTCGCGGCCGAGCCCGAGCTTGTCACGGAGCTCCGTGGCTCGACGTTCCATCCGCCGACGCTCGACCTTTTGGACGAACTTGAGATCGTGCCGCGCATGATCGAGGTCGGGCTGAAAGCGCCGACTTGGCAGTTCCGCGACCGCGAGACTGGGCCGGTCGCAACCTTTGACCTGTCCTTGCTCGCGGGCGACACCAACCATCCCTATCGCGTGCAATGTGAACAATGGAAGCTCATGTGCTTCCTCGAGGCTGAGCTGCGCAGGCTTCCCGGCGCTGACATCCGCTTCAGCCACGAGGTCACGTCGGTGCGGCAAGACGGCGACGCCGTGGCTGTGACGGCTGAGACGCCATCGGGTCCTGTGTCGATCGGTGGCCGCTACGTGATCGCCGCCGACGGCGCGCGCAGCGCAGTGCGGCGCTCGCTTGGCGTCGAGTTCGAGGGCTTCACCTATCCCGAGTTGTTCCTGATCGCATCGACCGATTTTAAGTTCGAGAAGACACTGACCGATATCGCTTATGTGAACTATATCGCTGACCCGCTGGAATGGCTGGTGCTGCTGCGGGTGCCGGAGCTCTGGCGCGTGCTGGTGCCCGCGCCGGAAAATTCCGACCGCGAAAAACTGCTCTCCGACGAATCGCTCCAGGGCGTGCTGCACCGCGTGGTGCCGCAACCCGAGCCTTACAAGATCGCCCATCGCTCGATCTATCAGGTGCATCAGCGCGTTGCAAAAAGCTTCCGGCACGGCCGCGTGGTGCTTGCTGGCGATGCCGCGCACATCAACAATCCGCTGGGTGGCATGGGCATGAACGGGGGCATCCAGGATGCTTTCAACCTCGCGGATAAATTCAAGGATATCTGGGCAGGCGCCGATGACCGGCTGCTCGACCGCTACGACCGCCAACGCCGCACCGTAGCGGTTGAGGCGGTGCAGGAGCACACACACCGCAATCAGCAGATCATCAGCGAGCGCGATCCCAAAACCCGCCGCAAGTCGCTCGACGCGATGCGCCGGATTGCCGCCGATAAGGCGCAGGCGCGCGACTATATGCTAAAGTCCTCGATGATCGGCAGCATGCGCCGCGCCGCGGAAATTCAGTAGAACGCTTCAAGGGGCATGGGATGAGCAGGAACGATCTCGAAATCTATCGCTCCCAGGGATTCGGCGGAACGGTCGGGATCGGCCGGAAGCCCGCGTTGTGTATCGTCGATTTCGTCAACGGCTTCGTAGATCCCGCGATCTTCGGCGGCGGCAACATCGCCGAGTCGATAGCCAGGACAATTCCATTGCTGGCCGCGGCGCGCCTGCGTGGCTTGCCGGTCGCGTTCTCGCGCGTGGTCTACAGGGAGGGGGGCCGGGACGACTGCGCCTTCGTGCGTAAGGTTCCGGCGCTGGCGATGCTGACCGAGACGGCGCCGATGGGCCAGATCGTGCCGCAGCTGGCCCCGTTGCCGGACGAGACGATCCTGCGCAAGACCCAGCCATCGGCGTTTTTCGGCACCGGCTATGCCGACCTGCTGCGGCGGCAGGGCGTGGACACGGTAATCGTCGCGGGCTGCACGACCTCCGGCTGCGTGCGCGCGACGGTGGTCGACGCCATGAGCCACAATTTCCGAACCATCGTGGCGCGCGACGGCGTCGGCGATCGGTCGCTCGCCGCGCACGAGGCTAATCTGTTCGACATGGAGCAGAAATACGCGGACCTCATGGACGCCGCGGCGCTCGTCGCGTGGGTTAATCGCGCAGCCGCGGCCTGATCGGTGGCGCCAATGGATCAATCCTTGAGTTGGTACTTCGTCTCGCGTTCCCAGTAAGTGGGAAAGCCGACGACGCTTTGCAGTTCCGCGAATGAAATTGCGGGCGGCTGCGGAAGGTTGCACTCCGGGCACAGCGCCGCAAGTGTTGCCTGCATCGCGGCAATCGCTGAAGACAGCAGCATCACGGGGTACAGCGCAAGCTTGTAGCCGACCTCCTGCAATTTTTGCAGCGGCAGGACCGGCGTCTTGCCGCCCGCCACCATATTGGCCATGCACGGTTTCGTCATCGCCCCGCAGAAACGCCGCATCTCATCCTCTGTCTCTGGCGCTTCGAGGAAGATGATATCCGCACCTTCGGCTTCGAAGTCCTTGCAGCGTGCAAGCGCTTCCTCGAAGCCACACACGGCACGCGCGTCAGTGCGCGCCATGATTAAGATGTCGGCATCGGCACGCGCGTCCACTGCGGCGCGAATCTTCATCCGCGCCTCTGCACGCGGGATCACCTGTTTGCCCCGGGTGTGGCCGCATTTCTTCGGGCTGACTTGGTCCTCGATCATCACGCCGGCGGCTCCAGCACGTGCGTATTCGATCACTGTGCGCTGGACGTTAAGGGCGTTGCCGTAGCCGGTATCGCCATCGCCGATCAACGGCACCGGGCTTGCGGCAGCGCAGCAATTGCGCAGGCTGTCGAGCATTTCGGCAAACGAAACTAGGCCGGTGTCGGGCATCCCGAGCCGCGCGGCCGATACCGCAAAGCCGCTCATGAATGTGATCTTGTAGCCGGCATCTGCGACGAGCTTCGCTGAGAGCGCATCGTAGCAGCCGGGCATGATCTCCACGTTCGGTCCGGACAGCAGTTCGCGCAGTCGCTGGGCTGGTGTCGGCAAGGTGCACCTCTTTTTGTGCTATTTTGCAGGCTCAATTCCCGCAGCCTTGATCGCCGCTGCAAACGACTCGAAGTCCTTCTTAAAGACCGCCTCAGTCGCTTCCTTCGGCAGCCCGCCTGGCACGATCCCAAGTTTGCTCAGCCGGTCGGAAATCTCTGGCGACTTCGCCAAGGCGGTCACCTCGTTCCGAATCGCTGTAATGATCGGCTCCGGGGTCCCGGCCGGTGCAAGGAACCCGTTCCAGGAAGAGAACTCGAATCCCGGCAGTGTCTCGGCGACCGAAGGAATGTCCGGGGCCGCCGCGATCCGTTGCGCGGTTCCGACCGCGATCAGCCGGATCTTGTCATTGTTGACATGCGGCAACAGCGCGGAGGAGTTGCCGAAATAAAGATCGACTTGACCGGAAATGAGATCAGAGACCGCCTGCGGCTCGCTTTTGGCCGGAACCATGACCAGTTCGATGCCGGCACGCGCGAAAAGCAGGACAGGTGCAAGATGACTGATGTTCTGCGTGCCGGCCACGGTGAAATTGAGCTTACCGGGATTGGCCTTTGCATAGGCAATGAATTGCGGGAGTGTTTCCGCCGGCAGTGCCCGCTTGATAGCTATCATCTGCGTCCCGATGCCCACGTTAGTGATCGGCACGAGCTGCGTCATCGGATCGAAGTTGAGCTTCTGCAACTGCGGCGTCAGCACAATCATCGAAGAGGCAGCGAACAGCAGCAAGTATCCATCGGGTGCCGCCGCCGCGACCTGCCCGGTACCGAGCGCGCCGCCTGCGCCCGGACGATTTTCGACGACGAAGCTCTGACCGAATTTGGCAGACAAATGCTGCGCCGCGAGCCGGGCCATCATGTCGGTGTTGCCGCCCGCACCGAACGGCACGACAATGGTCACCGGTCTCGAAGGCCAATCTGCGGCGGCAATCGACCCGGATAACAGGGCAATCGCCGCTAGACCCGAGAGGACGACGAGCAGTCTCAGCGCGCGATGCATATCATTTCCCGTTGAACTCCGAGAAGCCTCGCGCACTTCGGATCGGTTGGCAAGGTCGGCAAATCCGGGCCCGTACACAAACAAAACTGTGGTGATATCATCGTCCGGTTCGTGCCGTTCCTTCGCGTACACATGGGAGGAATATCATGAAGACGATCGCCCTCGCCGTGACGACGATGCTCTTGCTCGCTGCCATCACCATGACAGCGATGCCCCAATCCCAAACGGGCAACACGGCCTACGAGAAGAAGAGCTACAACTATGCCGAATGGGCGAAGGGGCGCTTCTCCGAGGTCGTGACCGTGAGAAACGCGGGAAAGATC
>Ga0318574_10000211_pt1 | contig 15667 bp, 14 predicted proteins | sample GRESIP089b5f22_FD_202527 | JGI IMG/M metagenome (GOLD analysis project Ga0318574, IMG submission 202527) | Tropical soil microbial communities from Luquillo Experimental Forest, Puerto Rico - GRE.SIPMG.089b5f22 | ecosystem: Environmental > Terrestrial > Soil > Tropical forest > Bulk soil...
TGGCCCAGGCCGACGTCGGCGTGGCCATGAACACCGGCACCTCGGCCGCCAAGGAGGCCGGGAACATGGTGGACCTGGACTCCAACCCGACCAAGCTCATCGAGATCGTGGAGATCGGCAAGCAGCTCCTGATCACCCGGGGGGCGCTGACTACCTTCTCCATCACCAACGACGTCGCTAAGTACTTCGCCATCATCCCGGCCATGTTCTCGGCCGTGATCCCTGGTCTTGGCAGGCTCAACATCCTGCACCTGGCCACCCCCGAGTCGGCGATCACCTCGGCGATCATCTTCAACGCGCTGATCATCATCGCGCTGATCCCGCTGGCGCTGCGCGGGGTGCGCTATAAGCCGGCCTCGGCGTCGTCGATGCTTCGCAGGAACCTGCTGATCTATGGCATCGGCGGCCTGATCATCCCGTTCATCGGCATCTGGGCCATCGACCTGATCGTCCAGCAAATTCCCGGATTTGGGGGCTGAGCGGCATGGACCGCCTTCCCGTCATCGTCAGGCAGCACATCGCGGGGTTCCGCGCGCTGCTGGTATTCACCGTGCTGTGCGGGCTCATCTATCCCGCCGTCATGGTCGGCGTCGGCCAGCTGGCCTTCCACAACCACGCCAACGGCTCGATGGTCAGCTACAACGGCCGCACGGTGGGCTCGAGCCTGCTCTGCCAGGAGTTCGCGGACGCCAAGGGCAACCCGCTGCCGCAGTACTTCCAGCCGCGGCCCTCGAGCGCGGTCGACGCCACGTCCAAGACCGACTACGGCTGCAACCCGCTGTTCTCCGCGGCGTCCAACCTCGGGCCGAACAACCCGGACCTGGTCAAGATGATCAGGCAGCGGCAGCAGGCCATCGCGGCGTTCGATCACGTCCCGGTGTCGCAGATCCCGCCGGACGCGGTGACCGCGTCGGCTTCGGGCCTCGACCCGGGCATCTCACCGCAGAACGCGGCCATCCAGGTCAACCGGGTCGCGGCGGCCAGGCACCTGCCGGTCGCCACGGTCAGGGACCTGGTGGCCAAGTACACCCAGGGCCGGGTGCTCGGCTTCCTCGGCGAGCCGGCGGTGAACGTGCTCGAGCTGAACATCGCGCTCGACCAGCTGTCGGCGAAGTCCGGCCACTGAGCATGGCCGCGACTTCCCCCGAGATCCGGGGGGGCTCGGGGGGGTCGTCCCCCCCGGAGCCAGCAGAGCCCCGGCCGGGATCTGGAGAGGATCCCCGGCCGGGGCCCGGGGGCGCCGGCATCCTCATCGTCGAGGACGAACCCGAACTGGTCCGCGCGCTCCGGATCAACCTGCGCGCCCGGCGGTACCAGGTGCGGACCGCGGGCACCGGCCGGGAGGCGCTGGCGGCGGCCGCGAGCCAGCCGCCGGACGCGATCATCCTCGACCTCGGCCTGCCCGACATCGACGGCACCGAGGTGATCGTCGCGCTGCGCGAGTGGTACCACGCGCCGATCATCGTGCTGTCCGGGCGGACCAGCCCGGGCGACAAGATCGGCGCACTGGACGTGGGCGCCGACGACTACGTGACCAAGCCGTTCGCGATGGCCGAGCTGCTGGCCCGGCTGCGCGCCGTGCTGCGCCGCGACGACGGCGAGGGCGGGACCGGCCCGGGCCGGGTCCGCCAGGCGACGATCGGCCGGTGGCTGGTCGACCTGGCCGCACACCAGGTCCGGCGGGCGGACGCGGACGACGCGAGGGAGACGCTCCGGCTCACGCCGACCGAGTGGCGGATCCTGGAGATCCTGCTCATGCGGCCCGGGCAGCTGGTCGGCTCGGCGCAGCTGCTGACAGCGGTGTGGGGACCGGGGTTCCAGCAGCGCACGAACTACCTCCGCTTCCACATGGCGCGGCTGCGCCGGAAGCTGGAGGAGAACCCGGCGCGCCCGCGCTACCTGCTCACCGAACCCGGGATGGGGTACCGCTACCAGCCTTGACCCGAGGCCGAGGCGAATTTCCCGCTCATCGGCCACACGCACCTCGCGGGGTATGCCGCAGAATGTGAGGCGCGGGATCTACCCTGGGGAAGCAGATGAAGCCACTGGCCGTGGACGATCCGCGCGTGATCGGGGAGTACCGGTTGCGCGCGCAACTCGGCGCGGGCGGCATGGGCCGGGTCTACCTCGGGCTCTCCCCGGCTGGCCGGGCGGTGGCGATCAAGGTGGTGTACCCGGAACTGGCCAGCGACGCGGCCTTCCTGCGCCGGTTCGGCCAGGAGGTCGCCGCGGCCCGGGCGGTCAGCGGGATCTACACCGCGCCGGTCGTGGCCAGCGGGCTGAACGAGCGGCCGCCGTGGCTGGCCACCGCGTTCGTCCCAGGGCCTCCTTTGGATCAGGTCGTGGAGGAAAACGGGCCTTTGCCCGAGCAGGCGCTGTGGCCGCTGCTGGCCGGGCTGGTCGAGGCGCTGCAGGCGATCCACGCCTGCGGCGTGGTACACCGCGACCTCAAGCCCGCTAACGTGCTGCTGGCCACCGACGGGCCGCGGGTGATCGACTTCGGCATCGCGCGCGCCGTCGACGGGACCTCGCTGACGGCGGCGGGGGTGGTGTTCGGCACGCCGGGATACATGTCGCCCGAGCAGGCCGAGGGCCGGGGCGCGGGGCCCGGGAGCGACGTGTTCGCGCTCGGCTGCGTGATGGCCTACGCGGCGGCGGGGATGGGACCGTTCGGCACCGGGACGGCGGCGGCCATCCTGTACCGGGTGGTGCACGCCGAGCCGGTCCTGGACGGGGTACCGCCGAGGCTGCGCGAGGTGATCGCCAGGTGCCTGGCCAAGGACCCGGCCGCCCGGCCCTCGCTGCGGGCGCTGTCCGGCGCGATCGCCGGCGGCATGGACACCACCGGGCCGTCCGCGGTGGCGTTCTGGCCGTCGTCGGTGTCCCGCCTGATCGGCGCCTACCAGGCCAGGCTGGAGGAGCAGACGCGGACCAGGCCCGCGGAGGCCGGCGGGTTCTCGTGGGCCGTGCACCGGCCGACCACGCCGTCCGACCCGCCGGGGCGCAGCCGGCCCGGGCCGCCGGCGCAGCCTCCCGGACAACAGCCTCCCGCGCCGCGCTGGCCGTACGGCCCGGGCGGAGCGCAGGCCAGCCCGGGCGCTCAGGCGGTGCCCGGCTCGCAGGCGATGCCAGGGGGCAGCGTGGGGGTGCAGTACCCGGCGCCGCGCGGCTATCCGGCGGGCAACGGCGTTTCGGCGGCGCAGGCAGGTGGCTACCCGCGGCCGTACCCGACGGGATCGCGCGCCGCGACGGCGCCGCTGCCGCCCAGCGTGGTGACCGCGATCCGGCTGATGTACGCGGGGGCGGCCTACGCGCTGATCTGGGCGATCGGCACGATCGCGGTCGCGGCCAGCATCGTCAGGCACCATCCGGTCGTCAATGATCACCGGCTGCCCGGGGCGGTGACCGTGGCCGTCCTGCTGGGCGCGGCGGAGATCGCGCTCTGGCTCGCCGTCGCGCGGGCCTGCCGGCGCGGCCGCGGCGGGGCCCGGGTGGCGGCCACGGTGCTGTTCGCGGTGCACACGCTGGGCGTGCTCGGCGTGGTGGGCAGCTCCCAGGCGGGCCTCGCCCCGGCGAAGGTGCTGACCCTGATCGGCTGGCTGATCGGCCTCGGCGCGGTGGTAGCCCTATGGCAGCGCCCGTCCAGCGCATTCTTCGCCGCGCAGGCGTCACTGAACCGTTAGCCATGCCCGGCGCTTGGATGGTGTATGAGCGGCGCATGAATCTCGTTAGGACCAGGCCGGCGGCCCTGACATGCGGAATGACCGGCTTGACGGCCGTGCTTCACAATGGAGGTCATCGGCGAGCTCAAGCTGGTGAGGTGCGCGAAGAAGGACATGGCTGACAACGACGGAGCGCCGGACGCCCGGCCGGGACGTGGGCGTCTGCGGATCTACCTCGGCTCCGCGGCCGGCGTGGGCAAGACCTACGCCATGCTCAGCGAGGGGCACCGGCGGGCCGAGCGCGGCGCCGACGTCGTGGTGGGCTTCGCCGAGCCGCACGCGCGCCCGCATACGATCGCGCTGCTCGACGGGCTGGAGGTCGTTCCGCGGCGCACGCTGGAATACCGTGGCGCGACCTTCGAGGAGATGGACGTGGACGCGGTGCTCGCCCGGCAACCGGAGATCGCGCTGGTGGACGAGCTCGCGCACACCAACGTCCCCGGTTCGCGCAACGAGAAGCGCTGGCAGGACGTCGAGGAACTGCTCGACGCCGGGATCGACGTGATCTCCGCGGTCAACATCCAGCACCTGGAATCGCTCAACGACGTGGTCGAGAAGATCACCGGCGTGCCGCAGCGGGAGACCGTGCCTGACGCGATCGTCCGCGCGGCGGACCAGGTCGAGATGGTCGACATGACGCCCGAGGCGCTGCGCCGGCGGATGGCGCACGGGAACATCTACCCGCCGGAGAAGATCGACGCGGCGCTGACCAACTACTTCCGCTCCGGGAACCTCGCCGCGCTGCGCGAGCTCGCCCTGCTCTGGCTGGCCGACAAGGTGGACGAGGGCCTGCAGCGCTACCGCATCGAGCACAAGATCCAGGGTGCGTGGGAGGCCAGGGAGCGCGTGGTGGTCGCGCTGACCGGCGGGCCCGAGGGCAAGACGCTGATCCGCCGGGCCGCCAGGATCGCCGCCCGGTCCGCGGGCGGCGACCTGCTGGCCGTGCACGTCACCAAGTCCGACGGCCTGACCGGTGCCGATCCAGCCGCGCTGGCCGCGCAGCGGCGGCTGGTCGAGTCGGTGGGCGGCACCTACCACCAGGTCGTCGGCGACGACATCTCCGAGGCGCTGCTGACCTTCGCCCGGGCGGAGAACGCGACCCAGCTGGTGCTCGGGGCCAGCCGCCGGTCCTGGCTGAGCGCTATGCTCACCGGGCCGGGCATCGGCTCCCGGACCATCCGCGGGTCCGGCGACATCGACGTGCACATCGTCACCCACGCGCAGATGGGCCGGGGCCGGGGCCTGCCCAGGCCGCGCGGCGCGATCACCCCGCGCCGCAAGCTGGCCGGATACGTGCTGGCGGCGGCGCTGCTCCCGGCGCTGACCGTGGTGCTGGCCAGCCTGCGTAACAGCCTCAACCTGACCAGCGACGTGCTGATGTACCTGATCGCGGTGGTCGTGGTCGCCCTGGTCGGCGGGTTCGCGCCCGCCCTGCTGACCGCCATCGCGGGATCGCTGCTGCTCAACTACTACTTCACCCCGCCCATCCACCAGTGGACGATCGCGGAGGCGAACAACGCGCTCGCGATCGGCGTGTTCGTCGCCGTCGCGGTTCTGGTCAGCTCGGTCGTGGACATCGCGGCCCGGCGTTCCAGGCAGGCCGCCCGGGCCAACGCGGAATCCGAGCTGCTGACCACGACGGCCGGCAGCGTGCTGCGCGGCCAGCAGGGGCTCAGCGCGCTGCTGGACCGGGTCCGCGAGGCGTTCGGGATGGACTCGGTCACGCTGCTCGAGTGCACGTCACCCAGTGGCGACCCGCCCGCCGACGCCTCTGCGGAGCGGATCAGGGGAACGCCGGGCAGCTGGCAGGTGGTCGCCAGCCGCGGTGAACCGGCCGTCACCTGGCCGGGCGAGGCCGACGTCGAGGTGCCGGTGGGCAACAACCTGCTGCTGGCCCTGCGCGGCCGGCCGCTGCCCGCCACGGACCGCCGTGTGCTCGGCGCGTTCGCCTCCTACGCGGCCGTCGCGCTGGACCAGCGGCGCCTGGCGGCGGAGGCCGAGGCGGCCAAGCCGATCGCGGCCGCGGACCGGATGCGGACCGCGCTGCTGGCCGCGGTCGGCCACGACCTGCGGACCCCGCTGGCGTCGGCCAAGGCCGCCGTGACCAGCCTGCGGTCGCCGGACGTGAACTGGGCGGCCGAAGACCGCGACGAGCTGCTCGCGACCGCGGACGAATCGCTGGACCGGCTGTCTCATCTGGTCGATAACCTGCTGGACATGAGCAGGCTGCAGGCGGGCGCGCTGTCCCTGTTCCCGCGCCCGGCCGGACTGGAGGAGATCGTGTCCCGCGCGCTGGACAACCTGGACCCTGCGGCCCGGGATGTCACGGTCGAGATCCCGGAGTCGCTGCCCGAGGTCTATGTGGACCCGGCCATCCTGGAGCGGGTCATCGTGAACCTGACCGAGAACGCGCTCCGCTACTCGCCGGCCCGGAAGCCGCCGCTGCTGTCCGCCAGCGCCCTCGGCGACCGGGTCGAGCTGCGCGTGGTCGATCGCGGTCCCGGCATCCCGGAGAAGGACAGGGACCAGATGTTCGTGCCGTTCCAGCGGCTCGGCGACACCGACAACACCACCGGCGTCGGGCTCGGCCTGGCGCTGTCGCGCGGCCTGACCGAGGCGATGGGCGGCGCCCTCACCGCGGACGACACCCCGGGCGGCGGGCTGACCATGACGGTGTCGGTGCCGGCCGTCACCGAGCCTGGCTACGAATACGAGCCCGGTCACCGGGAGCGCGAGGCCGTGGGCGAGCCGGAGGGGCGCGGTGCGGCGGGGGGAAGCAGCCAATGACCAGAGTGCTTGTCGTGGACGACGAGCCGCAGATCCTGCGGGCGCTGCGGATCAACCTGAGGGTGCGTGACTACGAGGTGCACGTGGCGGCCACCGGGGCCGAGGCGCTGGAGGTGGCCGGGCGGTATCCGCCCGACCTGGTGATCCTCGATCTCGGCCTGCCCGACCTGGACGGGGTGGAGGTGATCGAGGGCCTGCGCGGCTGGACCAAGGCCCCGATCATCGTGCTGTCCGGCCGGGCCGACAGCGTGGACAAGGTGGAGGCGCTCGACGCCGGCGCCGATGACTACGTGACCAAGCCGTTCGGGGTCGAAGAGCTGCTGGCCCGGATGCGGGCCGCGGTCCGGCGCACCGGTACCGCCGAGGACCTCCCCAGGATCCGGCTCGGCGACCTGGTCGTCGACCTGGCCGCCAAGCGGGTCATCCGGCAGGCACCGGTGCCGGCCGGCCCGGACCCGGCCGGCCGGGACGCGGCGGGTGAGGCCCCGGCGGACGACATCAGGCTGACCCCGACCGAGTGGCACCTGCTCGAGGTGCTGCTCAGGAACCCCGGCAAGCTGCTCGGCCGGAACCAGCTGCTGACCGAGGTGTGGGGGCCCGGCTACGCCGACGCCACCGGCAACCTGCGGCTGTACATGGCCCAGCTGCGCCGCAAGCTGGAGCCGGACCCGGCCAGGCCGCGCTGGCTGATCACCGAGCCCGGCATGGGCTACCGCTACCAGCCGGACCCGGAAGCCGGCTGAAACTACCAGGGGTAGGGCTGGCCGTCCCGGGTGAGGGTGCCGGTCGGGCCGCCGTTGGGGATGGTGACCGCCCAGATGACGCTGGCCGCGGCCTGGGCGATCGAGCGGCCGTCGGGATGGCTCTCGCTGGCGGGCCAGCCGGGGCAGACCGCGTTGACCAGGATGCCGTCCCGGGCCAGTTCCGCGGCGAGCAGCCGGGTGAGCGCGTTGAGCGCGGCCTTGGACACGCTGTACGCGGGCGAGCCGCCGGTCATCACCGAGATCGAGCCGCCCTCGCTGCTCACGTTGACGATCCTGGGCCGGGTGCTGGAGCGCAGCATCGGCAGCAGCGCGTCGATCACCCGCCAGGGGCCGAACAGGTTGACGTCGATCGCCTCCGCGACCGTGCCCAGGTCCGCGCTGCTCGCCGTCGCCCACCGGTCGTACATGGTCGACGCGTTATTGACGAGCACGTCGGTGCGGCCGAACCGGTTCTTCACCCATTCGGCCATCGAGGCCACGCTGACCGAGTTGTCCACCTCGAGCTGGCAGGCGACGATCCGGTTTCCCTCGGGATCGAGTTCCTTCGCGGCCAGCTCCCCCCGTCGCAGGTCCCGGGAGCCGAGCACCACCGTGAAGCCGAGCAGGGCCAGCTGCCGGCACACTTCACGACCCACGCCGCGGTTGCCGCCAGTCACCACGGCCACCGGCTGGTCAGCGTTCACACGCATCACCAGCGTCAGCCACGACCGCGACGTTTCTCATGCCTGTCATCTTGCCACCCGCCGCTCACCGCCCTGACCCTCAAGAAGCCAAATCGTCATCTAGCGTGGGCTTCCCTTGAAGGTTTCCAACCGGAGGCGGCGTGCTGGAGGATGCCTGAATGGCGGAGACTCTGCTGTTCGCGGTCGGCGCGGCGGTCAGCCTGGCCGCGAGCTGGCTGCTGGTCTCGCGGCTGGAGCGGCTCGGCGAGCGGGCCGGGTTCTCCGAGGCCTGGCTGGGGCTGGTCGCGGCGCTGGCCGCCGACGCCCCGGAGATCACCTCCGCGGTGACCGCGCTGGCCCGGGGCCAGCCCAGCGTGGGCGCGGGGGTGATCATCGGGTCGAACGTCTTCAACCTGGCCGCCCTGCTCGGGCTGGCCGCGGTGGTGGCCGGGCGGATCGCCTTCCACCGCCGGGTGGTGCTGCTGGCCGGGGTGCCCGCGGTATGGGTGGCCGTCGTGACCCTGCTGACCGTGACGGCGCTGGCGCCCGCGGCCGGGCTGGCGCTGACCGCGGTGGTGCTGGGCCCCTACGTGGCGGTGCTGGGGATGCGCCGGGCCCGGCTGGAGAACCTGCGGCTGCCGTCCCGCTGGACGCGTTGGCTGGTCGCGGCGATCCACGAGGAGGAGGACGAGCTGGCCGAGGCGGTCAGGCCCCGCCGGGGCACCTGGCGCGACGCGGTCACCGGAGCCGGGGCGCTGCTCGCCGTGGTCACGGCGAGCACGGTCATGGAGGTGGCGGCCACCGCGGCGGGGCACCGGTACGGGGTCGCGGACATCGTCACCGGCGGGCTGGTACTGGCCGTGGTGACCAGCCTGCCGAACGCGGTGGCCGCCGTGTACCTGGCCCGGCGGGGCCGCGGCGCGGCGGTGCTGAGCATCGCCCTGAACAGCAACGCGATCAACGTGGTGGCGGGGCTGCTCATCCCGGCGTGCGTGGCCGGGCTCGGGCCGGGTTCCGGACAGGGCACGCTGGTGGCCGCGTGGTACGCGGGGCTGACCGTGGTCTCGCTCGCGCTCGCCTACCGCGGCCGCGGCCTGGGCCGCGGCGACGGGAGCGTGATCATCGCGGGCTACCTGGCGTTCGTCGCCGCCCTGCTCATCGCGGTGGCGTAGAGCCGGCCGGCTGGTCCGGGGCGGGGGTGTCGCGGGGGGTGAAGTGCTCCAGCCGGTAGTGCAGCCGGCAGAGCACGACGTTGGCCGTGCCCCGCCTGATCGCCCGCTCCAGCAGCACGCCGCGCTGGTTGAACAGCAGGTAGTCCCAGAACCGCGGCGGCTGCACCTCCGGGATCAGCACCACCAGCTGGTGATACTGCTCCTCGGCCTCCATCCGGCTCAGGTACTTCACGATCGGCTGGGCGATCGAACGGTGCGCGGTGCGCAGCGTGACCAGCGGGACGTTCGGGTGCCATTCCTCCCAGCGGCGGCGGAACGCCTCGTCGGCCTCCTCGTCCTCCGGGTCGGTGAAGACCACCGTTACCGCGGTGACGTCGTCGCCGATGGACAGGGCGGTGGAGATGCCCGCGGCGGTGAGCCGCGATATCGAGGCGACCGGCACGACCACCAGCGACTTCTTCCTGGCCGGCGGCCTGGGCGTCTGGCCCAGGCCGAGCATCGCGCCGATCTTGCCGTAGGTGAGGTGGATCCGGGCGAACAGCAGCACCAGGGCCGGGATGACGAGCACGATCACCCAGGCGCCCTCGGTGAACTTGCTGACCAGCTCGATCACGGTGGTGGCCGCCGTGAGCACGGCGCCGGCGCCGTTCACGGCGGCCCGGGCCATCCAGCCGGCGGACCGTTCGGTACTCCAGTGCCTGACCATGCCGACCTGGGACAGCGTGAAGCCGATGAACACCCCGACCGCGAACAGCGGTACCAGCGCCTGCGTGTCACCCTCGGCCGCGACCAGCAGGGCGGCGGCGAGCAGGGCGAGGGTTAGCACCCCGTAGCGGTGCACCTGCCGGTCGGCGCGCAGCGCGAACATGTGCGGCAGGTAGTTGTCCTTGGCCAGCAGGGCGGTCAGCACCGGCAGGCCGCCGAACGAGGTGTTGGCGGCCAGCGCGAGCAGGACGAGCGTGATCAGCTGGACCGCGTAGAACGCGATGTTGTGGCCGAGCGACGCCTGGGTGAGCTGGGCCAGCACGGTGATGCCGGTCTGCGGGACCACGTCGAACTTGTGGATCAGGGCGCCCAGGCCGATCAGCATCACGCCGAGCAGGATGCCGAGCCAGACCTCGGTGGCCTGGGCGCGGCGCGCCCTGGGCTGGCGGAACTCGGGCACGGCGTTGGCGATCGCCTCCACGCCGGTCAGCGCCGAGCAGCCGGAGGCGAACGCCCGCAGGATAAGCAGGGCGCCGACCGTCTCGGTGGCCGGGCCGAGGTGGTGGCCGAGCGGCACGGCCGGGTGGGTGCGGAACAGGCCGCCGAGGATCACCGCCGCGATGGCCACGATGAACAGCAGCGTCGGGACCGTGAAGACCTTGGCCGATTCCGCCACGCCCCACAGGTTCAGGCCGGTGATCAGGGCCAGCGCGGCCAGGCAGAGCCACACCCGGGCGCCGTAGAGCGCCGGGAACGCGGAGGTGAGAGCCGCGATGCCCGCCGACACGCCGACGGCGGCGTTCAGCACGTAGTCGACGATCAGCGACGCGGCGGCCACCAGGCTGGCCCGGGTGCCCAGGTGGGCCTTGGCCACCGCGTACGCGCCGCCGCCGCCCGGGAAGGCCGCGATCACCTGGCGGTAGGACACCACCAGCGCGGCGAGCAGGATGACGATCGCGCCGGTGATCGGCAGCGCGTAGCGCAGCGCGGCGGCGCCCGCCGCGACCAGGACGACGAGGATGGCCTCCGGGCCGTAGGCCACCGAGGAAAGCGCGTCGAGGGAGAGCGCGGCGAGGCCCTGGACCGCGGTCAGCCGGTGCTGTTCGTCGTGCTTGTCGTGCTGGCCGTGCCCGGGATGCTCCGGATGCTCCGGTGCGGTGGTCATGTTTTCCAGCATGGCACCGCCGGCCGTGCCGCCGCCGGACAGCGAAGCTACTGCCAGGTAACTTTGAGGCCATCCTTCTCGCCGAAGCGTTCGAGGTGCCGACCGGTCACGTCCTTCACCCGGTCGAGGGTCTCGGCGTCCTCGGCGTCGGCCCGCAGGACCAGGGCGCCGGCCTCGACGGTAAGCGTCGTGGTGCCGCCGAACCCCCACCTGAGCACCGTGCCCGAGGGCTCCTCGACGACCTCGATCTTGTTGCCGAAATGGCTGGCGAGCTGCTTGCGGTAGCGCTCGCCGCGTTCCGTCGCGACCCGCGACGTGGCGGTGACACTCATCTGTCCAGGTTAGGGGTGTTCTGTTGGGCGCTACGCCACGGCAATGAGGATGACGATGACCGCGATCACCACGACCGCCCCGGCGAGCATCATGGCGGGAGACACCGACGGGCGCCGCGCCCGCGAGGTGTCGTCGTCGCCGCGCTCGACGAAGGCACGGAACCGTCCGGTGTTCGCGCTCGGATCTTGCTCAAACTCCGACATGCGGACGACTTTAGCTGGTCAGGCGTTACCAGAATGGGCGATTCAACGCAACTTCAGCGCAACGGGGCCAGCGCGTCGGCCCGGTCGACCAGCCGGGAGAGCACGATCACGCTCTTGGTCCTGACCACGAAGGATTCGGCCCGGATGCGCTCCATCACGTCCTCGAAGTGCCTGACGTCCGTGGCCCTGATGTGGACCAGGGCGTCCGCCTCCCCGGTGATCGTGCACGCGTCCACCACCTCGGGGTACCGGCGCACCGCCATGCCGATCTCCTCGGGCGAGGTGCGCCCGCCGCAGTACAGCTCCACGTAGGCCTCGGTGGTCCAGCCCATCGCGGCCGGGTCCACCCGGGCCGAGAAGCCGGTGATCGCGCCCGCGGCGCGGAGCCGGTCCACCCGCCGCTTGACCGCGGGCGCGGAGAGCCCGACCTCGCCGCCGATGAGCGCGTAGCTGGCCCGGGCGTCCCTGACCAGGAAGGCCACGATGCGCGCGTCGATGTCGTCCATAAGTCGACACCGTCGTAGAGGCCCGGGATGCGCGGCGGCTTGACCTGGGCGAGGTTGTCTCGCGCCGGGTGGCTTCGCGCCGCCGGGCCCGCCGCGAACGCGCGGAGCAGGTTCTGCGTGGCGCGGTCGACGAACCGCTCGGCGGCACTGGTCAGGCCGTGCCCGCAGGACCGGCCGCGCATCGCACACACCCAGCGCATCGTACCGGACGCGAATACGCCGGCCCCGCTGGCAACCGTGTAGTACGCCGAATCGGAGAAGGTCGAGAAGCCGTCGCAGGTCAGCGGGGAATGCGCGAGCACCTGCATCGGCCGGGGGAACGGCACGGCCGGGTTGAGCCGGTCGTACTCCGGTCCCACCAAGCCATCGAAGCGCTCCCCCTTATAGGCGCCGGTACCCTGGAAGATCCAGTTGGACGGGTCGTAGACGACCCAGGGCGCGCTCACCGGGTTGCACTCGTAGAACACCCCGGTGATGACGCTCTCCGGCCGCGGGTGGGGCGCGTCCCGCCACTGCTGGGTGGTCTGCTCGTTGTCCTTGCCGAACAGCGGGTCGATGGCGGCGGCCTTGTAGCAGATGATGACGCGGTCCCCGTCCGCGAACCTGATGTGCCGGTAGACGGCGTTCGCGCCGAGGAAGGCCAGGTTGGTCCCGGCGTCCCTGGCCCGCGTGAGCGCGTCGCGCATCGCGCCGGAGTAGTACTCGTCGTGGCCGAGGGTGATGACCGCGCGGGCGTGGTCCAGTATCGCCGGGTTCTGGTCGATATCGACGTCGGTCTCGTAGGCGAGCGGAACCCCCGTTTTCTCGGCCAGGGCGATGGCGGCCTGGTCGAAGAAGAGGAACCTGCCCGCGCCGTTCTGGTCGTACGGCCGGTCGAAGCTCACCGCGTAGCCGCGGTCTCCCGGCAGCCCGTCCGGGCCTTGGTAGAGGCTGTAGCCGCCCCAGGCGTTGTACGCCTGCCAGGTGGTGTTGTCGTTCAGGATGACCACCGCGCCGGCCGTGCTCGCCGACCGGACCGTGATCGGCACGTAGCGCTCGGCGCCGCTGGACGCGTCCAGGCGGAGCAGGTAGGAGCCGGGCGGCCAGTCCGTGGCGCTGACGGTGAGCGAGGGACGCCACGGGGCGGTCACCATGTGGGTGCCGGGGGCGGTGTTGACGGCGGTCTGCCTCCGGCCTGCGACTTGTGGTGATGCCCAGACCAGACGGGCCTGGCGGCCTTGGTACCAGCCGAAACGGAACGCTTTGACCTGGAACGACTTCGCCGTGGTGGACACGTACAGGCGGAAGCTCTGCCCGGGCAGGACACTCTGCTGGTCCGCGTAGCCGTTGATGGCATCGGGCGCGCCAAGGTGTCTGATCCGCCAGGCCGAGGTGCCGGGGCGCTGGTTCTCGGCCAGGGGGAACGACCGGGTCTTTGCCGGGGAAGGCGTCGAGGCGGCAGGGCTGGGGCCGGCCGGGCCGTGCTGTGCCGTTGTGGTGCACGCAGCAACCGGCAGCATGACCGCGAGGGCTGCTGCGAGGCGTGCGCGTCTAATCGTGACCAGGCTCACGGAACCCCATGATCGCATTCCGGTTCCGCGGCTCGGGGCTTCCGGGCAGTAAACGAGGCTCGGCGTCCCGCTTTCGCCGAGCCTCATTAAGTGAGACGCGGAACCTCGCGTACCGGTTGACGCGATCGGCGTAAACTCCTCAAACCGGCGGCGATCATGGTGTGCGGCCAGCCTTGCGGTGCTGATCGGGAGCCGACGGCGTTTCGGCGACCGGGAACAGGATGGGGCTGAGGAGGTACTGCCGCCGCTGCGAGGTCGGCTTGTGCGACATCGCGCGGGTGAGGAGCGCCTGCATCTCCGCGATCAGGGTGTCCAGCTCGGCCGGGCTCAGCCAAACCGGGATCTGCCGGTAACCGACCAGGTCGCGGCGGGGGTCGGCGTCGCCGTGATCGAGGTAGGAGCCGAACTCGGCGATGAGGGCGGCCATGGCCGCGGCGAAGGCGCGACGGTGTGCCTCGTTCGGCATGCCCTCGACCGCGTCCTCGTCCAGCGTGGCTCGCTGGCGGTTGAGCCGGTAGCTGCGCTCGACCGTGCCGCGGACGCGCTGCTCGCCGGCTACCTCGAGCACCCCGGCGGCCGCGAGCAGCCCGACGTGGCGGTACAGGCTCGTGTGCGGGACATCGGGCAAGCGGGCCTGCAGATCCGACGTGGTGCGAACGCGGGCGCCGGCGAAGGCGTGCACGATGCGGATCCGCACCGGGTGCAGGAGGAGCTCGAGACTGTCCATCCATTATTTCCAAATATGGTATTATAACCGTTATTGGGATCAATTTAGCCTACGGGTGGCGTGAGCCGCGCGATCCAGGAGGATGCCCGATCGCGATGCGAGCGCATGAGGTACCTTCGCCGCCGCTCGGTACGTTCGTGCCCGTGGCCGGCCACCGTTTGTTCGTCGACCGCTGCGGTACGGGCGACCCGGCCGTGGTCTTCCTTCCTGGCGCCGGCCTGACAGGACTCGACTACTGGCCGCTGCAACAGCGGGCCGGGACGGGACGGTCGAGCGTCGTGTACGACCGAGCCGGAACCGGGTGGAGCGACCGGGTCCGGCTGCCGCGCACGGCCCGAGCGGTGACCGGCGAACTCCACGAGCTCCTCGGCAGGCTCGGCATCCGCCGGGCGTTGCTCGTCGGCCACTCACTCGGCGGCCTGTACGCCCGTCATTACGCCAACCGCTTCCCCGGTGAGACCGCGGGACTCGTGCTGCTCGACCCGGCCCACGAAGACTACGACGCGTACATGCCAGCTGAGCTGACCAGGCGCCGGCGGGACAACAAGGCGTTCGCGGTCCTGGGCGCCGTCGTCGACGTCATGATGAGCACGGGGGTCACCAAGGCCGCCCTTGGCCGCGTCCCGGTAGTGCGGAGATACCAAGCGCTCTATCGCGACCTCTTCGCCCGGGAAATGGCCGGCTGGCCCCCGGATCTCACCACGGCGCTGGTCGAGCGCCACGTCAGCCTTGACTGGCTCGCCGCAGGCCTCCGCGAGGCCCGCCGACTCGATGACCTGTACGCCGAGATCCGCGGGGCCGGCCCGATGCCCGATATCCCCCTGGTGATCCTCTGCTCGATGAGCACCGACGACTTCCAGCGGGCGGTCTCTGCCGGGCAACCCGACGAACTGGTCCGGGAGGAAATCGCCGCAAAGCTCCGCCTCTATACCGATCTCACGGCCACCTTGCATCACGCCGACCTCCGGCCCGTTGACAGCGGCCACGTGACGCTGGCCTTCCGGGACCCCGATGCCGTCCTCACCGCGATCGGCGACATCGCCGGATAGCTCGATCCGCTTCCGCGGCTGGGCGCTGCGGCGGCGCGAGCGGGAGGGGTGATTCCCGGGCATCGAGCAGGCCTGGTTCGGAGTTGACGGAACTGATGACGTGGTTTGGCGGGAGGATGCCCGGGTGGCCGGAAGCGGATCGCTGAGCACCTATCTGGGGAGTGCGCCCGGGGTCGGCAAGACCTTTGCCATGCTGGCCGAGGGCCGGCGCCGGGCCGAGAACGGCGAGCGTGTGGCCGTCGGCTGGATCGAATCCCACGGCCGCCAGGAGACCAGCCGGCAGCTGGGCGGCCTGGAGGTGATCGCGCCGCGGTAGGCGACC
>Ga0318574_10000214_pt1 | contig 15653 bp, 15 predicted proteins | sample GRESIP089b5f22_FD_202527 | JGI IMG/M metagenome (GOLD analysis project Ga0318574, IMG submission 202527) | Tropical soil microbial communities from Luquillo Experimental Forest, Puerto Rico - GRE.SIPMG.089b5f22 | ecosystem: Environmental > Terrestrial > Soil > Tropical forest > Bulk soil...
ACGACAGTGGGTGGTCCGGCCGGGTCAGTCTTCTAGCTCGACCTTGCCCTGCAGGTATTCCTCCCGGCTGATCTCACCATTCGCGTACCGCAGCCGCAGGGCGTCTTTGGCTTCCCGCACGGCGGGCGAGTCGCCAGCATGGATCTGGGGCGGCTCAGCGCTGTGCCGGGTGGCCAGAACCCGGGCTGCTAGGACGCCACCGGCCACGAGGACAAGAGCCAGCAAGGTCCACAGGAGAACCCAGCCGCCCGTCGCCCCCATCATTCCGCCCATAGCAACCTCCAGTGAGCACAGGCCATAGCCTGGTCATGCTCAGCGTCGCCGGCCAACGTCACGCCGCGCAAGGTCGCAGGTCCCGAACCGCCATGACTAACGACTGCTCGGGCAGCGTGCGGTCGTTGCCGCGCCCTTGCGTTTCCCCGGGGCCCCGTCCGGCCCCGGCTGGTCTCCACGGTGCGCCACCGATGCCCCTAGGGGGCAGGGCCTTGCGGCCGCGCGGCCCGGGACCGAGGTCACTACCCCTGGGGGGCATGGGAAGGCAGGCTGCGAACAGCGGCCCGGTAACGGCACCGGGCCCGGAGGAGATGATCACGATGATGTTCTGGGGCGGCGGCGGCTGGGCCTGGTGGCAGGCCGGGCTGATGTGGATCGTCATGATCGCGTTCTGGGCGCTGCTGATCTGGGCCATCTACGCCCTGATCACTAACGTCACCCGGCGGCCGGGTCAGCCAGGATCCGGCGGGCAGCCTCAGCCCGGCGACGCGCGCCGGATCCTGGACGAGCGGCTGGCCCGCGGCGAGATCGACCCCGACGAGTACCGGCGGCTGCGCGAAGTGCTCGAGGGCGGTCCCGGCCGTACCGCCGGAAGCGGGAGCGCGCGGTGACCGCCATGCCCGCGGACCGGCTGGCGGTAGAGCACCGGCCGCCTGGTCCGCGGCCGGTCCGGGGGTACGCCTCCGGGAAGGACGATTACCTGCGGCGGCTGCGCAAGATCGAGGGCCAGGTCCGCGGCCTGCAGAAGATGATCGAGGCCGACACCTGGTGCCCGGACGTGGTCATCCAGATCGGCTCCGCCACCCGGGCGCTGCAGGAAGTAGCGGTCGGCCTGCTCAACGACCACATCGCGCACTGCGTGACCGGCGCGGCGGCCAGCTCGCCCGAGGAGGGTGAGGCGCGGCTCGCCGAGGTAACCGCCACCATCCGCCAGGTCATCCAGCTCTAGAGATGGCCGACGACAGGAAAGCGGCGATCATAGGGAAAGGCGAGGACGCGAACGAGCGCACTCGCAGGCTCTGGGACCGGTACGCGCCCCGGTATGACCGGCAGATCGCGCTGTCTGAGCGGCTGCTGTTCCCCGACGGCCGGGCCTGGGCCTGCTCCCAGGCATCCGGTGACGTGCTGGAAGTCGCCGTCGGCACGGGCCTGAACCTGCCCCATTACCCTGAGGGGACAGCGTTCACCGGGATTGATCTCAGCGCGGCCATGCTGGCCATCGCCCGGGACCGCGCCAGGTCGCTCGGCATCGACGCCGACCTGCGGGAAGCCAGCGCCGACGCGCTGCCATTCGATGACGCCCGCTTCGACACCGTGGTCTGCACCGTCTCGCTGTGCAATATCCCCGGCGACCGGGCCGCGATCGCCGAGATGTACCGGGTGCTCCGGCCCGGCGGGCGGCTTATCCTCCTGGACCACGTGGCCAGCGACCGACCCTGGGTACTGGCCATCGAGCGGTTGCTGGAACCGCTCACTCTCCGCCTGAACGGGGACTACCTGACCCGGCGCCCGCTGCCGCTCGTCGAAGCCGCCGGGTTCACTATCATCGGCAGCCAGCGGCTCAAGCTCGGCATCATCGAGCGCCTCACCGCGGTCAAGCCCTGAAAGCGGTGATCGCCGCAGGCCGTCTGCGCTCAGCCGCCTTTGCCGTAACTGGATCTCGCCGATGCTCCCTAACTGATAATTGATCCGAACGGCCGGCGGTGACTGCGGAGGTGGAGTGCGCGGCTTCGGTGACCTGGAAGGCGCCATCATGGAGCGGGTCTGGTCGGAGGGCCGACCACTGCTAGTGCGCGAGATCCAGCAAGCGCTGGAGCCCGGGCGGGCCTATAACACGGTCCAGACGGTGACCGAGATCCTGTACCGAAAGGGCTGGCTGACCCGGGAGAAGGACGGCCGCGCCTACCGGTACCAGGCCACCCGCACCCGGGACGAGTACACCGGGGACCTGATGGGCGAGGCGCTGGCGGCCAGCAGCGACCACGCCGCCGCGTTCCGCCGGTTCGCTGAGCGGATCAGCCCGGCCGAGGCCGAGCAGCTGCGCGAGGCGCTGGAGCAGGCCCGCCGAGCCGGGGACCAGCGGTGATCGCGGCAGCCGGGCTGCTGGCGTACGCGGCGCTGCTGCTGGCCGCCGGAGCGCCGACGCTGGCCCGGTCGGCCTGGCCGGACCGGGCGCCGCGGCTGGGGATCGCCGCCTGGCTCGTGCTGGCCGCCTCGGCGATCGCCTCCCTGGTGCTGGCCGGGGTGGCGCTGATGGTGCCGACCGAGCGGGTGAGCGGCGGCATCGCCTGGCTGCTCGCGGCCTGCCAGATGGCGCTGCGCGCGCAGTACGCCCAGCCGGGCGGGACCGCGCTGGCCGTGGCAGGCGGCGTGCTCGCTGTCACGCTGACCGCGCGAATTGCCTGGTGCACCGTGGCGACGCTGGGCGCCGCGGCGCGGGCGGGCCAAAGGCACTGCCATCGGCTGCGGCTCGCCGGCCGCCACGACACCCGGCTGGGCGCCCTCGTCATCGATCACGGAGACCCGGCCGCCTACTGCGTGCCCGGCACGCGGCGCCCGGTCGTGCTCACCACTGGTGCCCTCCGGGTCCTGGACGATACACAGCTCGCAGCGGTGCTGGCCCACGAGCGGGCTCATCAATCCGGCCGCCACCATCTGCTCGTGGGCTTGGCCGCGGTCCCCGCAGCCGCGTTCCCGCGAGTGCCCGCCTTCCGGGCCGCCCGCGACCAGGTCGCCCGGCTGACGGAGCTGGCCGCCGACGACGCCGCGGCGGCCCGGTCGCCCCGGCTCGCTGTGGCCGAGGCGCTGCTCACGCTGGGCGGCGCCCCGGCGGGCGCGGGAGCGCTCGGCGCCGGCGGCTCGACGGCCGCCGCCCGCGTCCGGCGGCTGATCGCCGCGCCGAACCCGCTCGGCCGGGCAGCCAGCGCGGGCGGCATGCTCGCCGTCGCCGCGCTGATCGCCTTCCCGCTCGTCCTGCTGGCGGCCCCGGCCGCCGACGCCTTCAGCATGGGGTACTGCCCGGAAGCAGCCGTTGCAGCGCAGCCCGGGCCGGCGACGGCTCACTGCGCCGGCATGGAATGCTGAATCGCCAGGTCAGTTACCGTGAGCCTGGTGCCCGCTGCCATCGCCGTCGGCGGGGCACAGCGGGCCAGATCCGGACAGGTGACCTATGCCACCGTCGATGACCTCTCCGTCGACGCGTTACGCCTGTAACTTGTACACCTAGGGTTCTTAGGAGATACGACGGGAGCCCCTCCGTGGCAAACTCGAAAAAGCGCAGTCAGGCCGGCCGCAAGCAGGCCGCCCGAGAACGGGTCGCCGCCATGCGCGCCGAGCAGAAGCGCGCCGAACGGCGCCGGAACCTGATCACGGTCGGCGCCATAGGCGCGGCGGTCGTAATCGTAGGCGGCGGGATCGGCTGGTACGCGGCCAGCCGCGGCGGCGGCGGCAGCAGCGCCGAAGTCGTCCCCGCGACGCCAAGTGGGGCACCGCAGTCCCAGCCTGCCGCGCTGGTCGTCCCGAACACCTCCGGGATCAGCGGTGTCGTGGCCTACGACACCGCCGGCTGGCCGGCCGCGAGCAAGAACGGCCCGGCGGACCGGGCCCTCGGGCACGACCACGTCACTGTGCCGGTGACATATTCGGTCACGCCGCCGGTCGGCGGGAACCACAACCCGGTCTGGCTGAATTGCGGCGTCTATGAAAACCCGGTGCCGAGCGAGTACGCCGTACACGACATCGAGCACGGGGCGATCTGGATCACCTACCAGCCGTCGCTGCCGCAGGCCGAGGTCAGCCAACTGCGGTCGTTCGTCGGTCGGCAGAGCGTGCTCTCCCCCGGCGGCGGGGCGGCGGGCTCGCGGTACATGGACCTGACCCCCTACCCTGGGCTGCCGGCCCCGATCGTGGTGTCCTCCTGGGGGTTCCAGCTGCGGCTCACCTCGCCGACCGACCCCCGGCTACAGCAATTCGTCGACAAGTTCCGCTTCTCACCGCAATACTCCCCCGAATACCCCGGCGAGTGCACCGGAGGCACCGGCACCCCGGCGGCGACCTAAGGACTCAGGGGCGGACGGCACCGTCGAAGGTCTGCGCGTACCAGTCGGTGTTCATCGGGATCTTCTGAACGTCCAGACCGGTCGACGGGGCGTCGATGATGTAGCCGTCGCCGACGTACATCGAGACGTGGCCCTCGCCGTCGTAGTACAGCAGGTCCCCGGGCTGGAGCGACGATACGGAGATGTGCGGGAGGGCGGCCCACTGGTCGTAGGTGACCCGGGGGATGGATACCCCGGCGGACGCCCACGCGGCCTGGACCAGCCCCGAGCAATCGTAGCTGCCCGGACCGGTCGCGCCCCACTGGTACGGCTTGCCGAGCTGGGCGTAGACGAAGGCGACCGCCTTTTCCGCCTGGGTGTTTGTCGGCCCCGTGTAGACAGCGGTAGTGGTCCCGCCGGCGCCGACGGCGTTGGCGGCCACCTGGCCCTGCTGCGCGGTGGTGAGGCTGTCCAGGGTGGCCTGCCTGGCGGTGAGCAGCTTGCCGAGCTTTGTTTTCTGCGCGGCCAGCTGCGCATGCAGGGCCGCGATGCCATCCTCGGTGCGCTGCAGTTCCTGCTGCACCTGCGTCACTTGCCGCGCGCCGGCAAGCAGTTGCACGGCCTGCGCCCGCTGGGTGCTGGCCAGCTGCTGCAGCAGGGACGCCTGGCCGAGCACCACAGCGGGGTCGGCGGAGGTGAGCAGCCCGGCGGCCGAGGTCTGTGCGGAATTCTCGTAGGCGGCCACGACGACCTGCGCGAGCTTGGTCCTGGCGGCGTTGAACTGGGCCTGTTCCCGGGCGGCTTCCCGGCGCACGGTAGCGAGCCGCCCGCGGGCGGCCGATAGCTGCCCGGTGACCTGGTCGTATTGCTCGCCGATCTTGTCGATCTTCGCCTGCAGGCCGTTCACTTGGGCCTGGACCTGGCTGATGGTCGGCTGGGGCGCGGCGCCGGCGGCCCCGCCGTAGACGGCGAGCCCGGCGGCCACAGCGACCGCCGCCGCCAGCGTGATACCCCGCCTGCCCCTGCGTCCCGGCAGTCGTCCGCTCATCCGCGTCACGCTCCTTTTTCCGGCTCTCCGCCAGTTCCGGGGTGGCACGCCACCTCAGGTCGCCATCACCGTAGTGACTTAGGAGATAACGGTTCAACCACTTCACTCAAACCTCACGAATTTATTACAGGTTCTCCAGTCACCCAGATGGGGCACCGAGACCGCGAGAGGCACGCCGGGCCGCCCGGCAGACATCCCCTCCTCCCTCTTGCCTTATACCCCCCTAGGGTATATACCCTAGGGGGGTATAAGTTCAGAGTTCAGCACCCGGAGCAGAGAGCGCCATGACGCAGGCTGGACTCGGCAGCCCGCAGGGACCTAGGTCCTGACTGCCAACCAGCAGAAGCCCCTACCCCGTAGAGGTATGTGACAAGGACGCTGCGGAAGAGAAGAGTTCCGCGCGGGAGTCTGCTCCGGGCGGAGAAGGCGAGGAGGATTCACCATGGACGCGTCAGCCATTGTGGTCGCGCTCGCGGCAGCGGCGGCCATCGCTGGATTGGGCTGGTTCTTCTTCGGCCCCCGGAAGGCACATACAGCGCAGTTGGCCGGCGGGGTGCAGCGGCTGGAGGTCACGGTCCGGGGCGGCTACAGCCCGGAGGTGATCCGGCTGCGCCAGGGCGTCCCGGCCGAGCTGACCTTCGACCGGCAGGAGTCCGGCGACTGCACCTCCCGCGTCGTGTTCCCGGACCTGCAAGTCAGCGCCGCACTACCCGCCTACCAGCGCACCACCGTGCGGCTGGACCCGGCGCGGCCCGGCACCTTCGGGTTCGCCTGCGGCATGAACATGATCCACGGCACCCTGATCATCGAGCCGGCCGAGGGCGGCAGCGACGGCAGCGGTGCCGACCAAAGTCCGGGCCGCCCGGGGGGCGTGACCGGATCCGCCGCCCCGGCGGCAAGCGGCGCGCCGTCCGGGGTGGCCAGCGCGGCGGGCACGGCACGGGACGCCGAGGCGGCGCAGGCCGCCGAGCGGCAGGCGGAGATCGCCGACCTAGCCCGCCGGGTGATCGCCGGGGCGGTGCTGACGCTGCCGGTGCTGTACGCGGTCATGGCCCACGAGGTGTTCAAGGCGTGGGTGCCGGCGGTGCTGCTGAACCACTGGGTGCAGCTGGCGCTGATCACCCCGGTCATGTTCTACACCGGCTGGCCGATCCACCGCACCGGCTGGCTGGCCCTGGCCCACCGCAGCGCGGACATGAACAGCCTGATCACCATCGGCACGGCCGCCGCCTACGGATACAGCGTGGTCGTCACCATCGCGCCGTCGCTGCTGCCGGCCGATGTGCGCGGGGTGTACTTCGAGACCACCGGGGTGATCCTGACCCTGATCATGCTCGGCCGGCTGATCGAGACCCGGGCCAAGGCCGGTACCGGGCAGGCCATCCGCGAGCTGCTCGGCCTGCAGGCGCGCACCGCCCGGGTGGTCCGCGGCGGCACCGAGGCCGAGCTCCCCGTCGAGCAGGTCGTGGTCGGCGATGAGCTGGTGATCCGGCCCGGGGAGAAGATCCCGGTCGACTCCGTCGTGCTGTCCGGGTCCTCGGCGGTGGATGAGTCGATGGTGACCGGCGAGCCGATGCCAGTCAGCAAGCGCGCCGGGGACAGCGTCATCGGCGCGACCATCAATACCACCGGGTCGCTGCGCGTGCGCGCCGCCAGGGTCGGGTCGGACACCATGCTGGCGCAGATCATCAAGATGGTGCAGCAGGCGCAGGCGTCCCGGGCGCCGGTCCAGCGGCTGGCCGACGCGGTCTCCGGCTACTTCGTGCCCGCGGTCATCGCCATCGCGATCGCCACATTCGCGATCTGGTTCATCGCCGGGCCCGCGCCCGCGTTCACCCTGGCGCTGGTCTCGGCGATCGCGGTGCTGATCATCGCCTGCCCGTGCGCGCTCGGCCTGGCCACTCCCCTGTCGATCCAGGTGGGCACCGGCAAGGGCGCCCGCGCCGGGATCCTGATCCGGTCGGCGGAGGCGTTGGAGACCGCGCACAAGCTCAACACGGTCGTGCTCGACAAGACCGGGACCGTCACCGCCGGGCGTCCGGCCCTCACCGACATCCGGCCCGGCGGGCGATGGAGTGAAGACGACCTGCTGGCCCTGGCGGCCGCCGCCGAGGCCGACAGCGAACACCCGCTCGCGGCCGCGATCGTGGCCGGTGCCCGCGACCGCGGCGTGCACGTCCCGGCGGCGTCCGGGTTCGAGTCGGTCACCGGGAAGGGCGTGCGGGCCATCGTGACCGGGCACGAGGTCCTCGTCGGCAGCGCCCGGCTGCTCGCCGGCACTGGCATAGATAGCAGCGCGCTGGAGGATGTCGCGGCGGCGCTGTCCGCCGACGCGAAGACGCCGGTTCTCGCCGCCGTTGACGGCGAGCCGGCCGGGGTGCTCGCGGTCGCCGACCCGGTCAAGGACGACTCCGCGGCCGCCGTGGAGGCGCTGCGCCGCCTCGGCATCGACGTGGTCATGCTGACCGGCGACAACGCGCGGACCGCCGCCGCGATCGCCCGCCAGACAGGGATACGCCGGGTGCTGGCCGAGGTGCTGCCCGAGCACAAGGCCGACGAGATCCGCCGCTTGCAAGCGGAGGGCCGCACGGTCGGCATGACCGGCGACGGGATCAACGACGCACCCGCGCTCGCCGCTGCCGATGTCGGCCTGGCCATCGGCACCGGCACCGACGTGGCGATCGAAGCCGCCGACATCACCCTGGTCTCCGGCTCCCTGGCCGGAGTGGTCACCGCCATCAGCCTGTCCCGGGCCACCATGCGCAACATCCGGCAGAACCTGTTCTTCGCGCTGGCCTACAACGGCATCGGCATCCCCGTCGCCGCCGGGATCCTGTACCCCGCGTTCGGCATCCGGCTGTCCCCGATCATCGCCGCCGCGGCCATGGCCCTCTCGTCCTTGTCGGTGGTCGGCAACGCCAACCGGCTGCGCCGCTACCACCCCGCGCCGCTGCCTCACGCCGAGCCGACCAGCGTCGACCCCCTGGTACAGACCGGCGTCCTGCACGATACCGCCGCCAGCTCTGGCGAGCACGCGGAGCACGGTCACCACAACGGGCACGGTCACGAGGACCCGCGCGGTCACGCCGGCGACGGGCGGGAGGCCGGTCCAGCGGCGACGGACCCGGTGTGCGGGATGCGCGTAGACCCGGCAACCGCCGCCGAGCGCCGTGCCACGCCAGCTGGCACCGCCTATTTCTGCTCCCCCGGGTGCGCCGCCGCCTTCGACGCCGCGCCGCAACGCTACGGGACCGCGGTGCAGCCACGGTAGCCAGCGAGAACATCCCGTAACCAGACCGGCGCCGGCGCCGGGCTCGGAAGTCGCCTACGAACTAAAGCGCTGCGGGCTGCCCTTGACCCCGGAGACGTCTGCGGCCCCTGGCGGCAGGAAGAGCGGGGCAGGCTACTGGCGCACCGGGGAACCGTGACAGCACTTCGCTCCGTCTTAGCGGTGACGGCAAACCCAAGGTAATGGCCGGGAGGGTGTTCGATGCAACGCGCGCTCGTAACCACGGCTGCCACTATCGTCCTGACCGCCCTGGCCGTGAGCACAGCGGGCTGCGGCGGCTCTCCTGCGGCCGGTGCCCCGCCCACCGTGCACGCGCCGGCCAGTGAGAGGCAGCCGGCTGTCACGGAGGCCGGAGCCAAGGAGGCCGAAGTCTACGTACAGGTCTTGCGGAGGTATCTCAGCACGCCAGGGGAGAACTCCTTCCCCCAGGCCTTCAAGACGGTCTACGTGCTTAACCAGACGTATGCGGATGCCGCAAACCCTAGCGGGACGCACGGGCGAGGAGTGCCGATCGCCCCGCAGACCCAGCGCCAGGTGACGGCCGCACTGGCAGGAATGGCTCACGTCATCTTCATCGCGGACCGGGGATCCGTGATTGAGGCCAACTCTGCCGGCTGCTGGCAAGTCAGGAACGGCGGAATCTTGATCACTCTCGGCATGCCGGTCGGCCACGGCAATCAAGTGCATGTCGGTATCAATGGCTTCGTCGCCTGCCTCGGTGCAACATGGCTTACCTATGTTCTGCAGGATCAGCCTGGCACCGGCTGGCGAGTGACAGGCACAACTGGGTCGATGGCGATCTCCTAGCGTCCCCGCGCAGTCCGAGCCAGCAGGCATGATCATGCCATGCGATCCTAGGGCGAGCCTCCGTTGTGCCCGGAGACGGCGAGGCGGCCCAACGGCTACCGGACCGGTTCAAGTCACTCAGGCACCGCTTCGGCCGGCCCGCGGCCGAGGCGGCGGGACACGATCCAGAAGGTAGCGAGGGCGGTGGCTCCCAGGGCCGCGATGAGCAGCGTGCCCCCGATCGCTCCGCGCGGCAGCTCGAGCGCGTAGAACGTGCGCACAGCAGGCACAGGGAATAGCAGCACGAACCCGGCGAACGCGGCGATCAGCAGCGCGATCCTGCGCCACGTCAGCGGCATCGCCAGCAGGGCGAGCACGCACAAGCTGAGAATGAGCGCGACCAGGGTAGCGGCCGTACGCTGCTCGGCCAGGGGAAGACCGCGCGCCCGCGCGAGAGCATACGCCGAGAAGGTCGCCGCGGCGATGATGAGCCCGGCCGGAATGGTGAACCGCAGCACCCGGCCGACGAACCCGGGCACGTAGCGGCGGCGGTTCGGCGCGAGCGCGAGGAAGAAGGCGGGGACGCCGATGGCCAGGGTGTCGATGATGGTGAGATGCCGGGGCAGGAACGGGTACGGCACGAGGGCGACGCCCGCGGCGACCGCCAGGAGCGTCGCCCACACCGTCTTGGTGATGAACAGGTTGGCGACGCGTTCGATGTTCGCCGTCACCCGCCTGCCTTCGGCCACCACGCCGGGCAGCGTGCCGAACCGGTCGTCGAGCAGCACCAGCTCGGCGACCGCCTTGGTCGCGGGCGCGCCGGTGCCCATGGCCACGCCGATGTCGGCGAGCTTGAGCGCCAGCACGTCGTTGACCCCGTCACCGGTCATGGCCACCGTGTGCCCGCGCGCCTGCAGCGCCTGGACCATCGACTCTTTCTGGTGCGGGGTCACCCGGCCGAAGACCGAGCGTTCCTCGAGGACGGCGCCGAGCGCGGCGGGGTCCTCCGGCAGGTCCCGCGCGTCGACGGGGTCGCCGGCCCGGGGCACGCCCGCGCGCGCCGCGACGGCGCTCACGGTGCGCGGGCTGTCCCCGGAGATCACCTTGAGCGCCACGCCCTGCGCGGCGAAGAAGCCGATCGTCTGGGGGGCGTCGGATCTGAGCCGCTCGGTGAGCACGATGAAGGCCACCCCGTGCAGGCCCTGCGGGAGCGCCTGGCCGTCCAGGGGCCCGGAGGCGTGCGCGAGCGCGAGGACCCGCCGTCCGCCTTCGGCCAGGTCCGCGGCTCGCGACAGCAGCCTGTCCTGGCTGCCCGCCAGCACGATTTCCGGCGCTCCTAGCACCCAGGTGCCGTGCCCGGCGAAGCTGGCCGCGCTCCACTTGCGCGCGGAGGAGAAGGGCACAGCGTCCTGGCGCGCCCACCCCTGCGGCGGCGGAAAGGCTTGCCCGATGGCGACCAGCGTCGCGTTGCGGGCCTCGTCGTCGGCCAGCGCGCCCAGCGCCGCCTCGGCCGGCGCCTGGTCATCGAGCCGGATCAAGCTGTCGAACGCGACGGTCCCGTCGGTCAGGGTGCCGGTCTTGTCGAAGCACAGTACATCCACCCGGGCCAGGCCCTCGACCGCGGGAAGCTGCTGCACCAGAACCTGGCGCCGGGCGAGCGTGAGCGCGGCCGCGCCGAAGGCGACGCTGGTCAGCAGCACCAGCCCCTGCGGCACCATGCCAACCAGCGCGGCGACGGTCGAGGTGGCCGCCTCCTGCCGGGTTTCGTGGGTGTGGAGCTGGCTGAGGACCAGGAGCACCGCCACCGGCGGGAGCGCCCAAGTGACGTAGCGCAGGATCTGGTTAATCCCCGCGACCAGCTCCGAGCGCACCAGCGTGAAGCGCCGCGCCTGCGCCGCCAGCTTCCGCGCGTACGCCTCGGCGCCCACCCCGGTCGCCTGGTAGTCGCCCGACCCGGCCACCACGAAGCTGCCCGACAGCAGCCGATCGCCCGCCCGCTTGTCCACTGGCTCGGACTCCCCCGTCAGCAGCGACTCGTCGGCCTCCAGGCCCTCGCTGGCGCGCACCACCCCGTCCGCCACCAGCTGGTCGCCGGCGCGCAGGTCGACCAGGTCATCGGCGACCACCTCATCTACAGCGATCTCATGCGGCGCGCCGTCGCGGATCACCCGCACGCGGGGGGCGCTGAGCACGGCGAGACGGTCGAGCGTCCGCTTGGCGCGCAGCTCCTGCCCGATGCCGATCAGCGCGTTGGTGACCAGCACGATGCCGAACAGCGCGTCCTGTGGCTGGCCGAAGGCCACGATCACGGCCAGCAGCACGCCCAGGATCAGGTTGAACCGGGTCAGGATGTTCGCGCGCAAGATGTGGCCGACCGAGCGGCTGGTAGTCTCTCCGCCCGCGTTCGTCAGCCCCCGCGCGCGCCGCTCGCCAACCTGCACGGCGCTCAACCCGACCGGCGGCGTCTGCGCGGCCGGCGCAACTGGCGGCGGCGGTGTAGAGGCGGCCGCATCAGCCATGCCTGATCACCCCATCGCGAAGGCCGTTAACGGGCCGCCCCCGGGCGCGCCACCATCACCTGGCAGGCCCGCCGGAGCCGGCGCACTCGGCGCCTGAGCCACCACAGCCCAGCCGCCAGCGCGATCGTCCCCGACGCCCGCACGACGGCGAGCAGCTCAGCGGCCCGGACCGCGACTGATGCCAGCATGCCAGGATCCCTCCGGTATGCCCTGCAGGAATGTAACGGCTGCTACTCTGTGAAGAGTAACCCGGCCGTGCGGGCCTCGGTGCGCGGCCGGGTCGCTTCTTCTACTACAACAATGTAGATAATAGGCGGGCCCGCGGCCGCTTTCAGGCTGGCGCTGCTCGTGTCGTCCAGGTGAAGCTGCTTGCTTCGGGGAGCTGGCGTGAGATCTGGTCGGCGACCAGGCGGCCCATTGCGTCGGCGTCTTTTGCGGGTAGCTCGGGGTGGACCCAGCCTTCGATTTCGACGCGAAGGGTGCGGCCGGTCCAGCGAGCCCGGGCGTGTGCGTGGATCACGCCGGGAACCGATCCGGCCGCGGCTTCGGCTTTGGTGATCACTTGTGGATCTACGCCGTCCGCGAGGCGGTGCACCACGTCCTTGGTGACTTCGTAGCCGACGTGACAGATGAAGGCTGTCACGAGCAGCCCGGCGAGCGGGTCGCCCCAGGGCAGGCCGGAGGCGACGGCGACCAGGCCGACGAGCGCTCCGGCCGATGACAGCGCGTCCAGCCAGGAATGCCGGGCGTCGGCGATCAGGGTTGCGGAGTTGATCCGCTTGCCGACTATCAGCTTGTAGCGGGCGACGACCTGGTTTCCGATGATGCCCAGGGACGCGCCCGCGATCCCGGCTGCGAGGTGGGAGGTGTGGCCGTGCTCGATGAGCTTGCGGATGCTCTCGTACCCGGCGAAGGCGGCGCTCGCCCAGATGACTACGGCGATGCCGACTCCCGCCAGGTCTTCGGCGCGTTCCATGCCGTAGGGGTACTTCTCGGTGGGCGGGCGCCGTGACAGGCGGAACCCGAGGAAGACCACGGCGCTGGTGGACACGTCGGACAGGTTGTGGATCGCGTCGCCGAGCAGTCCGACCGAACCGGTGAGCACGGCGAGCAGCAGCTCCACCAGGCCGGTGGCGGCAAGACCGATCGCGCTGACGGCAACCGCGCGGTTCGCCTGGCGACGCTCGTCGGCATCGTCCCGGCCGTGCGCCAGCGGGAACGCCACGGCCGGGTCCCGCTGCCCCAGAGTCTTATGCACGGCGCCAGGATAATCGGGAGGGCCAAACCATCTGTGGTTTCGTCTTCCAACGTGCGCAACCCTGCACGCTAGTCGTCGTTTCTTCCCAGGTTTAGAGGCCTTCCCTGACTGCGAGGGCGGCGATGGCGAGAAAGTGACGCCGCGTGTTGCTTAGCCTGGCGGCTGCCAGGTGAGCGTCAGGTGCTCGCGCCTGCCGAAGCTTTGCAGCCGCGTGGTCAGCATGTCCCGGATCCGCTGCAGGCTTTCCTCGTCGGCGGCCTCGGCGCGCACCGTCAGCGTGCCGGGAGCTGCTTGCACGGTCCAACTCCCCCAGTTCATGGTGACGGTCCCGTGCGTGTCGGACCATTCGGCTTGTGTTACCCGGGGTGGCGTGTGCTGGCTGCCCGGGCCGGGTGGCCGGTGTCCGCGGCGCGGGCTGAAGTGGGTGCGTTCGCCCATCCGGGCGGTGTGGCGGCGCAGCCGGGTGATGTACCGTGCCGGGTCGGTGGTCTGAATGATCGCCTGGGCGATGTGCGGGCTAGGCATCGCGGCGGCCGATCAGGATGAATCCGGCGGCCAGCGCGGCCGCGGCATAGAGGCAGAACACGCCGAGCCCGGCCCAGGGCTGCAGGGTGTGCGCCTCGTGGCGGAGGCTGAAGACGGTATCGGCTGCGTTCATCGGGAGGTAGGGGCCGACGGTGTCCTGCCAGGACTGCGGCAGCAGCATGACCAGGATGGTCGGCACGAACAGGGCGCCGAGCAGGACGGCCACGGCGCCAGCGCTGGAGCGGAAGACGGCGCCGAGGCCGAAGCCGAGCAGGGCGAGGGCGGCGAGGTACAGCCCCGCGCCGAGGACGGCGCGGAGCACACCCGGAGTGGCGAGCGTGGTCCGCATAGCGTCCCCGGCGGGCAGGAAGGCCTGAAAGACCGCATAGGCGGCGAAGCTCGCCGCGATGCCGGTGGCGAGCGTGGCAGCGGCGAGCACCAGGGCCTTGGCGGCGAGCATCAGGCGGCGCTGCGGGACGGCGGCCAGGGTGGCGCGGATCATGCCGGTGCCGTACTCGCTGGTGATGGCCAGCACGCCGAGCAGGCCGATGGCGACCTGCGACAGGTGCAGGCCGCCCAGGCTGATCCGTACGGAGTCGGCGGTGGCCGCCTCGTGCGCGCTGAGCCTGCCGGGCAGGAAGACGCCGAGCAACGCAGCGGTCACGATGTTGCAGCCGACCGCTGCCAGCAGCGCCCACCAGGTCGAGCGGACGGTGCGGAGCTTGCGGGCTTCGGAGCGCAGGACGTCGGCGAACAGCGGTATGACACCTGCGGAGGCAGGCGCGGCGGGCGCGGTGAACAGCATCGCGGTCACTTCCCCGCCTCGGCGAGCGCCTGGTAGTCGGCGCAGTCCTGAGTGAGTTCCATGTATCTTTCCTCCAGAGTGGCCTGGCGGGCGGACAGTTCGGTGAGGGTCAGGCCGCTGGCGCGGGCGGCCTCGCCGATCACTTCGGCGGTGGTGCCGGTCACGGTGAGCGTGTCACCATCGTGGCCGGCGACGATCGCGCCGGTCGCGGCCAGCAGCACGGCCAGGGCGGCGGCCTGCGGGGAGCGGACCCGGACGTGGCTGCCGGATCCGGCGGCGAGGAAGTCTTCCATCGTGGCCTGGGTGATCAGCCGACCGCGGCCGATGATGATCAGCCGGTCCGCCGTTAGCGCCATCTCGCTCATCAGGTGACTGGACAGCAAGATAGTGCGGCCCTCCGCGGCCAGGCTTTTCAGCAGCGTACGGATCCACAGCACGCCTTCGGGGTCCAGACCGTTGACCGGCTCGTCGAGCAGCAGCACCGGAGGGTCGCCGAGCAGCGCGGCGGCGATGCCCAGCCGCTGGGACATGCCGAGCGAGAAGCCGCCGGCACGCCTGCGAGCCGCGCCGCGCAGCCCGACCAGGTCCAGGACCTTATCCACCCTGGCAGGGCTGATGCCATTGCTGGCCGCCAGGCACAGCAAGTGATTCCGGGCGCTGCGCCCGCCGTGAAACGCCTTGGCCTCCAGCAAGGCGCCTGCCTGGAACAGCGGGCGGCGGTAAGAGGCGTAGGGCCGGCCGCCGACCGTCACCGCTCCCGCGGTGGGCGCGTCCAGGCCGAGGATCAGCCGCATCGTGGTCGATTTCCCGGCGCCGTTCGGCCCGAGGAAACCGGTCACCTGGCCCGGCAGGACGGTGAACGACAGGTCGTCGACGGCGCAGGTGGCGCCGTAACGCTTGGTCAGTCCGGTTGCCTCGATCATGACCGGTCTCCTTTCGGACCGTACGGGCTAGCCATGAGTTCCGGCGCCGAGAAGGCCGGTGACGTGCAGGATGACGATCGTCAGCACGACCGCGACAGCGACAGCCGTCAGCACGGCTACCTGCCAGCGCGGTCTGCCCGGGGCCGGAGGAGTTCCGGCTCCTTTATCGGCTTCATCGGCGGTGTCCGGG